>Ga0209550_10006292_pt1 | contig 11070 bp, 11 predicted proteins | sample LauGreSuBDMM15SN_2_FD_187567 | JGI IMG/M metagenome (GOLD analysis project Ga0209550, IMG submission 187567) | Freshwater lake microbial communities from Lake Michigan, USA - Su13.BD.MM15.SN (SPAdes) (version 5) | ecosystem: Environmental > Aquatic > Freshwater > Lake | place: Lake Michigan... | reverse complement strand
GCCGCCGCACTGGTCGGCGTCGTGCTCTTGCTATGGCGGTACTCACGCCGCGCAGGATCGCAGCAACAACCCGTGCGACAGCTCGCTGGCAATGTAATTGCATTGTACAAACCGTATAATACGCTGTGCTCTTTCGTCGATGAGGCGCACGGCGCGCGCGGCCGCACAACGCTCCTCACACTGAATCTCCCTGCGGGCCTCGTTAACGTTGGGCGTCTCGACCGCGACAGCGAAGGACTACTCTTGCTCACCGACGATGGCGTTCTGTGCAACCGCGTGCTGCAAGGCGGTGTTTCTAAACGGTACCACGTCCTTGTTGCAGGCACTCCGAGTGACGCTGCACTTGCTGCCATGGGAGCGGGCGGATTATGCATCCGTGGCCGGGCAACGCGCCCGTGCCGCATCCGCCGACTCGAGTATACGTCGACCGAAGCAGGGCTGCCCGGGACTAGCCACGTCGCATCCTGCAATCCGAGCAATTCGACGTGGCTGGAGTTCACGCTCGAGGAAGGCATGAATCGGCAAATCCGAAGGACGACGTTGCATTCAGGGCATCGGACATTGCGCCTCGTGAGGATGGGCGTGGGCACGTTGCAAGCGGAGCGGCTCGCGCTGCAGCCCGGAGAGTGGATGTACGTTGAGCCGCACGATATTCTGCCCGACACATAGCACGATACACTGTGGCGAAGACAGTGGCGTACACAGTATCCGGATAGACGAGTGTAGCGGGGGCGTAGCTCGTGTGTTGTCGATGGAAATTCTTTGGGGTGAGGCTCCGATATACCCTTGTGCGGCCTCGACGCTTTCGGGCCCGCGTCGGCGCGGCGGCCGGCGCCTTTGCCTCTCACTCCTCATCACCCGCCAGCCGCAGCCAGGACCAGACCAGCCGCTCCCCGACCGCCGAACCCGGACTCAGCCCGGCCTCCACCAGAATGTCCGTTTACATGTCAGAGACGAGGGTGGTCACCGCTCTGGGAAAGGGGTTTGACTTGACTTGTCTTGCCTTCTCTCGACATTTTCGAAAATGTCGCACACCTCAGTCCTGCGCGTGGCGGAGCTTCACGACGCGCTGAAGCACGCGCTCGCTGAGCAGAGCACCGCGCACGCGCAGCAGCAGGCGATCTTGAAGCAGCTGGCGGACGTTCGGGCGAAAGAGCAAGCTGCACTCCACTCAGCGCAGAACATCCTCTCATCCTTGAAATGCATGCGCATGACGCTCTCTGCTTTGCAGGCGACGCAGATTGGAGTCACCGTCAGCAAGCTCCGAAAGTCTGACGCAGTGGCTGTCGCCAGCATAAGTGCTGAACTCATCAAGTCGTGGAAGGCGATCGCAGAGTGTGGAGGCCGTGGAATGGAGGGCGACGGAGTGGTGGACAGGAGCGGCAAGTCACCCACGAAAGCAGCAGCCAGCAGCAGCAGCAGCAGCGCCGCCGCATGCAGCGATGAGGAACGGACGGTTCGCTCGGTCGCCAGGCTGCAGGACCGTTATGCCAAGCTCGAAGAGCAGAAGAACAGCCGCAAAAGTGAGCCCAGAGAGCCTTTCCCTGGAGATCTTCTTGCCTTCTTGCCGAGGTGCTGTGCTGACGTGCGACCCTCTTACCAATGTTCCCCTCGTCCTCACAGTCCATGCACTCGACGACAGGGAGGCGGGGGTGCTCCAGAAGAAGATAAGGAGGTGATCGATGAGAGTCGAGGGGAATCGGAGCCGCGACGACGGACCGTGGGTCGCCCCAACCGGATACCCGCCGCCAAGAACCACATGTCTCCCTCGTCCCCACTGGTGGCACACACATCACCCCGGGACCGCCGACGGAACGGAAAAGCCCCTTTTGCCCCAAATGCCACTTTTGTTTTGTTCAACATAAAGCTGATATGACCTAACGCTAACCCGCTGATCCTAACCAGGCGAGATGGGGGCGCGCAGCACTTGCACACACACACATGGCGAGAGGTCCGTGGACGACACGCCCGGACACACGACATGCGCGGGAACCGCCCCAAATGGTACAGAGGACGCCATGCAGAGAGAAGGTGCCGGTCCGCCTGGCGGCAGCTTATCGAACGGATGCGACACGTGCAAGGGTTTCGGCCACTCAGCCAGGGTTGCTGCTCGGCCCGGCCTGTTTTTTGGTGAACTCCTTCACCATCTTGCCCTGCTTTGCAGCGTCGACGATGGCAGCGGCGGCTTGCTGCGCTTTGAGCTTGTCGCGCACAGCTTTGGAGGCGTTTTTATTCGAGGCGAGCGTGGCCGCCTGGTTGTGGTGCGTCTGAACGGCCTCGACCTTCACACAGAAGATCGGCTCATACTTCTCCATGGGGAAGCACTCGCAAGGCTCTCGCCTGCATGTGCAGTGCTTCGTGGCCCAATGGGTTTTCATGACCGTCATCGAAGTGATCTTGATGCCTACACAGCCCGGCTCCAAGCACTCCTTGGTGAGATTGGCTTTCCCATCGCGCTCCTTGATCCCTTCCTTTCCGCCGCCTACCGACGTGTTCGCCGCCTTGTCCTTCGCTGCCAGCTCCGCAGCTGTGTGCTTCTTCGGCTTCGCCTTGCCACCCATTATCAGCACGGGTAGACGATGGTCGGATCGGAGGGTTGGAACGTCAACTCCTTCTACGAACCCGTTGAAGCGAAAGAAGAGGCGCGTCGCCTTCAGGCTGAGCGGGCCCGCGAATGCCTTTTCACACCTACAAGTTTCGTTACACTTCTTCGCGCCGTGTTAATGAGCATCATCCGGGGCTGGGGGCAGGGTACCGGGTAGTTCACACGCGTGACCGCGCATGGTGAGCATGCCAAGCGCGGCGTCGCAAACGGAAGCAGCTTCCTCGCATTGTACCGCTTTCGACAATCATGTGCGACGGCGCCTTGACGCGGCGCGGAGAGCGTTGGAGCTGGCAGTGCAGCCTGACTGCAGATGGTTTGAGTTGGCTGAGTTGCGCTGGAAAGCCATCTCGTCCTCTTTCTGCCGAGTGGACCAGATCGATGCGACTACTGAAGATCTGACAATTCGTTCGGAGCCAGTGGTCGTTCTCGACTTTGTTCGGAGTGCAAATTGGCCAGCTGCGACGCAATGGGAACCTGCGTTTCTTAGGGACCACCATCCCGAGCGCCAAGCTGCCCTCAGTGTGGGCGAGGCTTCTGGGGAGGAAGTGCTCGTCCTCCTCTCGGACATGCTTGCCTACTGCCTGGATGAAGCACCTGCGCGGGACGCGACGCCGTTCTACCTATGGGATCCTCGATTTGGCGAGCGTGCGCCTGGGCTTCTGGATGGCTATCGGGCACCAAGCGATCTCATCCCAGAACCCGACCTGATGGCTCTCATGGGTAGCGAACGGCCTCCATACCGGTGGCTTGCCGTTGGTGCGACAGGCTCGGGATGCGACGTGCACCAAGATCCGATCAACACGTGCGCTTGGAACGTCCTTGTGCACGGCTGGAAGCGGTGGGCGTTGATCCATCCCAGTCTGAGCGTCGAGGACGTCTGGGCCCATGACTTAGATGACGATGCGGCCACTGCGCTATGGTTCCTTGAGCGACTGCCGTCGATCGCACAGAAGCATGGCGCTCGGGTACTCGTCGTAGATCAACCGCCTGGCTCCCTCCTCTACGTGCCGGTCGGCTGGTGGCATGCCACCTGGTGCCTCAGCCCGGTGAGCGTGGCGATCACGCACAATGTGGTCACGTGGACGAGATTCTCGTCGACGTGGGAGGGTCTGATGCGCGAGTCTGGCAGGGGCGTGGCCGGACTCGACCCAACTGGCAACGCGGAAGTCGGACAGGAAGATGTAGATCCTGGCGACCTCTTGGCCAAGCTCACCGCCGCGTATGGGCTGGTAGATGCTGAGCAGGCAGGTAGGTGGCTTTCAGAGATCTCACGGTATGCTGCAGACCACGGACTTGAGCAACCCATGGGTATGGCACGAGTTGCATCTAGCCTTATGTCATAAGAACGGCGGGGTCTCTTTATGCACTCTGGCGCTTTTGGATGTGCGGTGATGTGTGCACTCGGTGGTACGGTGCCCTCGGCCTCGTCCGTGGTGGCGCGGTGCGCGGCCGGCTCCGGGTTTGGCGTTTGTGTGCAGTGGCTTCGATTACATTTTACATCCCGTACACTTGAGCTCAGCACTAGGACCCGTTAGAACTTTCAGGCTTGTCTGGATACTTCAATAGAGTTGTCTCAAAGCTCCTCTCAAGCTTGGCCCGCGTGTTCTGCGGCAGTTGTATGGTTCCCTCCATTGACATCTTTCTTAAGCACCACACGCAATACACTGGCGCTGCGGCCGCAATGAGCAGCCCGCTGACAGCCTTGAGCAGGAATGGCGTGTTCGACATATCTTCGTCGAGCAAGGCGGCGATTCGCGTCCTGCCACACGGCCAGCCTCCCCGCGTCGCCACGTCCGGAGGCGCGTAGGTGTGAAATTCGCTGTGAATATTGAGGTTTTTTACACATCGACCTGGAAAACACTTTTCTCCTTTCACAGTCGTTGAGTAAAATGCAAGCGTGTAAAAGAGTCTCGTTCAAAATGTCAGCTGAAGCTTACGACGAGCGCGCGCGCGGCGGCTCGACGAGCGCAATCGCCAGCCAACCCCAGGGCGCTCGATTCGACGCCTTTGACCAGCTGCTCGCGTCGGAGCCCGCAATTGATGAGGTCGCCTTTGTGCCTGGGCCTCTGCATGCAGGCCTGTTTGAGGGACATGACGCGGACGGAGGCGTTCGTGTGGTGCCGCTGCCGCCCCTCGAAGCGGGCATCATTTGTGCGGCGCGCAAGGTCGCCATCGACGTCGCAGCGCTGCCCAAGCTACTGGCCGACTGCCGCGCTGCATGGGTCTCGAGCCGCATGGCGTGGCTGTCCGTGGAGACGGCGGCGGAGACCGCCCCTGAGGTCCAAAGGGCCGCACTCGCGCAGCAGCTCGCACGCAGCTCGCGTGCGCTTCTCTTACTCACCGGTGGTCAGAGCTACACGGCGTGGGCCGACCGCCGGCGCCTGCTGTGTGCTGGCTGGCTGCACCGTGACCGAGTCCCGCAGCACTCCGAAAGTCCTACGACGGAGGTCGACGCGACGGCGTACGAGGAGGAGCTGCGCTTTGCCGCTCTCGTGCTTCGCTCTTTTTCCAAGTCGAACGAGACGTACGCCTAAATACCTCTTATGGCCTCTGAGTGCCTCTGATCGCCTCTAATAATGACCTCTGATGGTCTCCCTCATCAGATACGCCCACCGTCGATGGCTGAGCGCACGCCAAGCGAACGCAGCGCAGGCGGCGCCGGCGGTGCATGCGGCGCCGGCGCAGGCAGCGGCAGCCGAGGGGGAGGCCCGGCTTTGCGCCATGGCGCAGACGAAGCGCAAGTCGAACTACCACGCGGCTCGACAGTGCGCCACGGCCATCCACTGCTTAGCTGCGGCGGTGGTCGCTATGGCGGTGCCTCCCACGCCGACTGCAGACGTGGCTCAGGCCGACACCTTAGCCACCCACTCCGCCGGCGCTGCCACCGCCGATGCCGCTTTTGCTGCTGCCACCGATGCCTTCGGCGCCGCCTTTCGACACGAGCTCGAGCGCACGCGGGTTGCGGCAGCACGTGCACCCTCCGACGCCTCAGTGCTCTACACCCGCCGGGCGGCTCTGGAGGCGGCAATGACGGCCCTCCCCCGGCTGGGCCTCGCTCAGCTGGCGGCCGCGCTGCTTGATGACGAGCTTCATTGGGCCCTCGTGCAGATCCGACGGGCGCCCTGGCACGAGGTGCTGTGGCAGCACAGGCGCTGGCTGCTCTGTTGGCGCGCACAGCGCCGTGCCGTCACTCACCAGCCTGTGGTGACGTGGCTCGCAGCAGCTCCGGACGCACCGTCGGCGGTTGCGGTTACGTCAACGGTCGCGTCGGTTTCGTCAATAGTGCCCTTGGCACGAGCGCCTACCTTTGTACCCGCGGACGGCTCCGACGACGCCGAGGAGCAATTGGCGCCGGGCTCTGCCTGCTGGGATCCCGCGACGAACGTGCCGCTGCGGGATGCGACTGCGGACCAGCGTACAGCGGCGGAGCGGTGCGCTCTGCTGCACTCGCAGTGGTGTCAGCTGCCGCGCAAGCCACCGCCGGCCCGGGATGGATATTTCGATTGGCCATGTTGACGCGGCAGTATTACGTGTTGATTAAATGAAGAGGTTGTAAAGTACAGGGCTCTCCATCCACCCGCACCGTTCAAAAAGCGGGACGGTGTTACGCTGGTCGCGTGATGCGCTTCGAGTTTTACGCGGTCGCGCTGCCCTGAGCACGTAGCCCATTGGCCCAACAAGGGTCCGTTGGCTGTGGCACCACAGCTGCATGCAGCAGCCTCTGGCTCTCCCATTGTGTACACTTTTCAAGTGCGCGCCTACTACCCTCACAATTGATGCGCTGCGCCGCGTAGCCCGCCTCCCGGTCGCCCTTGTGCTGCTTGATCTCGCCTCGCACGCACCCGAGCCAAGCTGCGGTCTCGTCGTTGCACACGGCGAGGCACATGCAAATCTTGTTGCGCGTATCAGCTTGCCGCACCTTGTTGTGGCTCTTGGCATCGACGGCCTCGTTGTGCAGCCGCGCATGCTCTCGACCGCACTCGATGATCGCCACCAACGCATCGACTGTCTTCGGGTCGTTGGCGAGGGCTTCGAGGTGCCGCTGACTCCACATGCCGCGCGACAGCAAGTCCTGAAAGTGCATCAACGAGCGCGCAACGGGCACGCGCGGCGCCAGTTCTTTGGCGTTGGAGGAAGAGGACATGATGCTCCCAGCGACGCGGCGCGGGTGCGACACACACGACCCGAGCGCCCACTGGGCCCGGCCCAGGGTTCGTGGTTAACACACGCTGCCGTGAACACAGAAATCACTCATGTTCGTCTTTCCATTGTCGTCTTTTCGTCAACAAATTTTGGTTGGCTTCGTCAACGCGCGACCCATCGCGGTCGGAGGTGCCGCGTTGTGAGTCTCGACACGAGACATGATGACGCGCTGTTCGACGCCCCTCATCGTAGCAAATCTGGTCACCACCATCCTGGCCGATCGCGCCTCGCTCGACTGCCCGCTGCGTCAGATCGGGCTCGATTATGCCCAGATGGTCCAGCCGCAGTGGCGGCCGCTCGCCGCATTCCAGGAACTTGCCGATGCTCTGAACGGCGCAGCTGAGGCGGTTGACTGCCACGTCAAGCCAAGCATGCGGGCGAATAAGAGCACATCCACGCGCCGCGTCAAGACCTTTGCACTCCCGCCCGCCTCGGCCGCGCTCGTACTCTTCGCAGATGCCGTGCGAGGCTCCGATGCCGATGGCGATGGTTCGGAGGCGAAGCCGTTTGCCTCGCTCCACCGGGGGCTGGCGGCCGTGCGCACCTTCCGCGCTGGCAGGGACGCAGCGAGCCTGGCCGAGACGGACCGCGCCTACCTGATGCTGCGCGCGGGCACCTTTTACCTCGGCAGCTCGGGCGCGGGCACACTCCACCTCGGCGCGTCCGATAGTTTCCTGACAGTGCAGGCGTATCCCGAGGAGGACGTGACCATCTCTGGCGGCACGCCACTTCTCGGCCTCCAATGGGAGATGGTGCCCGATGCGCTCCCGAAGCGAACCGTTTACGAGTTTCGTAACGGCGGGCTCGAGGACGGATTCGATGCCGCGCCGCCCGAGATGCTCACCGTCGCAGAGGCCCAAGCTAAGTGTAGCGCCATGCCGACGTGCGCGGCCTTCACTTTCATCACCTCGGTCTCACCGCCTGGCGTTGAGAAGGTTAAGGTGTCGTTCAAGCACGAGGTCTTCTGGAACCCGTCTGCCGCCGGCTCCACGTATGTGCGCAACGTTGGCTGTGCGCGCAGCCCGCGGTTCGAACTCGTGCGAGCCAGTGGGGCTTCTCGGCGCTCTGTGAGCGGGAGGTGCTGCTTGAGCTTGAGGGGCCGGTGTGCGTTCACAGCGCTTGAGCTGTTCACAGAGGTGCTGCTTGAGCTTGAGGAGCCGGTGTGCGTTCGACTCGCGCGTCTGCAGACGAACCAACCGCCGAGCGCAACCTGTACCGCGCCGACGTGTCCTCGGTCGGGCTTCAGCGCCCGATCGATTCGCTGCGTGTGGGGGGTCAGCGGGCTATCCTCGCGCGCTATCCGAATGTGAAGACAGTCGAGCAGCTCGGCGCGATGCAGATCAAGGCGCTCCACTGGGTCCCACAGGTGAGTGTCGTTCATTTCCTCTGATTGCCATCTCCCCGCCAGATCAAGGCGCTCTAAAGGCGCTCCAATTGGTCCCACAGGGCATCACGTACCCCAATTAGAACACAAACCCCTGAGTACCCTGAGTATCTCTGAGTACCTCTGAGTGCCCCTGAGTACCCCTGAGGAGCGATCCGCTCGTTTCCACAGTCGGCGCTCAATCTGACCAAGACGGCGAATTACACATTCGAGCCCGCAGCGCCCGGAGGCGCCCATCGCAACGACACGGCCGAGAACTTCTTTCAATCGTTCAAGCTCGGCGTGGGCGGCGACTGTGCGATGCGTTTCACGCCCAAGGCCTCCTACTGGTGCTCTAAGGACTCTCAGGGCGGTGGCCCCGGGCCTTACTCGGCGCCTGTGGGGATGGTCGTCACGAACTCGAACGAGTCGCTGCCGCACACTCCGTACGGCTCGGGCGCAGGGTGGGCCAGCGCTGGCTCGGGCGCACTCGTGCACACGTGGCGCGCTGGCCGATGGTTCTCGTGGGTCATGAAGACGATGGAAGGGCGCTTCGACGCTGGCCCCGGCACGACCACGTTTGACTTTTCTCTCGAGGTGGGAGGCAACCAGGGCTCTCGCGGCGGCGACGCCGGACAGGAGTTCTTCGTCGAGAACGTCTTCGACGAGCTTGACAGTCCGGGTGAGTTTTACTATGACCCTTCGGCGCCCCTCACTGGAAAGCCTATGCTTTGGCTCTGGCACAATGCCAGCGGCGCTCCTCCGGATGGCCAGCTGATCGCGCCACAGCTCGTGTCCATCATCAACGCGAGCGGCACCCAGGCGGCACCTGTGGTAGGCATCGGCTTCAGGGGACTTGTCTTCCGGGATGCCGCGCCCGCGTTCCTCGAGCCACACGGCACTCCGTCTGGCGGTGACTGGGCCGTGAGTCGCACCGCGGCACTGTTCTTCGAAGGGACTGTGGGCACCGAGGTCGCCGGCTGCCTGCTCACCAGCCTCGACGGCCACGCGGTGTTCCTCTCGGGCTACAACCGCGGCGCCGCCATCGGCGAGAACGAGTTTGTCTCCATCGGCGAGACCGCCATCAGCCAGTGGGGCTACACCGACGGCTCACCCGTGCCAGGCATGGGCTTCGACGCGACGGCGGGCAACCAGCCGCGAGGCACGCTGGTGAGCGCTAATCTCGTGCACGAGGTTGGCATCTTCACCAAGCAGAACAGCTTCTACTTTCAGTCGGAGAGCTTCAACAACACGATCGCCGACAACGTCGCGTACAACGGCCCGCGCGCCGGCATCAACTTTGACGACGGCCTCGGCGGTGGCTCCTTAGTCACCCGCAACGTGCTCGCCAACTTTTGCCGTGAGTCGAGCGACCACGGGCCGTTCAATTCGTGGGATCGGCAAGTGTACGTGTATGACGACGCGGCCAATGGCGGCGCGCCGACGGTCCAGAAGAAGAACGATACGATCTCGTTCAACTTCATTCTGGCCAACTACCACAGCAGCATGGCGATCGACAATGACGACGGTAGCGCCTACTACGACACGCACGACAATGTGTTCATCTCGGCGTCGTTCGGCGCGGACTACGGCGGCGACAGCCTAAAGAGTGATTTTGGTGGCCATTCCAACTTCCACCATGCCAATGTCGACCTTTTCTGGAGCAAGGGCTTTGGCATCTGTGACCAGGCCAGTGGTTATGCCGATGGGTATTACGACAACTACCTGTACCTCTCGTCCGACGGCAACTATGGCAACGGCCAGCAGTGCACCGGCGGCGCGAAGACCATCGTCGGCGGCAACACGATCTGGTCGCCCACCGGCAAGATCACCGAATGCGGCAAGGACCTCGCTGACTGGCAGGCCGAAGGCAACGACGTTGGCACGAAAGCGTTGCCCTACCCGGCGGATGCGGAGGTGCTCGCCATCGTACGCCAGACGTTGAAGATGTGAGCAGCCGCGTGAAGAAGGGGCATGGGGTTATCTGTGTGACTTGACGTGACTTGACTTGACGAAATTGCCAAAACGGCGCGCGCGCCGCGCGTGAAGGCGCAAGTATTCGCTCAACCGAGGAGCACCGTAGGGAGCGCAATAGGACGAGCGCGCTCCGTCCACCTTGCACGTGGCCGGCTCGGTTGCCATGCGTGCGGTCACCCTCCACGATCCACGGCAGATGCTGCTAGACGATGTGCTGGATCGCTTCATGCCCGACGTGAAGGAGAAGAAGTTCTATCGCCGGCGCGTCCTCGGCGACAAGAAGAGCCTCTCCATACCTGGTGACTATCCAGAGCAGCTTGTCACCGACCTCAAGGAGCTGCCGCCCCGTCCGACCTTCTCACCTCGCACGACCCAGTCGATGCCAGGCTCTCCTCGCGGAAAGAACCGCGTCGACCGGGTGAGCGGCGAATCCAAGGCCGGCGGAAGCCCACACCACATCAAAGACCGAGTGGGCGTCATCGGCGGCCGAAATCGTACAGTGCAGATCAATAGCGGCACGAAAACGCTCGAGGCCACGATGAAATCGATTCAGCCGAAGCTAAAGGATGCCACGCCGCTCACCCTGACGACGAAGAAAAAGGGCGAGGAGGAGGACGACGAGGCGCGCTCTCGCAAGCCTTCGCGCGCCGGCAGCTCGCGTGGCGATGATGGCATGAACGAGCATGAGCTCTTCTCGCTCCAGCTGATGATGGGCCTGAATGAGGACAATCTGGTCGCGCTCAAGCAGGCGTTCGCCAAGTTCCGCAACGAGCTCGACGTCTACGAGTTTGTCGCTGTGATGCAGGAGCACGTGGGCCACATGGGCAGTGGACTCAACGACATGGACGACGACACGGACGACGACGACGACGACGACGACGACGAAGGCGGTGGCGGTGGCGGTAGCGGTGGCGGTGGCGGT
>Ga0209550_10006288_pt1 | contig 11077 bp, 6 predicted proteins | sample LauGreSuBDMM15SN_2_FD_187567 | JGI IMG/M metagenome (GOLD analysis project Ga0209550, IMG submission 187567) | Freshwater lake microbial communities from Lake Michigan, USA - Su13.BD.MM15.SN (SPAdes) (version 5) | ecosystem: Environmental > Aquatic > Freshwater > Lake | place: Lake Michigan, USA... | reverse complement strand
TCTACGTTCTCGTGGTGCGCGCGGCCCTCGGCTTCCCCGTGCGCACGCAGCGTACGCTGGACAATTCGAAAAAGGCAAAGACACATGACCTTCGAGCCGCACGGGTCACCTCGATGGACGATGGTGCGCCCATCTTCCCCATCAACTGCCGTGAGCTCTCGGCGGTGCCGGGCGTCATGCCGCCAATCTGCCACCATTCGCTGATTGCCGAGCTGGGCAAGGATATTGTGCGCTACCGCGAGTTTGTTCTCTTCCACTCCGAGTACGTGCACGTCGACTACGTCATCGCATACCACCGCTACAATGGCGGCCAGAAGCTGCGTATGACTGACAGTCCCGTATGAGGCTAAGAATCAGGCATAGCCAGTTCTGGGCGCCGGCCAGCTTACGCGTGCTTGCGAGGGAGCCGGGAGCCGGGCATGCAGTCCATGGAGCCGGAGGGGGGGTGTCTCGCGGTCGTCGCGTGTGCGAGTGAATCGAATTTATCCAAACGGAGCCGAGCTACCCTGATCGGATCCACCTGTTCATTCTAGTGTGTTACGCATAACCGCATAAGCCATAACCATTGATAAGTCTTCGTCAAAACACGTACTTCTACCGTACCCGGCGGAGCGTACCCGTACGTCCGCTTACGTCCGCTCCCGGCGGACCCGTGACGCCACACGCACAGCGAGCGACAAGAGCACCCTCACGGTCGGGTCTCCGCACCCGGCACCGTCCGGGGCGGCGGGGATGAGTCTGTAATCCGGCCCGTCGGCTGCTCTTGCGGCCCCGCGTCTCGCGAACTCGCCGGTGGCGGCGCTCGCGCGGGGGTCGCGACCCGCGCCGCGCGCGGCCACGGCGTCGGCGCCCCCCGGCGGGCAGCCGGGGCGTGGGGGCGTCCGGCTCGCGTCCAGGGCGCTCCTCGCGGCCGCGGGCGGGCGCGCGCGGCGCGCTGGTCTTGCGTCTTTTCCGAACTCGCCTGACGCCTCCAAGATCTCGCCTCCGGCTCCGCCTCTGATCTCTCGTCGCGTCGCGTCCGTCGGTGCTCGCTGCTCGGTCTCCTCGGTGTGTCCTCTTCGACTTTCCTGACATACTACTCGTTCGCAAATCGGCATTCAGTCACCGCACAAAACCACTAAATCGCCTCGGTCTATTATCGCTGGAGGTACGCACATCCCCAGTTGCTCTGCCGGGACTGCTCTCGTCCGTCTCGAACTCGATCTGCGGCGCAAGGGAAGCCCAAAAGACCGACTCATACTTACGCGTGAATTGCGCGGCGCGCTCCCCACCACTGACTTGCGTGGGCCTGGTCTCGGACACGCGTTTGGGTTGCCGCAGCTGCGGCTGCTCTTGGATCGCTGGGCGCAGCGTCGCATTCATCTGCGCCTCGAGCCTCTCAGCAACTGAGCGCCTTGCAGGTATGGCCTTGCGGGTGAGCATGTCACGCCGATATTTGACGTGGCGGCCCGAGCCAGTGCCTGATTGACGGCCAGCTCGCCAACTCGGAACCAAGCTCGTCGGAAGCTGTGCGCGCTCCTCCTCCTCACTATGTGCCGCCTCAGCAAAAATCGAGCGCTGCTGCTGCGGCGCATCTGGTTGCAGCATATTAGTTGCAGGCGCCAGTGCAGCATCGGCCGCACGATCGAGTGCGTCTCCAAGCCGTTGCTGGGCCCGCAGCAGGCTGCTCGGAGACGGCGCGAAGTTCGAGGCCAGCGAGAGACCGAGCCACGCTTTCAGCATCTTGGAAGCGAAGTGTGAAATTGATGTGTGAAGTCATGTTTTACACTTTTGGCATATGCTCGCAGAGCGGGAGATTCTCGTTTCGTTAGACCCAAAATTTGGCACGTTTACGCGCATCGCATTGTGAGCGGCGCGGCGCGCCGGGCCAAAACAAGCTCTAGCTCGCCTCCATCCGCACACGCACGGCCGTGCAGTGGTGTAGGCGCGCCGCTGCCCGGAGGCAGTATGCCGCCTGCTACTAATCCGGCAGGCAAACGAGCTCAGCAGCCCGCCGCTCATCTACCTGGCGGAAAAACTCAACCGCGGCAAAAGAGCGTCCAGGGGAGCATTCCGGCCGCACGCCCAGAAGAGAATGTGAGCTTGCCGCCCATAAGAGAGTATGACACGGCCATCGAGTTCAATGATGCCGATTTTGGGTGGGAGCCTCGATGGGTTGCACCAGTGAATGGCTCGATCATTGATGGGGTGCCACGATCGTGGATGAAGCCATACACGCTGCCATACCAATTGCCGTGTTCCATTCCTCCGCTCGACATGGTTACCATCAGGAAAACATCTATGTTCGTGTTGAGTCCAGGAGCGCTTGCTTCGATGTTTCGACTTCCCGAGAGTGGGACTCCTGTCATCGGCCCATCCTGGACGTTTGAGGTGTTCCCCGACCCCGACAATCCTGATCCCGTGAACAAGCCAGAGGACGGCGAAGAGAAAGAAGAAGAGAAAGTACATGAGAAAGCAGAGAACGGAGCGAAAGATAAGGGGGGTGAGAAGGGTGAGAAGGGTGAGAAGGGTGAGAAGGGACCCGCCGAGGCGCCGGCGGAGGCACTCACAGTCGCCAATGCATCGGCCGACGGCAGCGCCTCCGAGCCGGCCGACAAGGCAGCTGAGGCCTCAACGACAACGCCCGAGCTGACGCAGGACGATCTCAAGCTTCTGGACGAGAAGGCAGAGAAGGCGAAGCACGCCACATCGGCAAAGCTCGCAAAGCAGGCCGCAATGAAGGGTGACCTGAGAGCGAAGAGGCAGTCAGCGCAGCTGGCCAAGGACGCCAAGGCCGCCGCCGTTGTTGCGCTCCGCGAGGAAAAACGGAAGATCCAGGCCGCCACCCGCATCCAAGCCGTCCAACGCCGACGTGTTGCAAAGCAGGAGGTGCGGAGCATTCGGAGGGAATTGTGGGCCCGCAGCGTCTTGAAGAAGGGCATCATCCTGTGGCGAGAACGAGGCAGGCGCAGGCTCGAGAAGCTAGCAAAAGAGCAAGAGTTGGAACGGCAACAACGTGAGCGACGGGCGCAGGAGGCGGAAGCGCGTCGTTTGGCAAAGGAGGAGGCCGCGAGGCTGAAGGAAGAGCGTGAGAAGGAGGAGGCGGCTGCGCCAGGTGGCGCACGGAGGAAAGCAAAGTTGAAGAACATGATCGACCGAACCCTCGAGGAGCAGAAGCGGCAGAAGCAGCGCGAAAAGACCGCTCTCGCTGCAAAGGATGCGGCCAGACGTGCGCAGGAGGAGGTGATCGAGGCAATGAAGCGCCAAGTAGAGCTGCGGGAGGCGGCGCTTCGCAAGCAGGAGGAAGATGCGAAGCGGCAACAGGATGAGAAGATTGCCAGGGAAGCGCAGGAAGCGCAGGACGAACTCGTGGCCTTTGAGGAGGCTACGGCCGCCGTTCACGGCTTTGTCAAGGGCCTTCAGTCCATGGCCTTTATGGGCGATGAGCAGAGAGAACAAATACGCGTTGCCGGTGGCATCCAGCCCCTCGTCTCGATGCTCAGCGATACCAATAACGACCAAGCCGCGGCCGTGGCCCTAAGCCACGTCTGCCAGGACAACCAACAAAATTGTGCCGTGGTCCTGGAGACCGGCGGCTTTGCACCGCTCTTCGCGCTCGCAGACGAGTCTCGAAAGACCCTTGCAGGGCACGGCGAGATGGGGGGCAAGGAAGGGCGCAAAACTGGTCGCAAGACGGGTCGCAAGACGGGCCGCACCACAAGCCGAAGTAGCGGGGGAGCAGGGGAGGTGAAAGTAGATCCTGAGCAGGAGCGCCGTGATCACAAGCGTATCATCATCGCGGCCACCAACATCGCGCGCTGGCCAAACCGGAAGTGCCAGGACGCTGTTCGTGAGGGCGCCGGCATTTCGCTGCTCGTGAGTTTGCTGCCGGGTGGGCCGGACAATGATGTAACAGCCGCGGCCATCCAGGCTCTGCGGCAGGTGACCTTCGAAAATTTGGCCAACAGCGACGCGATACGAGAAGCTGGGGGCATCCGTTGGTTGATCTTGCTTCTGACCGCGAGGCATGCGCATCCTGTCGCGATCGATGCTGCAGCAACGCTTGCCCAAATCTGCGTCGGCAACCCTACCAACCAAGACGCAATTCACGAGGCTGGTGGCACTCGCTCACTGATCGGATTCCTCTCGGCAGACGTCAAGTCTCAGGGCCTCATTTGGGCTGCACGTGGCCTTGCAAACCTGTCGCGAGACAACAGCACCAACCGCACCTACATCTCGGAGCAGCAAGGCGTCATTGCGCGGCTTGTGGACTTGCTGAGCGTGGGCCCAACATCCGAGGGCGCGCATTGCGCGGCAGACGTTCTGCGCTGCCTCATGACTGGTCACGATGATCGTGTCGCCGTCGCAGTACTCGCAGCGCTTCGTCGACAGGGCGTGGGCCTGGGCCCTGATGCTACATTCGCCTTGTCCGAAGCGTTTCCCGAGCTGCTTCAAGGCCTGGCACATGCTGTAGAGATGAGGCTTGCGGCGTCCATGAAGAGAGGCACCGATCGAGCTCTTGTTCAAATGGCCTTGAACGACGCATTCTCTCTGGGAATGCCAGAGGAGATGTTATCCCAGGCACAGCAATGGCTGGACTCAATGGAGGCCGCGCGCGCTGAGGCCATCGCGGCACGAAAGCTGCTGGCTCGAGTCAAGAAGGATGCGAATAAAAAGGGTGGAAAGAAAGCGGGTGACAAGGACAGGGCGGCAGGGCCGGAATCGCCTTCCAAAGCCGAGATGGACGGATCTCATGGATCTCGGGGTGACGAGCAGAGTACGCGCCAACCACCACATGATGAGCAGCAGGGCGCGCCAGGAGAGAACCCCAAGGATAGCGACGCAATGGAGGGCGGTGCAGGAGAGGATGCAGGAGAGGATGCAGGAGAGGAGTCGGTGCAGGAGAGGAATAAGGGCCGAGTCAAAGACGGCAGGACGAAAGACGGCGGCTCGAAAGACGGCGGCTCGAAAGACGGCGGCTCGAAAGACGGCGGCTCTGGCACTGGCCTCCAGCAGACCCAACCAAACGTTGCGTCGTCCGCCGCGCTGACAGCACTTCTGGAGTCGCAACAGCGCCTCGCCGCCGAGTTGGCTTCCCTGCAGCTCGCGGCGGCCGCGGCGCAGCGTGCCGCGCGTGTGGCGGCGAAGGAGCGCAAGGAGCGCTCACGCAGTGGTCACGCCATTACGCCGAGTCAGCGGCGGGAGCGTTTGGCGACAACGGTTGCCGCCAGAAGCACCCGCCGAGGCAGTGTCGAGTCAGCTAATACGAGCGACGATCTCCATTCTCAGGTGGGCGACGAGTCTTTTACGTTGCCGTCGTCCCCCGAGAAGATCTCTCCAGGTGCTCAGACCTTTCTGTCTGGTATCTAAATCGTGGTGTTATAATCACTCATTCTACGAAATAGGATCTCCATGATTCAAACAAAGAAGTACTGTACTGAGAGAAGAGATACAATCATTGCTGTGAATGTGAAGTCATCGCGTCGCCCTGGGCAAACACATGGCCGATGAGGACAAGCTGGGCGAGCTGAAGAGCCTCCTTGCTTGCACGAAACCTGCCGGCCTTCCGTGCCTTATTTATGCCTTTGGATCGGTGGATCGCTGCCTCCGCTGCTTCCTGCGCGCCATTGACGGCAACGCTGCCAAAGCAGCTGCGCGCATTGAGAGCACGCTGGCCTTTCGGAGGGAGCAGCGCCTCGATGAGTATGCGTGCAGGGCCGACTTGGAGAAGGCCTTTGAGTCGCACCCGCTGCGTGGACACCTGCCAGTGGCCTTTGCCGGCACGGCTCCCGATGGCACCATCATTCAGTATGCGCGGATGCGAAGTATGAACATGCGCGAGCTCGTTGCTGCGTCGAATGAAGGCGAGCTGCGCCGATTGGTGGCCCTCTGGCTCGAGTGTGCGCTGCAGCTGCAGGGCGAGAGCACCCGAGAGCGTGGTGAGCCTTGCAAGGGAACGTACGACGTCTACGACATGAAGGACACGAATATGTGGAGCCTCCTGTGGGATGCGAAGGAGACGAGGCATGTCATCGGGCCCGTGCTTTCGATGGGCGAGGCGCACTTTCCTGAGAACCTGTGCAAGTGCTTCGTCATCAACGCCTCCTCCCTCTTCGGCGCGATCTGGAAGATTGCGACGCCCTTCTTGTCACAGCGCACAGTGGACAAGGTGTCGATTTCGTCCAGCGTGCCCACGGAGCTGGTGAACGTTCTCGGCGGGCCGACCAAGGTGCACGAGATGATGGCGAGCGTGCCCGAGAGCAGCGGCGCCTGACGAATTCGTCCTTCGCTGCGCCGTTAAACTCTCCGCGTTCCCTAAATATAATCGGTCGTCGCGTTCCACGTTGACGTTAGGCGTACTGTCGCTTTACCTGACGCTTTACCTTACCGTACCCGACCGTACGCCGTACGGTTACGCGCCTCGCGCGCCCACGGACGGGATCATTCTTCACCACACGACGCGCCGCCCCGGCCGATTTTCCGAAACGATAGACGAAGCGAATACGCCACAAGCGACAAGGCCATCCTCGACGCTCGCATCAAGTGCATCATGCCCACAGCACATTCAATCAACCCCTCCCGCTCATGGTCTGCATTCCGCCTGACCGTTCCCCGCTCGTCGCTGCCAACCTGCCATCGCCGCCTGCATCCGTCGCGGCTCGAGATCGCCCCTCGCGGTCATTCTCATCCGCGTCGACGCTCACCACGGCGCACTCGCTCACCACGGCGTTCGAGACCCAGCTGCTCCTGATTCGAGCGACGCCCTGTCTCCTCACAGGCACCCTGGTGCTGCCTGGTGGCTCTTCCGCCCCCTCGCCTGCCGTCTCCCCACCACCAAATAGCAAAGTTTCGTCATTAGTACCGGTAGACGCCGTCTCGAAGTAAGATAAACGACGTAAACGGGGTGTGACCCCTGCGCACTCATCAAGGGGCGCCTCCCAAGCCGCCTCACTCGATGGGTCTCACCTTGTCGCCGCTGGCTGCGCTGGCAAGTAGCACCTCTGCGTCGGCCGCACGCCGGTCACGAAAGATGTCCTCATCGATCGAATTTGCGACGAGGAAGCGGTAGAGCTGCACCGTGCGGCTCTGGCCGTATCGGCGAACGCGCCCGACTGCCTGCGTGTCGCAGGACGTGTACTCTTGCTGCGAGCCCACGAGCAACGGATGAACGAAGATCGCGTGCGAGGCGGCCGTCAAGTTGGCACCCGCTGCCGACTCGTCGCGCAGGTTGAGCAGCAGCACGCGCGGCTCTCCCGCCTTGAGCTCAAGCTGCTGGAAGTTGTCAATGATGCTCGAGCGCTGTAGCGGCGTACCCACAAGCATCACGGCGGCCACCTTTTGCTCCTTGAGTGCGTCGGCCACCTGATGAGGGGGAGCGCAATCAGAGGCAATCAGAGGCACTCAGATGCAATCATAGGCAATCAGAGGCAATCAGAGGCACACTCAGAAGCGCTCAGAGGCACTGGAGGTACTCAAGGGCACTCGAGAGCACTCGTGAGCACTCAAGGGCGAGTCGGCCACCTTGAGGAGAAGGTCTGGGAATTGAACGAAGATGAGCACTCGTTCCTCGGACGGCAGGCTCTTGACCAGCCGGACGATAGACGCAAGCTTCACTCCATACGAGGTCGAGCCTGCCTGCGCCGAGGCACCCTTTGCAGAGCTCACCTCGTTGCCGAGCTCCGCGACGGAGATGACGCACGAGGGATGCGCGGGCGCCTTGCACCCGGGCTTGATGCACATCTGCTCGGCCGCCGCACGGAACATGGCGTCATACTCGCCCACGTGGCCACAGCACGAGAGCAGCCCGTGCGCCTTGCCCTTGCCCCCAAACTTGCCCACGGCGTCGGTGGGATCCATCTGGAGCTTGCGCACATTCTCAAAGAAGCGGAGAGAGCGCACTCGTCCGGTGACCTCTTTGGTGAGTCGTCGGAGCAGGTGCACCTGGTCGCGCGTCCACGCCATCTTGTCCTTGAGATTCTTCTCCTTCTCGGAGATCTTCACCTGGGGAGAGGAAGGGGGGGAAGCAATCAGATGCCATCCGAAGCCATCTTAGGCGCACACTCAGAGGCCATCCGAGACCATCAGCCACTCCAGATCGAGTCTTCCGTCTTCATCGCACCTTCTTGTCGACCGCGGGTGCGAGGCCCTGCTTGACGAGAGGCCCGAGGAGCTCATTCGCCTCCTCGTCACCGCAGTCGAGGATCTCGGTGCTCTGCCAGAGCTTGAACGAGAGACCGGGCGAGCACCGAAGAGCGTATTCCTTGTGCTTGTCGCTCATGCCCTTGGTCGGGAACTCGCTCTCGAATTTCGCGATGCAATTGCGCGCGAAGGTCACCTGCTTGACGAGCTCGGCGGTGCATGCATCGAGCTGCTCCTTGCGCATCGCGATGATCGCGTCGCACGCGGCGGTGGCCGTCTTGGCCTTGCCCTCCATGTCGAAGTGCGCGCACCGCTTGAGCAGAGCCTCCTCGGGGCACGACGAGCCCGAGAGCACCTGCGCGAGGCGTGACTCGCGGTCATTCTCGGACTTGCACTTGGCCTTGATCGTCTTGTGGTTGTTCTTCATGTCGAGCGCCTCGAGGTGGTTCTGGAGCTCGACGTAGAGCGCGCGCTCCGCCGCAGGCAGCGCGATGCGCACCGCCTGCTCGCGCCATGGGATCTCGTCAATCTCGGCGATATTCTGGCGCACGAAGAGGTCGAGGAACTGTTGGGCGGTCGCATGCCGCTCCGCGTACCACGCGGGCGTGTGCACGTCGCGAAAGTATTGGAAGCGCTCGAAGGATGTGAGCGACAACCTTTCAGACTTGGTCAGGTCGGTCGCGTCCGCCGATCCGAGGCGCAGCCCGAGCCACTGCGCCGTCTCATTGACCGCCGCGAAGCCCGAGATGTCAGGCGTGCCCGAGAGGACCCAGCGTGCACTCGCCTGGAGCCCGTTCACGATGGCGATCACATCGCGCTCCTTGTTGTACGTGTACTCATCCACCACGAGCCGATTCCAATAGAAGAGCTCGAGGGGCGCCGCCTTGAGCGACGTGTAGTCCTTGTCAGCTTTGCCTTGGAAGAGGCCCCAGGGATCGGCCTCCTCTGCCTCCTCGATAGTCTTGGTGAGCTTGGGGGCAGCTGCCTTCTTCTTGGGCGGCGCCTTCTTGCGCTTCTTGCCGGCGCCACCGTCCTCGTCCTCGTCGTCCTCGTCGTCCTCGTTGTCCTCGTCGTCCTCGTCCTCCTCCTCGTCCTCGTCCTCGTCCTCGTCCTCCTCCTCCTCCTCCTCGTCCTCCTCCTCGTCTTCCTCCTCAACCTCGAGCTCCTCGTCCTCCTCAACCTTGGCCTTCTTGGCGCCCGCACCGCCCGCCTTGGCCGCCTTCTTCTCGGCTGCATACGTGGCCTTCTTGCCCTTGAGCCCGACCGCAAGCCCGACGCCCTCGAGCTGCAAGCCCGAGGCCAGCCGCTTCTGCATGTTGCCGAGCTTCGCGGCGCCCCCCCCGCGCCCGCACTCGCGTGCCGCCTTGCGCCGCGCCTGCCCGCCTTTGACGGCCTGGCGTGCCTCAGCGACCCCCTGTGCGCCGGCCGCCAGACGCGCGGCCTGCTCCTGCAGCCGCTCAGTCGCGCTGGCGTACGCGGCTCCAAAGTGGCGCATGTTGGTCTTCGAATGTGGCAGCGCATCGGCCCCGGCGAGGTTGGCGAGGCGCGCAAAGTACAGGTCGTTCCGCAGGAGCGTGATCGAAGCCACGACCACGTCGACCGCCTGAAGGTCGCGGATGGACAGCTTGTTGATATCCGCCATCGTGGCGATCGTGACGCACTTGAGCGCGCCGCCCGAGAACTTATGCACCTCCTTAGGCCACTGCTTGAGCAGGTGGGACGGCGCGAGCACAAGCGTCGCCTTGAGCGGAATGAAACCGTCCGCGCGCAGCGGTGGCGGCGGCGTGCGCGGCACTCGCGGCGTGGCGTCGATGAGCGCGATGGTGATCACCGTCTTGCCGTAGCCGACCTCATCGGCCAGCACGCCGCCACGCACGACGCGCGGCATGCTCGCACGGGCCTCGAGGCGCCAGCGCAGCGCGGGAAGCGTCGACTCGGCCACCTCCGTCTCCACGAAGGGCGGCACGTCCTCGGCCTCGCGCGCGAGCATCCAGGAAAGCGAGCGCTGCTGCTCGATCCGGAGCTGCAGCACGGGCAGATTCTTCGGGCGCCCCGCAAAGGGCCCAAAGTGCTCCGGCTGCGCGGCGGGCGGGTCGCGCTTGTTGGACGAGAGCCGAAGCAGCGGTAGGGCGATTGGCTGGTCCGAGTGCTCCACCAGACGCCACTCGAGCGTTGTGCGCGTGGCGAGGCGCGAGGGTGGAATGAGCGCCAGCGCGCGCAGCGCGAGCGCCATTGGGTTGGCGCTGATCCGGATCGAGCCGATGGCCTTGTCGTGGGCGTCCGCCACGTCGATCATCGCGCTCTCGCCGCCCGCGACGGCGCCAATCGAGTCGGCACGCCGCTCGACGACGAACGCCGGCGGACGCCTCTTGAGCCGCTGCTCGTACGCCCCAGCTTGCACCGGATCCTCGACGGCGACGATCTTGGAGCGCGACATGGGGACCCACTGAAGCTGCGGCATCGTGGGCGCGCAGGCCTCGCATGGCGAGCGGCCGTTGGCCCACGCCGACAGCGCCGACGGGTGTGAGAGCTTCGCCCATTCACGGCACGCGGGCGGGAGTGTGAGGCGCTCCGTGATCCACGCAATCGAGCCAAAGGTCATCTTGGATTTCGTCAGCGGGATCAGGCCCCACTGGCCGAAGGTCCATTCGGAAACCTCGGCGCGGAGCAGCGGCACAGAGCAGCGCAGGAGCGGCACCGCCGCCGGCCCCTCTGCCGGCCCCTCCGCCGCTGGCCCCTCCGCTGGCGCCGTGTTGGGCACATCGAGCACGAGGGGCTGGGTGGGCGCGGCGATCGTCGCGTCCGCAAAGCGGATGGGCGTGAGCGTGAGGGCGGGCGCTGCCTTCCACAGCCCGCGCACCTGATGAGGGAGGCAATCAAGCTGATGAGGGAGGCACTCACGCGCACCGTGGTGGGCTGATGAGGGAGGCAATCAGCAATCACGCGCGCACCGTGGTGT
>Ga0209550_10006287_pt1 | contig 11078 bp, 7 predicted proteins | sample LauGreSuBDMM15SN_2_FD_187567 | JGI IMG/M metagenome (GOLD analysis project Ga0209550, IMG submission 187567) | Freshwater lake microbial communities from Lake Michigan, USA - Su13.BD.MM15.SN (SPAdes) (version 5) | ecosystem: Environmental > Aquatic > Freshwater > Lake | place: Lake Michigan, USA... | reverse complement strand
TAGCATTCAAGCGACCATTCAATGATAAATCTTTCGTAATCGATACATTTCCTGTGAACAAACTATCAGTAGCATTCAAACGACCATTCAATGATAAATCTTTGGTTATGAACACATTGCCATACACATAACTATCAGTAGCATTCAAACGACCATTCAATGATAAATCTTTCGTAATCGATACATTTCCTGTGAACAAACTATCAGTAGCATTCAAGCGACCATTCAATGATAAATCTTTCGTAATCGATACATTTCCAGTAAACTCACAGTTTGTACCATATAAACGACTATTCAATGATAAATCTTTCGTTATCAGTACATTACCGTTGATAGAACAATCAGTTGCGTATAATATTCCTGTCAATGTTATATTGTTGGTATAAAAATCTTTGCCATTGGTATACATATTTCCAGTATCATCAATGTAGGGAGTTGTATTAGAAGTTAACATTTCTGCATGATCGTCATTAAAATTGGTATTACTATTAATATATTCACTCTCATTTCTAATATCTAATTTACGTACAAATAATAAGGGATTTTTATTGACAATAGTATTCGTTGTTATTTTTGGTATGTTTAATCTAAGACTTTGATCAGATCCAGTCGGTTTTAACGAAAAAGAATCTTGTGCTTTTAAATTGCCTATTTTATATTTACTTATTCTAAGATATCCAGCACTTAGTTGTCCATCTACAGAAATACCATTATTGCTGAATATATCATTATATATATACAATCCAGACCCAGTTGTTTCGATATTTGTATCATAATTAGAATTATAGTTAACGTAAAATTCTTTTTTTGTAGTGGAATGAATATTACTATTCGAAAAATCAGAAAGCATAGTATTTACTTGAGAAGTAACTTGAGTAAACGTTAACCCACCTCCGCCTTCACTACTTCCACCAACTATATTCGTGTTCAAATTATTCAACAAATTAAAGTAACCACTAATATCAATCACAGTATCATTGTCACCTATAGTCAATGTTTTTGTATATGCTTTATTATTTATATATACAGTATTATTATTATTTACATTGGTAATGGGTATTTTATTACCATTCAAATATACACCAGAAGTATCTAATTTCCCAACACTGACCAAACTATTCGCATTTCCAATGGAAATAGAGGAACTAGTTGGCGCAATCTTCATGTTATTATTACAATACAACAACCCATCGATATTCATATTACCCACTATATCTACCACGGATTTTGAATAATCTTTATTAAATAAGGAAGGGAAGTAACAGTAAAATATTTTACTCCTACCGAAATCGAAGTTCCTCTTTTTAACAATACAACCAAAAATAAAATTATAAGACTCATCCATATGAACTGTTTTAATGTCATTTATTGGATCAAGTAAACTAGTTGCGTTACCCATAGTATCTACAATAGTACTGGTAAGTTTGTTCCATATTTTACTTTTATAATTCGACGAATAATAAATTTCAGCATTATTCCCAACCACAATTGCATTATAATCATCTAAAATAAAAACGTCATTCAAAGAAACATCTACGTTGTTTAATGAATAATCAATTACAACATAACTGCTATCATTTATAATACTAACAGTCGTTATATAATTTCCACCAACGGATAGGATAGTATTATTGTTGTATAACTTTATGGAATGATAGGTATTGATATTGGAATTGGTATATATAAGTTTTTTAGGATCTGGAATGAGTGTTCCATTTGCATGAGTATAACTAAAAATAAGTCCATGATTAGATAAATTACTACCCGCCAAAAAAAAAGTAATGTTACTATTGATAACTCTATTTCCATCGATTGAACTAATGGACTGGAAAGGAACATCGGGAATAGTGTTAGTAGGTTGTGTGTTGATGTTAATATAGATGGAAATATCTTCATCTTGATATAAATCAATATTATTGAATACGGAATAAGAAATATCATGAACATATAAATTTCCCTCATCATAAAAAGAAAATATACTGTATTTAATTCCACTTACATCATAAAAAAAACGTGTAACTGGTCTTGTTCGAATGGAGTTAAAATTAGCATCCGAAGTTAATGTAATGGATTTAAAAATATGATCATTAAAAAAATACAATTGATCGTTTTTGGAATACACTAAATTAATATTTGTTTTATAAGTATACGTGTTCAATGTTAAATCTAAATTATTGATAGACACGTCTGATACATTCCACGATTTACCATAATTATACGAGTATAATATTTTATATAAATAAACAGAATTATTATTATTATAACATTGACCGACTGCAACGGAATATTTGTCTATTTTAGAAAATGACATATTATTCAATTCAAACGGCATATCAGCAGTATCATGTATTTCGTTGTGGGTAACTCGCAGTGATCCATTGATATCCACTACATAATCTTCTGTTTTAGGATGATACGTATTGAATCCAGTGGTTGATCTACTGTTAATGAGAGAATTGCCCGAAACAATAGTTTGAGATGGAATATATCGGCTGTCACTGAAAGCATAATTATTATTACACATATCTGTCCATCCCATGCTACCCATACTACGTTGAGTATCAAATGGAAATATCCCCCCTCCAAAATTCCAACCTTTATCATCTGTATTCACTATTTTCAAAAATGTATTTGATGATATATCCGATGAAACCAATTTAAGGTTAGTACCGGTAGTAGTCCCATTTAAAATATCAACGTGTGATAAAAACGCACTAGGATTCATAACATTATCATGAAAAATAACAGTAGCATCGTCTTGTGTATTAATAGAAATATCATTTTTCACAAACATTTTTTGAGTTCTTAAAAAAATACCATGAGATACATCCTGTTTTAAAATACCATTTGCAGGATCCAATTGAATAAAAGCAGACGATATATCCGAATGAAAGAACGCGATTGTATTTTGACTATTATCTACATGTACCGATATGCTTCTGTTTTGTTTGTTTTGTGAAAGAATACTTTCCACTGAATCTTTCGTAGATAGTACACGGAACATTTGTTCTTGATTTCCGCAAATATCTAGTAAATACACCGGACCAGTATTATTAATTCCTATATTAGGACCAGAACCATACAGAAACACGTTTTGCGAATCGTCAAAATAAATATAATCTTTAAATTTACAAATACCAGAAACATCAATTAAGGTATTCACGAAAACATTATTCGGTTTAATATCACCTTCGAAAGTCACATCCCCTACTACATTTAAATCTCCACGAACGTCTAAATTTCCACTTACATCAGTATTTTCATTTACACCTAGACTGCCTTTTATTTTAAAATTACCATCATACGCTTCTCGAAGTGTTAAAGTATCGGTAGTTAAAGAATTCGTATTGATAAAATTAGATTGATTGAGTTCTTTGATACCTCCGTATTTTTTCCAAGACATGAACACTATAATATAATAATGTGTATTTTAATTTAAGTAAAACACATATTATGTCAAGTCCTACGACGCGTTTTAGTTTTCGTTTTGTATATACGATTTCGTTTTACAATTCTTTTCGTACTTCGCTGGACTTTATAGTTTCTACTCATTCTTGTATTAGTTCGATGTAAAAACGTATATATAGTTGATTTATTCTCCACCAAAAGATCTAAAACGTCTTTATAAAAGTGACGAAATTCATGACGACGTTTCTGTAAGTCATCATATGAAAACCAATCGATTTCTATTTTTTCAAATAATTTGGATTTATTCAAATATTGTTGGTTCATTCGCTTCCATAAAAATAAATGATTTTGATTGTAGTAAATGGGTAAATTTTTATCATATTTTAAAAACATAATATGAACATGGTAATCATTACGAAGGTGCAACTTAAAAACACCTCCTGTTTTTTGAATATGTTTTTGAATAGTATTCGCATCTCCTAAAAAACCAGATAATTCTTCACTTCCTTCTCTCAAAGCAGTATTCATGATAGTTTCTCCATCTTCAACACCACCACCAAAGTCAGAATAACCTTTTGAACTATCTTCCAATTCATTTTCCTTTCCGAAAAGAAAATATATTTTATTGTTATGTATTGTGGCTGGTAAAATACTAGAGCCAGTCATATACTATATACAGAAGAAAAATAAATGAAAAAATAATATATATACAATCACAAATCATTCAAGCTTTACAGATATACCATTTTTACATCTGTCTCAGTACATGCGTAGGATTCCAAATCTAATTCTTCGTGAACAACCGTTTCTTCTTCTTGTTCTTCTGTTTCATATATCACTTCCGGAATTTTTTGATAAAATTGCTTTACTTTTTGATTCATTTTTATTTTACTTGGATCAAATCCCGTTAAATACAATCCATTCAGTGTTTTTACTCGTGATAAAGCCACATATGTTTGACCACATTCAAATATACCGCTACCTATATCAATTTCAGCCATATCTAAAGTAGCCCCTTGAATTTTATGAATCGTCATCGCCCAAGCTAGACAAAGGGGAAACTGACCAACTGCAATCACGGGATATTCTTCAGATTGCCAGAATTTGATGGGAATTTCTCTTCGAACACCATTCGAGAATTTCACAATAGGATATGGTATATTGGCACGCATCATAAAATCAGTAATAACTCCAGTGGAACCATTACATATTCCATTTTCAATATCTAAATTGACTGTACACATAACCGATGCACCTTTTTTCAATAAAAGGCTGCGGATACATGTGGAATTATTGATCAAACTATTAATTTCATTTTTAATTTTGGTATCATCGAGAGCGCGGCTACATCTTTGAATTTCCGACAAGGGAATGGGCATATTGGTTTCTAACATAAACTTACAATCACTTTTGGACACAAAATCATAATTGTAACATTGTCCATCTATTTTATTAAACATAGTAGTATTCAATGTTTCCACTTGACTTCTAGTGGGGAAAAGTTTCACAGGAATACATCCATTATGATTATCTTTATGGTAATCGCGATTGACATACTTTGAGAGAATAGCAATGGTTGTTTCATCTATTTTTCCTTTACGTATATTTGTAAGAATTTGCCTATATTCACTGTCTTTTTGTCGAAACATAGTGGTAAGGACAATATGATTGTCTAGTGCAAAAGTAGAGTACCATTCTGATGATTCGAAACAAAATTTGTCACCATCGATGTCTTCCATGTTAGCAACTGGTGGTAATTGATAAAAGTCTCCACAAAATACTACTTGTATACCTCCAAATGGTTTATTATTTTTTCGTATACATTTTCCGATTTCGTTTAAAAGGTCAAATATTCGTTTTGACATCATACTTATTTCATCCACTACTAAAATATCGACCGTTTTCCAATTTTGTACATGTTTACGATTGTACAAAACAGATTCTATAATAGATTCTATCGTACCTTTGGCTAATCGTATTCCACTCCAAGAATGAATCGTCCTAGCATTACAAGCTAATAATAATGCAGCACATCCGGTCATGGCACATAATTGGATTTTTTTCTTTCTAGTAAATGCACTCGTGATTAAATAATGTATTAATGTAGTTTTGCCAGTACCACCCTCTCCCGTGATAAATAAATTGTCACCATTTTCAAATTGTTGTAAAGCACATAACTGTTCATTCGATAGTTCCATGTTTTTCGATTCGAGTTTTTTTTAATTCAGATATAGGTATCAAAAAGATCTATACATATATCAATTTTTCAATCATATTCGTACTTATTCGTACTCTATTTTTAAAGAAAGAGAAAAATCCATAAAATTTAGATCCAAAGGAGTACCCCATTCGTCTACTAATTGTATTTTCAATTTATACATGTCCGTTGTGGAATTATAAATTCGTTTATCGGAAACAATATTCAAAGGCGTAGCGGTAATCATTTTACCAAAAGAGTTGATAAACGATTCAATTTGGATACGTGCTAAAATATTTTTATTCATGATCGAATCACTCAGAGGAGAAATAAACGAGTTAGGATAACTAGAAGAAAATTCATCTACCACTAAAAAAACATAGTTGGTAGTGCATAAACAAATAAACGATTCGGAAGTAATATTTTTACTTGCACTAATGGTATATGATGGTTCTCGGAATCCTAAATACCAACCTAGTCTGCCTTTAAATTTCGTTTTGTCAAAATCCGATTCCAAGGATTTTTTCACACCACTTACATTCCAATAAAATGTAAACTTCCTAGAAGATACTGCGATTTTCAATCGTTTGTCTACTTCCGAAAAAGTGATATAATTAGTCAACGAAGTAGAGGATAGTACTTGATTTAAAATCAACACGAGACTAGTAGTAGTGTAGTTATTGTCAGGAATTTTAAACACGTATTCATCATTCGACACATCATCCGAAATAATAAAAGAAGTATTACCTTTGGCTTCAGAGAAATTGTAAAACGTATAAGGAATTTCAATATGCGTCATATAAATACTTTTCACGTTTGTTATTTTTTGTGGTAAATTGTACGTAATAGAAGCATAAGGTGATTTATTATATTCTTCTTGGAATCTAGTATCAATATTTAATATCTTAATCTTGGGTGGTTTCTGCACATTTGTCATAATCATGTGACTTCCATGTTGTTTTAGTTCTGGAATCATACTCATTTTATATATAGCTATATTATTTTCATTGTCCACAACTACTACATTTTTTATCATTGGATACAAAAAATGGTTTTATAAAGATGGGCCTTGGTACAACAACTGGTTTCGGAGTAGTTGTGGGTGGAGTTTTTATTTTCGTACTGTATGTAAAAAACATAAAAAATTGAAAGCTTATTTTATATAATAAGAACATATATAATATCGAAAATGTCACACCCGTGTAATTTATGTAATAGAACATTCATAATAAAACAAAACTTTGTAAAACATTTGTATATTTGTAAATGGTTACACTCATCGGCATCTCAGAGAAATAGTGAGCATGAAACTATCCATAAACTATCCGAAAAACAAAAAGATGAACTATTAGTAGACTTGTTGCACAATTATCAAGTACTATCGAATCAATTGGAAACTATGAAAAAAGAAATGCAAAATTTAAAAACAAAACAACGTATCAATATGACTAAATGGTTATGCAAAGCAAAAAAATGTAACAAAACATATTCAAAATGGTTAGAAAGTATATCCGTTACGGAAAACCATCTGGAAATAGTATTTTCACAAGATTTAGTATCCGGTATAATAGAAGCTTTTAAGGATGAAATCCACGATAGTAAACTTCATAACAAACAACTTCCTATTTATGCATTTACACAAAAATTGAATTCATTATACGTGTATGATTTGAATTCATCCTCAAAAGAAAAATCCAAGCCGTCAGAGCCGTCAGAGCCGTCCGAACCATCTTGGAGTTTAATAGTTACTGATGAATACTTGAAAAAAGCATTCAATATAATTGGTGCCAAATTCGAAAAAAAATACTATGTTTGGAAGCAATCGAATGATACATTGATAAACTCATCTGATGAATGGAAGGAAAAAGAAATGATGTATACAAAAAAATTCACGCATGATAATGAAACGACACGCAATAATAAACTAAAACAATGGCTCTATAAACAAATTCATGTACCATTTCAAGAAGTCAATATTGAATTAGATTGTGAATAATTAATTGATGTGATAAATTAAAATAGGAAACAACATATACATATTTTTTTCATATACAATATATTCGTAACAATGTCACGTATTACTCCTGATTTTCTTGCCAAAAAAAATTTCCATCCTCGCGATGAATTTATAACATTTGACGAAGGACCTCATATTTATACTGTCCACGGCGATTCTAGTTTTACATCCGTAACAACTTGGAATCATCATCATTTTGCTCCTTTCGAAACAGATAAAATAATTGAAAAAATATTATCCAATAAGAAAATGTCAGATCCACAATATAAATACTACAATATGACTGCAGAACAAATAAAGTCTGATTGGGATAATAATAGAGATTGTGCTGCAAAAGCTGGTACGAATATGCATTATGACATCGAATGCTACTACAATGGACTGAATCCAGTCAATGATTCTATTGAGTTTAAATATTTCAAACAATTTGTAGCTGATTTCCCGAATTTGAAACCTTATAGAACGGAATGGTGTGTGTACTATGAAGAACTGAAACTATCCGGGTCTATCGATATGGTGTTTGAAAATGAAGACGGTAATTTATTGATATATGATTGGAAAAGATGCAAAGAAATAAAACACGATAATGGGAATTATACTACCTATTCTACTACACCATGCATTAACCATTTACCAGATACAAATTTTTGGCACTATGCACTACAATTAAATATGTATAAAACAATATTAGAACACAAATACAATAAAAAAGTAGTGGAATTATATTTGGTTTGCATTCATCCTGAGAATGTGTATCATAGTTATGAAAGAATACAAGTACCGTTTTTAGATAAAGAAATGAAAGATTTGATTGAACATCGTAAAGAAGAACTCCGACAAAAATAATAATATAAATAATTTATAATTAAATATAAATATACATAGATTCATATGATCTTTGGAATTCCATTTCAATCATTCTTTCATAAATATGCAAAATTCATTATACCAGGATTAATAACTGGTCCTTTTTTGATATGGTATGGAGTACATTTTTATCTGAAATATACATTAAACAAAGTTACTACTACTATTATAGCGAATCCAGTAGATCGATTTATAGAAGATAGACATAAGAAGTTTCAGAAGTTTTGTGAATCCAGTAAAGATAAAATCAATCAAAATATATCCGATGAATTATATGATGCGGAAGAATATCAAAAACTAATCAATAGAAACAGTCAGACGGAAATCGAACAGCAATGGAAATCGAGAATTTTATTCGATTCGACTCCTCTTGGAAACGTCATTATGTATTACGATATATATAAACATGCATTTGTTTATTCGTGTGATACAAATATATCTTATGCAGTTGTAAATGCATGTGCCATGAAGTATGTCGAAGTATTTTTATGTAAAGACTTTTTTAAAGATAATCAATATTTACCAGAAAACCAATTGTCACCATTCACCGTGATGGAAATAGAACAAGATAAAAAAGAGAAAGAAAAAGAAAAAAAGAAAAAAGTGAAATTCGGAATCAATTGGAACGACGATGTTTTTTTAAAAGGCAAGTCGATGAAACCAAATAGCAACGAGCAAACAATTATAAAACAAGAAAAAGAACCAGTATTTTATCATAATGTGTTCCGAAATATTGGAAAAATATACAACGTTGCAATTCTACAAAAATATGAAATACATACAAAACAAAAAGCAAAACCAATGTCTTATAAAAATTTCAAAAGCTTTTTATATCAAGAAGATATGAATGTAACAAAATACTCGTGAGTCTTGGTTCGTGACTATGGTTTTTGCTTTTTCACCCAAGACAAATATCCAGATGTTCGCTCAACACTAAACAAAGAACCTAAGTGATCTTTCGCTAGTAAGTATGCTTGATGTTCCTTTTCGCTCAGGGAATCAATATATTCTTGAATCAGGGTTTTTAGTTTCTCCTCGTTTGGCATAGTACGAACTATTTATATTGGAATATAAAATATAAATAGGTTTATAAATAGATAAAATAAGATCAATTTTTTATTATACAAGTAATTTACACACACTACTTTTACGATGAAATTCCGGGTTTTCGTTACATGTTTGTTTTTTTCTGTTCAAATAATCACTTTGAGAAATAGATATGTTTAATTCTTGGGCAGATTTTACATAGTTACACTGCGGTTTCAATTTCGATTTGATACTGGGATCTACGGTAGAAACTTTGACTGTAGATGGATTCTGGATATCGGAAGGACATGCGGGGGATGACTGAGAAGTGGTTGTGGATAAAGAATTCGTGGTTTTATGTTTCAAATGTTCTAAATAACTACTTTGAGAATTCAAATTGGTATAATCATTGGGTTTAACAGTTTGATCACAACAATAATTTCGTTTGGCTAACATACCAGAAGAACTTAATACGGAAGGTTTTACAATAGAAGAATCTTCCGTAGATAAGACCCCACTGATAATGGGTTTTACATCCGTATAAGTACCGCAACATCCACCGTGACCACGAGAATAAGCTCCTTTTGCTAATGTTCTAGGGAAAGAACGAGATAAAGATGTTTGTCCTATATATCCTTGATTTCGATGAGTCCCATGAATGGAAAACTGTTGTACACCAACGCTGTTGTTTTTGTATTTACTTTGTGTTTTCTTTTTCAGAGTAGCTAATGACATGTTATATAGTTTTTTATATAGTATGTGTATTTTTAATTGTACAACCTAATCAAGGATTATTTAAAATAATTTACATTGCTTAACACTTTTTGAGGACTTATGAAATTACTAGGAAGAATGGAAAATTGTTGTACAATAACATTACCAACCGCTACATCTGCTAAATCAGGCAAGGTTCCATTGCTCCATAATACACTAGTAGCTGTACCACCATTAATAGATATAGTGCTAAAATACTGAGTTGTAATATTAGTAGAAGGTGCTGTTGTTAAGGCAGTCACTATATGACTTTGAGTAGTTAAATCCGGAACATTGGTAATATTGAATGTATAAGGACCTGCAACAGTTCCTGTTGCTGTCCAATATAGAACTGCCCCATTGTTCCGATAATCAACCGAAATACTATTGCTACCACCAATGGTAATCACATTACCAACCTCTGATACAGTCTTAAAAATGGCATTATTGGCTGTAATAGAATTCGATACACCATTAACAATTACGTTACCAGCACTGATATCATACAATCCGAAGTTGATATTCGAAGCAGCACCTTGTAATATACTTAGTTTTTGATTGGAATTGGTTATAAATGTACCAGCACTGATATCAATCTGTCTTCCAGCACTAATCAGTATATTACCGTTCTGTAAAGTATTACCACTGAGATCGATATTACCTAGTACTTTAATTCCACTAATATTGGATATATCCAATCTATTAGCAGCACTATTGTATGTAAAGTTACTACTTTGAGTTAGTTTCTTGTCAGATCCTAAGAAGGGTATACTAGTTGCTGATAAACTACCTACTATAACATTACCAGCA
>Ga0209550_10006286_pt1 | contig 11079 bp, 16 predicted proteins | sample LauGreSuBDMM15SN_2_FD_187567 | JGI IMG/M metagenome (GOLD analysis project Ga0209550, IMG submission 187567) | Freshwater lake microbial communities from Lake Michigan, USA - Su13.BD.MM15.SN (SPAdes) (version 5) | ecosystem: Environmental > Aquatic > Freshwater > Lake | place: Lake Michigan... | reverse complement strand
CTTGAACACCTTGCGTTTTTGGGCATTTACTTTTCCAGTATCAAATAAATCCACGAACCCCTTGCTTTTCTTGGCGTCCACCTTCTTCTCGATATTTATCACCTGGCTCCTCGCGGGCGCGGCAACTGGATTTCTTTCAGGGGTGAACGTCTTTTTCACATACACCTTTTTGTCGCCTTGCTTCACGTAGGTGCGCCCCTTGGAATCCTTGAACACCTTGCGTTTCTTGGCGTTCACCCTTTCGGTGTTTATCGCGGGACTCGTCATCCTTTGCACGCCGGTGGACACTTTCCCCTTGCCCTTGGCGACTGGAAGTTTCTTCCCTTCAGCTCCGCGCACAAACTCCCCCCCTCTCGGCCCGATCCATATAGTCCGCCCTTTGGCATCCTTTTTCCCAGAGTTTGTATTTGCAGCCGGAGGCATTATGCTATATGTCATATAAATATATTTTTTTTCATTAATGGCGATTTCTTCATTCAAGCGCAGAACTCCGACGACTCTCTGTGCAAATTCATCCATGGGCACAATATTAATCAGTTCGGGATGATTGACAATGTATTCTACGTCGCATGCGCGTGCTCTCACTTATGCAATTTTCCACGCCTTGGCGTAAAATGTTGCGATTTGATCAACTACGTCGTCAAAAATTATGAAGTCACCAGATACCAGAGGGGGTAGGTTTCCATCCACCGTAAAAATGAAGTGGTTCGTATGCGTACGAGTGTCTACAAACACCTCGTGGCTGCAGAATCCTCGTCTAAACCCCAAAGCTAACGTGTATTGAGTTCCGCCCCAGTATAAACTACCGCCGTTGTCACATCGCCTGAACCATGTCCGCAGATATTCTTTAATATCCGCTAAGGACGATGGTTGATGGTTGTAAAAATCATACACGTCGTCATCACCTATCTCTGGCATGGAATTCCATAATTTATTAAAGATATCCATAGCAATTAATAAACTATTTTTGCTTTTTTGTTAAACTATTCGGTTGTTAAGGGGTTTCCTTTGGGATAATCATTAACTTAAATTAATTTAAAACGTGTGTAATATATATGAAAATGGATAATCTTAAGACTCTTGATAAACGCCTGGACGATCTCAAGGATCGCCTGGCGACTGTAAAGAACGAGATTCGCGATACTGATATTGTTTTTGTGAAGAAACCTGCGAAGAAACTTACCAACAAAGAATTTCATTCTGCAGAATTTCTCAAGGGGTATACCAAATGCGACAGTGTAGATGACGTAAATGTTGGCGACTTCATCCGGTATAAACAGAAAAAGGAAGGACAGGCGCCGCAGTATCTATGGGGAGGTGTGGTAATCTATAAATGTCCGGAGAACAAGTACATTCGGGTGAAGAATCCATCTATGAACCGCGTCTGGTCGGTCCAGACCGGCAATCCGCGTATCGTGGTCGTTTTTTACGTCCGCGAGAAGATTGACAGACAGACGCGCGAAGCCTATGAAAGTATGGATCCTGATGGTGCTTATGTGAATCTGAATACTGCGAGCTCCGAGGGTTTGATTGCCTCGATCATAGACAAAGGTGACGAAGCAGTCATTTTAGCAGCTGCAAATATGATCAGGGAAAGTAATCGGAAGACGTATTTGATATAAATTGTCTCGCCGTTATTCACGCGCCGAAAATCTCATGATTTTTACACACTTTTTTTTTGTTTCAGCCCGATCGAAAATTGGGAAAGAATGTATCTACCGAACGCGAATGCGATGATCATGTATGCGATGAACGCGAACAAAACGTACCATAAGAAATGCATTATAAGTATATCAAAGATAATAATATAATCTAATTAATAAGATGGCTGTCTCTGTATGGGTTCTGGTTATCATGGTCTGTATTTCCATGTTCTTGTTTTACACAGTTCCGGAGACATTTGTAAATGCGGACCCGGAAGAATACGTCACGGTTATCCCAAACTTTTTGACACGAGACGAGTGCGAATCTCTGGCAGAGGCTGGTATGAAGAAAGGGCTCGAAGTTTCCGAGGTTGGCGGTGGCACTGAGGAAGACCCTGCGAAGCTCGACCTAGACTCTCGGAAAAGCAGACAAACGTGGTTCGTCGGCGGCGAACATCCTGTATCCGACAAATTGAGGGAAAAAACGAAAGAGTTTTTGTCCACTCGGTCTCCGTCTATTGGTAAGTACTCCACGGAGGATGTGCAGGTTGCGCGTTACACCAAGGGGGGGTACTATTATCACCATTTCGACGGCGATGACTGTACCGACAATTGCCCCTCGAATCAACGTATATGCACAATGCTCGTGTATCTAAAGGCGCCTGAATCTGGCGGTGAAACAGACTTCCCGGCATTGAAAAAGTCTGTGACCCCAGAGCAAGGAACTGCTGTTTTTTTCTGGGTATCAAACCCCAAAAACCTACAGTTGTACAAACAAACATTACACGCCGGGATGGGTGTTAAACGTGGTGTTAAAATGATAGCCACTCAATGGATAAGAGCATCTAGCTAATACCGGGTGGCTTTTCGCCCTGGGTCAAATGACACTGCCATCGTAAAGTAATTTTTCTATAAATACCTGGTTTTATGAGCATTTTTTATTATACACTCCTAAGTGAAAACTTCTGCTCACCTCCGATCAAAGATGTTCGTACCAATCGTTATGAACCTGACCGAGTCTGATGCCAACCGCATCGGCAAGGACACCTTCATTTCATTCAGGAAGACTCTCAAGAACCTACTCCAAAATGAGTATTACGACATCTTTGGAGAAGTGTGCGATGAGAAGCTTTCTAAGAACATTATGATGAGCATCAAGGACTACACTGTGTTTAATGGCAACATCGCCAAGCACAACCGCATCCTAGACTCGGCTTCCTGTGGGTCCTTGATTGCCGAAACTGTGTTTGCCATGTTTCAGCTCCTGTGCTCTCTGCAGACCGAGTTCCACGTGAAGTCTCATATCAAGTTCCTGGCGGGCATCGTGAATAACGCCGGGCGTGGAAAGAATGCGATGGAGCGGATCGTGTTCGCGATGAACATTATTTACGACCTGTCATCCAATCACGAGGTCTTCGACATCTTTCAAGAGACTGTTGGGGGTATTGAGAACTATCTGAACAGAACCTTTGGCTGCGAGATCGAATGTTCATCCGATTAAAATGATGCGGCGATTTCTTTTTTCCAATAAGACACATACAGCTTGTCAATATTATACTCGCGTTTGATGATTTCTTCATACTTTTCATGTAAAAACTCTTCAGTCACTTGGTTCCAGTCGTCAATAAAGACACACGGAAAGTCGTAAAACTGCTCCATCGCGACGCACCTCTTCACCACAGGGATTGTGCCAAGATACAGCGCCTCCATCAGACGGTGGCTATCAAATCCATTTCCGCGTGGGCAGATGCAGAACTTGTAGGACTGGATATCCTTCAGATACTGCTTATGTCCGTCCACGTCGCAATTCAGCCCCCCCTTCGTCACCCATGGTTTATCAACAAACATGTCGTGAACCTTCCTTCGCTCGGCGGGAAATGTCTCAATTTTAAAATTCATATACGCGAGGTTCTTGATCACCTTTGACGACTGTGCCACCTCGTATATAGCCCTTGTGTTCCCCTGGATTGCGTAGTCGACTTCGTTTGGTAGGCCTAGTGGGACCGCGTGCAACTTCGGGTGACGAATGTTAATATTATTCGCAAACCACGCCTTCAAGTTTGGTTGCTCCAACAGATCAAGTTCCATATGATCGATGGGGTGGTCGGAATATCCTGTTACGAGCACAGGGGTCTTATCGAGCTCTGTCACATCGTAAAACCCGTTCCACCCACCGTTGGTTACTATAAACTGGCTTCCGTAATGCCTACGGTATTTTATCGGATCAGGTTTGATGTAAGGAACGGTGTTCACCCTGCAAAAATCCACGATCCTCTGACAGGTGATGTATTCTTCTTCTGGGATATCTCTAAGTTTGTCGAGGACGTTCATTGATGTTTTATACACTCATCACATTAAGTTGTTTTACCCATTTTAATTCTCAACGTGACCGAACTTTGCTGCCAACCGGGACGGTGTGTATCCGTCAACGTTAACGACGTTCGGTTTCGCCCCGGCGGCGATGAGCTCCCGAGCGCATGCGTCGTGCCCGTGCATTGATGCATAGTGCAACGGCGTCAATCCGGTATCGTCCATTACATTCGGATCCGCCCCGGCGTCAACGAGCGCCCTAACGTATACTTCGTCACCGTGCATTGCTGCCGAAAACAACGGTGTTCTTCCGTAACTGCCGGCAACATTTGGATCCGCCCCGGCGCTGATTAACATTCGAATATACGCCCCGCGATCGAAATAAATCGCCTGGTGCAACGGGGTCTTTCCCTCGGCGTTGACAATATTAAGATCTGCCCCGCCGTCGATCAATCCCCGAACACACGCATCGTTACCGCTACGGACCGCATCGTGCAGATTATCGCACTGTTGTGTATCCATTTAGATGGTTATGTTTATGAGGTTATATATTTCTAAATTTTTTTTAACGCGCCATCTGGAAACTCATATAATCATATCGACAATCCAAACCATTTAACAGCGCATTGCAACGGAACATCATCAAACACTATGTCTGCCCGTCTCATCGCTGTCACTTCCCCTCGCGTCGCCGGTGTTGAGAACGCCGAACAACTCATTGCCTATGCAGCTCGTGTGTCTAATCCTCAGAACCAAATGAGTCACGAGTCTGCACCCAAGTTGCTGAAGTACTGTCTGAAAAATGGTCATTACTCTGTCTTTGAGACGGCTAGTATGACTGTTGAGATCAAGACAACACGGGCAATTGCGGCCCAGGTTCTTCGCCACCGGAGCTTTACATTTCAAGAATTTTCTCAGCGCTATGCCGCCGTAGATGTTACGATTCCTCCTGCAGAGGCTCGTCTTCAAGATACCAAGAACCGTCAGAACTCTATCCAGACGGGTGACATTGAACTGCACCAGTGGTTTAGCGAGGAACAACAGAAATTGTACGAGAAGTCTACTGAACTATACACCAAGGCCATCGAAAAGGGCATCGCAAAGGAGTCTGCTCGTTTCGTGCTACCATTGGCGACTCCGACAACGCTATATATGACGGGTAATATCCGCGACTGGATTTTCTACATCAAGCTTCGCTCGTCGAACGGCACTCAGCGAGAGCATGCTGATATCGCCAATGCAATCAAAGATATTTTCAAAAATGAGTTCCCATCTATCTCAGAGTGCCTTGAGTGGTAATCAATTTAACGAAATATGTAATTAAAATATATCTACTTCCAACAATGGCAACAGTCCCTGTAAGCAACGTTATCGTCACCGCTACAAAGAAAGGTTCATGGGAGACAGGTTATGACGGCGAATTTGAAATAGAGAACAAAAACGACTATGACGTATTGATGTGGACAATGACGTATAAATTTCCTTCTGCTGAAAAGTTCACGTGGTTTTCAGACGGCGATCTTGTCGTGAACGGAGACACCGTAACCTTGACGCCCAAAGATTATAACAACGTTATAAAGGCTGGAACTACCAAGGTTCTGGGTTTCGGCGGGGTGAAGACTCTTCCAGGTAACCTTAAATTCAACCAGATACTCCCTCTTGTAGGAGTTGATCCCTCCCTGGAAAAGAGGGGGAAGTGGACGGACAAAAACATCGCGCCGTATGTTGATGCGTGTGCATGGCCTATTCCTGACCTCGTGAAAATGTCCAAAGACAGTGGTTTGAAATATTTCACTCTGGCATTTATCACTGCGGACGCCAATAATCATGCAAGCTGGAGCGGGACGATACCCCTAGAAAGTCAGCACATGCTTGCCCAAATCAGAGACATCCGAACGGCCGGAGGAGATGTATCTATTTCTTTTGGCGGCGCAAATGGCCAGGAAATTGCCCAGGTCATTGACGACGTCGACGTGCTCGTAGCCGAATACTCGCGGGTCATTGACATGTACAGTTTGAATAGAATTGATTTCGATATCGAGGGTGGCGCAGTTGCAGAGGACAAGTCCGTTGATACGAGAAATAAGGCAATCGTAGAACTCAAGAAGAAGTACCCCAATCTCCAAATAACATACTGTCTGCCCGTGCTCCCCATCGGGTTGGCGCTCGCGGGTGAGAAACTGGTACAGAATGCTAGGAAAAACGGAGCGGTCATCGAGAGCTTCCACGGTATGTCAATGGACTTTGGCGATTCGGCTGCGCCCGATCCAGAGGGCCGGATGTCGGCTTACGTGATCTCATCCGCAGAAAATTTGAGGAAACAGGTCATGACCGCCGGGTATGCAAACCCCAAAATCGGTTTAATCCCCATGATAGGTGTGAACGATGTGACAAGCGAAGTCTTCAGAATTCTGGACGCCACGTGGGTCAGAGACTTTTTCAAGACAACCCCCTGGATGACATACATTGGTTGGTGGTCGGTTAACCGCGACCAGCCGGGCCCTGGCAAAGGAGCGAACCCGTTCGATTCTGGGATCATGCAGGCGCCGTATGATTTTGCCAAAACATTCCTTGGGTTGAAGGTCCCCGAACTTGATCCGAGCCCCCGTCCCAACCCTCCTCCCATCACCATCCCAGGAAGCACTATCCCTCCGATTGTCACCCCAGGTGGGAAGCCCTCAGGAAATACTGATAAACCAGTTACATATGAGGATGTTAAGGTGGATGGGAAGATCGTAGCAGTTATTGGAAACAAAATTAAGATTTCTTACAAGAAACCTGACAAACGCGCCGGAACCGCCACGACTAAAGGCGCTGGGAATGTGGGTGATAAAGTACTGGTGTTCTTGAAGCACGAGACGTTCAAGTTTTCCAAATTTGTTGCGCCGTTGAGCTAAAATAAAATAAATGCATAAGGTATACCATGAACATTAATCGCCAGCTGATCGACTCCATAATCCTTGCCCTTATCGTCTGGTTCCTTAGAAGAGACATTACACTCGCCCTCGTGGTCGCCGTCGCAAGCTATGTGCTTCGCATGATAAATTTCTAGTTTGTCGATACTGCGTTTTTTTTTTTAATAATATTATCTTTCCAAGTATCAGAATAAGAATGGAATCCAAAGGTCTCGTAGTCGTGAGCTCCGAGTGCACAAACTGCCGCCGCTTCATGGAAATCCTTGGAAAGATTAAAAACCACGGGATCGTCGTTGCCGACTATTCTACATTAACCCCGACACAGAGGCTACAGGTCCAAGCCGTGCCAACGCTGATTCTGAACTCTGGCAAGAAGCTGGTTGGAACTGACGTATTCACGTGGGTATCTGAGACGCATTCTTCCAGTCTGGAACCTAGCGCATACGATATGGAGGGCGATGACCTTACCTTTTCAAGCGTGAACGACCCCGTGGGCTACTGTGAGTATTCGTCTGGGTATGCTAATTTGTAAAAAAAATCTTACAAACACTATATGGATATCTTCGGGTTCAACATTGTGCGTAAGACGCCTCGAGGAAAAGAAATAATAGTAAAAACTAAGGAAACCGTAGAAGATATCACTATACGTTTCGCCGATCTGGTAGTTACCGCCTTTGGTATTGTCAGCGCGTTGGCATTTAACGATGCTGTGAAATCTCTTTTTGCTGAAGGAGGTGTGTTCGAGAAATTCGCCAAGGGAGGTCCTTGGGTTGCAGCCTTTGTGATCATGTTGCTTACAATCGCAGTCGGATATTGGCGCACACAGCTTATCCCGGTCAAGAAAACAGAAAAAAATTAGATTTGCTCCATCTTTATCGTTCCAGAAGCTGTAGAATACGCAATGGTGCTTATGCCATGCTGCTTTAACAACCCCATGCACATGCTGCAAGGCCTCGAATTTGACAGCTTTGTTCCTGCATTGCTAAGTCGCACTATAACTGCCTTCTTATTTGAATATTGGTCTGAATCCATCTTCCATAAACAATCCATTTCCGCGTGAATACTGAGCGTTCCTATATGATTACGTACGTGATTGTGACCCTTTGATATAACATTTTTGCCAGACATGATAACACAGCCGTGCTTAAACGCCCCATTTGCCTTCTTCGCCTGCTCAATAGCTATATCAATTGCTTCGATGAGCTTGACCATTTTAGCTTTTAATCCATAAACCTAAAATGCTCATATATATAAGTTTTTACCCCGGGTCAAATGACGTTACACCGACACTGAGGTCGGACCAATTGTAGATGTCGTGATCATCACCGCCTCAGTCGCCGCGAGGAATGGTCTTTTCACTAGTTTATCGGTAATCTTTATCACGCTTGCGCCGAATGGTTTGTATAGCAGCAGCATAGCTAACGTGATACCACCTGCTAAGTATATGATAGCCTTGGTCAAGTTAGTATTATTTTCCTTTTTTTCTTTCAGAACCTTGATAAAATGAACAATTGCCACCGAGATGATGTAAACAGTAATAGTCCAGAATAGTATCTCTAGGTACGAGTTCATTTCAGCCTTATTAATCTACCGAAATATTATATTTTACTAGAATATAAGGTTGAAATGAAATTTGACAAGGTGTTTGCCATCGTGTTGTCGACGATCATATTGGCCGCATCCTTTAAATATGAGAGAGATGACATGGGCTGTGAGAGCTGTATGAATCCGTCCGTGTCTGCGTGCTCCGATTACAACTCGGTGTATGTCAGAGACACGAAATACGCCAAGGGCGATTCCCCAGATAAGATTAAAGGCAAACTAAAAAAGATTCTCGACTTCGACAAATCGGCCGGCTCGTGGAAGAGATGTGTCCTGTGGAGCTTTCTGCTTTCGATTCTCAATTATCTCATGTACCAGAAGGGGGGGTGCATTGACGACACGAACATCCAGTCCGGTTGGCTTTTCATGATATCGTGGATAGTAAACTTCTCGGTGCTGTATTGTCTCAAAAGCTTTGAGTCGCACCATATATTCCAGGTGATTCACGAATATGGGTGCGAACTTGTGTCTAAACTTTAATTACAATAATTTTTTTACATATCGTCAATATGTCTATTGTTATTTGTCCCCGGTAAAATAAATACTATAAAATAGTAAGAAACAAACAAACATGAACACCGATACAAACATGACAACTTTTATCAACGGAAATGGACTTAAGCTGGCCACATATATGCTCCGTGCGAATAATCCCAAAGCAACGGTCGTGTATTTCCATGGCTTCGGGAGCCATGCCATGCATGACCTTCAGAACGTCAAGGGAGTCTTGATTGACTCTGGGATTAATATTGTGACATATGATCACGCTGGGCATGGAAACAGCGAAGGTTCTCGTTTTGTCATTCGTAATCACGAGGCTCTAATCGACGATGCGAGGACCTTCATGGACATTGTGAAGAAGGATGTATACTTTAACCAGTATCCCACCTACGTGATGGGGTGCTCGTTGGGTGGGGCGATTTCTTCCAAAGTCCTTGAGGAATATGACGCTTGCCATGGGATTCTTATTTCTCCTTTTTACGGCGCCGGTGATACGCTTTATTACAACATAATGTCCAAGGTCGTTTCCGTGATTGCACGCATGGTCCCTGATATCCAGTTGACCAAGATTAATCAAAATCCAGATGAGGATTATAGAAGAATTTGGTCAAGCGACCCTCTGACACTCAAATCTGGCATCACGGCGGGCACTGCCAATGAGCTTTTGAAGATGGCGAAGTCATCGCTTTCTGGAATGGGTACTGTCCAGACGAAGATGACCTGCCTGCAGTCTGTCAGAGACACGCAGGTGAACGCCGCGATGAATATAGATCTTTTCTCCACACACCCCCTGCGGTCAATCGTGAAATTCAACAATTCATGGCATGCGATCTTGCTCGAGCAAGATAAAGACGCTGCTTGCAATGTGATCCTTGATATTATCACACAGTAATAACCATGTAAATAACTTAATAAACAGACGCATCTGAGTCTCAAGAATGTCTGAGGAGGTTCTATTCAACATCCGCACGCTCCAGGGAAGTGTGATCAAGTCTCTTTTTGATACTCTCAAAGAGATCATCCACGATGTAGTTTTAACCTTTGACCCCACTGGGATTCGTATTTCCGCGATGGACGGTTCGAAGGTGAGTCTCGTCCATCTCAAGCTCGATGCAGAGGCATTCGAGGAGTATCATTGCCCCAAAAGTCACGAGATTGGCATCAACGTGCTGAACATGTTCAAGCTTCTCAGGAGCGCTGGGAGCCACGACAGTATCTTGCTCCGTTATCTCTCGAGCAACCCCCACGTCCTAGAGATCACCGTCCAAAACTTTGATAAAAACTCGATCACGAAGTTCAACATGAAGCTGATTGAGATCGACTCTGTATATATCGAGGTTAACGACATCGATTTTGATACCATCGTCACCATCCCTTCTAACTACTTCCAGCGTCTATGCCGTGATATGTCTGATATCACCGACTACCTGCGGATCATTAAGAAAGGCGATGAGCTATCCTTCAATTCGGACTTCGAGTCTTCTACTGATTTCGCATCACAGTCAACCGTCATCGGTAATTCGAGTACGGGTACTATCGTCCAGACATTAGATCAAGCTGGCTATGACAATAAATTCAGCTTGAAATATATTACCGGTTTCTGCAAGGCTTCCGGGCTGTCCTCGGTGGTGGAGTTATACCTTAAGGAGTCTTACCCTCTAATTCTAAAGTACTCAGTTGGGAGCATGGGTTCACTCAAATTCATAATTGCCCCATCCCTTGATTAAAACGTTCATACATTTCGTGAGTAATATTTTCGGTGATACTATTTTGATGGCATTCTGCATAAAAATCTTTAGACACTTTGAATATTTTGGTCGAATTTTTATACCTGGGTCTGCTAATATAGTTTTTCACATAATTATTCTTGTAATTAGGATATTGTTTTTCAGAGGCTTCTGTAGCTGTTGAATATAAGCAACCATTGGCTACAACAGGGTATGTTCTAAAATGTTTTTCGCCGGTCTTTGATACACTCAACTTTTTACGATGATCAACAGAAAATTTCTTCCCGAACCAGTGGTTTTTCTCACCTGAATTTGCTGCACCTATCTTTGCACAAGTCTCTTCGGAACGTTTCTTTCCAAAATTTGGATTATTCCTCCCCG
>Ga0209550_10006282_pt1 | contig 11083 bp, 9 predicted proteins | sample LauGreSuBDMM15SN_2_FD_187567 | JGI IMG/M metagenome (GOLD analysis project Ga0209550, IMG submission 187567) | Freshwater lake microbial communities from Lake Michigan, USA - Su13.BD.MM15.SN (SPAdes) (version 5) | ecosystem: Environmental > Aquatic > Freshwater > Lake | place: Lake Michigan, USA... | reverse complement strand
ATTCATGATTTCCCACCCAATTCGTCAGCAAGCACGATTCAAAGTGAATTCAGGAAAAGTACACCGGATCTTCTTACCGCGCGTGGTAATTGCCCCTGGGGGCGTCCCCCTCGCCACGTGTACGCTGCCCGGCCTGTAGTTGGCAAGGTCTTACTTACTTACTTACTTACTTACGCGCGTGGGCCAAGCGCCTCAGAACGGCCTCGTACACTGTGAAGATGATCGCGGAGCCTGGCCCGAGGCGCAGCAGCTTGGCGCCAAGGCCGCGCCACAGGATGCACACCCCTTCGGCACGCACGAGCGAGGGTAGCCCGCCACGCTCCACGCGCGCATAGTCGACCGCAAGCTCGTGTCCGCGCAGCGCTGCCGCGGCCGCCACCTGCTGCCGCGATTTGAGCACGTCGAACGGGTTGTTGCACACGCCCGCGCAGATGCCAGCCACGAAGCCCGCGCCCGCGCTCAAGACAACGCTCACGACGGCACTTGTGCTCTCGTCGGCCGGCGCACATGCGCGCCTCACCTCGGCAAAGGACGCAAAATAGACGCACGAGTGGACCGAGTGCTTGGCGACCGTCGCGCCCAGTCCACTATACCACGCGCTCAGCCCCCCCGCCGCGTGCACCGCGCGCCACGCAGACGCCAGCTTCGTCGTTGTGGCGCCGCGCTGCGTGCGCTCAGACTGCATGATCACCTTGAGCACTTCGGCGGGCGTGACCAACACTGCCTCTAGGGCGCCTGCGAGGCCGCCCGACAGCAGCGCGCGCCGACGCGACGGCATGTGCTCGAAGAGGTCCGTGAACATCGAGTTGAAGGCAAACTTGAGTCCGCGACGTGGGACCACAACCGCCAGGCCCGAGCCGAAGCCGCGCCATAGGCCACGAAGGCCCTCCGCAGCGTGAATGTGCCTGAGCGCCGACAGCGTGCTGCCGCCAAAACGGTCTGAGCGCGGCGCAGCGGCCGATTCAAGGTGCAGCCGCGTCTTGATCACGTCGAGGGGCTGCACAAGCGTGAGTTCGACAGCCGCGGCCACGCCGGCCGCCAAAAAGGTGTCGGCGAGGTTCGAGCTGGCCACAGCCATTCCGCAACAGCCAGCGGGACACGGCAGTCAGGATTTGATTGTCAAACAGGCCAGCTTGGCAGCTAGCCTCTCCCGCGGTCCGTTTGGGCTCTTTTGTGGTCCGTTTTGTGTGGCTCACACCCAGGGACCGACGGGGGGTGTGTGAATCGGCTGTTATAAATACTGGTCGCCTGTGCGGACACGTACATTACCGGTACCTCGGCCGCCTTCGAGACTGGATCTATAAATTTGGCATCAGAGGATTTAAAATGGTCATTGAGGAGGGCCAACGAGCAACGTGACGCAGGTGTGAATCAACCTACTCGCACGGTGTGGATTGCTGCAGACTTTTCCTTACCGCTGCTGAGGTACGCTGAAGTACAGGGCCATCCCCTCCGCGACGGCCTCCGCCTCGAGGCGCTTGGCACGCTTGGCCGCCAGCATGTCGGCCTTGAAGGCCTCGAACGAGGTGAAGCGTAGGAGCACGTCGAGCGTATGTGACAGCGAGGCCGGCCGGTCGTACTCGTCATCGCCGCCCTTGTCGGTCGCCTCGTCGCCGGAGGCCACGCCGGGGCAAGCGAGGAATGCGGGCAGCGCCGCGAGGAACGCCTCGAACGAGAAGGTCGGCCCTAGGCGCTCGACGAGCGCGTTGGTGATCTCGGCGTCGATGAGCGCCATATACTGCGCATGGAGTGTTGTATACTCGAGCTTGTTCTCCTCGGTCTCCTCAAAGGAGTCGCAGTGCTGCTTCCGAAATTGCGACAATTCTGCCTCAGTTGCGGCCTCTGCCACTTTTGCGCGGCATAGCGTCAGGGCATCTTTCGTGGACATCACAGGCACCGCCTCGACTTCGACCGGCCTCACGTCGGGAGCTGGCGGCACGGGCGCAGGCGGCAGCGGTGGTGGCAGCTCCTCTTCAAGCTCCTCCTCATCATCGCCCTCATCCTCGTCCTCGGTGTCTCTCGCAACATTCTCCAACTCTCGCAAGCTCCAGTTGGGCACCGCGCTGCCCGGCTTGAAGGGCACACGGCACAAAGGGCACACGTCCGGGAGGCGAAGGATGCACTGACGGCAAAAGGAATGCCCACACGACGGGAGCAACTCGGCCAAGCGCATCGGCGCCTCCAGGCAGACGGTGCATTGCGACATGTGAAGTCGGCGTGATGAGTCAAGTTTTGCAATCAGTATGCAATCAAACGTGTTCGAGTTTCCGAGCTCCAGTTTTCGGAAAGTCGACTTTCAGCTTTTGATTGATCTCGTCATTCAGAACGAGCGCAAACGGCCGCGTGCCGAAAGGGTCGGCGCACATCGGCGCCGCAGGTCATAAAGCAGGCGTGCGCGGCAAAGCGGGCGCGGGGCAACGCAAGGGTGATGAGCGATCTGGAGATCCTTCAGTATGTCAGCACGTCGGGCAACAGCAGGGTACCGTGGCCAGAACTTAAGGCTGCAGTCGCAAGCAAGGTGGAGCAGGTTCTCAACGAGTACTATGCAAATCGGAAGGACCTGAACGAGCCATACGATGACCTCCTCCAACGGCTGCTGACGCTGCTGCAAGACTTTCCGAACCCGCCCTTCACGGTCCAGCGCCTCTGCGAGCTGCTCTTAGATCCACATCGCATTTATGCGACCTCGACCCGCAAGGTTGCGTCTGCGATTGAGAAGCTGCTCACAGTCAGCAGCACTGTGCCGCTCATGCAGGTGGCAGCCCCGCGACCGGGCTCGTACCAGGCCGCCTCTGAAGCGCAGCTCAAGACACTGGTCGGCGGCGAGGCGAGCGAGCCCATGGACGTGGAATACAAATAAGACCCGCTCCGCTCTCCACTCGGTGCCAAGAGTGCACTCCGCGAAGGCGTCGAGCGAAGGCGGTATACGATGACACAGCAGACGAGCCCGTTTACGAGGAAGGCGCTGCGCCTCAGGGCGCCTCAGGATGCCCACAGCGATGAGCTGCCGCCCAAAGCCATACGGCGTGCATGTGCGCAACCCGAATGTGCATGTGCCCAACACAGTAGCTTTTGTGCCGTGGTGGAGCGTCATGTCATACCTCAATCGGCATGTTATCTGACACGTCAGTCAATGTATTTTGCGTTGATGGTTGGTAAACCCGACGACTAGCCCAATTGGACTAGCCCGGGTCGGAAGAGCAGAAAAGAGCAGTGAGGCGTCTCACCGAGCTCTCAGGCTCTCTGGTGCGGCGCCAAGTTGTCAGGTGTCCTGTGAACGCACCGCAAATCTGCGCCCTCCACGCGGTGTGTCTCCACATTGTCTCCACGGGACCGGCGGTCGTGCAATGAAGGTGAATTCACGTTCGCTGCGTTGCTTACATGTACGTGTTGTGTGTGTTCATGATACTTGTAATGAATTCACGATCTGGCGTTCAGAAAACCCCAGAAAAGATGCCTGTGCACCGCCTCGGCGAGGACCTCAAGATCGGGTCGCAGATGCTCGTGGGTGCGACGAACGTGTTGTGCACACTGCGGCGCACGGTCGCGCTCACAAACATCGCGCCGATCGTGCGCGGGCACGCGATCGTGATGCCAGTCTCGGGCGTGGGACGCACCGCCATGCTGGACGATGACGAATGGCTCGACCTGTGGCGCACGGCGTTGCTCGCGCAGCAGTCGGCTGAGCTGAGCGTGGGCGCGGACGCGTCCAACCTGCTGCTGCGTGAAGGCGCGCACGCCGCGTGGGCGGACGCACCCGCGCACCTGCACGTGGTGCCTCGTCTACTGGGCGACTTTGCACGCAACGAAGCCGTCTTTGACGCCATGCAAACGTGGATGCCGCCGGGCGCCGAGGCGAGCGGCGGCCCACCGCCATGGTCGCTCCCCGACGACGCCGAGCGTCGCGATCGCACGACGGAGACAATGACCGTCGAGGCAGCTAGCTACCGCGCACTCATGGCGGCCGAGGTGGAGGCGGTGCCGCGAGCATTCGGGCGCTTCACGATCCCATCGGAGCACGTCTTCTTCGACTCAACGACGCGGCTGAGCCAGGCGTTTGTCAACCTGCGCCCACTCGCGCCAGGCCACGTTCTCGTCACACCGCGCCGCGTCGTGGCGCGCCTTTGCGAGCTCTCTCATTTGGAACGTGATGACCTTTTTGGAGCGGTGCGCACCGTGGCGCGTGCCGTGGCCGCCGAGCGCGCGGCGGCGGTGGCGGCGGCGGTAGATGCCGCAGACATTGTTGTGGAGCTGGGCGTGCAGGATGGGCGGACGGCCGGGCAGAGTGTACCGCACGTGCACTGCCACGTGATACCGCGTGGCTGATTTTGAGGCGCGTCCTTGGTGACAGAGCACAGAGGGAGCAGTTTCATCGCTCGAACACACTGTGATCGCGTGTGTTAGAAATGAAAACATTCACATTCACACAAACACTCGCAGCCAGTGTGAATTATAAACATTGGCTGTGAAAAGCCGGTGTGCTTACGATTTTACCCCATTGCTCCCGCTGCGTCTGAGCCCGTCCTCTTGCTCATCGCGCGGGAAGAAGCCGTACTGGCGTGGCCCGCACGGGCCGACGCCGAGCAGCCGCGTGGCAGCCGCCGCAGCGGCATGGAGCACTACGAGCTCGGTAAGCGCATCGGCCGCGGTAACTACGGCACGGTGCACGTCGCAAAGGACAAGCGCAACGGCAAGTGGTACTGCCTCAAGCAGATCCAGATGGAGGCGCACTCGGATGAGGAGCGGCGACAGGCCGAGGAGGAGGTGGGTATCCTCTCGAGCCTCAACCATATTTGCATCGTGCGCTACCACGAGCACTTTGTGCACGAGGACTCGCTGTGCGTGGTGATGGCCTACTGCGAGGGAGGCGACCTGTCGAAGCTGATCAAGAAGCGGTCGGAGACGGACCACAAATTCGAGGAGCACGAGATACTTGACTGGTTCGTCCAACTCCTCCTCGCGCTCGACTACGTGCACAGCCGAAAGATCTTGCACCGCGACCTTAAGACACAGAACATCTTCCTGTCAAAGGCGGGGCACGTAAGGTTGGGCGACTTCGGGATCGCCAAGGTGCTCGACGGGACGGTGGGCGCGGCCGCCTCGACGGTCATCGGCACGCCCTACTACATGTCGCCCGAGGTATGTCAGGGCCAGAAGTACGACTACAAGAGTGACGTGTGGGCGCTCGGCTGCATCCTGTATGAGCTGTGCGCGCTGCAGCAGGCGTGGAATGGGTCCAACTTGCTCGGGCTGGTGTACAAGATCGTGCAGGAGAAGCTGCCGCCGCTGCCCGACGTGTATTCGGAGCCGCTGCGCGCCCTTGTGGTCGCGATGCTTGCCAAAGATCCACGCCAGCGCCCGTCACTCCGATCCATCCTCGGAATGCCCTTCATCAGGCAGCGCATGGATAATCTCTTCCAACCGCCGGCTGCCGCCCACGGCGACGCGTCGCCCGCGAGAGGCATCGGCGCTCCGCCGATGGCCGCAAACGCCAATAGCGGCGGCCAGCCACGGTGCCCATCGGGCGCGTCGTCGCTGGCCGCGAGCCCCTCGCTGCAGGTCCCGCCATCGCGCCCAACCTCGGCAGAGCTCGATCGGTTTGCGCGGGAGCGCCGTCACGAGCGCCCCCCGGGCACGCCGCTCGCCGCGCCAGTAGTCGCCTCGCCGCATATTGGAGGGCCGCAGGGCGCCATCCCCGCGGCCTCTGGGCGGAATCGGCCCGCGTACTCGCCGGGGATGATGCCCTCGACGCCGCCCACCGCCGCCGCCTCCAAGCCCTCCCTGCTCCCTGTCTCGCGATCGTCCCACGGCCTACCGCGTGGTGGATCGGCCGGGCGACCAGGCAGTGGAGGGCCAAGCACGCCCTCCGGCCCAAGCACGCCCTCATCAGGCAGTATCTCGCCGCCACCGCCGGCGGCGGGGCCGACGGCGAGGACGGCTGCGATGGACACTGGGATGGGAATGCCCTCTGCTGGGCAAATGCAAGCGCGAGGGGCGAGCGGCGGCGGCGGTGGCGGCGGGGCCATCGGCAGCAGCCCCGCCGGCATCAGTGGCATGGGCGGAGGCATGGGCGGCGGCGGCATGGGCGGCGGCATGGGCCACCTGCCGGCGGTCCTGCCCTCCGACGAACCTTCCCTCGACGCCGCAGGCCTAACCCCCAAGCAGCGGATGCAGCAGCGCAAGCAGCGCGAGGCGGATCGACGCTCTCTCGAGGTCATCGAGGCGCACTCGGGCCGCGCGGCCAACCAGCAGCTAGCCCGCCGCCTTAAGGACCAAAACCTCGCCTCGGACGCCTCCACATATAGTGCACTCGGCCTCGAGCCACGTCGAGCCTCCGCCTCCGCTTCCTCCGCTACCTCCCTCGGCACGATGAGCGCATCGAGCGCTGCATCGAGCGCTTCGCTCCACCCCGTCTTCGGCCCGGGTGCCGGCGGCAGCAGCCAGCCGGGCAGCGCGGGCTCCGACGGGTACGGAGGCATCGGCGGTGCGCCACCCGTCGCCTCGTCGTATCAGCCCAATTACCCCACCAATTACCCAACGGCACCGCCGGCGAGAGGCGGCGCGCTCGCCGGCGGGCCCCCTCCGGGCCTGGCGGGCACCCTCCGGGCACCTCCCGCACGGCCGGGGGCGATGGGCGCTGCGTACGTGACGTCGAGCTTGCAATCGATTGGCGGCGGCGGCGGCCGCCCTCCGGGCAACGGCGTCGGCGGCGCCGGCGGATGCGGGCACGCGATCGGCGGTGCCTGCGCCGGCTCTTGCACGATGCGCTCTGGCGGGTATGCGGACGAGGACTACGACGAGGACTTCGAGGAGGACCTCGAGGAGGACCTCGAGGACGCTCAGGACGACGCGCCGGCGGCCGCCTACGGACGTGCCCAGGACGGCGCCAATGGACGCCCATACGCGCCACCTCGGCAGCCCGCGCCGCAGCGGCTCGCGGAGCGTTCAAGTTCCACCGGAGCTCAGGACGATGACGATGCGAGCGATGAGCGTGAGGCGACCCTTCGCCAAGCTAATCAGCAAGCGGCCGCTCGCTCGATGGCGCACGCGGAGGCGCATCAGCAGCGCTTGCTAGAGCTCGCTCGCGCGGCGATGCAATGGAATGGGCCGGCGGTCGATGCGCCCGCGACAGCGCGTGTCGCGCCGTATGCGGCGGGCGGTAGCGCAGACGAAGTCCCAGAGGAGCTCTCCGGCACCGGCTACGCCGCAGCTAGCGGCACCAGCTATGTCGCAGCCAACGGCGGCGGCGTAGGAGGAGGCGGAGGCGGAGGCGGCGGGCCTGCGGGCGGCGGCGCCTTTGGCGCCGTGCGGCACGCGGCTCTGAAGGAGCGCTGCCGTCAGTTGCTAGGCGACGTCTTCGAGCCTGTCTACCAGTACCTGCGGGGGGCGCGCAAGGGTAGTGTGGATGATAAGGAGGTGCGTCGCACGCTCCTCTCGATCGTCGGCCCCAAGCGCCTCAACGACTGCATGTGCGTGGATGAGCTCATCTTCATCGAGTCCAATGCCTGAGAACCGATCTTTCATCTTTGAGGGGGCGATGTCTTGCGTCGGTTGACCTCATACCCATCACGATTCGATACCGTACCGCGGTACCAACGGTAGTCGAAGGAACGACCAAGCACGGCAGATGCCCCACGGATCGCGAGGCCGGGCGCGTGCGAGCGCGATGCGCGACGCGGGATGGTATCTCGTCCGCGTACATTTAACACGACACGAATCTTAAAGACCGTTATATTGATAACTAACCCAGCTACGCGTGGATAACTAACCCTACGGCATCACCGCCATACTATACTATTCCAAAAATACCGCCCCGCGCCCCCGCACCAGCCGCGACCCGAGGATCGGCGATCTGCCAGCCCACGCCCCACGCGGGTATCCGAATCCGGCGATGAGGTACGTAGTATGATGGTATGAACAGGCTGAGTATACTCGAGTACACCCTCTGTCGATCAAGCTAAGCTACAACTGACTCCTGGCGACGAAGGCAGCAGCTTGTGTGTTCATCGGGCTCTTGACGGGCAGCAGCTCCAGTACGGCTCGAGGGTGGTCCCGCAGCCATTCGTAGAGCGCCCTCGCTTCTTCGGACAGAGGGTAGTCCGGTATCTTGTGCCCCGGATCGGCGATCGTGTTCCAGCGAGTGCCGACCATCAGTTCGTGGAAGTGGAGCCGTGAGCCGACGCGGATGCGCGGTCCCAGCAACGCGAGCACGTCTCGCGTGCCCCCATACAGGTCGCAGTCCACGTTCACCCACGCGAGAGGGCTGTCCGGGTTGGCCTCGAGGAAGCCGGCCAGCGTCTGGTTAAAGAGGCCTTTGATGAGGTGCACACCTTTGCGCACCGGTGGCAAGCTGCCATTCAAGGAGAAGTAGCCGGGCTTGTACCCATTCTTCGTACCCCGCGCCAACCACCTGTCGGGCAGCCCTGTGAATGTATCGAAGCCCACGATCGCCCCCCGCTGCACACCATTGTGCTCGAGAACATCGACGTACTTGGAGGTGATGTTGATGGACAAGCCTCTGTACACGCCGAACTCAAGCCACAGTGCACCCCGCTGCCCGGCAAGCGCGCGGAAGGCAGCCTCCGTGCTGGCTTCGTGGATCGTGTGTTTGAGCACGCCATACATCTGAGCACCCTTGGCCGAGTAGTAACCGCCCAGCCACTGAAGCATGGCCTTCCTCTCGTCGGTGCGCATTCCTCGCCTTCGAAGCAAGAAGACGGCGAGCTGGCGCGAAAACTCGAGCTGGCTCATCCTCGCCGCCTCAACCTGGATCCATGGCACCCCTGCTGGTCCATGGCACTCCCGAAGGGCAGCTCTGGAGAGAACCTCCGCAGGAGCTCGTATGAAGGAGGCATCGTACGCCAGCGCTGGGTAGGGTGCCAGGCGCGCAGCATCGGAGGCATCGCAGTAGACGACTGACATTGTCGCAGGGCTCGCTGAAGCAAATGGGCGCGCGGCCAAGGGGCACGGCGGCGGTAAGGGCGGCGGCTAAGCTCAAGTGACCGCGTGCGTGAGCCGTTGAAAAGTTTCGTGCAGTTTTGGGGCGCATGCATATGACCCCGGATTTTGCACCTCCGCTCCCTCGGACATTACCGTTCATTACCGTCACCTCTACATTTCGCTGTATATAAACTAATGCGGCGCGTGAACGTTGGTCGTTGCGACTTGCGTTGCAGCGTTCGGTCTATTGGGAGTTGCGGGACAGTAATACGGTCTAGTCGATATACGACGACGAATTCGACGGGGTATAGAATCGGATCGGTGGCGGGCCCACGCCATGGTCGTCGAGGCGATGCGTCTGACCCCGCGTCGGCCACCTTGCGTCGCACCGGCCACAGCCACCACAGAGGTTCGTCTCGGTTCGACGTCATAATGTACAATCTAGTAGTGCATGTATGCATGACATGCGCCGTCGACGAGCTCTTTGGGCTCCTCAGCTACCAAGCTTCCCCGCTGCTGACTTCGCAACAAGAGGCGCGAAAGCAGCCCTCGACGGCGCTGCCGCCTGGCTTCGTCGTGGTGTGGGAGTTTACAAGCGAGCTTGAGCCATTCATCCATCGTCCGGATCGTCGTCGCTACCGACGCAGCATGCGAGGGTGCGGCTTGATTCCTCTTCGTACTTACCCGCTTGAGTGTCGCCCAAGTGCGATCCGCGTTGAGATGAACTGCGACGCACTGCACGTGTCTCTGGCAGAGCTTGTAACCCTCCATGCACCCCGCCTCGAGGCAGGCGACCTGGCACGAATCAGTCGCGTTGCCCTCGGACTCGGCCACGCAGCTATAGTCGTCGCCCTCGGCGTCTGCGCTCGGGCTCAAGTCGAGTGAGAGTGGGCGGGTAGCCTGAGCTGCCGCAGGGGCATCTCGCCATTCCGGGTGCAACTGCATGGCACGCGCCGCACCGACGCCTTCGTGCGCAGCGAGTTGCACGGCTCGGAAGGCGTGCTGCCACTGCATTTCCGTCTTGATCAGCTGCGTTAGTCCCAAGCCACTGGCTGCGCCTTCAGCTGCTGCTGCTGCGGACTTGGACGTCGCCTTAAGCGTCGCCCACGTACACTCGGGAGCGTTGAGCTCGATGACATCACAAGACGCATGCGCGAGGCACCGATGGTATGCCACAACGCAGCACGGGTCGGATGCGGGATGGCACTGCAGTTGGCAAGCCTCTAGATCGGTGCCTTCGGAATCCGGACAGGCAAAGTCGTGCCCCACTACGCGGCTCATGGCCAGCCGGATGGGGCGTGGCGGGCTCTCTGTGACGGCGACGCTGGCAAGTGACGCGGCACTGAGCCATGCACGCCATTCTTCCCGCGATGAGCAACTTCGTAGCAGCATGACACCACTTGGATCCCTTGGCATGGTGCGTTTGAGAGTTGCAAATGTGATATCCTCATTCACGACAATCGCGCCACATTCCAGATGTGCCAAGCAGAGGCTGTAAGGCTCCATGCACGACCCGTGACCACAGCGGACTTGGCACGCATGGCGATCTGGCCCATCCGAATCGTCACATGGGTAGTCTTCTTCCTTGAAGCGAGAGAGCCTGTGCGCCTCTCGCGCCATCATCACTTGCATCGGCTTATGGCGTCCAGTGCCATGGAATGCTGTCGGTGGCGCCCGGAAACCAAGAGCAAGAAACCAGAGGATCAGCATTGCAACCGGGGCTACAATTGCGGACCAGTGGCAGTGCATCCGCACGTTCCCTGTGCGTTGGTTCAGGGACACGCTCGACATCGTCGATTTGTGAGGCTCCCCACCACATCGGCTCCCCCCCGCGCGCCCCACCCCGCGCGCTCGGGTGGTGAAGCAAAAAGTTTAGTCACGCCCCACAAGGTATCGCGAGTAGCGAAAAGGTCTCCGCGCAAGTACAGTACTGTACGCTTTGGGGTTGGTACCGACACATCAGAATAATTCCCTTCCATATTTGTAACGTTTTGTATCGACTCTCCCGTCGGGCTGTGGTTCTCGAATCACACATTCGCACACGAGGGGTCCTCGCGTTGCATGGCCGTCTCTCGACATTGGGTCGAGTGCGCAGTAGTGGCAATCGCAATCGCAGTGTCGAATGGGCCCATCATCGCATGGC
>Ga0209550_10006280_pt1 | contig 11083 bp, 5 predicted proteins | sample LauGreSuBDMM15SN_2_FD_187567 | JGI IMG/M metagenome (GOLD analysis project Ga0209550, IMG submission 187567) | Freshwater lake microbial communities from Lake Michigan, USA - Su13.BD.MM15.SN (SPAdes) (version 5) | ecosystem: Environmental > Aquatic > Freshwater > Lake | place: Lake Michigan, USA... | reverse complement strand
GTCTTGGGACGTTGTTTCCTCCCATGTCCTATTCGCACTGTATCCCACCACCGCCCCCCCCTCGGAGGCGCAGCCTATCAAGGCACCCAAGCACACCAGCGCTAGCCACGGCTCGCACTCAGTTCGTGGCCGACGCACGCGCCGAGCCTCGTGAGCCTCGTGAGCTCTCCTTGCAGCCGCACCACCTGCTGCTGCTATTGATGCTGCTGCTGCTTCTGATGCTGTCGCTGTTGCCCGACTGGGGCGTGGGCATGCTCGACGCGCGCCTGGGTGCGTCGGTGGCCCCGCCGCCCCGGGCGCCGCTCTCAAAATGGAGGCCATCTCATGATGTGACGGAGGCCGTGGCTCTTGCACGCGCGGCCACCCGCAAAGCCCAAGGGGAGATCACGCGCAACCTCGGCGTGAAGTGGGGCCCATTTTGATACCCTGTTCTCTGTTGAGCGAGCGAGCCAGCTCCATTCGCCTTGTGTCCATTCAGCATGAGAGCGCGCGCGCGGGCCGATTCGACATGGTCGCGAGGTGAGCGCGCACTTCTAGCTGCGGTTCGGTTGCATGCTGTGTGCGGAGGTCGGGTACGGGGGTCTGCGGTTCGACGACGCATCGCGACCGTGGGCGGCGCGTCGGGGGCGGGGGGATGGACGTGTGTGTCCGCCGGTGTGTCCGTCGCGTGTTCACTTTCACCGTGAGGTCTGAGCGGTGTTGGAGTCTGAGAAGCGGAACCATGTACGTGCTCACGCGGGCGGGTGCTACCATTGGCTCCTTGCACCTTGGGGCGCACCGGGTGTTTTACCGCGGTGTGGCGTGGTGTCGGTCGTGGAAAAGCGTACATACGCACAAAACTCATAATAAACCGAACGGCACTTCCGCACATGATATCCAGGCAATAACATCGTTCCGACCAGGACACAGCCGACTGCGTCGCAGTTCAGTGATGACTAATCGTTCTAACATCCTCTCAGGCACTCGATCAGGCACGGACCTTTGCACCCGGGCTGTTGGGCGGCCCGCTCATTCACTCCCGACTCCGCAGAACGGCTCAGGAAAACCCGTGCGCCACGTCGCGTATGGCGCTGCCAAACATCACCTTGGGGTCGAGCGGGTAGCCGATAATGTCACCGTCCTGCGTGCCGACGACGAGGTCGTTCTCGCTCACGCACGCACATGCAATCGCGGAGCCCGCGTTTGCAAAGATGGCCGCGGGTTGGCCAGTGTCGAGGCGCCACGCGTTCAGGTCGCCTCTCATGCCGCCCGCGAGGAGCAAGCTGCCATCGGGGGAGAGCAGGGCGCAGCGCACTCCTCCCCCGAGCTCGCACGTATACATCTTCACGCCCGAGAGCGTGAATGCATGCAGCGTCGACGTGCCCGCGGCAGTGGAGCCAACGATGAGGCGGCAGTGGAGCGAGGACAGGAGCAGGTGACCAACGGGCAATCTGTCCGGGTGCACGATCGAGCGAAGTAGAGAGCCGTCCCGCGTCGTGTGCAGCAGGATGCACCCGTCGGCCGCACCAGATGCCGCCAGGCCGAGGTCTGCAGCGAGGGCGACCGCGGTGAGCTCCCGCACATGGCCACGCAGCGCACGGACCGGGACGGGCCGAATCTCGCGCTGGCCGGTGCTCTCGACTCGCAAGTACCACAGGATGACCGTTGTGTCGGCGGCTCCCGTGAGCAGCCAGTCGGCTCGGCCTGGTGAGAGCGCGAGGCACGTGATCGTGCGCGAGTGCTTGATGTCGATGACGCGCGTGCGCCCGCTCTCATCGGCCACACAGAGCGCACCGTCAAAGTGGCCGCCCGAGAGGACGTGCATCGCGCGCGGGTTGTCGGGCGCGGGCACGATCGCAAGGCACGACGTCTTGGAGGCGTCCGACGCGGGCAGCTGCGTCAAGCAGTGCCGGCGCGCCGAGGCCACCTGCGGCGCCCGCCCATACGGCGGTGGCCATCGGAACGAGTGCACCGCTGAGTTGGCGTCGACGGCGACAACACGACGGTCGGACGGATCGGCGCTGACTGCAATGCTCGAGAGGCCCACGCTCGTTTTCGCGCCGAAGAGCGCGAAACGCGCCGTCCGCTCAAAGGGCTGGATGATCGCGGCCATGGCTGGCGTCTTGAGCCCACGCGCGTTGAGGCCCGCCGTCGTGGGCGGCGCGATGAGCGGCCGTGGCGTATAGCCCGAGGGCTCGTTGGGGCTCTCCTTGGAGGGAGGCGGTGGCGGGGGGGTCCAGTGCACCGGGCGCACCATCGGCATCGGGGGGCGGCGTGCCGGGTGCGGAGCCGTAAAGAGAATCGGCGGCGTCTGGCCGAAGCATGCCACTTGCTGCTGGATGGCCTCGCGCTCGATTGGGTCGGCGACGGCCTCGAGGTCGACCGTCCCTTCGTACGTCAGGTAGAAGAAGATGTTGGCCGCCTCGACGGCCGCGGGGCCCTGCTGCTTGGAGCCCCAGATTAGGTCGATCCAGTGGTGCAGATTGGCCGAGACCACCTCGGACTCGAGCGCGCGCCGGTGGTACGCGATAAAGGTCTCGGGCGTCTTCGCCCATGGCGGGAGCACCACGTCGTCGACGCGCTTGTCGTCCTGACGAACCCCGAGCTCGAAGCGCGACGCATTGCGCAAAAAGTCGGGCATGTAGAAGAACTCCGGGATGAGCTCCTTGACGTCTGCGATGTTGGTGTTACACGAGAGCCACGCCTCGCGAAGCGAATAGAAGAGACGATCGGCGTGGTCGAACTTGCCGCTCTGCAGCTCGACCGCGAAGCTCGTGTACGGCTCGAGCCGGAGCAGCCAGAAGAGGGTCGCCGCGGCCGACGAGTAGTGCGAGCCATAGTGGAAGCGCGGCATCTCGCCGTCCTCATCCATCCCATTGTATCGCTCCACAAAGGTCTGCAGCCTCGCCTCGTTCAGAGCCCCGACGGGCTTCGAGAGGTCCCGGTACGAGGCCGGGTCGCTCAGGTCGAGGGAGTACGACGTGTAGTCTGCAAGCACCCACGGCATGACCGGGTACTGGTTGAGGTCGTTATACGTGCGCCCAGAGAGCGTGTTGAGCTCCATCAGATAGTCAAAGTTGGAGATCTCGCGACGGTGCCACGCGTCCTGTAGGGCCTGCTTGGCGAGGCGCCAGGAGCGCTCAGGCACGCCCACGCGCTGCAGCGCCCTCTTGAGGCGCTCGCGCTGCTTCTTGGTGTACAGGTGCAAGAAGAGAGGGATGCTCGGGAAGCTGGCGGCAGGCGGCAGCCCGTAAGCCGGGTGGGCTGCCGGCTGAGCTGTGAAGATCTCGAGGGCCGTGTGAGTGAGTAGAAAGCGCCGCCGCTGCATCTGCTTGAGCTCGGCTACCATCCACGTACGCGCACCCTCGGCCACCGGGTTGCCCGTCACCGCCTCGCTAACCTTGACCTCCGCATCGCTCGCTTTGCCCTCCGCCTCGCCAACCTTATTTGGGTCAGCTTCAAAGGTGAGGGCGGTACGCGTGAGGGTCACGATGCCCACCACCACGCCGCCGCGCCACACGAGGTCGCACGGGCCATTGAAGAGCCAATCGTCCGAAGTTTCGTCAGAAGCCCTCTCGGTGTCGTCAGCCGCCGCGTCAGCCGCCGCCGCCGTCAGGGGCGCCGCTGTGTCGCTCGCGGGCGCGCTGGCCGCGCCGGCGACGATGCTCGCCGTGCGACTGAGAGACTCCTCGTCGGCCTCGCCCTCCTCGCCCTCGCCCTCCTCGCCACCCTTGCCAATGGAGGAGCCACCCGTCGCCTGCCGCGCCATTGAGGCCACACGGCGCAGCGCCGCCACAGAGCCTTCGTTCACAGAGCCTTCGGGCCCGTCGGCCGTCGAGGACGGGTCGTCGGCGGCGGGGGCACTGATCGGCCACGCGCGCGAGCCGCCACTCTTCTGCTGCGTCAGGGAAGCCTGCTTATGGTCGGTGCCCAGAGGATTCGGCACGACCAGTGGGCGGCGCCGGCCAGGGCCCGTGTCCTCAACCTCGAGGTGCTCCCAGAAGCGAGCGCCGCCCGAGCTTCCTGGCTCCTCCCACGCCGCCTGCTCGCGCAGCAGCGTACGCTGCACCGCCTCCCACATATGCGCGGCATGCGCTGCCTCAGCCTTCTCCTTGGCATCCGCCGCGGCCGCGCGCTTGCTCTCGACTTGGCGCAGCCGTGAGAGCGCGCCGTCGGCTTGGGCCACAGCCTGTGCTGCGAGACTCTCCTCCTCCGCTGCCGCCTGCATCCAGCCGGAGAGTGCAGCGTCCGCCCACGCATTGGCCGACAGCACTGCATGTAGCACGTCCGTGCGTTGCCTCGCGCGCCGTGCGCGTGCGGCGGCAGCGAGCGGCAGCGCATCGAGCAGCGGCGTCCACTGCGCCAGCGCAGTGCTCAGGAAGGCGCTCGGCTCAACCTCCGGCAGCATCCAGGCGGGTGTCTCCTGTCCACCCAGCTGCCCCACAAGCACCGTCAGCTGGCCATAGCCGGTGCCGCCGTCGGCGCCCAGCGCGTAGTCGCGAAGCTTGCTTGCCGCGTAGTCGTCATAGTCGGCCGGCGGCTGCTTCGCGTAGTCGGACTCCTTCGTCGTCTTGGTCAGGTCGTATGCGATGAAGTACCGGAAGGTGCGCATCACCCCCTGCAGCAGCGGCACGAGCGTCTCGGCGAGCGCTGCATGGTATGTGGCAGTGCCTGCGCGCAGCGCGCACGCGTGTTCACGCAGCGGCATGCCGAGCGACACGACGAGCTCGAAGACGTGTGCGCGGCGCGCCTGCCAAACCTGGTCGTCGCTCTTCTGACTCGTGAGCGCCTGCACTGCCTGCTGGCTCGGCAGGTGCGCCCACGTGCACCCTTGCTCGAGATCTCGCCAGAGGATCTCGCGCAGCCGCTGCGCCGTCGCCGCACGCGCCTTGGCAGCCTGTGGCTGGCCGAGGGTCGCTGCGCGCGCCGAGACGAGCAGAAGCAGCAGCTCCAGCAGCACGTCAAAGACGCTCATCGGCTGCACCATCAGCGCGTCGAGCGCCTCGGGGGCCTTGTGCGGCGGCGGTGCGGGGATGAAGGCAGGGGCGGAGGGGTCGGCGGACGCTGCCTCGATAGCCAGCAGTGCTTGCTGGGAGGCTTGCGACGACATGCGCGCGATTTTGGGCGCGGGCGCGACGCCGTGGTCCTGCCGTACCACCCAGCCCGAGCCGGGCGGGAAGGCCGATTCGCCGGGCGCCATGTACCGATGGTGGCCGTCGTACCCGATACCCCAGCAGCCGATGCCCGCGGGATACCCGTGACGGCGTGTCCAGTCGGTGTCACTCCAATTGATGTGGGCGCCGTTGGCGTTGCGGAAGAGGGGCTTGCCGTTGGCGAGGGCTGCGAGCTCGGCCGACTGCTCTTCCTTGGGTACGATCCCGTAGAAGCCATTACACACGTCCAAGCCCGCGCCCGAAACGACAAGATCGCGAAGCACGCCGAGCTTTGCGAGGTTCTCGGTGACGCCGCCGCCGCCGCCGTCGCTGCTGCTCGCCGTCTCGGGGTGCGGGGGCGGGGGCACGGGCGTGGCGCTCGAAGCGGCGCTCGAGGAAGCCCCGCGCAGCCGGCCGGCGATGCCCTGCTTAAAGGAGCTCAGCCTGCCCACGACTTCGTCGCGTCGGGCGTTGAGGGAGTCGAGAACCTCGTCGCGCTTTCGGAGCACTTCGTCGCGTCGTGCGACCGCCTTATCGAGCAGCATTTGCGGCGTCGTCGGCGTGCTCGGCGCAACAATCTGGCCACCCACGCCAAGCCCAAAGGTGGCGGCGGACGTGCGCTTACGCATGGCGGCGTCGGCGGCGTCGTCCATCATCGCGCGCACGGTGAGCGCGTCGAAGGTCTCCAGAAGCTGCAGCAGCAGCTCCGCGTCGCCGTGTACCACTGCCTCGCCACCACGCGTGCGCAGAGCGTCCCAGCGCTGCTCCGACGACAACGCCGCCGCATCGTATGGGGGGCGTGTCGCCAGGCTCAGTCGCACTGCCGCGGCCCCTCCGAGGAGGTGCTCGGTGCGAGCGCGCAGGCCAGTGAGGATCTCGACGCGAGGCACGCCTGCGGCGACCATCGAGGCCTCTTCCGGGTACCGCGCGAGCAGCTCCTCGTCGGTGAGCCTCGCGGGCGCGTCGCGCACGATCTCGAGGCGAGCTGCCACTGGCGGGGGCGGCGGCGGCGGCGTGTACAGATGCGCGCGCACGACGACACAGAGCCGCAGAAGTTTGGGGGCTGCGGCCGCCGCCGCCTCGCCGAAGCGCGGGCCGAGGCGTACCATCGACTCGAGGAGCCGTTGCAGCAGCATGCGCCGCGCTCGCTGCACCTGCGCCGCGTCGCCGCAGCCCTGCGCCACCACCAGGATCACGTCGAGCGCGCGCCACGAGCCACCTGTGCCCAGAGCGCCGCTGCCACTCGCCTCGCGGACGAGCAGCGGCTGCACCCCGGCACCGCCGCTGCTAATGCCGAGTTCCGCGGCGAGTGTCTCGATCGAATACGTGCACAGCAGCTCGACGAGGAGGGTGCCGCAGAGTGTCGCGACGGGCGCCACCGCTTTCTCGTCGAGGGCGGCAGCGAGCATCGCCGCCGCATGGGGCTGCCAGAGCGAGGCTGTGGCGGTGAGCGCGCCGCAATTGTCGGGGCACAGCCGCAGCCAGAGCGCAAACGTCTCGAGCTGACGAGCCTGCAACTCCAGCGGCGCGCGCGCGCACGCCGCGAAGAAGGCGGGCACGAGGGACGGCGTGTAGATTCGAGGGCAGGTCGATTCGGCAGCCTCTTCGGGGGTGCAGCGTAGCAGGACTGCAATGAGACCGCTGAAGAGGTTTTCATCCGCAGGCAGCGCGTTGAGGCTCAGGCGCACGACGGCGAGCCCGCCTGCCGTCATCCACTTGCACCACTGGCCCGCGAGGCCATCGGCCGCCACGCGCACCGAGAGGGGCGCACAGAGCAAGCGCGCGCACACGAGCGCTGTCCTGGGCGGCGGGCGCTGATGGAGCGTGTCCACGAGAGCGAGGAGGCCACCGCCGGCGGCCAGAGGCTCGAGGATCAGGGGACCATGCGCCTCGGTCAGCCGGAGCAGCAGCGTGAGGGTGGTGACCTGCGCACTCGTAATCAGGGGTCATCAATGGTATTCAGTGGTCATCCATGGCAGTCAGCCTCTGTCAGCCGGGTGGGGGTGGTTACCTGCGCCTCTAGCTCGGCGCCGCTCGGCCGGTACCCAAAGTGGAGGGCGTGTGCCAGCAGCGGCAGTGCGCCCTGGCATGCGAGTCGGTCAGAGCCGAGCAGCGCTGCGGTGGAAAGACACTGCGCGTGCACTGCCTCGGGAGTGACCACCACCTCGCGGCCCTGAGTGCGAGCCGCGGCCGTCGTGTTGGGCGTTTTGATGTCCGCCCCCAGCATCGTCCCCAGCAAGCGATGCACGGCCACCTCCTCGGACACGCCGTCGACGGCCTCGCGGAAGACGACTGGAGATGCTGGCTGCACCGCGCGCAGTCGGCTAGGTGGAAGCGTGACCGGTCGCACAAAGTAACGGCGCGCTGCATCGAGCATCCGCTGCGGCAGCGCGACGGCGTGCGTGGCGCCCTCGTCAGAGGAGGAGAGCCCGTTGAGGAGGGCAAGCAGTGAACCGAGCACCACCGTGTCGAGCCGACGCCACGCGTCCATGCGTAGCAGCACGCGCTGCAGGAACTCCTTGTAGAGCTCGGGGAGCTCGCGGCACGTCGAGGCGAGGGCGGCGAGCGCACTGATGGTCGCCTCGCCCATGTGTGCAGGCCGGATCGTGCTCACCAGGTGGCCGAGCAGCGTCATGCCATCGGAGCGTAGCAGCTCGATCTGGTTGCGCAGATGGCCGCGCAGCAGTCCAGACAGCAAGCGCAGGGTCGCGGCGAGAAGAGCGTCGCCACACGGGTGGCCCTTGCGTCGGAGTGCGAGCAGCGGAAGCAGCAGGTTGAGCATCCCTCCTGCCGAGTCCTTGGCGCGTATCTGTGGGGAGAGGAGGGGGAACCGTGGTGAGCACTTGCATGCAGGTTGAGCATCCCTCCTGCCGAGTCCCTGGCACGCACCATCTCGATGACCGAGATGGCCTCTGAGCGCGGGCGCGCCGCCCACGGCCCTTCAGCCGTCGCCGCGATGCACGTGCCGGCGAGCTCTCTCGAGGACGCGTCGTTGTGCGCGTCGGTCAGCAGCGGATGCCAGCCGGCCATGACTTGCGGCCATTCGAAGAGCGTTCGACCCACGCGCGCCGCGTCGAAGCACGCCTCGAGCTCCGCGACGCTCAGGGCGCTCTGGAAGAGCATAAATGGACCGAGCTGCCCGCGGAGGGCCGCCGCGGGCGAACGTGTCGCGGCGGGCGCGCCGACGGCGGCGCGTCCTTGCGACGACTGTTCGGTGACCCATGCGGGATACCTGAAGCCGTTGGCCCGCGCCGCACGCGAGCCATCGACGCACAGGAGCGCCTCGTCGCGGCCGGCGCTCCCGAAGCCGAGAAGGGCGCCTCGCCGGCACGAGAGGGTGAGAAGGTGCCACGCGCCGCAGCGCACCACCATGTCTCCATCGAAGGTGACGATGGAGGTTTCGAAGCTGACGTTACCGCCGAGTGCGGCCGCGCTCTGGCGCGCTGCCGCGCCGGGGAGGCGCGCAAGAAGCTTCGAGCCGGGGTTGGCACTGCGCTGGGGCTCGGTCACGAGCAGCTCCGCACGTGCGAGGCCAGCACCCGCACGCGACAGCTGGAGCTGCACGCCCGCACCGACGGCGTCGGTCACACCGAAGACGGCGATCGGCTGGGTGTTGAGCGCGTCCAGCCGCAGCCAGCACGAGATGGCGAACGCGCCCTTGCTCGCGAGCAGCACGAGCCTGTCGGCCGGCAGGTCGAATCCCGTGGCGCCCATCACGCCGACGCCCATGTCCCAGTACGCCGACAGATCCGGCCCTGTACTCGTGCCGAGCACGTCACCCACGAGTTGGAGTAGCTCGAGTGCAGCGCTGCCTGCACTCGCGCCCGCGTACCCACCTGACGCGTGAGCCGCCTCGGAGAGGGCGACGGACGCGAGGAGGTACCGCATGTTGTGCACGGTGAAGCGGTGGCTGCCCATGTGGCGAATGATGCGTAGCGCTGCAGCGCGGCGCTCCGCGTCCTCGATGCGAGGTAACTGCGCCAGAGCAAGATTCAGAAGATCTCCGCCAGTGGAGAGCTGACGATTATGCGGCGAAGCGGCCAGAATCGCCTCGAGTGCCTCGAGCTCCGGCAAGTCCAGTTTGTGCAGTGTCTCTACAAACTTTCCAGAAAGCGGGCGGAGGAGGCGGCCCGAAGGAGCCAGTGCCGATACGGTTGGCGCAGCCTTGAGTACCGCGGGCGACACCGAGACCATATCGAGGTAGGCGGACATGACGCTCCTCGGCGATTGCGGTGTCTGCACGCGTGTGAACCTTCACAGAGCGCGCCCCAAACAAAACCCCGAACAACGGACCCAGGGCGACCAGCAGGCAGTCAGAAGCCCGCCTCTCAGTTGTGAGTCCTCAAAATCAACAACTTGACGGGACCCCAAAAACCCGAACTACAATATTCCAATTCCTACATTAGGACATAGTTCGCGTCCCCAGGGCTTCTGACTGCCTGCATGATTCTGCGAGGGAGCTCAAACAACGTATATTCATAATTCAATGATCCGATCGAGTCCGAGAGCGTCTACATGGGCCTGCACAACCTTCACGTTCTGCTCGCCCGTGTTGGTCGCCTTCAAGCACATGCGGTCATACCAGCAGACCACCTGCCGCTGGCGGCGCTTGCGCTCGGCGGACCACGGCAGCTCGTGCGCGAGCATGCGCGACATGCCACGCAGCACGTCCACATCACTCACGACTGCGTCTGTCTCTGAAAAGAAGCCCTTCGCGAGCGTTAGGACGGGAGACTGGGTGTAAAAGTTATCCATGATGGTGCCTCCATTGAGCGTGACTGTGAAGAGCGCAGAGGCGGTCAGGAAGTTGATCGAGGCACGCGACTCATAGACCCTCGTGTAGCTCGCGCGGAGCCGCCGGATGCGCCGCAGTTGCTCTGAGCGCGCCTCGCCGCGCAGATGCGGATGGACCTTGATGACCAGCGACAGGTTCTGCGCGCGGCAAAAGTCGACCGCTCGATCAAGCAGCTGGGGATAGCTGATCGCGCTGTACTGGCGCACGGACAGGTCATCAAACTTTTGCGTCGGGATGAAGATGTAGCGACGCACGATGGAAGCCGGGATGTCAACCACGCGCGATTGCGGCCGCTTGCTCGAGTCGCTTTCCAGATGCTCGCGGATGTGTGCCTCGCACTTCGCCTCATCGAACGGTGGCCGCTGCACGCGCGAGTTGAGCGATGAGACATAGTACGAGTCGCCCAGGAAGCCCTTGGGATCAACGGTCACGGAGGCCTTCGTCATGCCGTTCTCGTACCACAGCCTCGGCACCGTCGCATCATTCAGAAGCTTCTGAACGATGGGGCTGCGCTTCGTCCCCTTGTCAGCAAAGTACGCGAACCAGGCGATCGCAATGGCAGGTTTGCCATACTTGGTCACCGATCGGTCATCAATCCACTCAAATCCAAGCAGCTGCTCCCGTGCTTGATCCGGCCTGATGCTCAGTCCGCCGGCAACATCGATGAGCACTCGATGCCCGCGGCGCTGCAGCTCGAGCGCGGTGGCTTTGAGGGCAACAAAGCGAGGATCGCCATGCTGAGCGTCGCATCCGCCAGCCTTGCACTGAGTGATAGACTTGGGGTTGTTCATGAATATCATCAGGATTGTGGCAGGAGGCATGGTCGAACGAGAACGTCAACGTGCGGAAAAACAACTCCTGGCTCAAAGCCCCTGCACAAAGCCCCAGCCATGCAAAACAAGTCCTAATTGAATTATGTTGCATGCGCAGCCTGTTTTCAACAACTAACGGCCGACACCCAAATCAGTCGAGTGCCGAGTGCCCGTGCCCGGCGTGCCGGGTGCCCGGTTGCGGTTCCGCTTTCTTGAGTGATGACTCTTGACTGAGGTTGACTGTGCATGGACACATGTGCGCTGCCTCGGATCGATGTTTGAGTATGCAGTATCGGTGTTCTTTGCCTTTGCTATTATCCGATCATAACTCCGCGTCCCTACAC
>Ga0209550_10006279_pt1 | contig 11083 bp, 8 predicted proteins | sample LauGreSuBDMM15SN_2_FD_187567 | JGI IMG/M metagenome (GOLD analysis project Ga0209550, IMG submission 187567) | Freshwater lake microbial communities from Lake Michigan, USA - Su13.BD.MM15.SN (SPAdes) (version 5) | ecosystem: Environmental > Aquatic > Freshwater > Lake | place: Lake Michigan, USA... | reverse complement strand
TGGCTTATTGGATTTACATTCGTTTCAAAGTGGCGATCGCGCCTTTGCCTTGTTTGGCCCAGCTAATAATACCGGTGCGCTCGAGCCGTTTTCACAAGCCAGCACCGAAGAGGCACTGGTTCAACGTTTAGGTTGCAATCGCTTTGTGTACGGCTGGCTTGATACCTATGCCAAAGGAATCAAGCGGCGCGCCTTAGAAGTACAAGCCGGGCGCTTCACCGCAGACTCGGTGGATATCGACACAGCTTACGGCGTAGGCACGACTGAATATATGCGCTCACAGGGCGGCTGGGCAATTACCCTTGAGTGCGGACAGCATGACGACATTGGTGGCCGTGACGTGGCGTATCAGGCCGTGCTGAACACCTTAATCCAGGTTGGCTTAATTCAAGGCGTCGCACCCCAACCGGCAACCGATTTTGAAGTCCTGGGGCTCTACGATGTGTTTGATCGCTTTCAGGCAGACGATCAGTTTTCACAGGTCTGGAAAAGCTTTGATCCAATCGCCAAGAACAGCCTGATTGGCGCACGAGCCGACGGCACAGAGCTGCGCGCCGAACAAGACTGTTTTATTGTGTTTCCAAATAGCAAATCACAACCCGGGCAAGAGTGGTTTTATCTGGCACATGCCGGGGGGCGGCTGGGGCGGTGATACCAGCTATCCAGAAAAGCAGCCTCGAAAGGGGCATTGACGGTTTTACAAAGCCACAGGTGTATCCTCTGAGCGAGTACTCATTTTGGACAACGCACCAGCAGCGCCACCATGTAGTGCTCATTTCAAGCAGCACACCAGCAGAGCCGTAATGTCTAACATGATCACCATCTCAAACGTCTCAAAAGTCTACTCGACGGGCTTTAGCGCGTTAAAAAATATCAATCTTGAAGTCAAACAGGGTGAGATCTTTGCCCTGCTGGGCCCAAACGGTGCGGGCAAAACCACCTTAATCAGCTTGATCTGTGGCATCGTGACACCCAGCACGGGCACAGTAACGGTTGATGGTTTTGACCATATCAAGCAATACCGAGAAGCCCGAACCCGCGTAGGACTTGTGCCTCAAGAGATCTCGACAGATATGTTTGAAACAGTCTGGAACACGGTCAGCTTTAGCCGAGGGCTGTTCGGCAAACCCGCCAACCCAGCTTGGATCGAAAAAACCCTCAAAGACTTATCGCTTTGGGATAAAAAAGATAGCAAGATTATTAGTTTGTCGGGGGGTATGAAGCGTCGGGTCATGATCGCGAAGGCACTGTCGCATGAGCCACGGGTGTTGTTTCTGGATGAACCCACCGCGGGCGTAGACGTGAGTCTAAGACGCGACATGTGGCAACTCGTGAAGGCCTTGAAGCAAACGGGTGTCACGATCATTTTGACGACACACTATATTGAAGAGGCCGAAGAAATGGCCGATCGTATTGGCATCATTACCAAGGGCGAGATCCTTCTGGTTGAAGAGACCAGCCAGTTAATGAAAAAACTCGGTAAAAAAGAGTTGGTATTGCAACTGACAAGCCCCCTGAACGCAATCCCCGTCGAACTTGGCAATGCCGGTTTGTCTCTTGCCAGTGATGGACATGAACTGATTTACACCTACGATGCCACCAACAACGATATTGGCATCACAGAGCTGCTCACACGACTGGGTCAAGCCAATATCCATTTCAAAGACTTGCACACAACTGAAAGTTCTCTTGAAGATATTTTTGTGAGCCTCACCTCTACTAAAACTGAATAATGATTCAAGATAACGCCCGCCAAGCTTTGCTCCCTGCTGCGCTCTCAAGCCACCACACAATGGGGCTACGCTCGGTCTCGCAGAGAGCGCCTGCAGCAATGCCCTTGTTATCTCATCAAGCCAGTCGCGGGCACAAGGTTGAGCACTTATGCGCTTGAATATTCATGCTATCAAAGCGATCTTCAATTTTGAGATATCTAGAACACGACGCACCTTGATGCAAAGCGTCATCGCGCCTGTCATCTCAACGTGTTTGTACTTTGTGGTGTTCGGGGCAGCGATTGGTTCGCGCATGACCGATATTGATGGGGTGAGTTATGGTGCCTTCATCGTCCCTGGCTTGATTATGCTGTCTTTACTCACCCAAAGTCTTTCTAACGCCTCGTTCGGCATCTATTTTCCGAAATTTACGGGCACTATCTACGAGCTGCTCTCTGCCCCAATCTCGCACGTTGAAATTGTCTTGAGCTATGTGGGTGCCGCGACCGCAAAGTCAATTATGGTAGGCTTGATCATCTTGGCGACCGCAACACTGTTTGTACCCCTGCAAATCGCCCATCCTGTGTGGATGCTGTTTTTTTTAGTCTTTACCTCTATTACCTTTAGTTTACTGGGCTTCATTATTGGCATTTGGGCCGATAGTTTTGAAAAGCTGCAGGTTGTACCACTGCTGATCATCACACCACTCACATTTTTAGGCGGCAGCTTTTACTCGCTTGAGTTATTGCCACCCTTTTGGCAAAAAGTCGCGTTGCTTAACCCTGTTGTGTATCTGATCAGCGGCTTTCGCTGGAGTTTTTATGATGTCGGCGATGTGAGCTTAGAGTTGAGCGTTACCATGATGCTGTTTTTTTTAACGATCTGCGTGGCAGTTCTTGCGTGGATATTTAAGACTGGCTACAAACTGAAGAATTAGTGACTCTGCTTTGCAGCGACAACTTACTCTGCTATGCAGCGACAACTGGGTCAAGGCAAGAGCCTGCGAAACGAGTGATCACCGACAACTCAGCAGTCAGGTCAATGCGCGTCGCCATGCGTTGCGAGCCACTCAGCCAACACGGCGGTACCTTGAAGAAAATCATCAATCGACATCTCTTCGTCGGGATGATGACTACCATTTGGGTTGCGAATAAATACAAAGCCAAAAGGTATGCCTGCAGCACAAAATGCTGCAGAATCGTGTGAAGCAGGACTAGGCAGATCGCACGCATGCATGCCTAAACGTATGGCACAGTCGCGTAGTTGTTGAGTGATGACGAGGTCTGCTTTCGCGACTTTTGCTGAGGCGCGCACACCAAAATCAAACGTGACACCACGTTTTTTTTCTATTTGGCGAACAATATCCATGAAGGCCTGCTCTAGCTCTGCCACATCGGCATCGTCGTAGGCTCGGACATCTAAGCTAAACTGAAACTCACCGGGCACGATGGTCGTGCCATGACGCGCAGCGTTCGTTTGAAACTCACCGAAGGTACAGGCCATCAAACGCCCAGCGCTTTCCCACTGTTGCCATAACGTATCAAGCGCAACGGATACCTCGGCTGCGGCCACACCCGCATCGTGTCGAAAACGTCGACCTAGCCCAACGTGGCCGTACTCACCAGTGATCTTCACTCGCGGATATCTAAAGTGGCCAGGTACGCCGGTGCCAATCGCCAGTGCATAACCCATTAAGGCAAGGCTAGGCGCCTGTTCGATATGCAATTCTAAAAAGGCTTTGACGTTTTTTGGGCCGAGGTACGCAACACCTTTTGCGACAGCCTCAGGGTCTGCGCCCGCCTCGCACATGTGTTGTTCAAGTGTGCGACCGGTATCAATACGCCGCTGCTGTAAGGCGCTTGCTGGCAAGGTGCCTAAGGCGCCTCGGCTACCGACATAAGATACTTGAAACCAGATACTTTCTTCGGCCCGAATCCCCATCACCACCACATCGCAGTTCAACTTAAGACCCGCTCGCTGCAAAGCCTGCACAGCGATTAAGCCAGCCATCACACCAGCCGCACCGTCGAAGTTGCCACCGCCCAACACTGAATCAAGATGCGATCCAATCACAATTGCTGGCGCTTGGCGATTGAGCCCAGGCAAAACCATATAGGTGTTACGCATATGATCGTGCCGAATCTCTAAGCCCAGTGCACGAGCATGTTTCTCAACCAAATCGTGGCCAAACTGCTCACCCTTACCATACGTGTCACGTGTGACTCCGCGATTGACAGCATCGACGCTGCCTGCGCGCAATTCGTCGAATAGTGTGCTGGCTTGGGAATGTAAGGCAAGAACGTGATGATTAAGCGTGTGCATTTTGTAGCTTATGAAGATAACCGTCTCGAATTCACTGTGATTATAAGGCTCAATGACTGGAGAGGGTCGGTTCTGGCGGCAGACAGGTGAAGCACTCGACGACGCACGCGTGAGTCAAGCGCTTGGACATTTGTTCAAGTTGGTATTTTTATAAGTGCTACAAACCAGCCAAAATCAACTGAGAGGCCTTTTCAGCAATCATAATGACAGGCGCATTCGTGTTGCCTGAGGTCACATTGGGCATGATCGCAGCATCAACCACTCTCAGACCCCCTATCCCTCTGACTCGCAAATGAGGGTCGACAACCGCTTGAGCGTCCACCCCCATCTTGCATGTCCCGACGGGATGATACATAGACTGCGCTTGGGCGCGTATGTAGTCAATCAACTGCTCATCAGAGACGTGTTGCGACCCCGGCATCAGTTCGCCTCGATTGTGTTGCGCAAAAGGGCTTTGTGAAAAAATCTTTCGAATTAAACGCAAACCCACCAGCAAAGGAGTCACATCACGCGGGTCGGTCAAATAGTTTGCCTGCATGCGCGGCGCCTCATAAGGATTTGCCGAGCGCAACGTGAGCGAACCAACAGAAAAGGGCTGCAATACCCCACAAGACGCCGTCACCGCGGGCGCCTGATCGGCTTTAAACATCCCGGCCGACGAATACATACTGAACGGCCTCATTTGTATTTGTAAATCAACCTTGTCATTGTTTGCACCCGAGCGGGCAAACATTGCGACCTGCGCTGCCGCTGAATTCAACAAGCCACGACGTGTGAATAGATACCTCAGCACGTCAGGAACCATTCTGATCGGGCTCGCGATTTTTTTATTAATCGAGTACTCGGGATCGACACTCGCCAAGTAGTGCACGTACACATGATCCTGCAGATTCATTCCAACGCCAGGTAGATCATGGACCACAGGGATTCCAAGCGCTTGCAAGTTCTTTGCGTCACCTACCCCAGATAGCATTAACAACTGAGGAGAATTAATGACGCCAGCGCTTAAGATGATTTCTTTGGCATGGGCGATATGACTCACACCATTGACGGTATATTTGACCCCAATGGCTTGCTTATCCTGAAAGAGAATTCTCTCAGTCATCGCTTGCACTTGCACTTTTAAATTAGATCGCTCGCGAATGGGTTTTAAAAACACTCTGGCGGTCGAGGCACGCACCCCGCGATCAATCATCAACTGCACAAAGCCCACGCCCTCTTGTACGGCACCATTGAAATCTAAATTGTGCGGCACACCAACATTGATTGCGGCTTGTACAAACGCTGACGAAGCCACATGAGGCTCTTGTAAAGGCGAAACAACCAACTCGCCCGCTGCGCCATGCAACTGACTTTCACCTAGAAAATGTTTCTCAGTGCTTTTGAAGTGGGGCAGAACATCGCTCCAGCCCCAGCCTATATTGCCCGCCTCGCGCCAACCATCGTAGTCAGCAGGCGTGCCACGCATATAGACGTGCCCGTTGATTGAACTGCTACCACCGAGCGTCTTGCCGCGCGGCCAAATAATCTGGCGATTATTTAAACCGGGTTCTGGTTCAGACTGATAACCCCACGAGACGATGGGGTCTGTCACCACACGAGCGACGCCCGCCGGAATCTTTAACCAGGGATTTCGATCTTCAGGGCCAGCCTCGAGTAATAAGACTTTAGTACTAGGGTCTTTCGACAAGCGATTGGCTAATACGCAGCCAGCTGAACCTGCACCCACGATAATAAAATCGAATGTCTCTACCTCTGCCATGTTTACGATCCGTCGCCCTACTGTGCTGTCCAACCACCGTCAACTTTGAGGCAAGTGCCTGTCACCATCCGCGCAGCAGGAGACGCCAGATAGGATACGGCTGCCGCGATATCTTCGGTCTCAGCCAGATGACCTAGCGGAATCTTAGAAAATAAAAATGCACGCTTTTCGTCTGTGTTCACCACCTGCCGAACCAAGGGGGTATCCACAAACGTCGGGGCCACACTATTGACTCGAATATTATGGTCGGCAAGCTCAATCGCCATCGCCTTCGTTAAACCTTCAATCGCATGTTTTGTTGTGCAATAGACGGTTCGGTTCGGTGAACCAATGTGCCCCATCTGTGAAGAAATATGAATCACCGAGCCACCTTTCTTGGCCCGATCGGGATCCTGCAACATCTTTTTAACTGCGGCTTGCGCAGCGATAAAACACGAACGAATATTCAAATTGAGTAAATGATCAAGATGTTCATCCGATACCTCGATCATTGGCTCTGGAATATTGGTGCCCGCATTGTTCACCAAAATATCCAGGCGAGGCAATTCGTCAATAATCGCTCTGAGCGCTTTCGCGTCAGTCACATCGCAATGCCGAATCGACGCCCGACCACCCGCCTCAGTGATCTGTTGCGCAACCGTTTGAAGTTCGCTTAACGTACGCGACAGCAATACAACCTCAGCACCCGCCTCGGCCAAATAGCGAGCAATGGTAGCGCCAATCCCACGGCCGGCTCCGGTCACAAGTGCAAGCTGTCCATCTAAACGCAGGCTTTCGAATAAGCTCATTAAACACTCTTCATTAGGTTGACGTGCAAACAAATCCTGATACTCACACTCATCTCAGCTCAAGTCAGTTCAGTGTTGATACAGCTGGCGAGGCAGCCCCTGTACACGCCACCAGCGCCACCGCCAAGTTAAGTTTAGTGTTGATACAGCAGGCGAGGCAGCCAGAGCGAAATACTCGGAAAACCGATAATCATGCCCAGCGCCACGACCTGAATCACCATAAACTGCGCCATCCCGCGGAAGATCAAGCCTAGGTTCCAGGCAGGCATCACAGTTTTGAGGTAGTAGGCCGACATTGCCACAGGCGGGCTTAAAAATGCTGTTTGCAAGTTCACCGCCAAGGTCGCGCCAAACCACAGCATCAGTTCGCCCTTCGATAAGCCCACGTCAAGCTTTTGGATCACCGGAATAAAGATCGGTACAAACACCAAAATGATGACGGGCCATTCAAACGGCCAGCCCAACAGAAAGACGATAAACATCACCAGCATAAACTTACCCATGCCGGACAGCGGTAAATCATTTAACAGTGTTTCGATCAGACCGGCCGAACCAAGTTGCACAAAGACTGCACCGAAAATATTAGAGGCCATCACCAACAGCAACACCATCGCTGAGGTCAGGAGTGTGCTGCGAGCGGTTCCTTTGATAGCTGGTATTGTCAACTTGCCATACAAGGCAGAGAGGATCATCGAACCAAGCGCGCCGCACGCTGCAGCTTCGGTGGCAGTCGCCAACCCAGTCAAAATAGTGCCTAGCGTTGAGCCAATTAATAGTAACAAAGGCAAAATGCTGATGACTACCTCTTTAAACAGCTTAAAGTTGTAGCCCATGCGCTCTTCTTTAGGCAGCGGCGGACCAAGCTTAGGATTAATGAAACTGCGAATCAAGCAATACGCGATATACAGAAAAGCCAATAAAAAGCCGGGGCCAAACGCGGCTGCGTAAAGCTTGTTCACAGGCACGCCAAGCACCGGCCCCATCACCAACAACATGACGCTAGGGGGGATCAAGATTCCAAGTGTGCCGCCAGCAGCAATTGCACCTGCAGACATCTTCGCATCGTAGCCGGCTCTCATCATCATGCCGCCAGCCATAATCCCTAACACGCTCACCGCAGCGCCAACAATCCCAGTGGCCATCGCGAAAAGCGTCGCTGTCAACAACACAGCTAAGTAAAGCGATCCGCGTATCGGTGCAAACAATTGCCTGAAGGTCGCGAAGAGTCGGTCCATCAGGCCCGCCTGCTCACACATGTAGCCCATAAAGATAAACATCGGCACGGCCGGCACAATGTCATCTTTCATTGACCCCCACACTTGCAGATAGGTCAGATAAAACGTTCGATCAACACCTAACCCAATTGCACCAAAAACGATTGCAATGAAGAGCAGTGTGAAAGAAATTGAAAAACCAATGAAGATGACACTGACCATACAAAACAGCATGATCAAGCCAAGTATTTCGTTGAAATTCATGACGATATCCTGAGGGGTATTTGGCTAGATTTCGATTTTTTCGTGACGCACTAATTCGGTGCCTGTATTCACGGCCCAGAGCGACTTTAGAAGTTCAGAAATCCCTTGAATGAACAGCAGCGCGAAGGCCACTGGTACAACCGCTCTGAGCGGCCAAATGATGGGCTGCCAAAGGCCAAGATTCGACTTTTCGTTAATCTGAAAAGATTTGATGACATCATCGATCGAGATTGACGTCAGTAACCCCATGACTGGTAAAAATAAAACAACATACGTAATCAGATCGATCCAGCCTTTTTTCGAGACTGAAAACTTATCCCATAAAATATCAGTGCGGATATGCGCACCGTTGAGCAGCGCAAAGGCTGAACCCAACATAAAGAGCGACCCGTTTGCCATAAAGGTGACATCACCTGCCCAGGCCGTGGGTGCTTTAAAGAAATATCTCAAAATCACTTCAGCGACACTACTAAAAATCAGAGGAGCAAGCAAAAACATAGTCAACTGGCCCGTGTAGTGTGTAAAGCGATCAATTTTACGGGACAGGGGGACAGCAACTTGCCAAAAAGGGCTTAATCGACTTACGTCAAGCGCACTCTGAACGTTATCGCTCACGGGTTTTCTCCGATGACTCTCAAGAAAAGAAGGAACTCAAAAAAGAATTGACAGCACAACAAGCAGGTTGTCGTGCTGTCAATAATTGTATAACTAACTACTTTTTAGCAGGAAAGTAATAATTCGCCGTGAACTCATAAGACGGAGAATTAATCACCCGTGAAGGAACGACCTCTGAGGCATATTTATACATCGAGTCATACACCCGTTTGAAAACAGGGCTCTTAGCCACCTCTTCTTTTGCAATCTCGTCCCAAACTTGCAGAGTCTTCAAAAGAATATCTGGTGGAGTTGTATGAATGGTTACGCCAAATTTCTCTTTCATTTCTTTCATCGCCGAAGCGTTCAAACGATTTCTTTCCATCTCAGATTTGATGGTCGCTTCGAGCGCGGCAGAATGAATAATGGCTTTGAGATCTGCAGGTAAGGCTTTCCAAATATCAGCGTTGATCAGGATCTCTAAAACAGTCGCTGGTTCATGAGTCGACTGCGCATAGAAGTGCTTCAACACAGTTTGAAAGCCAATCGAAATATCGCCTGCTGGGCCTGTCCACTCGGCGCACTCGATCACGCCACGCTCAAGAGCAGGGATAATCTCGCCGCCTGGCAAGTTGACTGCTGCAACACCTGCGCGACCAAATACCTCAGCGGTGATACCAGTGTGACGGCATTTCTTTCCCTTCAAATCAGCCCAGCTTTTGATTGGTGTCTTAAACCAACCTAAGGCTTGCTGCGCAACCGAAGTTAAAGGAATTGGCACCACGTTTGATTTCAAATCTTTTTGATAGAAATCGGTCCAGAGCTGCAAGCCGCCCGCGTCATACACCCAACCCAGAAAATCCATCATATCCATGCCAAAGGGGCCACCGGGTGCTGGGCCAAACAAGGCAGCTGCACGATTTTTACCTACCCAATAGGCTGCGGCAGTATGACCACCATCTACAACTTTACGGCTCACTGCATCCAGAATTTCGAACGGTGGCACGACAGCACCAGGTGGCAGAATTTCGATCACCAAACGCCCACCTGCCATAGCGTTAACCTGCTTCGCAAAATACAAAGAGTTCAGGTAAATCAAACTTGAGGGAGGAAAACCAGATTGAATCCGTAGTTTTGTTTGAGCTTGCGACTCAGACGAAAATAGGACCGTGGATAAAAACAATGTTGCCATTGCTAAGGATAAAAATCGGTAAAGCTTCATGTGTGTCTCCTGATGATCGGTCTACGAGTCAACGCCCAAACCATAAAAAGATGGCTTGTGCAAATGATTGTTTTTTTGAATCAAACAGCAAATAACTTCTTTTCTATTCATTTACAACAGTTTGTACATCGTTATTTGATGATTATTGTCTCGCACTGTTGCACTAGCAGTTTATTCGTTTACTAGCACCACGCATCATGCTACGGAATCCTGCTCGAATCGATAGGTGTTTACCCCAAAATACCGAAGCATAATCATCATGGCCACGCGATGTATTCCACTGCTGTCTTGTTTCACTTTACTTAAATTCACTTCCCCTCACTTCATTTCGGTTTACTTCGGTTCACGTCCCCTCACTTCACTTCATTTCGGTTCACTTCAGTTTACTTCGGTTTACTTCGGTTCACGTCACCTCACTTCACTTCATTTCGGTTTACTTCGGTTCACGTCACCTCACTTCATTTCGGTTCAACTGACTGCCAGCCACTGCAGTTCAAGTTAATTCTGTTTGATCTCAGTCTAGATCGCCACGGCAGAACTATTACCCGACCCGGCTCTTAGCCGACAAGCGCCGCAAACTCGGCCCTCAAATTAGCTTTCTCTTCAAAACCAAAGCCAGCAGCCTCTGAGACTTTCACAACACCTTGTTCAATTTTGGTGCTGTCACCAAAGCCGCCCATAGGCTGAAAAACGCCCGGATAGACTTCACAGCCGCCCAGCCCAAGGCCAGCCACCACGTGCAGGCCAAGTAATTGACCGCTATGGGGATAACAGAACTTTCGATCAAAGCCTCGGCTTTCTAATTCGGTCAGCATACGAGCGTACTCAGTGACGCCGTAACACAGGCCGGGATCCATTTGAAAAATATCAAGATCGGGGCGTGCGCCACCAAACAGCGCCAGATTTTTAACGTCTTGATGTGAAAATAGATTTTCGCCCGTTGCGAGTGCGCCTTTGTATTCTTTGGCGAGCAACGCGTTCAATTCAAAATCTAATGGGTCACCCGCCTCTTCGTACCACAGCAAATCGTAGCCTTGCATCGCCTCGCCATAAGCAATCGCTTGCTCTAGATTGAAGCGCCCATTTGCATCCACTGCAAGTTTTTTACCGGCGCCCGCAATCGTCAGCGCTCGTTCGATACGTGCCATATCCTCAGTAAGCGAGGCCCCGCCAATCTTCATTTTGAAGCGATCAAAGCCCAAGTC
>Ga0209550_10006278_pt1 | contig 11084 bp, 10 predicted proteins | sample LauGreSuBDMM15SN_2_FD_187567 | JGI IMG/M metagenome (GOLD analysis project Ga0209550, IMG submission 187567) | Freshwater lake microbial communities from Lake Michigan, USA - Su13.BD.MM15.SN (SPAdes) (version 5) | ecosystem: Environmental > Aquatic > Freshwater > Lake | place: Lake Michigan... | reverse complement strand
GGAGAGCCAATTCTTCTGCTTTATGCTTATCACCATGGCGCAAACAATTCACTTTGTCAGACATGGCGAAGTTCATAATCCAGAAAAGATTCTTTATGGCCTGCAACCTGGATGGCGGCTTAGTGATCGCGGTAACGAAATGGCTGCTGTGATCGGTGAATGGTCAACCAAGTTAGATTTAGGCGCAATTCATTCATCACCACTGCAACGAGCACAAGAAACTGTTGCACCAATTATTGCTAAGCACAAGCTATCTTTAACTACAGATAAGAATTTAATTGAAGCCAGTAATATCTTTGAAGGTAAAATATTTGAATTAGGAAGCGGAGTATTACGCCATCCAAGTTCTTGGCGCTACTTGTATAACCCATGGAAACCATCATGGGGGGAGCCATACGAACAGTTAATAAGTCGAATGCTAAAAGGATTATTTGCTGCTCGCGATGCCGCTGGTGGTAAAGATGCAATTTGTGTTTCACATCAATTGCCAATTTGGATTTTACGCTCTGCGGTAGAGGGGCGAAGATTGTTACATGATCCTAGAAAACGTGAATGTACTTTGGCATCGGTAACTTCATTTGAATTAGATAACGAAGGAATGATTTCCTCAGTTTCATATTCAGAGCCTGCTAAACATTTATTACCAAAAAAATGAAATTCATTTCAGTTTTTTTAAGCTTAATACTTCTTACTGGCTGCGCTGGTGGCGGTATTTCGGCGCAGAATGAAAATTCTTTTGTCACCGGCAGTGGTAATGCTAATTTTGTTAAAAAATCTGAGCGAAAAAATGCGCCGAAAATATCTGGTGCAACATTAACTTCTGGTATTAAAACTCTTAATTTAAATCAAGTTACAGTAATAAATGTTTGGGCATCTTGGTGTGCTCCATGTCGAGCAGAAGCGCCAGTCTTGCAAGACTTCTCTATTAAATACCCACAAGTTCAATTTGCTGGAATTTTAACTAGAGATAATCTTTCTTCTGCAAAAGCATTTTATGAAAACTTTAAATTAACCTATCCAACATTTATTGATGACGCATTATTATTAGGTTTTAGTGGATCAATAATTCCTAATGCAATTCCAACCACACTCATTATCGATAAAAATGGTAAAGTTGCCGTTCGGATAAGCGGCGAGGTAACTGTTGCTACCTTACAGAAATTGTTAGATAAGGTGTTAGCTGATGAGTAATTTTTTTGTTAATCAAATATTTGATGCCAACTTGCTTATTGCGATGGCAATTGCATGCCTAGCTGGATTAATCTCCTTCTTCTCACCATGTGTTATTCCTTTGGTTCCTGGCTACCTTTCCTATGCATCTGGAATGAGTGATAGTAAAAATAGAAGCAGAGTATTGCTGGGGTCAGTACTTTTCGTATCTGGCTTTACCGCCTTATTTATTTCATATGGCTTGTTGTTTGGACAACTTGGGTCAAAAATTGCTCAAAATTCAAGAACCATTTCTGTTGTACTTGGTTTACTTACTATTGGGCTTGGTTTTATATTTTTATTTAATGAAAAGTTTTATAGAAGTTTTAAACCAAGCTGGAAGATGCGAACCGGCTTAATATCAGCCCCATTTATCGGCTTTGCTTTCGGTATTGGCTGGACTCCTTGCATTGGGCCAACCTTGGGTGCTGTTCAAGTATTGGCATTTGAAAGCGCAACAGCGCAACGTGGTGCAATTTTGTCAGCTGCATACTGTCTTGGCCTTGGAGCCCCTTTTATATTAATGGGATTATTTTTAGATAAAGCAGAGCCATTTAGAAAGATGATTGCAAAACGCGGTAATTTAATTACTAAAATTGGCGGGTCACTTTTGATATTTATTGGACTGCTTCAAGTTACAAATCTTTGGGATCAATTAATGAATTCTATGCGTGATCTTATTACTGGTTTTATCCCCATAATCTAATGAGTACTGCTTTAGATAGTAGATCATTTCTTCGGTGGTGTTGGCGCCAATTAACAAGTATGCGTACTGCACTTATTTTGCTCTTACTTCTTGGTATTGCTGCAATTCCTGGTTCGTTATTTCCACAGCGCAGTCAAAATCCAATACAAGTTAAGCAATACTTTATTGATAACCCAACTCTTGCTACTTGGTTAGATCGCTTTAGCCTTTTTAGTGTTTATAGCTCGCCATGGTTTAGTGCCATTTATTTACTACTTTTTATCTCACTAATCGGATGCGTATTGCCACGAAGCATCGGGCATTTAAAGGCAATTGGTGCTGTACCGACCATTACACCTAAATATTTAGATCGAATGGAACACTTTACTGAAATAAAGAAAGTTGATTTGGACTTAGTAGAGGCGAAGCTACGAAAAATGCGGTTTAGAATCCGCAGAGATTCTAATTCTATTTCAGCAGAAAAAGGTTATGCCAGAGAGAGTGGGAATTTACTTTTTCACCTTTCATTAGTTTTAATTTTAATTGCTGTAGGAGTCGGCTCATTATTTGGCAGCAAGGGCGATGCGATAGTGAATGTAGGTGATCGGTTTATAAACACACCCACCTCTTACGATATTTTAGGCTTTGGGAAGTATCAGGCAGAGGATTCACTACCCCCATTTGCGCTAACAATTAAAGATTTTAAAGCCGAATATGATCCAGCAACTAATGCACCACTTGATTACACCCTAACCGTCTTAACTTCTAACCCAGCTGGATCGAAAGAAAAAACTGAGATTATTAAAGTTAATAAACCACTTACATATGGAAGCACAAAGATTTTTTTACAAGCTAACGGTCATTCACCAATAGTTATTGTTAAAGACAAGAGCGGTAAAGTTATTTTTGATGGCCCAACACCTTTCTTGCCACAGGATACAAACCTTTCCTCAATCGGAGCAATAAAAATTCCTGACATGCAACCGCAAATTGGTTTTGTTTCTTCATTTTTACCAACTGCTGATCGAGATCCAGTTCGCGGAGGGTTTTCTTCTTACCCAGAAGTCTTAGATCCACGATTATTAATTTCAGTTTGGAAAGGTGACTTAGGTCTAAATACTGGAGTTCCGCAATCGGTTTACCGGATTGATACCAGCAGAATGGAAAGAATTGGCTTGAAAGCCTTAGTACTTAATGAGAGCTATGACTTCGGTGAGGGCAGCATCACATTTACAGGATGGAAGTCTTGGGTTAATTTACAAATCATTAATGATCCCGGGAAAGGATACGCTTTAGTTGGTGCGATACTTGCGATCTCTGGTTTACTAATCTCACTATTTACTAGACAGAGAAGAATTTGGATTAAACAAGGACGGAAGACACAAATTGCAGGGTTAGCGAAAAATGGCATACCAGGTCTTGAAGATGAAATTAAGAAACTAGTAAAGGAGTTAGGTAGTGAGTAATACATCAATAGCTTTACTATCAAACGATTTTATTTATGCTTCGATGGCTTTATTCACACTTGCTTTTTTTGCGCATGCGGTTGAGGTTGCTTGGTCGGTTAAAACGCCGGCCAAATCGGTGAAGAAAACAAAATTAGATTTTTCTAGAACTGAGCGGGTTGGTAGATTGGCCAGCGCTTTCATGGTTTTAGGCTTCCTACTTTTAACTGCTGGAGTTATTTTTCGCGGGATATCGGCAGATCGAGTTCCCTGGGGAAATATGTATGAGTTTTCAATAACAGGTGCACTTGCCTTTTCTGGTGCATACTTATTTGCACTTAAAAAATACAAATTACGGTGGCTTGGGCTTCCAGTTTCACTAGCCGTTCTTCTAACTTTAGGAACTGCAATAACCTTGCTATACCGGCCAAGTGCCCCACTAGCTCCCGCATTAAAATCAACCTGGCTAGTAATCCATGTTTCAGCAGCAATTATTTCTGGTGGAGTATTTCTATTAGCAAATTGTGTTGCAGGTGCTTATTTAATTTTGGATCGCTATGAACAAAAAGGTGTTCGTCCGATCTGGGCACAAAAGCTTCCATCACTTGAAGTTCTAGATAATCTTTCATATCGATTAGTTGCATTGGTATTTCCACTTTGGACTTTTGCAGTTATCGCTGGTGCTATTTGGGCAGAGTCTGCTTGGGGCCGGTACTGGGGTTGGGACCCAAAAGAGACTTGGGCATTTATTACTTGGGTTGCTTATGCAGCATATTTACATGCGCGGGTAACAGTTGGCTGGCGAGGTAGAAAAGCTGCATGGCTATGTTTGCTTGCTGGTTCAACATTCTTATTTAATTACATATATATAAATGTGTGGGGAACTGGTCGCCACACATACTCCGGTTTATAACTTTCTTAAAAAGTCTGGGTCATCATCAGGCGGAATGATTCGCCCACGCCCACCACGATTTTGACCAGGCTTTCTTGGCCTGCCAGCAATAAACCAACCAATTGCACCAAATGATCCAAGAAATAAAATTATTAATAGCCATCCCCATTTTGGAAAACGTCTCACATTTTCTTGTGGAGTTACTGCGCAGTCTATAAAGGCAAAAATATTGATTATTGCCGCTAGCACCACTAGATATTTAAGCATGTACTTAGTTTACACCTATCTAATGTTAAATTAGTAAAGCAAGTGAAATTAACACTGCGGTAATCAACTGGACCCTCGCAGTTTTGCCTAAAACAGCTATTAACTCTTCCCCTTTGGCGCCACGTATTACTTGCATTAAAACTTTATATACCAAGGGTAAACAAATAACTACAAGGGTTATTTGTCTATTGATACTTATCGCTAGTAGCACACTTAGTTGTGTGATTAGCAGCAAGAATCCATAGAAGAATCGAGTTTTTTGATCACCTAACTTAACTGCCAAAGTTCGTTTGCCCGCTAATTCATCTAATGGGCGATCACGAAGATTATTAATTACTAAAATTGCACATGACAATGATCCGATTGGAATGGAGAGTAAAACTATTTCCCAGTTTATTTGCTGAGTCTGAACATAGTAACTTCCAATAGTTGCAACTAAGCCAAAGAAAATAAATACTGAAAATTCACCAAAACCAAGATAACCATATGGTTTTTTCCCGCCGGTGTAACCCCAGGCAGCTAAAACTGAAATTAATCCAACTAAAATTAACCAAAGCGTTGTATTTAATGAGAGTAGCGTGCCAGCAATACAAGCAGTAGCAAACGATGTAAATGCTGCGGTTCTAACTGCCTTTGCGCTAGCTAAACCAGAAGCAACTAATCTTGTTGGACCAACTCGGTTAGCGTCAGTTCCACGAATACCATCTGAGTAATCATTTGAGAAATTAACTGCAATTTGTAAAGAAAGTGAAACGATTAATGCCAAACCAGCGTTTATCCAATTAATTTCAAACGCAAATGATGTTCCAACTAAAACTGGTGCAACTGCTGCTGGCAGAGTTTTAACTCTTGCTCCTAATACCCACTTATTCAATTACCACCCATAATCTTTATCGCTAAGTTTTTAGCAGCTCTTCTATCTGGCTTGCCTATCGAAGTTGTAGGAATTTGTTCAAACAAGAATACCTCTTTTGGTGATAAAAGTGAGCCAACACTTTTCTTTATCTCTTCAATTGAAAGATTTGAAGTACTACCAAGGCAGAGTTTTTCACCCCAAACTTCATCAGGGAGGGCAAAGGCAATAATCTCTTGGTTTGGAGTCAGCTCTCTAATTTTTTCTTCTACAAGTATTAGTGAAATATTCTCACCGCCAGAAATTATAACCTCATCAGACCTGCCATTAACTTTAAGGAAGCCAGCAGATAGTTCTCCAATATCAGTGCTCTCAAACCAACCGTCAATGCCAACCGAAGTTAACTCGCCTTTCTCAGATAAGTATCCACTTGCAATCATTGGGCCAGTTAATTTAATTAATCCATCACTAGTTAATTTTATTTCCACGCCATCTAGCGGCTTTTGATTATAAACACAGCCACCACTCATTTCAGTCATTCCATAGGTGGTAACAATCTTTACATGTTTATTTGCAGCTTCTTTTTTTAATTTATCACTTACTGGGCCACCACCAACTAAAACCGCCTCAGCTGCAGTTAAATGTTCAAGTAATTTAGCATCACTAGTTAGCGCTTTATAAAGTTGAGTTGGAACTATTGAAATAAAATCGGCGTCAATATAATTTGTAGCGCTTCGATTATCAATTACTCTTGAGCCAAGTGCAGTTGCTCTAATTAATACATTTAAACCAGCAATATGGGTTGTAGGCAGTAGCAAAGACCAACTATCACCTGGCACCGCACCTAAATACTTATGACTGGCATTTGTAGAAGCAATTAATGCTGCATCTGAAATAGCGACTAATTTTGATTCTGCAGTTGAACCAGACGTACTAATCACTAGAGCAATATTTTTATCTACCTCTTTAATATCAATTTGTTTGGTTGATAGCGCAGGCCCCGAGCCTTCTAGCGCCTTGGCTAAATTTTCTTGCAGCTGTGGGATTGACCACTCAGGCTGAATAGGAGTTAATGCGCGAAGTTCTTTTTCTCCCATAATCCCCGTAGGCTATCTCTTATCTAATTCCCTTTTAACCTTTGGAGCCCGCCTTGAGTAAGCCAATCAAACGCCAGCCAGGAGATCGCACTATTCCTAAGTGGCAAACGGGATCTGGTGGGGAAAAATTTACTGACATCACATACCAAGTTGCAGAGGGCATGGCGAAAATAACAATCAACCGCCCAGAAGTTAGAAATGCATTTCGCCCGCAGACACTTTTTGAATTATCTGATGCATTTAATTTAGCTCGAGACAACGAACAAGTTGGTGTAATCATTTTTACTGGTGCCGGCGATGAAGCATTTTGCTCAGGCGGTGATATAAATGTTCGTGGAGACGATGGCTACCTTGGCGATGACGCGCTTAGTAAAAAAGGAATTGGCCGATTAAATGTTTTAGATTTACAAGTACAAATTCGTCGTACACCAAAGCCAGTTGTTGCTATGGTCGCTGGCTGGGCAATCGGCGGCGGACATGTCTTGCATGTTGTTTGTGATTTAACAATTGCAGCAGAGAATGCAAAATTTGGTCAGACCGGACCTATGGTTGGTTCGTTTGATGGTGGGTATGGTGCTGGTTTGTTAGCAGCTCATGTGGGACAAAAGAAGGCTCGTGAAATTTGGTTCCTATGCCGCCAATATGATGCGCAAGAAGCACTTGATATGGGATTAGTTAATGCAGTTGTATCGGTTAAAGAGTTAGAGGCCGAAACAGTTTCTTGGGCAAGAGAGATGCTACGTCACTCACCAATGGCACTTCGTTTATTAAAGGCAAGCCTTAATGCCGCAGATGATGGTTTAGCAGGCGTTCAGCAATTAGCTGGAGATGCCACCATGTTGTTTTATTTAACAGAGGAAGGTCAAGAAGGACGCAACGCTTATCAAGAAAAACGTGAGCCAGACTTTAATAAATTTCCTAAACGACCTTAAGTAATGTTCCCGTTCAAATTACAAGTAGTTTCAATTCCAGTTAAGGCGAACTTTCGCGGAATTAAAAATCGAGAAATTGCATTATTTGAAGGCCCAGCTGGCTGGAGTGAGTTTTCGCCATTTATTGAATACAGTAATAAAGAATCTAGTACATGGCTAAAAGCTGCGATTGAAGGTGCTACAAAAGAGCCACCGACGCCAATAAGAAATGAAGTACAAATTAACGCTACTTTGCCTAACGTAAAGGTGGGTGAAGTAAAAGAATTACTTGCCGGGTTTGATGGCTGTAGCACGATCAAAATAAAAATTAATGATTTTGAGACCGATCAGGCTCTTCTAATTGAATGCTTAAAGGAAATTCCAAAAGCTAAGTTCCGACTAGATGTTAACGGTGGTTGGGCGCTAGAAGAGGCAATAGCAAATGTGCAAAGTTATGAAACGGCATTTGGAAGCTTAATTGAATACATTGAGCAACCATGTACTGATTTTGCAGATCTAAATAGCCTACGAAACAACACTGGAATTAAAATTGCTGTTGATGAATCAATAAGAAAATATTTGGCAGGTGATCTAACTCGTATTAAAGAGGTTGCAGATATTGCAATAATCAAGTGGGCGCCAACTGGTGGAATTAGCTCAGCATTAGAAGTAATTGAAAAAATAGATCTACCAGTGGTTATCTCAAGCGCGTTAGACAGCAGCGTAGGTATTTCACACGGGTTATCGCTAGCTGCAGCTGTGCCTAATCTTTATGGCGCGTGTGGACTTGGCACAGTTAGTTTATTAGAAGGTGATGTAACAAGTAATTCACTCATTCCAATCAATGGAATTATAAGTAACCGTAAAGTAACTCCTGATCGACTTGAAGAATTTAAAGCAGAACCTGTCAGGCAGAAATGGTGGCAAGATAGAGCCAATGCAATTTATGAAGGAGGCTTATTTTGAGTAATTCAACAAAATTAGCACATTCATTACTTAGGCAATTAATAGAAGTAGGGGTAAGTGATTATGTAATTTCACCTGGTTCACGAAATGCACCACTTGCAATTGCTTTAGGGGAAGCTGCAAGTAGAGAGATTATTGATTTGCATATAAAAATTGATGAACGTGGTGCTGCTTATTACGCACTTGGAATTTCAAAAGCAAGTAATAATTATGTTGCAGTTATTTGTACAAGTGGTACCGCGGCAGCAAATTTTCACCCAGCTGCTTTGGAGGCTTTTCATAGCAATAACAAATTACTATTAATTACGGCTGATCGACCAGCCCGGCTTCGGAGAACTGGTGCAAATCAAACAACTGATCAAGTGAATATTTACCCAGTAATTAAAACCCATGATTTTGCGGCTGAGATAGATATAAAAAAACTTTTAACCGGAGGTGTGGTCCATTTAAATGTTCAATTTGATGAGCCGTTAGTGAAAAGCGAAAAAACAGATTGGCTTGCTGGATTAAAAATTTCATCGAATAGTCATGAGAATAAAATTAGTGGAAAATTAGAAGTAGATAGTGGAGTGTTAATTATTGGACATGACCGAGCTGGCTATTCAGTATCGGAAGTAAACAATTTTGTCAGTAAATTAAATTGGCCAGTAATTTCTGAAGACCCAATCTCTTTCCCACAATCAATCGCCCATACATCTTTATTCTTATCAGATCCTCAGATAGCTGCAAAACTAGCCCCAGAGAATTTAATTGTGATTGGTCGAACAACCTTATCTCGAAGCACAAATACGTTCATAAGTCTTGCTAAAAAAGTAATTGTTATTGACCCAAGAACTGCTGACATAGATAGCAAGAGAGAAGCAGACGTAATTCTTAAAGCATTACCAAATGAGATATTAAGTGCTAAGGCAGATGAAAGTATTTGGCGTGAAGCTTCAGATGCTGCAGCTATTCAGTTAGAAAATTTAACTTGGTCTGAGCAACTTGCAATCACAACAATATGCGAACTTTTACCTGATGAGAGTGCTTTGTTTGTTGGTTCATCCAGACCTGTACGTGATATCGAAGCTTTCGCCCATCCTCGCAGCGGTGTATCAGTATTTGCTAATCGGGGCTTATCTGGAATTGATGGGAATATTTCAACTGTATTTGGAATAACAAGTGAATTTGAAAAAACAACTGCAATTCTGGGAGATCTAACATTTCTTCACGATATATCAGCTCTCACAAATGCAACTGTTGGAAATCTGCGTATTTTCGTAATTGATAACAATGGCGGGGGAATATTTTCAACTTTACCTCAAGCAAATACTGATAATTTTGAGCAGCTTTTCGGGACTCCTCATAATTTAGATTTACGCAAAGTAATTGCTGGCTTTGGGGTAGCTGTTAATAATGTTACGAGTTTAATTGAACTGCAATCAGCAGCAAGTAAAGAAATTAAAGGATTTGAGGTTGTAGTAGTAAATGTTCCAAGCCGTGAGAGCAATGCCGAGCAATTAAAAAGTATTACTCAAAGAGTTTCAAGCGCAGTACGCATTGGCATTAACTTAGCCTGACTCTCTGCATATTCATTAGCTGGATCTGAGCCAGCAACAATTCCACAACCAGCAAAAATTCGAATTGATTTGTTATCAGCCGATAGTTGACCACAACGAAGTGCAATTGCAATTTCACCATCACCATGTGCATCAATCCAGCCAACAGGTCCGGAATATCTACCACGATTCATCTCTTCAAGAGATGTAATAAGTTTTTTTGCCACATCGGTTGGCGTTCCACAAACTGCTGCAGAAGGATGTAATTTTTCAACCAGCGTAAAAATATCTGCTTGCTTCGCGCTGTCATTTAATACTCCAGTTACATCAGTTGCTAGATGCATAACATTTGAAAGGTGTAAAACAAATGGTGATTCTGGGACGTTTGTAGAGGAACAAAATGGTGCAAGTGCATCTGCAACGGACTTAACTGCGTATTCATGTTCTTCTAAATCCTTTGAAGATTTCGCCAAAGAGGCAGCAAGTGCTAAATCACGATCTTCATTTCCACTTTTTCTAATAGTTCCAGCTAAAACTCTTGAAGTAACAAGTGATTTGCTTAGGCGAACTAACAATTCTGGCGTTGCACCAATCAAACCATCTACAAAAAATAGCCATGTTGATGGGTACTCAATCTCAAGTCGCTGCAATAAATTTCGAATATCAATACCGGTATTTGATGTCGCAGTTAAATCTCGAGCGAGCACAACTTTTTCAAGCTGGTTATTTTTAATCGCGGTAATTGCAGCAGTTACTTGTTCGCGCCATCTTTCATCACTGATAGATCCTTTTTGCCATGTGATTTCGCTACTAATAGCTGAGTTAGATATTTGAGTTATCTCTGGCTGACCTTTATTTCCAATCCAAGTTATCCATGATTTTCCATTTTTATGTCCTAAGACAACCTCTGGGATTATAAGAACAGATGCTTCATTTGAATCAAAAGAAAAGGATGAAAAAAGTATTGGCCCAGTCCCACTGCCATGCACATTATTTTGGATTGAAAATTCAGATAGTTGCTCACCCCACCAATTCTTAGCTTTTAAAAATCGATCCTCACCTTTTACTTCAAATCTTTTGTATTCACCAAACCCGACTAAACCATCACCACTTCTAACCCATGCAGAAACTAAATCTAAATTTGTATCTGCTGAGGTAAGTATTGGGTGATTACCCAAAATCTCAGTAGTAATTAAAACGGACATTTTAGATTTGCGCCTG
>Ga0209550_10006277_pt1 | contig 11084 bp, 4 predicted proteins | sample LauGreSuBDMM15SN_2_FD_187567 | JGI IMG/M metagenome (GOLD analysis project Ga0209550, IMG submission 187567) | Freshwater lake microbial communities from Lake Michigan, USA - Su13.BD.MM15.SN (SPAdes) (version 5) | ecosystem: Environmental > Aquatic > Freshwater > Lake | place: Lake Michigan, USA... | reverse complement strand
GGCAAGGCCGCCCCCGCCCCCGCGCCCGGCCCCGTGAAAACCGAGCTCTACAACCTCGCCACCGATCCCACCGAGTCCACCGACGTCGCCGCGAAAAATCCTGAGGTCCTCGCCCGCCTAGAAAAAATCCTGCACGAGCAACACGTGCCCTCGAAGGAGTTCCCGTTACCCGCCCTCGATCACGGGCGCTAGCCCGCCACCCTCTCCTCGTTAATCTTTCCACTCCCATGCGCCCTACGCTCCGTCTCCCCCTCTCTCTTTCTCTCCTTCTCTCCTTCTTCAGCCTCCTCGCCGCCTCCGCGATCCACGCCGCCGAAACCACCACTCCCCCGACGCCGAAGTCCGCCACTCCGCCAGCTTCGGCTCCGGCCAACGCCGCCGCCGTCCCCGACGCCACCGCCGCGCCGACGTCCTCCCCCGTCGAGCTCTCGCCCTTCGAAGTCCGCGCCGAGGACGACTCCGGCTACCAAGCCGCCAACACCACCAGCGGCTCGCGTCTCAACTCCAGGCTCAAGGACACGCCCGCCGCCGTCTCACCGTTCACCAAAGAGTTTCTCTCCGACATCGGCGCCACCGATCTTGAGTCGATGCTCGCCTACGCCACCAACGTCGAACGCGAGGTCGAGGACTCGACCAACGGCTTCAACAACCCGCCCGGTCGCGACTCCACCGGCAACGATTTCCGCTTCCGTGTGCGCGGCGTCGCCGGCTCATCGTCGGTCAACTACGCGCAGTCCGCCGTCCCCGTCGACCTCTACAACATTGAGCGCGCCGAGATGACGAGCGGGCCCAATTCCATCCTCTTTGGCCTGGGTGCCCCCGGCGGCACCGTCGCGCTCTCGAGCAAGTTTGCCCAACTCCGCCGCACGACCACCGCCGCCAAATCCGTCGTCGGCTCGTGGGACTACTTTCGCCACGAGCTCGACCACAACCATGTCCTCGTCCGCGGCAAACTCGGTCTCCGTCTCCTCGGCCTCTACCAGGACGCCAAGGGCTGGCGCCAATGGGACCTCAACGAGCAGCGCCGCCTCACCGGCGCCTTCAGCTATCAGCCCTTCACCAAAACCGTCATCCGCGGCAGCTACCAAGGTGGCAACTCCGCCAACAACACTTCTCTCCCTTGGAACGCCGCCGACTCCGTCACCTCGTGGCTCGCGGCCGGCCGCCCCGCCGTCGATGGCACCGCGATCCCGACGACCACGGCCTTCGGCACGGGCAACCGCTACACCTTCGTCGGGCAGGACAACGCCGTCTTCAATTTCCGCTCCGAACTCTTCAGCCAGCGCGCCCCGAGCACCACGCTCGTCTCCCCCACCCTCATGGGCTACGCCTACAACCTCACCGGCCCCGGCGGTGTGCGCACGCAGAGTTTTAACGAGTGGCAGCTCAAGATCGAACAACGCTTCTCGCGCACCGTCGCGGCGGAGTTCGCGTATTTTCACAACGTCAATCGCATCCTCACCCGGGGCAATGTGAACCCCAACCTCTTCCTCACCGGCGATCCCAATCCCAACATCCCCTCGCCCACCCTCGCCGTCGTGCCCAACCCTCGCGCGCGTCAACTCTACCTCGAGGACAACTGGAGCCGCGATCCGTTCAAGGACCGCAACGAAATCTACCGTTTCAGCGCCTCGTGGGAGCCGAACTTCGGCAAGTGGTTCGGCCGCCACCGCCTCGCCGGGCTCGCCGAAATCACCAAGCAGGATCGCATCCGCCGTTGGCAAAACGAAATCCTCGTCAACCAGGACAACGTCGCCATCTCCACCGCCACCAACCCCGAGGCCGCCGCCAATCAACCCTGGCGCCGCCGCTACGTCACCGAGGGCGACTTCTCGACCTACTACGCCGGCGATCCCACGCAGACGATTCCGTCGTTCACCATCGGGGCCAACACCTACCACTCGCACTTCGCGGCCCGCACGCGCTCCAATTCCCACACGATCCAGGAAGCCCACTCGCTCATGTTGGCCGCGCAGAGCTTCTGGCTGAGGGATCGCCTCGTCACCACCCTTGGCTACCGCGTCGACCCGATCGAGTTCCAGACCTACGATCAGGCCCGCATCAGCGACTCGCGCGACCCGCGCTACACCTCGGGCCGCTTCGCCCTCAACGAGTGGGACTTCAACGGTGCCATCGCCGTGAACACATACCGGCCCAAGACATTCACCGCCGGCGCCGTGCTCCACGTGCTCCCGCGCCTCTCCGTTTTCTACAACGAGTCGAAGAACAGCGGCACCCCGCGCCTCGATCGCACCGTGCTTCCCACCGGTAAAACCCCGCCGCCCACCGAAGGCCTCGGCCACGACGTCGGCCTCATGATCGACGTGCTCGGCGACGATCGCCTCTTTTTCCGCTTTGGTGCTTTCGAGACCCGCCAGACCAAGGACGCCGCCATCATCCCCGACGGCCTCTCCGTCAACACCTCGACCTCCCTCGGCGGCACCGCGATGGTCAACATCTACAACGTCCTCCTCGCCGCTGGCCGCATCACGCAGGCCCAGTTCGACTCAGAATTGAAATTCTACAACGCCGCCACCATCGACGCCGTCACCAAGGGCTGGGAAGCCGAGTTCATCGCCAATCCGACCAAGACCCTCACGCTCCGCCTCGGCGTTTCCTACTCGGAGCGCAAGCGCGAGAATTTTTTCGAGGAGATCTACGGCTACTTCGCCGAGTGGGAGCCCAAGTGGCGCGCCGCCGCCGCCGGCGACGCTACCCTCCTCGCCGCCGTCAACCAGCAACTGGCCAACGCCCACGAGAACATCGACGCGATGGCCGCGCTCCAGAACAGCGGCTTCGGCACCCGCCCCTACAAGGCCAACCTCACTGCCCGCTACCGCTTCGCCGAGGGCAAGCTCAAGGGGCTGTTCGTCGGCGGTGCCGGTCGCTACCAGAGCCGCAACCTCACCCGCATTTCCCAGCTCAACGGCCGCGAGATCTGGGGCACACCCACGGTCTTCGCCGACACCTTCGCCGGCTACCGCTTCACCGTGCCCGGCCGAAAAATCCCGATGAACGTCCAGCTGAACATCCGCAATATGTTCAACAGCTACCTCGTCGGCGTCGGCCGGCTCAACGCCCAGGAAAACGGCTACCTCCGCATCTACCTCAACGAACCGCGCAACTACCGCCTCACCATCGGCGCGGATTTCTAGCGCACGCCCCCCGCCCTCGCACTGCGCCCGCGTCGCCCGCGACGGTAGCCTCTTCAAAAACGCCTACGCGCCCAAGGCCACGTGCGCCCCATCGCGCGGGCCCTACTTTTTCGCCACCGCCCCAGCCGTCCCCTCGCGCAAAAATTCCGCCAAGGCCCGGCTCGCGTGACTCAGCACCCACGCCTCTCGATGGATGATCCCGATGGACCGCGTCATCCCCGCGAGTGCCCGGAAGCGCACCCCGGGCGTCGGACGCCGACACGCCATCTCCGGCACCACCGACACCCCCCAGCCTTTGGCCACAAACGCCAGCACCGTCTCAATCTGCGCGCTGCGAAAACTCACGCGCGGCGCGAAACCGTTGAGCCGGCAAAACTGCAACGCCTGCCCCGCAAGGCAGTGCCCCTCCTTCATCAGAATAAACGCCTCCTGTTCCAAATCATCGAGCGTCAGCCGTCGCTTTTTCGCCAACGGGTGCGCCGCAGGTAGGGCCACAAGCAGCTTTTCGTCGAAGAACTCCTCAGTCACCAGTCCCTTCCGTTCTACCGGCGGACTGACAAGCGCCAGATCAATTTCCTTCGCCAGCACCGCCGCCGCCAAGCGATCGGTCGTGTCCTCGTGCACCACGACTTCGACCGCGGGAAACTTAGCACTAAAGGTCCGCAACCGCTGCGGCAAAAAATACGGCGCCACCGTCGGCAGCACCCCGAGCGCCACTCGCCCCCGTACCAACCCGCGCAACTCGCGCACCCCCGCGCACGCCAGGTCCACTTCCGCGAGCACCCGCTCCGCGTGCGCCGTCAACAGATCCCCCGCCTGCGTCAGGGCGACCTCGCGCTTCGTGCGCTCGAAGAGCCGTTCGCCCAGTTCCGCCTCCAGTTTCATGATCTGCTGACTCAGTGAGGGCTGGGCCACGTGGCACTGCTCCGCCGCCCGGCTGAAATTTTTCGTGCGGGCGACGGCCAAGAAGTAGCGCAATTGATGGAGCTCCATAGATTTTTCCTATTACCGCTAGCGTTTATTAATATTTCCCGCCTATCGTGCGAGCTGATAAAGTATACAAGTCTCAATGGCTCAATTCACCGACTCCTTCCGCAGCGTGCCTCCCAGCCGAGGGCTACGCCATTACCGGCCAACTGGCCACGTTCGCGCTCCCCGAGCGCCGCGCAGCGCAGCCTGACCGCGTATCACTCTATTAAGTTCATCGCCAAAAAAAACCGAATTCCCATAGGGAGTATCACGTAATACGGGACACTTTTAAGAGACGTTTTTTCAGAGGAAAATAACAGAGTAATACTAGTCGCTCATCGTTCAGCCCCGCCCGCCACCTCCATCGAAATGCTCACCGCCAGCTTCTTACCGACCGTCGCTGCGGCCGCCAACTCCGGTTGGCAGCACGAGCAATCTTCAGCGACCTCTCTTTAAAAAACGCTCAAAATGGAGTGTCACGTAAGACGTGACACTCGCTTTGAAAAAACGCTTATTTTCCGCAGAAATGTAAGCGAGTAATCCTCGCCCTTAATTTCCAAGTTAAAATCCGCACACGATCCACCACTCAAAACTCGAACATCCCATGGAAAACCCAACTGGAACCACCGGCGGCAAATGCCCCTTCCCTCACCTGCACGGCAGCACCCCGAAGTCCACGCCCACGAGCGCCGGCGGACGGTCCAATCGCGACTGGTGGCCCAATCAGCTCAACCTGAAAATGCTTCACCAGAACTCCGCCTTGTCGGATCCCATGGGCGCGGACTTCGACTACGCGAAGGAGTTCAAGCAGCTCGACTTGCCGGCCCTGAAGCGTGATCTCTGCGCATTGATGACCGATTCGCAGGAGTGGTGGCCGGCCGACTTCGGACACTATGGTCCGTTTTTCATCCGCATGACTTGGCATAGCGCAGGCACCTACCGCACCGGTGATGGTCGCGGCGGCGGCGGCGCCGGACAGCAGCGTTTCGCCCCACTTAACAGTTGGCCGGACAACACCAACCTCGACAAGGCCCGCCGCCTCCTGTGGCCGATCAAACAAAAATACGGCAAGAAAATCTCTTGGGCCGACCTGATGATTCTTACCGGCAATTGCGCGCTTGAGTCGATGGGCTTCAAAACCTTCGGCTTCGGCGGCGGTCGGGCCGACGTCTGGGAGCCGGAGGAGGACGTGTATTGGGGATCTGAGGACACTTGGCTGGGCGACAAGCGCTATACCGGTGATCGCGATCTCGAAAAACCGCTCGCCGCCGTGCAGATGGGCCTGATCTACGTCAACCCCCAGGGACCGAACGGCCACCCCGACCCGCTTGCCTCGGCGAGGGACATTCGTGAAACCTTCGGACGCATGGCGATGAACGACGAGGAGACCGTCGCCCTCATTGCCGGTGGCCACACGTTCGGCAAGACCCATGGCGCGGCCCCCGAAACCCACCTCGGTCCCGAACCCGAGGCCGCCGGTCTCGCTGAGCAGGGCCTCGGTTGGGCGAATAGCTACGGCAGCGGCAAAGGTGCGCACACGATCACCAGCGGTATCGAAGTTATCTGGACCACCACGCCCACCCAGTGGAGCAATAACTATTTCGAGAACCTGCTCCGCTACGAATGGGAACTCATGAAGAGTCCCGCTGGCGCGCACCAGTGGGTCGCCAAAAACGCGGACGCCACCGTGCCGGATGCGTTTGATGCGACGAAGCAGCACCGCCCGACGATGCTCACCACGGACATCGCGCTGCGCGCCGATCCCGCGTATGAAAAGATCTCCCGTCGCTTCCTCGCCAATCCGGATCAGTTCGCCGACGCGTTCGCTCGCGCCTGGTTCAAGCTCACCCATCGTGACATGGGCCCGAAGGGGCGCTACCTCGGTGCCGAAGTCCCCGCCGAAGAGCTCCTCTGGCAGGATCCGATTCCCGCGTGCAACCACTCGCTGGTCGACGCCCACGACCTCGCCAGTCTCAAGGCCAAGATCCTCGCCTCGGGGCTTGCCCTCTCCGAACTCGTCTCGACGGCTTGGGCCTCGGCTTCCACCTACCGCGGCTCCGACCAACGCGGCGGCGCCAACGGCGCTCGCATCCGCCTCGCACCGCAGAAGGACTGGGAGGCCAACCAACCCGCCCGGCTCGCTAAGGTGCTCCAACTCCTCACTGGCATCCAGCAGGCATTCAACGCCAGCGCCACCGGTGGCAAGCAGGTTTCCCTCGCCGACGTGATCGTCCTCGGCGGTTGCGCCGCCGTCGAACAAGCCGCGAAGAAGGCCGGACATGAGGTCGCGGTTCCCTTCACGCCCGGCCGCATGGACGCCTCGCCGGAACAGACCGACATCGCGTCCTTCGCCGTGCTCGAGCCGACCGCCGACGGGTTCCGCAACTACCTCAAGACTCGCTACACCCTCCCCACCGAACAACTCCTCGTCGACAAGGCTCAGCTCCTTGGGCTGACCGCGCCGGAGATGACTGTGCTCATCGGCGGGCTGCGCGTCCTCAACGCCAACCACGGCAAGTCCCAACACGGTGTCTTCACCAGCCGCCCGGAGACCCTCACGAACGACTTCTTCGTCAACCTCCTCGATATGGCCAACGTCGTGAAGCCGACCTCGCCGGCCGAGGAGCTGTTTGAACTCCGCGACCGCGCCACCGGCGACGTGAAATGGACCGCCACCCGCGTCGACCTCGTGTTCGGCTCGAACTCGCAACTGCGCGCCTTGGCCGAGGTCTATGCCGAGAGCGACGCGCAGCCCAAGTTCGTCCACGACTTCGTAGCGGCCTGGAGCAAGGTGATGAACGCCGACCGCGTCGACCTCGCCTGATCCGCCCGGCCCGCGGCTGGCGAGAAGCCGTCCCATCGCACGCCACGCCACGCCGCCATCAGACGCGGCGTGGCGTTTTGGCGTTGATCGGTCACCCGCGCGGCCCTGCGGTGCGGTCACCGTACCCGCTCGCGCCCGCAGATAGCCCCACCCATCGGGCCCGAAAACCACTTTTCATCCGCCTCTCAATCCTCTCGTATCTTCCAATGACCTGCCACTCCACCCGTCTCCTCGGCGCGGCTTTGCTCCTCGCTTTGGCCGCTCCGCTCTTCTCCCAAACCACGCCGCCGCCCTCCGCTGCGCCGTCGGCTCCGGTCACCGAAGAGGCGGTGAAACTCAATCCCTTCGTCGTCAGCGAGGACGATAATGTCGGTTACGCCGCCACCAGCACGCTCGCCGGCACCCGCATCAACACCGCCCTCCGCGATGTCGGCGCCGCCATCAGCATCGTCACGCCCGAGTTTCTCCGCGATACCGCCGCGACTAACCTCGGCGAACTTCTCTCGCTCACCACCGCGACCGAAATCGGCGGCGTGTCCGGCAACTTCGCCGGCGGCGCGACCGCGTCGGGCCGGCCCGACCAATCCGACAGCCGCGAAAATCCCCAGGGCAACAATCGCGTCCGCGGCATCGGCGCCGCTACCAGCACGCGCGACTACTTTATCACCGATATTCCGTTTGATGCTTATAACTCCTCCGGCGTCACCATCAGCCGTGGCCCCAATTCCCTCCTCTTCGGTATCGGCAATCCCGCTGGCGTGATCGAGGGCTCGATCATCCATCCGCAACTCCAGCGTAACCGCACCGAGATCGGCACGCGCTACGGTTCTGAAAATTCCTACCGCGGCACGGTCGATCTCAATCGCGTGCTGGAAAAAGGCCGCGTCGCGTTCCGCATCGCTACGGTCAACGAGCAAAACAATTACCAGCAAAAACCCGCCTTTGATCGCAAACGGCGCGCCTACGGTGCGGTCACCGTCGTGCTCCGCGACGGCAAGCAATCCACGTGGTTCGGCAAGTCCTCCGTCCGCGCCTCGGGCGAGTTGGGCGACAGCCAGTCGAATCCCGTTAATGTAATCCCGCCGGTCAACTCGATGTTGAATTTCTTTCAGGCGCCCAACCCCGCCATCGCCGCCATCCCCGGCACCGGCATCGATCTGCGCCTCGTCGCCGGTTCGCCCACTTACTCCTATCGCCCCAAAGTCACAGTCGACAACCGGCTCAACTCCGCCGCCATCGTCGCCGCCACGCCCGGCATCGGCGTGCCCTACTTCATTCAGATCCCCGTCGTATTCGACACTCCAGGACAGCAGCGCCCCGGCTTCGCCAGCTCCACCAATCCCGCGCTCGCCAACCTCGCCGGCATTATGGGCCGCATCCGCTACGCGCAAAATCCGAACGGCCGCGATGCCATCGACACATTTTACAGCGGCAGCATCGTGCCCACCGGTTTCGTCGCCCAAACGCTGCAGAACACGGATATTTTCGACTACCGCAACCGGCTCTTGAGCGGCGGCCTGAACCACATCGATCAGGTTTTCCAAGTCGGCAACCTCGCCTTCACGCAGGAACTCTTCGGCGGCCGCGGCGGCATCGAGCTCGCCTACGACCAGCAACGCACGCGCTCCACCCGCCTGCTGCCCTTCTCCTTCGGCGACAACGGCGGCGGTGCCCCCGGCGGCGGCATCGCAATCGACGTCGCCCAGTATCTTTCCAACGACCAGCCCAACCCCAATGTCGGCCGCCCCTTCGTTGACCAGCAGGGTATCACGGATCGCACTACGATGGGCCTGCGCGAGGCGTTTCGCGCCACGGCTTTCTACCGTCTCGATCTCGAGGACCGCGGACAGAAGCTCTTCGGCCTCCCGCTCGGCAACCACATCTTCACCGGCCTCCACACCCGCCAGCGCAATGACGCCGCCACCTTCAACTACGCCACCGGCTGGACCAGCACGACGCGCAATCTCAACACCGATGTCTTTCAGTCCACCAACAGCGGCAATTTCCGCACCACACCCATCGTCCTCCAATATCTCGGGCCCTCCGTCCTCGCCGCCAATTCCCTCAACGACGTCCGCATCACCAATGTCGTCGACGCGCGCGTCCCGCAGACCGGCGACACCTACAACGTCAGCTTCTTCGACTTCACCGGCAAGAAGATGGTCACCGAACCGCTCTCCGTCTCGCGCTTCCTCAACGGCAATTCCAAGAGCCGCCAGCTCATCGAATCCCAGTCCTTCAGCCTCAAGAGCGACTTCTTCAAAAACAATATCGTGAGTGTCGTCGGCTGGCGCTGGGACCACCTGAAAACCTATTCCAGCCTCGGCAACACCCGCAATCCCGACGACTCGCTGAACAACGCCGCCCTGCGCCTCGACGCAAAACCCAACCTCGACGAACGCGGCCGCAACTTCACGTGGAGCACCGTCGGCCGCGTACCGCGTTTCCTCACCAAGCGACTCCCCCTCGGCATCGAGCTCGGCGGTTTTTTCAACTCCTCCGGCAACTTCAACCCCGTCAACATCCGCTCCAATCTGAACGGTGCCATCATCCCCGCGCCCGCCGGCACCACGCGTGAGTACGGCGTGCTCGTCGAATTCTTCGAGCGCCGCGTGTCCCTCCGCGTAAATGAATTTCACACCATCCAAACCAATAGCAGCAACGGTGCGCAGGGCGCGACGACCGGCGTCTACAATTATCCGAGCTTCATGATGGATCGCTACGTCACCGCTCAGACGCAGGGCATCGCGTTCAACACCATCCCCGGCGTCACCGCCGCCGGCTACAGCTCCTACCAGCAGCTCTACGCCGCGCTCTTCCAGCTCCACCCCGAGCCCACGCGCACGTTGAAAAACATGCGCCTCAACGCCGCCGGTACCGCCGTCCTCTCCGACGGCATCGCCGGCCTCACCGATACGAGCGACATCGACGCCCGCGGCCTCGAAGCCGAACTCGTCGGCAACGTCACCAAGCGCTGGCGCGTCTCCTTCAACGTTGCGAAACAGGAAACCGTCGTCAGCGGTTCCGCCCCGTTGACCAAGCAGGTCGCCGACGCCGTCTACGCCAATCTCGTGAAATTAAATCTCCTCGGCATCGACCAAGGCCCCGCGCTTCCCGAGCGCCAGACCGCCGGCGCGCGCTTCGGCAGCAACGTCGGCAACGCCCTCGCCGCCACGCTCGCCCGCGACGGCGCCGTCTCGCCCGAGCAGCGAAAATGGCGCGCTAACTTCACTTCGACCTACGATCTCCGCGACTTCCAGCATCCCATTTTGAAAGCGATGAGCGTCGGCACGTCCGTCCGTTGGCAGGACAAGATCGCCATCGGCGCGCCGTTTCTCACAGGTCAGGCGTTGAAGGAGAAAATCGTCGCGACCAACAAGCTCTACACGAGCACGAGTCAGATCGCGGACAACAATCCCGTCATGCAAACCCAGTTCCCCGACCTCGCAAATCCGTTCTATGGCCAAGAGGAACTCGCCGGTGATTTCTGGGTGGGCTACCGCCGGAAGGTTTTCAATAATATCGACTGGCGCCTGCAATTGAACGTCCGCAACGCCTGGGGTAATGACAGCGACATCCCCGTGACGGCCAACCCCGACGGCCGCATCGCCGTCATCCGCATCCCCAACGAAACCCGCTGGCTGCTCTCGAGTTCGTTTTCGTTCTGAGCCGCTCGGATTCACTCGGGTGTAGGCAGCGAGCTTGCTCGCGCTCGAGGAAGCGCCCGCAAGCGGCCTACCTACACAAATCACCTTTTATTTTTGTAGGTTCAGAGGTGATTTTGGGTCGGCTGCATCGATCTGACTGAGCGTGGTGGCCTGGGCTGCTACTGGGACAGCCGCAAAATCGGCGAGCAGTCTGCCAATCGAACATCGCGCCATCGCACCCTCGCACCATCGCTAGCGCGGAAATTCCACACTCTCCGCGAAATTTTTTTGGTAGAGCGTACAGTGATGAGCACAGGGCAACGGAGCCAAACACGCTGTCGTGTTCTGTGTCCTCTGGATCGGTGGACCGTGCCCTCTGTGAATCATACGGTGGCTTCAGTTACGTGTGAATTTTCCGCGCTACGCACGCAATCATCTCAACGCCCCGTAGTTTTCAACGTATCGGCCAGCCTACAGTCTAGAAACCAA
>Ga0209550_10006274_pt1 | contig 11086 bp, 5 predicted proteins | sample LauGreSuBDMM15SN_2_FD_187567 | JGI IMG/M metagenome (GOLD analysis project Ga0209550, IMG submission 187567) | Freshwater lake microbial communities from Lake Michigan, USA - Su13.BD.MM15.SN (SPAdes) (version 5) | ecosystem: Environmental > Aquatic > Freshwater > Lake | place: Lake Michigan, USA... | reverse complement strand
AAATACTCAGGTTACGGCCATCGCAGATATAAATGCAGCCGCTGTAAAAGGAATGGAGAATATACAATATTTTTCAGACTGGAAGGAAATGATACTTTTGGAAGATATTGATCTTGTTGCCATTGTCACTGAACCCCACACACATAAAGAAATGGCAAATGCCTGCATGTTAGCAGGTAAACATGTCTTAATAGAGAAACCATTAGCCATTAGTTCAGAAGATGCTGAAGAAATAATACATACCAGAGACCAGACAGGTGTTGTCGCTGCAATTGATTTTATCATGAGATTTAATCCATTAATTCAGGCCATTCAAGCTTTTACGCAGGAAGGGATATTTGGAAAACTGAGAAGGGTAGATGTGGAAAATTATGCCCAAGATGAACAATTGTTGCCCGAACATTGGTTCTGGCAACAGGATAGGTCGGGTGGTATTCTTATTGAGCATGCTGTCCATTTTATAGATTTGGTTCATTTTATATATCCCTCTAAATATTTGAAAGTAAATGGATTAAAGCATAATCGAAATGCATTTCAAGAAGATCAGATAATGGCAAATGTTCTCTATGAAAGCGGGTTAATTGCCACGCATTACCATTCTTTTGCCCGTCCTGGATTTTTTGAAACAACGGATATAAAACTGTCATTTGATATTGCGGATATTCAACTTCATGGCTGGATACCGCTCACGGCTGACGTCAAGGTACTTGTAAATGGAAAATCTAAGGAAAGGCTGCTTTCAAATCCTCTTTTCGAATGTATTAACACGGAATCCATTGAAAACCTAACGGATGAATCAAGACCTAAAGGTTGGGGAATTACCTCACAGGAAAATGCAAAAGATAACGGTTTTGTTAAATCAGGGGGTGTCCGTTATGAAGCGAACGAAATAATCACCGGGAGATTCAAGATAGGACGTTCCAAACAGGAAGTGTACGCTGATTGCGTAAAATCATCTTTACTGAATGTACTTCAAAAAGTGTCAGATCCATCCCAAACATTGATGGCCAGTCTCGAATCAGGACTAGATAGCCTTAAAATTGCAGAATTGGCAACTATCTCAGCAAGGAATAATTCTTAATCATTCAAATTTTTGATATGTCACGATACATTTTTTACTTCATACTCATTTTGCTTTTTCCTTCCTGCACTGCTTCATTGTTTATGCCTTCAGGAAATGAGGTAACCCAGCGGAATATTCCGAGAGTGGATAAAATGCCTTACCATCCGAAGCCTTACAAATTCCGGGACTGGGAAAAAACAGCCCTTGATTTTGATGCGTATATTTTCGATTTTAATCAAAAAGGACCCTTTCTACCGTTAATCTGGAAGGATGGTCAGAAAAGAAATTTTCCTGATACAACTTTTGGAATTTATACGGCCTTAGGAGATATTAGAATGGGTCCGGCGGTCAACAACGGTGAAAACCATGAAGCTTTGGGTGCATTAGGTGCTGTTTTAGGGGCAACCATGGTTGGGATAGATAAAAGCAAACAGGATGGGGTCAATTATGTCCGTATGCTTCGTAATTATTTCAACAAAGACAATGGTTGGAATGTCATCCAGAATTTTACCAATAAAGGGGCACATATCGGAGGTGGATATGGTAATGATTTTTGGTACGAGGTCCATAATAACGTTTTGTTTTACAGTGTTGCCGATAAATATCGGAATGAACCGGAATTTGACGATATCCTATTCCAAATCGCTGAAAAATTCTATACATCGGATTCGATAATGGGAAGTAATTACAGCTACTCCTATTTTGATTTTAAAGAAATGAAGGGATTTAAGAATCATATTCCAACGCAGGAAGATGTTGCGGGTGGTTATGCCTTTATTTTATACTCAGCATGGGTAAAATTCAAAAATCCCAAATATCTCAAAGCTGCTCAAAACGCTATAAACGTATTATACAACCAAAAGGAAAATCGCTTTTATGAGGCCATGATGCCCGTTGCTGCGCAGATTGCTTCTCGTTTGAATGCAGAGCATGGCACCGATTATGATCTTAACAGATTTCTGGACTGGACATTTGATGGTACTGCAGTGGGTCGTGAAGGTTGGGGTGTACTTGCAGATCAATGGGGAGGTTATGATGTAAGCGGCTTGGCAGGAAGTACGGTTCATAACGGTGGTTATGGTTTTCTTATGAATACCTTTGACTTGATTTTACCATTGTCCTCAATGGTTCGATATGATCAGCGTTATAGTAATGCAGTAGGTAAATGGGCACTCAATGCATCGAATGCTGCCCGATTTTGTTATCCTTATGAAATGCCGGATTCACTTCAAGCCATTCCACAATTCAAAGGAATTACTAAAAATGTCATCGCTTATGAAGGCATTATTAAAGAATCAATCTATCCGGAATTTAAAGGAATTACCCCATTTGCTCAGGGAGATGGTCCATTATGGTATCCAAATATGCCGCAACAAACCATGTTTTCAGTCTATGGAAGTGGACATGTGGGTTTCTTTGGAGGAATAATTAAGTCCACCAATGTGCCGGAAATTCTTCAGATAAATTGTACCAATGCCGACTTTTTTGCCAGTCAAAAAAGCTTTGACACCTATTTATATTTTAATCCTTATGATACCACTCAGAAAGTGAATATTAATCTTGGCGAAGGGAAATATCATCTTTACGATTTGAATACCCAAAAAGTTGTCAAGAAAAATGCCTCGAAAATCACTTCATTCCTTGTTTCGGGTCAGTCATCAACCACACTGGTTCTGGTTCCTGCTAATCTTAATTTTGTAGTCAAAGATGGTAAATTGTATGCGGGTGATGTGATCGTAGATTACAGGTATAAAAAAAAGTGACCTGTCCTAAAAAAGTTTACACTTTTCACGCCTGACCCCTTGGGGTCACATGTCTATAGACTATCATGCCCCTGGCGGCACAAATTTCCCCAATAATTATTGGCCTTCCTCCAGGGTTAATTTTAGTTTTATTTTTTTCTGATTTCTCAGGAGTTCGAGTACCACGACATCTCCAACTTTATGTTTTTCTAAAAAAAGATACAAATCGCCATTGTTTTTAATGGGTTCATCATCAATTCCAACCAAAATATCACCGAGAATGATTTCTCCGTATCGATTTCTTCGAGTGGGTTGAAGTCCACTTTTCTCGGCGTTACTTCCAGCGGGAACATTTAAAACAAGGGGACCCTGTAAACCATAACGGGCAACTATATTATTACTTGCCAGTTCCACGCCTATAGTTGGTCGTTGAATTTTTCCATATCTTATCAATTCGGGTACAACCCAACGAACGGCATCGACAGGAATGGAGAATCCAATGCCAGCAGAGGCGCCTGATGGACTATATATAGCTGTATTTACACCAATTAGCTTCCCTCCGGAATCGAGTAGGGGGCCACCTGAATTACCTGGATTAATCGCCGCGTCCGTTTGTATGGCATCTCTGATAGGCACGCCTGCCCGTGACTGTATTTCCCTACCGAGGGCACTTACCACACCGGTAGTTAAGGTTTGGTCAAGGCCAAATGGATTTCCGATGGCAAAAACGGATTGGCCAACCTTTAAATTTTCGGATATTCCCACTGGAATGGCGTATAATACGGAGATAGGGGCTTTGATTTTCAGAACGGCTAAATCTTTTTCAGGCGCAACCCCAATAAGTTCTGCCGGCCAGTTCGTTTGATCTGCCAAAGTTACGGTAGCTTTATCAGCGCCTTCAATCACGTGATAATTGGTGACAATGTGTCCCATTTTATCCCATATAAATCCTGATCCCGTCCCACTTTTTATCTCGGATATATCTCTTGTCCAGTAATTTTCACGAATATTCGTCGTGGTGATAAAACATACGCCTGGTGCAGCTTTTTCAAATAACTGGATGGTTGATAACTCTCCGGAAGTTAACAAAGTAATGCTATTATCCGGGGAAATGGTAGGCACATCAGATGATGATACATCTTTTTCTATCCAGGCGGCACCTCCCAGGAAAGCCAGAATCATTAAAGAAATACCTGCAATTATTTGCCAGATGAAAGACGAAATGCGATTCATTTTTTTCTTTTTATATTAAGTTTTTCTTTCTTTTTTCTTTGCAGCTGGAAATAAGATATTGTTTAGAATGAGTCGATATCCTGGTGAATTTGGATGCAGACTCAAATCAGTTTCAGGGTCATTAACATGATGACGATAATCTTCAGGGTCGTGTCCACCATAAAATGTCCAGAAACCTTGTCCAAATATGCCATGAATATATCTTGCTTCCTGAAAGGGTTTGTTATCTCCCAGAATTAAAACATTTGACTTTATGTTTTCCTGGTTGAATGCAGTGGTTTGACCCATAAATCCTTTTACTAAACGGGTGTGATTTTGGGTCAGCATGGTAGGAATGGGATCCCATTTTGCTGAAAATTCAAACAGATTGAAGTAGTCCTGTTCAGCAGGCATTGGTCTTTCCGGAGCCACATCAATGGAAGAGTATTCGTATTCCATAGGATTTTGCGAGAGCTGGAATTGACTGAAAGCAAAAGTATTATCAAAGTTCAATTTTGATTGTGCCTGTGGATCTGCTTTGTCTCCATCATACATATAATCGCATATATCGACGCCCTCAGCAGCTAAGGCAATATCATAAGTGTCTGTAGCTGAGCACATAGCAAACATAAAACCTCCACCACCAACAAATTCTCTAATTTTTTTAACTACCTGAAGTTTCATTTGTGAAACCTTGGCAAAACCTAATTCAGCAGAGAGTTCCTCCATCCTGCGTTGATTTTCTCTGTACCAGGGAAAGGCGGAATAGGTTCGATAAAACTTTCCATACTGTCCCGTAAAATCCTCATGATGCAAGTGCAACCAATCGTAAGTAGCTAGTTTGCCTTGAACCACCTCCTTATCATAGATGGTTTCATAAGGAATTTCAGCGTAGGTGAGAACCATAGTTACGGCGTCATCCCATGGTTGAATTTTTTCTCCAGAGGTTTTAAATTCAGGCGTATAAACGGCAATTTTAGGTGCTTTTTCAAGTTTAATGGCATCCATATTTTTTTCTGGATTTGCAATTTCAGTCAAAAGATTATCAAAAGCCGCATCGGAAAGCGTTTCAAAACTCACCCCTCTCGTTTTACATTCTTTTTCAAAGGTGGCGCTGTAGGGGAAAGCAAAACTTCCTCCTCTATAATTCAATAACCACCAACCCTCTTGCCCGGACTCTAATACCCAGTAAGTAACTCCATAAGCTTTTAAGTGGTCTTTCTGACCCTCAAAATCCATAGGTAATAAAAGATAGGAAGCTTTTATTTGAATGGAAATTAAAAGTAGAAAAGAAATAAATAGACCCTTAATGGTCAGTTGGATATTCATATTTGTCCTTTTACTTAACATTGATAATTTCATATACAACAAAATAAGGTTTTTTGTGGTTCAAACCGTACATTTATCGTCGTAAAAAAAAATAAATGCAACAGCTGGTTTTTGAATATAGTGGTTGGTATGTCCTTGTCTGTTTCTTGGTCGCACTCACCGCAGCTCTTTTTCTTTATTTTCGAACAACTGAAATTCCTGAAAGTTATAAATTCTGGAAGTACGGTTTGGCATTTCTCCGTTTTTTTTCTGTATTCACCATCGCTTTACTCCTTTTATCGCCTCTTTGGAGAAGAAATATTACTAAACTTCAGAAACCTATTTTGGTGGTCGCTCAGGATGCCTCTACTTCTGTTGGCGATTTTCTTAAAAAAAACGACCCTGATTATTTACCACAGCTTAATAAAATGGTTGATAATCTAAAAAAAGATTATCAGGTGGAAACCTTCTCTTTTGGTGAAAAAATAATCAATCAATTACCCGATAAATTTTCAGATAGAGTAACAAATATTAGTCAGCTATTGGAGGAATTGTCCACTCGTTTTGCGGGTAGCAAATTGGGTGGGGTGGTACTGGCTTCTGATGGTATTTATAACCAGGGAAGTAACCCTTTATATACCGCCGCAAAGTTAGACGCACCTCTATACACCTTGGGTTTGGGGGATACCTCAACAAGAAAAGATCTTATCATTAATCGTATTTTTCATAATCAAATAGTGTATGCGGGGGATGAATTGGAGGTGCAAATAGATGTTCTAGCAAAAAATTTAATGGGAAAAAGGAGTAAGATTTCTTTGGTTGAGGTAAATGCGGGCAAAACCAGATTTTTAAAATCGCTAGATTTTAACATAGATAAATCTTCTTTTTTTAATTCTTTTTCATTAACCATTCCGGCTTCTTTACCAGGGACGAGATATTTGCGTTTAATAGCTTCACCCGTTGAAGGTGAAGTCTCAAAAATAAATAATAGCCGCGATTTTGTTGTTACAGTGTTAGATGGAAGGCAAAAAGTACTCGTCTATGCTCAATCTCCCCATCCCGACATGGGTGCATTTCGACAATCTTTGGGCGCTAATAAAAATATTGAAGTCAAAACAGCTTTTTTAGGTGATCCTGTCCCGAATTTTGCAGAATTTGATCTGATTATTTTACACCAACTCCCTGCTCAAGGTCGAAACTTCGCTCCAATAATTAAGCAAATAAAAGATTTGGGGAAATCCCACTGGTGGATTGCAGGGGCTCAAACAGACTTCAAAGCATTAAATGAATTTCAGGATTTAAATAGCCTGAGAATTAATTCAAACCTGGGTGCTGAAAGCGAAGCCCTATGGAATAAAAATTTTAATTTATTCAATGGGGAACCTGAATGGCCTCAAAAAACGGCCAGATATCCTCCCCTGCAAGTGCCTTTTGGTGATGTTGAAGCAATTAATGCTGGTCAGGTATTGTTATATCAGAGAATTAAAAACGTAGGAACTTCCTACCCTTTATTAACCTTAGGGGAGAATAATGGCGTTAGAAGCGCGCTTTTTATAGGAGATGGCTTGTGGAGATGGAGATTAGCAAACTTCCAGCTATACGAAAATCATGAGGTTTTTGACGGATTAATTGGGAAAATAACTCAATATCTTAGCGTAAAACGCGATAATAGAAGATTTAGAGTGACAGTGGGGAAACCAGTGTATGATGAAAACGAAGCTGTTTCTTTTGTTGGAGAATTGTACAACGCGTCTTATGAACTCATCAATATCCCCGATGTCAATCTGGAGGTAAGAAATGCCGACGGTAAAGAGTATAATTTCTTATTTAATAAAGTAAATAAAGGATATCAACTAAACGCTGGCGTACTTCCCACAGGGAGCTATAGCTTTAAAGCCACAACAAGTTATAATGGAAAGGAGTGGACCAGCGAGGGTCAATTTACCGTTCAACCACTACAGTTTGAATTCATAAATATAACCGCAGACCATAATATTTTGAAGGCAATAAGCACAGAAAGTGGAGGACAATTCTTCGGTCAAAAAGAATTGAATGAACTATATGAGGTAATTATTAAGTCTGCAGCACTTAAACCAGTGTTAATCACAGAAAAAAGGTCACAAACCTTTTTAAGTATGCCGCTACTACTTCTGCTATTGCTTGTTGCCCTTAGTTTAGAATGGGGGATAAGAAGATATATTGGTACTTATTAACCCAATATTACCAGCTTACATCTTCTTCACTATTTAACTTAGGCTTGTTTTCTGCTGAAGGCTGGTCTTTTGGGTAATCCTCGTCGAATTCTAATCCGTTTTCATACTCCTCATGACGGCGTGAAAACTCATCGTAGTCATAGTTGGGCATCAATTCCGTTTTGATGTAAGAAATTACATCTTCTAAATTACCGATAAAGCGATTGAAATCTTCTTTATACAAAAAGATTTTGTGTCGTTCATAACCTTCGTCGTTAAAACGACGGGTACTTTCTGTAAGCGTAAGGTAAAAATCTTCACCTTTCGTTTTACGGACATCAAAAAAATAGGTTCTTCTTTTTCCTGCTTTTACTTTTACGGAATAAACGCTATCCTGCTTCCGTTGAAATTGATCATTTTCCACAATACATGATTTTAACTTAACGATTATATTTCTAATGTTTACAAATATAACTATTTAAGTAATTTATTTTGTTTATTCGTTCGTGAGATAGTTTTTTAAGTTTTTTAACCGTTTTCATGTAATTTTTAAAGATTTTTAAAAAAAATATTAAAAATAAATGAATAAAAAATTAACCAAATTTCACAAAAAATTATAGAATATGTTGATTTACATTGTTTTAAAACAAAATAAAATAAAAATAATTTTCACAACATGCTTAATTTGTCTTTGAAAAGCCTTGTGGGCTGTCGCATATTTGTATTGTGGAAGGGAATAAGGGGCAGTTGGAAGTCAGAAAACGTTCTGAAGAAAAATTTGATTATGTTCATGGGATTATATTGTCGGGGTTTTGTCGTCCCGGAAATATTCGGGACGATAATTCCACTATTTAATCCTTATTACAAGGCAAAAATGTTTGCCTGAAGATAAAGGTCCAGGGGTTTTACCCCGATTACAATTTGAAGGTGTAAATATACACCACAGTAATTAATTAAGGGTTAAAGTGGCGGTTTTTTATTAAAACCTTAACGTTTTTAAGAAACCGCTACAAAGTCCTTCACAAAATGTGTTTATGTTCATGGGATTATATATAAGTCGTGCCTAAAGGGACGACTTTTTTTTTGCCCTTATCCAAAATTTTCACCTTCTAATCTATGGAGTTATTTTAAGAATTAATTTCCAAAGGATTTTTTTTATGCATAAAAAAGGTTATTATGGAAAATTTTCAATGCTGTTTTTGTATACATTAGATAAAAATTAATAAGTTCACTAATGTCGATTTAATTATCAATTAAAATAAATTTAACATTTACTTAACTTTCATTTCATTTATTTACACAAAATAAATAAATATGAAGCAAATAGTTACAATGTTACTCTTAGTTTCTTCTATGAGTATTTTTGCACAGAAAACCATTCAAATAAGAGTTTCGAATGCAAATGATGATTTAGAAGAATTCATTCCTGGTAGTAATCAAACAAAACCACTGGGATCAATGGATGCGGGTAGTTCCGATTTAGAACTCGGTTCAGAATCAGCAAATAATAAAGACCCACAATTGGTAGGTATTAGATTTGTTGGTATTCAAATACCCAAAAATGCCTTGATTACAAAGGCTTACATACAGTTTACTGTAGATGCTACTAGTAAGAATTCCGACCCATCTGAACTTTATATTTACGCTGAAAATTCAGATAACCCTCGAACTTTTTCTCCTGACACGCTCTTCAATCTGAGTTCTAGGAGTAAACTGAATGATTCTATATTTTGGAAAATTCAAGATGCTTCCTGGAAAACAGCCGGTGTTGCAGGTCAAGACCAAAGAACATCTGACTTATCACGTCTAGTCCAAGCTTTAGTAAATAGGGAAGGCTGGAATGTAGGAAATTCAATGGCATTTTATATTAAAGGAAAAGGAACAAGAGAGGCTGAATCAGCAGATGACGAAACTTCAAAAGCACCATTATTAGTCATAGAATATATAGTTCCTGTCACCATTTCCTCAAGGGTTGCTTCAGCTAATGATGATTTAGAGGAATATATCCCGGGTCCTAACCAAACTAAAACATTAGGTTCTATGGATGCAGGTAGTTCGGATCTTGAACTTGGTTCTGAATCGGCGAATAACAAAGATCCTCAATTGGTAGGGGTAAGATTCACTAATTTGAACATTCCTCCAAATGCAATTATCCAGGATGCCAGAATTCAATTTACAGTGGATGCAACCAGCAAAAATAGTGATCCATCTGAATTATATGTTTATATTCAAGATGCAGAAAATCCTGGCACCTTTATTCCTGATAGTCTTTTTAATATTTCTAAAAGAATTGTTATTAAAGATTCTATTTTTTGGAAAATTCCTGATGCAAGTTGGAAAACGGCAGGCCAAGCAGGGATAGATCAATTAACCCCAAATCTATCAAAACTAGTTCAAACGATTGTAAATAAACCAAATTGGAAAGCAGGAAATGCAATGGTTTTTTTATTGAAGGGTATAGGAACTCGGGAAGCGGAATCTGCTGACGACGAAGTCACAAAGGCACCTTTGTTTACTGTTAAATTTATCCCGGTAAATGCCATTACGACCATAGTTTCTTCCCCTAATGATGACATTGAGGAATATATTGCAGGTGCAAATCAGACAAAAACCTTAGGAACAATGGATGCAGGAAGCTCAGATTTAGAGCTTGGTTCGGAATCAGCTAATAATAAGGATCCTCAATTAGTTGGTATAAGATTTGCCTCCGTGAAGGTTGATAAATCAAAAGCATTAAAATCAGCTTACATTCAATTTACTACCGATGCAACTAGTAAAAACTCAGATCCTTCTGAACTATATATATATGCGCAAGATGCTGATAATCCGATAACATTTTATCCAGATTCATTATTTAATGTTTCTAAACGTCCACAGTTGAAAGATTCCATTTTCTGGAAAATTCCTAACGGGACATGGAAAACTGCCGCTGAGGCTGGTCCCGATCAACGTACTCCAAATTTATTGCCATTAATTCAATCGTTAATTCAAAGAGATGGCTGGAAATCTGGAAATGCAATGGCCTTTTTTATAAAAGGAATTGGTACTCGCGAAGCAGAATCAGCTGATGATGAAGTAACAAAAGCACCTAAATTAATCATTGAATATTTTGAAAGTGAAATCGATTCTTTGCCTACAGGAAATTCATTGAGTGTTTTCCCAATTAAAAAGGGAGAATCCTGGTCTTATGCTCCTGGTTCAGCAAGCCTGGATTCAGTTTGGTTCTCACCAAATTTTATAGATAGTAATTGGAGTTTTGGAAAAGCTCCACTTGGTTTTGGAGAAAAAGGAATAGTAACCACTTTGACTAAAAACCCTGGAAATACCTTGTTTAGAAAAAAGGTTTCTATAGCATCTGCAAGTTCCCTTTCTGATGTATACGAATTCCATCTTCGTGCAGATGATGGAGCAGTAGTTTATGTCAACGGAAAAGAGCAATTTAGAACAAATATGCCTTCGTCCAATGTGATTTTCTCAACTTTGTCAGCACGAAAAGTAGAAGGGAATGAGGAATTACCGTATTATTTATTTGAGGTTTCAAAATCTGCTTTTAAAGAAGGTGAAAATCT
>Ga0209550_10006272_pt1 | contig 11088 bp, 9 predicted proteins | sample LauGreSuBDMM15SN_2_FD_187567 | JGI IMG/M metagenome (GOLD analysis project Ga0209550, IMG submission 187567) | Freshwater lake microbial communities from Lake Michigan, USA - Su13.BD.MM15.SN (SPAdes) (version 5) | ecosystem: Environmental > Aquatic > Freshwater > Lake | place: Lake Michigan, USA... | reverse complement strand
GATAAAAACAGTATCTAAGGTATTCGAAAAGATTGCCAGAGATCACAACTTCAGATTATTCGCAAATGTTGAAGTTGGTAAAGATGTTTCCCTTAAAGATTTACGTGAACAGTATGACGCCGTCGTGTTAGCAACAGGGGCATCAAAAGGGCGAAAGTTAGGAATTATAGGGGAAGACTTAAGAAACTCAATATCTGCGGCAAATTTTGTCCCTTGGTATAACGCCCATCCAGACTATGAACATATGGAGATTGATTTATCTTGCAACACTGCAGTAGTAATCGGTGCTGGAAATGTAGCAATGGATGTAGCACGGATCTTAGCGATTGATCCAACAGAACTAGATTTAACTGATATAGCTGAGCACGCTTTAAAAGCATTAAAGGGAAGTAATATTCGTACCGTAGTTATTTGTGGACGGCGGGGACCAGAACATGCTGCATTCACATCCCCAGAGATACGGGATCTTCAAAAACTTAAAAATACCGATGTATATATAGACCGTCATCAAGTGAATTCTGCAATCAGTCGTTATTCTGACTTTTTTGAGACTGAAAAGGATATAAAAAATAACCTTGATGTGATGAAATTAATTGCCGAACACTCTAAAAAAGGGGTTAACAGAAAACTTGAGATTAAGTTTTTAGCGTCACCGTTAGAAATTAGAGGAAAAGAGAAAGTCTCGGAGGTTGTATTCTCAGTTAATAAAGTAGAGGGTAAAAATGTGAGTGCCACAGATCAAACCTTTTCAATTGAAACCGGTTTAGTTATATCTGCAATTGGGTATGATGCAGTCGAATATCCTGGTATAAAAATTAAGGATGGCAGAATTCCCAATATAGCTGGGCATGTTGAACACAATGTATATACAACTGGGTGGGCAAAACGTGGGCCAACCGGAGTAATCGGAACTAATAAAAGTGATTCAAACGATGTGGTTGATCTAATAATCGAAAACTTAAAAACTCCTAAAGTTTCTGAAGGTATTACAGTACTTTTAAAATCCTCGCATGAAATTATTAACCAAACATCTTGGGAAAAAATCAATGCAGAAGAGATAATTTCCGGCCAAATTTTGAACAAGCCAAGATTAAAAATACCAAATAGATTAAAGTTAATTCAAACAGGCAGAAACAAGGCTTAACTGGTATGAGATTTATTCAACAAACAAAACATAAATTGTTACGCAGTGGCATCCAACTATCAGAAAATTTCTGTATGATAATCAATTGAATAGCTAAGTGTTATAATGTTATAATGCAGATTAAATCTCGATATGCTTCCTTATTTTTGCTATCATTTGATAGACTACAGAGTCTAAATATTTGATCCAGCGCCCGTAGCTCAACGGATAGAGCATCTGACTACGGATCAGAAGGTTCGGGGTTCGAATCCCTGCGGGCGCACTTAATTTTTAATCATGCGTTCATATGTTGTTTTTATTTTCAATATCACATACTTAGTTTACAAAAATATTGAGTTCCAATCATATTTACTTTATGTGAGCTGATTTAATTCACAAATTATTAATAAACTCTTACGGTAGGCGTTTAATTTGTTATTTTAAATCTATATTATTAATCAAATAATTAGTTAAGATTTCGGCATGCGCCTTTTCAGTTAAATGGCTAGCAGGATCATTAGGAATAAATATTTTATCAATTGGGATTCCAGACTTCCATATTTCACTAAGCATATCTCCAGAACTTATAAATTTAATCTTCTTACGATTTGAGGACTGATTTATGACAAGATTTATCAATTCACTTACATTATATTCAAATTCACCTGTCAAATGCTTTTTATGTGGAAAAGTAATAAAAATTAATTTGTCAACTGAATTTATTTCAAATACATTATCAATATACTCAGAAATGGTGTTCATAAAATATTTTGATTCATCATTTGTTAAACCGTTCAAAAGATATTTTTCGATTTCAGTCCAACCACATACTGCAGGTTGTTGGGTTTTGTTAATTTTAGTCGTTGCTATCTTCACAATCTTCACTAAGTTTAAATTATGGCTCGATAAAATATTCATTCGTTGTATATATGGTTCGAGATAGTAAGCATCTGAGGTTCGTTCCGACCCAAATGACTTAACTAAAATTTCTCCATTTTCCATATAACGATAATCTTTGTATCTACACAGTTCGTCACCTATATCTGTCTGATCAATAAATGCAACAATTATTTTAGGAAATATTCCAAAATCATTATTAAGAATCTTAAGTTGTGCGGACATTAAACTAGGTGAGTATGAACTAGTTCCAGCAATTACGTAGTTCTTGCCAAGCTTATTCGCCGTTTTTTGAAACATATCTCTACTTAAAGTATTTGCCACAAAAGATTCAGCCCAAGAGTCTCCTTGAATTAAAACTTCGGGCGTTCGTCCTTTTTTAAGCACAGGAATTCTGCTGTAAATTAGCGAATAGGAATTTGTATATTCTTTTGGCAAACGTTCATTAAAATTCGGGTCTCTTAAATGGTTTAATTTATTAGAGTATGTGGTATAAATCTGGGATTTATCTTCTGTTTCTGAATAGCGATTATGAATTAAAATTCCTGAAATCAATTCTAAAACAACAAAAAGTAGCAAGAACGGAAGAGCCGAAACAATTAATTGTAATACCTTTTTGTTAATCTTTATCAAAGCTACGAATTTCTCTTGTTTCTACTAATACATTTTCTGATTTGAACACCAAAAAATCTTCAATACACAGAAGATCCATATCTGTTGCTAAAAAACAATTAATAGCGTCTTCAGGAGTGTTTACAATTGGTTCTCCACGTACATTAAAGGATGTATTAATTAAGATTGGAACTCCTGTTATTTTATAAAACTCGGATATAAGTTCATAGAATTTTGAATTATCTCGTTCATTGACAGTTTGTACTCGTGCCGAATAATCGATGTGAGTGATTGCAGGAACCGTGGATCGAGGAATTTTAAGTTTGTCTATTCCAGCATAAATCTCATAATCCTCAGGCTCAGCAATTCTGTGCTTACCTTTAATTTCTGCTGTGAACATCATATAAGGGCTAGGTTGCTCTAAATCAAACCATTCTTGAGCACACTCTTCTAATACGCTGGGCGCAAATGGGCGAAAGGATTCTCGAAACTTAATGGAAAGGTTTAATTTAGATTGCATTGACGTCGACCTAGGGTCAGCAAGAATACTTCTTGCGCCCAGTGATCGAGGTCCAAACTCCATCTGCCCCGAAAACCACCCTACAACTTGTCCGCTAATCAGGGCGTTAATCACAGATTCAATTTTTATAGAGTGGCTTGGTTTACTGTAGTTTAAATTGAATTTGTTTAAACTAGCTTCAACTTGGGGAGTAGTGTAAGCAGGTCCAAGGTATGAATTTTTCATCAAATCGCCTTTAACTTTATCTCGATTATTTTTTAGTGCAAGAAAATAGAAAGCTAATGCAGCGCCAATTGAGCCACCAGCATCTCCAGCAGCAGGTTGCACCCAAATATTTTTAAATTCCTTACGTTTCATTAGATTTCCATTAGCTACACAGTTCAATGCAACACCGCCAGCCATACATAAATTATTCATGCCAGTTAAACGCTTTGCATATAAAGCCTTATTTACGACAATTTCTTCTGTAACTATTTGTAGCGATGCTGCGATATCCATATCTTTTTGTGTCAAAAGTTCTTCTGGATTTCTAGCGCTCGTTTCAAATAATTCAGAAAATTTACTACTTTCCATCTTTAACACCCTAAGAAAATCAAAGTAATCCATATTTAAAAAAATTGATCCATCGTCATTCACTTGCACAATATTCTCCTTGATTAGACTAACATATTTTGGAATTCCATACGGTGCAAGTCCCATTACCTTGTATTCTGCACTATTTACACGAAATCCTAGAAAAGAAGTAAAACTCGAGTAGAGCAACCCTAATGAATGAGGGAATCGAGTTGTTTCTAATAACTCCAGATTACTTCCGTAACCTAACCCTATAGAAGAAGTATCCCACTCACCAACAGCATCAATAGTTAAAATCGCTGCATCTTGGAAAGGGCTCGCAAAAAAAGCACTTGCAGCATGACTCAAGTGATGACCAGAAAACATAATTTTGTTCTTTAAATCCATTTTTTCTCCAGATAGGGCTTTAATTTCACGTTCAATAATATTTTTTAGGAACAATTTGTCTTTAATCCAGATAGGAGCTGAAGTATAAAAATTACGAAAGCCTTGTGGGGCTACACCCAGATATGTTTCCAAAATTCTATCGAATTTTTGCAAAGGTTTTTCATAAAACACAAAAAAATCCACATCTTTAATATCTAAATTGCCGTACCTTAAACAAAAATTAAGGCTCTCAATCGGAAATGAACTATCATTCTTTTTTCTTGTAAATCTTTCCTCTTGTGCAGCGGCTATAATTTTCCCATCGATTATCAGCGCACAAGCTGAATCATGAAAATAAGCCGAAATACCAATAATTATCATGAGTTAAATTTAAAACAATGTGTAGATAAAGGGTGCAATAACTGATCCACTCGCTAAAAATACTACAAAACCAAATAAAATTAAAATTAAAATTAAAGGAAACAAATATAATTTTTTATTAGTTTTGTAAAAACTAAAGATATCTTTTAACATTATTAGAATGTTTTCTTGAAGTAATTTAAGTCATAGTTGACTTTCTGCGGTAACCAATTTGAAACGTAATTTTTCTTCTTGATTGATAATACATCTCGATTTTTAATCTTGAGCGCAAATGCTATTGGAGTAATTATAATAACATAAAGTATTGCCAGAGTTAAAGGGTTTATAAGTTTACCTAAAAGCGTGCCAAACTCAATCCATAATCTTCGTACGGGAATGAAAATTTTGGGGAAAAGCAGACCAAATATCATCAAAACAAACAGTATTCTAATTAATAAACTTTTAGAAAAAAGATCGGAAGTAATCAAAATAACTATACTTAGAACCAAGACCATTTCATATCCTTGTTCCTTTGAGTTATTTGCCATATCAAAAGTATATTACGTTTACTCATGAATTGATGTTGCTAATATGTGGTTAGAGTCTTAAAAAAATCAAAGTAAATGATAATTTTAGAAACCGATAGGCTGTTAATAGCGTACGGTCCAATGCTTCCTTCCAAAGGATAACAGATCAACATCGATCTTAAAATTGTGCGTAAGCACAGTCGGAAAGATAGGCAAGTAAAGGTGAGTTTTAGGGAACTAAAAGCTCAGATTTACTGGCCAACTACAGATCAGAAGGTTCTGGGTTCGAATCCCTGCGGGCGCACCCATTTTTTAATAATTTAAATATGTGACTTAAGATGCTGGTAAGAAAAAAAAGAATAACCTTTAAGACCTGAGTTAGGGTTGTTAATCTTACTGCTTAATAAGTATCGCATTCGGAGAAGCAAATGTCAGTAGCTCCTCTGGTTTGTCAGATAGAAACTCATCAACAACCGCTCTCAACTTTGGCCAACGTCCACCGTAGTCATCAAAATAAATTATTCCGCCCCTGCTCATTTTAGGATAAAAATAGTTAAGGGCTGCTAGCTCTGCTTCGTGTCCGTTCATATCAATCAAAAGGAGAGCCACGTTGGTTACCGGAATTTTAGATAAAATTTCTGGTACTGCGCCTCTTATTAATTTAATCTGTTCAATGCCTTCAAATCTTGATTTAACTGCGTCAAAAATATCCTCATTATATAAATGATTAGAAAAAGCATTTTCGCCTAAACTACCCCAAGGATCCACTAGGAAAAAATTCCTTCCATTAAGAACTTCTGGAGCATAATTAGTAATTACTTTACTTAGGTGTCCATAAAAAACTCCCAATTCCACAAAGTCACCAGGAATTTTTTGGACTTGCTTTGCAGCCCAAGTGCAAATATGTGCACGATATTTAATTTCAGATACCCAAATATTGATGTGGCTGGGCAAGTCCTCTAAACTTTTATCCCAAGCTAAATCAATCTTTTTGTTATTGAATCCACCGACATAGTTCCGTGTTACAAAACCATCACCCTTAAAGTTAGCTAAAGAAATAACAGTTCTCAATTCTCTGCTAGTAATATTTTTTAAGTAATTTATGACATTTTCTAAATCTATGATTTTTACTCTAATGGGTCTCAATAATTTGATATACATTGATTTTGCTCGAATAGCCTCCTTAATCAATTTTAGATTCATTGTATAATTGTATCCAAATTTATATTCAATCCGATCTGTCCACGAAATCTAAGTGGATCCCAAACATCAAACTCACAAACCCCAACTTTATTAAAAATTTGATTGACTTTGCGTCAGAAAATGGCATTATTTATGCCCGAAGGACAACGGATAGCGTATTTGACTTTCTGATTGGGCGTATGCACACTTGGAATGTAGGCCAAGTAAAGGTGAGTTTTAGGAAACTAAAAGCTTAGATTTACTGGCCCACTATGGATCAGAAAGTTCGGGGTTCGAATCCCTGCGGGCGCACTAGAATTGAAGTATGGATTCTAAGCTCTTTTTATTATCGGTTGTCAGATTCATAACCTTATTTATAAATTTAATAGATATAATTATAAGTGCCTTAAGGTTTAAACCTTCAAACGTTTTAAGATACGCACTTATTGACAGTTTATCTAAACAAAAATTGATGAATCAAAATTTTGTAACAAGAACTTTTTTAGAAAAAAATAGGGTATTAGAAAGATTCAAAGTTGAAAATGATTTACGACTATTTATTGATTTGAATTTATCAACCGAAACTGTATTTTGGGATATTGGCGCCTGTGTTGGTAATTTTTCAATATACGCTGGAGCTAAATTAGGTACGGTATACGCATTTGAACCCGATGGACTAACGTACTCTTCATTAATTACAAATATTTACGAATCAAATTTATTTAACATCACGGCGTATCCAATTGCACTAGGTAATAGTAATAAAATTTCTGGATTAAATATGATGGAGTTTAAAATTGCAAATGCGTATAACTCAGCCGATAATGCATTAGGACCAACTGGAAAGAGCTTTAAACCCGAATATACACAGAACATATGTATGTTTACAGCAGAAAAACTAATTACGGAGTTTAATTTTCAAATTCCTACTAGTATTAAAATTGACGTTGATGGGAATGAGCTTGAAGTACTTGAGGGATTTGGCAACATTTTAAGTGATAAGAGAATCAAATCGCTTTTTATCGAATTAGATTTTGAAAATCCTAAGAGTAAAGATTGTCATCAGATATTGCTAAAAAATGGATTCACAAAGCAAATACAGAGCATAGATTCAAACTCGTATAATTACATTTATCAAAAATAATAACGTGCGGCAACTTCTAAATTAATTTTAACATCCTTAGTGTATCTAGAAATTGAGTCTATAAACTGCAATACTTATCTACGCTGCACAACCGATAGAGCATTGACATTCTGATTGGGTGTAAGTCCGGTCGGAAAGATAGGCAAGTAAAGGTAATTTTTAGGGAACTAAAAATTCAGATTTACTGGTCAACTACGGGTCAGAAGTATGGTGAATCTAATTTATTCCAATTATTTAGTGAATGGTATATAGGCAAACTTAATGTCAAAGTACTCAATAAAGTTAGTGGAGTAAGAACAATTGAGGCAAATGTTACTCAAAGTGACCGTCGCTTAAGTTTTATTGAAACTCTTGGCGACGGCTTTTTTTCTATAACTTCAACTAGAATTGGTCATGCACCAGCAATAACATTTGAACTTTGTAAACAAATAGACTCATAATTCATGAATATTATAGAAAATGGTATACATTTAGAACCATTGTCGATTCAGTTTGAAAATAAGGAAATTGCCGGGTCTCAAATTATCCAAGTTAAAGTCCATTCACATTCAAGCAGAGAGTAATATGAAATCAATTATTAAGTATAGATTAAAAAAAATAATACCAAATGAAATTTGGGTTAATATTAGTCGCATTATGAAACACCGAAAAGATAATTTTTTTTCCGAAACAAGGAAAGTATTTGGGAATCAGAATGAAGATATTGAAATCTTCATCATCCGTCGCAAACCTCCAGGTGGCGGTTTATTTTCAAATGTTAATCATGTGTTACAAGGATTAATCTATGCTGAGGAAAAGGAAATGTACCCAGTTGTTGACATGCAAAATTACTCAACAGAATATTCTCGCATACGAAAATTTAATGGAAAAAAGAACGCTTGGGAATATTTTTTTAATCCAGTGTCAAATATAAATTTGGTAGATGCTTATAAAAGCAAAAATGTAACCTTATCTGAAGGAGATAGGATACTTAAAGACCACATTATGTCAGGTAGAAATATCGCGTATGTACTGGATAATGAATTTTTAGAAGATTCCCATAAAATCTATACAAAGCACATTAAACTGAACAATTATACAAATTCATACATTGAATACATTTTAAAAACAAAAGAGATTGTTGCAGATTCAACACTTGGTGTGTTTCTTAGGGGCACCGATTATTTACTTGGTCCAACCGGTCATCCGATTCAACCAGATATTGGTGATGTGATTAAAGATATTATTGGCTACCTAGAAACTAAGCCAATAGAAAGAATATTACTGTCTACAGATGATATCCAACTTAGAAAGAGATTGGAAGATAAGTTTGGCAGCTTAGTAATTGAGAGCATTAGGTCAGATTCTGAAAGTTCATTTTCAGATGAACTCCGTAACCAATTCGTAATTCCGAAAGGTGCCATAGCGAGAAATCTAAGTTATCTTTCAGAGATATATATTTTATCTAAATTAAGTTTTAATATTTCATCACTTTCAAATGGTTCAGCAATCATGCATGTTATAAATGGTCACAAATTTACCGATAGTAAGCTCTATTACTATGGTGTAAACTAAATTGATGTTCATAGGGAAATTTTAAAAGTAATGAAAAAGTATTTATTAAATAGAATCTGTCGATTCATGCTTTTTTTATTTTTTCAGCAAAAAGGTGCAACAGTAAATAATTTTAAATCTATAACTTCACCGACTGAATTAAAGCTGCAAAAATCTAAAATTATGCAATCTCGCGTCGAAGAATTTCGTTCACTAATTATTCCAATTATTGTTGAGAAGAAAAAACTTAAGAGGTATGGATCAGTTGGTGATGGTGGGTACGTACTGCCGATAAATGCTGTTAATAAGTCTAAATTTCTTATTTCCGGTGGAATTGAAAATAACAACGAGTTTGAGGTAAATCTTGCCAGATTAGGTATTACCGGAATTCAAATAGATAATTCAATTGATAAACCGCCCACTTTACATAAAAATTTGTCCTTCATGCGAGCAACGCTTGGAAATTTACATGAGGTAGATATCAATGATTTAGTTGCTGGGTTTCCATCTAGAGTAAGTGGTATATTAAAATTAGATATAGAGGGTGCTGAGTATTCAGTACTTAATTCTTTAAAAGATTTGGATAAATTTAACGCTATTACGGTTGAGTTTCATAATCTTTATAAAATTTCTGAAGATAATTTTTGGAAAAACTTTAAGTCAATTTTAATGATATTAAAAAAATACCATGTGGTAGTTTTTATTGCACCGAACAACTGCTGTGGATATACTATTTTGGGAGGTTTTCCCATACCAAATGTTATGGAAATTACTTTTGCAAAGAAGAGTTTAGTGAATGGTAAAATAGTAAAAAATACTAAGTCTCTACATCCAAAGAAAATGCAATCGAACTACGCAGATGACGCTGCCTTAGATATTTCAGCTTTTTTTCCAGATTTAATATATTGAATCAATAATTTATAGTTAAAATGTCATCAGCCATAAAAATAATTGGTCTTAACTCAATTACAGAACAGACTTATGCTCGTTTAATTTTTGACAAAGTATGGTCAATTGATAGTGGAACCGAAATAACTCCCAACTTACTAATGGCCATGGTTCATAGTGGGGCGTATCTTTCAGGTGCCTTTATTGATGAAAATTGTGTCGGGGCTGCCTTTGCATTTCCAGCAACCACTGGCGGCTTACACCTTCACTCACATATGACCGCTGTGTTGGATGAGTACCGGGATCAAGGCGTCGGTTATGCGTTAAAAACTGATCAATGGCATTGGGCAAAAAAGAATAATTTCTCAGAAATTTCATGGACTTTTGACCCATTAGTTAGCCGTAATGCCAAATTAAATTTAATAAAGCTGGGCGTTAATATCTCTTCATATCACCCAAATTTTTATGGTGATATGCCAGATGCATTAAATGCAGGGGATGAATCAGATCGCTTGATAGTAAGTTGGAAAGTTATTGGTGATAATCCAGTACAGCGAGATTTAGTTTCAATCCCAAAACCAAATGATGTTTTGATTCAAATACCAGCAGATATTGTGGCAATTAGGTCAATGGATAAAGCGGAAAATCTTCGCTGGCGACGTAAAGTTCGCGAGCAATTCCTGCAAGCATTTGAAAAGGGCGGGCAAGTAGTTGGCTTTTCTGCAAACAGTGAATATGTTGTGCGAATATGAAAATAAAAGAGATTGAATTAAGAACAATCCACCTACCTTTGGTGCGTCCATTTAGAACCTCATTTGGCACGCAATCCTCTCGTGAGGTATTAATTGTTAAAGTCACAAATGAGAATGGCACAGCAGGATGGGCAGAGTGTGTGGCAATGTCAGAGCCACTTTATTCACCAGAGTATGTGGTGGGTTGTATTGATTTGATTAAAAGATTTTTAATTCCAGCGCTCATTGCAAAATCTGAAACAAATGCTGAGGATGTTGCAACTGTTTTGAAACCGTTTTTAGCAGGTCAGATGGCAAAGGCATCTCTTGAAACAGCTATTTTAGATGCCCAACTAAAGGATCAAAAAGTTTCACTTGCTTCATACCTTGGGGCTACAAAAAGTAAGGTTGAGTGTGGCGTATCGGTTGGTATTGCAAATAATCTGGAGGCGCTAGGGGAAGAAGTTAAATCCTATGTCGATGCTGGGTATCGACGAATCAAGTTAAAGATAGAACCAGGTTGGGATATCGACGCAGTTAAATACATAAGAAATTTATATCCAGATATTCCATTACAAGTTGATGCTAACCAGGCGTATTCAAGAAATGACGGAAAGCATTTAGCAGAATTA
>Ga0209550_10006271_pt1 | contig 11089 bp, 10 predicted proteins | sample LauGreSuBDMM15SN_2_FD_187567 | JGI IMG/M metagenome (GOLD analysis project Ga0209550, IMG submission 187567) | Freshwater lake microbial communities from Lake Michigan, USA - Su13.BD.MM15.SN (SPAdes) (version 5) | ecosystem: Environmental > Aquatic > Freshwater > Lake | place: Lake Michigan... | reverse complement strand
AGTTTATGTACCCTAAGGTATGAAATTCGACAATTGGTTCCTTTCCTGAGGTACAGTGGAGGTACAAAAATTGAGAAAACAAGGTATAATCAAAGGAAATGAAAGGAAAATACAATCCGCTGAAACCCTTTACTAATAAGGGTTTTACGTATAAAAAAAACCCCAATAAAATTGGGGCTTTGTACCACGTACGGGAATCGAACCCGTCATTCCTCCGTGAAAGGGAGGCGTCTTAGCCGATTGACCAACGCGGCATTTACCTTTAAAGGAGGGCAAAGATAATAGCTATTACTTTTTTATCCAAATAAATTGAAAATTAACTCAAAAATTAAAGGTAAAGTCTTTTACAAAATGTACTTTTGCACCACAAATTTTTAATGTTTAATTTTTTAATTTATTATGAGTACAGTTAAAGTAGCTATCAACGGTTTTGGACGAATAGGACGCTTAGTTTTTCGTCAAATTTATAACATGCAAGATATTGATGTTGTTGCTATCAACGACTTAACCAGCCCCGAAGTGTTGGCTCACTTATTAAAATACGACAGTGCTCAAGGCCGTTTTGGACAAGAGGTTACCGCAGGCGAAAACTCAATATTTGTAAATGGGCACGAAATAAAAATTTATGCTCAAAAAGATCCTGCACAAATTCCTTGGGGAAGTCATGATGTAGATGTGGTCATTGAAAGCACAGGTTTTTTTACCGATAAAGACAAAGCTCAAGCACATATTACTGCTGGCGCAAAACGTGTAGTAATTTCTGCACCTGCAACAGGCGATTTAAAAACAGTGGTATTCAATGTAAATCATGCAATTTTAGATGGTAGCGAAACTATTATAAGTTGTGCAAGTTGTACAACCAACTGTTTGGCTCCAATGGCAAAAACGCTTAATGATAATTTTGGAATAATTACAGGCATTATGAGTACCATACATGCCTATACCAATGATCAAAATATATTGGATGCCCCACACCCTAAAAATGATTTACGCAGAGCAAGAGCTGCTGCAGCCAACATTGTACCAAACAGTACAGGTGCAGCAAAAGCAATTGGACTAGTATTACCAGAGTTAAAAGGTAAGCTAGATGGTGGTGCACAGAGGGTTCCTGTTATTACTGGTTCGGTTACTGAGCTTTATTCTATTTTAGAAAAAACCGTAACAGCCGATCAAGTTAATGCTGCAATGAAGGCCGCTAGCAACGAAAGTTTTGGCTATAACGAAGATGAAATTGTAAGTAGCGATATTATTGGAATTACGTTTGGGAGTTTATTTGATGCTACACAAACCAAAGTACAAACTATAGGCGATAAGCAATTGGTAAAAACGGTAAGTTGGTACGATAATGAAATGAGTTATGTAAGTCAGTTAGTACGTACAGTACATCATTTTGCAGGGCTGATAAAACAATAAATAATCAGTTGATTATGAGTAAATTTTCAGACTTTAATTTCTCGGGTCATAAAGCCCTTATTCGCGTAGATTTTAATGTTCCAATAGACATGGATTTCAATGTCACCGACAATACTAGAATAACAGCAACAATCCCTACTATTAAAAAAATACTGGCAGATGGGGGTAGCGTTATTTTGATGACTCACCTCGGTCGCCCAAAAGACGGGGCTGTAGATAAGTACTCAGTAAAACATTTGATTAACTCTCTTTATAAATTACTAAATGTGGGTTATCCTAATTCTGTTAACTACAATGAAAACACCAAGGTGTTGTTTGCTGATGATTGTATAGGTACACAAGGAGTACTTGCAGCATCTATATTGAAACCGGGAGAAGTTTTACTTTTGGAAAATCTACGTTTTTATAAAGAAGAAGAAAAAGGTGACGAGGCCTTTGCAGAAAAATTAAGTAAACTGGGCGATGTATATGTTAATGATGCATTTGGCACTGCACACCGGGCACATGCAAGCACAGCCGTAATTGCTAAATTTTTTGAAGCCAATAATAAAATGTTTGGTTTATTAATGGAAAGCGAAGTGTTGAGTGCCGAAAAAGTGTTACACCAAGCCAAAAAACCTTTTACCGCAATTATTGGAGGAGCAAAAGTGAGCGATAAAATTTTAATTATAGAAAATTTATTAGACAGAGCAACCGATATAATTATAGGAGGAGGTATGGCTTATACATTTATGAAAGCAAGAGGTGGAAAAATTGGTAACTCACTTTGTGAAGATGATAGACTAGAAACTGCAAAAGAAATTCTAGAAAAAGCTAAACAAAAAAATGTAAGTATTCATTTGCCAGAGGATAGTGTAATTGCAGATAAATTTGCTTCTGATGCTACTACAAAAAATTGCCCAAGCGATGCTATACCCGATGGTTGGATGGGCTTAGATATTGGCGGCAAGGCAATAGATATTTTTAGTGCAGTTATCAATAAATCAAAAACTATTTTGTGGAATGGACCAATGGGTGTTTTTGAAATGGAAAAATTTCAAAATGGCACAAAAGCAATTGCATTGGCTGTAGTAGAAAGTACAAAAAATGGAGCATTTAGTTTAGTAGGTGGTGGCGATAGTGTAGCAGCCATTAATCAATTTAACTTGGCAGATAAAGTTAGCTATGTAAGTACAGGCGGTGGGGCAATGTTGGAGTATTTTGAAGGAAAAGTGTTGCCTGGGATTGCGGCGGTGCAAGGATAATAAATTCAAAATTAAAAATTTCAAAAAGCAAAACATTAACATTTACCAAAGGTTACTTTTGCCTTTTAAAATAATTAATAACAAAATTGTAAAAGAAAATATAATTTTGATATCTTAACACTTAAAACATAAAAAATGAAACGTTCAGGTTTAATTATTTTAGCAATAGTAGGAGGTTTAATTATTTGGGGCATAAGCTCCCAAAGAGGGTTAGTAGGGCAAGACGAGGGCGTAAAAAATGCTTGGAACAAAGTTCAATCTGCTTATCAACAACGTAGTGATTTAGTTGGCCAGTTAGTAAACACTGTAAAAGGTGTAGCAAACTTTGAGCAAAAAACATTAACAGATGTAATTGAAGCTAGATCAAAAGCTACTTCTATAACACTTGATGCTAAAGATTTAACGCCAGAAAATATGGCAAAATATCAAGCAGCACAGGAACAATTGAAAGGTTCGTTAAGTAGATTAATGTTAGTAGCTGAGCAATATCCACAATTAAAAGCAACAGAAAATTTTACCAAATTACAAGGCCAGTTAGAAAGCATTGAAAACGGTGTAAAAGCCGATAGAAATGTATTTAACGATGCTATAAAGGGGTACAATGTAAAAGTTCGTTCTTTCCCTGCTAGTGTAATTGCTGGTATTTTAGGGTTTAAATCTAAAGAAGGTTTTAAAGCAGACCCTGGCACAGAAAAAGCACCTGAAGTTAAGTTTTAAGTTACATGGCAAACATAGCTAGAAAAAAATACGGGTTAGTAGCGTTAATTGTATTAGCGCTACTAACCATTTTTATTGTTGTAACACGTAATGGATTTGTTCAAAAAGAAGAAAATGTTTCTAAAACGTGGAGTAATGTGCAAAACGATTACCAACGTAGATTAGATTTAATTCCCAATTTGGTTAACGCAGTAAAAGCAAGTGCAGATTACGAAAAAAATACTCTTGTAAAAGTTATAGAGGAAAGAGCAAAAAGATCATCTGTTAATGTGGTTGGTAATAGCCCAACGTACGAGGAGTATAAAAAAATTGAAGCTGTAAATGGAGATTTAGTTAATAGCGCAAATCAATTAATTGCGGTAATTGAAAAATACCCCGATTTAAAAACAGCTAACAGCTTCGTTCGTTTACAAGATCAATTAGTAGGTACCGAAAGACGAATAAAATTTTCACGTAACGATTTTAATAAGGCCATTCAAGGATACAATACATCCGTTCGTTCATTTCCATCAAGTCTTGTTGCCAGTATTTTTAGCTTTAAAGTAAAAGATGGTTTTAAGGCAGATATTGGTTCAGAAAAAGCACCTGAAATTACATTTACTAAATAAAAAATAACGTGGCAATCTTTCCTTTTTTTAAAAAGAAAAATTTATTATCTGCTTTGCAAGAAGAGGAGATTGTGAAAGCTATACGAGTTGCAGAAAAAAGTACCAGTGGAGAAGTACGTGTTTTTATAGAAAGTAAGTGCCGCTTTGTAAACCCCGTTGATAGGGCTATAGAAGTTTTTTATGGCTTAAAAATGGAACAAACAGACGAACATAGTGGGGTATTAGTATACGTTGCTTTAAAAGATAGGCAGCTAGCTATTTATGGCGATGATGAAATAAATAAACGAGTAGGAGAGGCTTACTGGAAAAATGCAGTTCAACAAATGTTAACACATTTTAATGCAGCAAATTATGTAGAAGGTATTTGTGCCGTAATAACAACAGTAGGGCAAACCTTAGCAAAAGAATTTCCTTATAAACCCAAGGATGATAAAAATGAATTACCAGATGAAATTGTGTTTGGTAAATAAAATTAAGTAATGAAATTTTTTAAAAATATATTTCTACTATTTTTTGTATTTGCATATGCAACTACATTTGGGCAATCTATACCCGATAGGCCAAACCCTCCAAAATTAGTAAACGATAAATTAGATTTACTAACACTCGATCAACAACAAGCATTAGAGCAAAAATTAGTAAATTTTAATAAAACAACATCTACCCAAATCGCCATTGTAACTACCGATGATATTGCAGGTATGGATGCTGGAGATTACGCTGTGGAGTTAGGAAATAAATGGGGTGTAGGTGGAGTTAAAAATTTTAATAACGGAGTAGTTTTTTTAGTTTATAGAAGTAAAGAAAATACCAAACGAAAAGTCTTTATTGCAAGTGGTAAAGGGTTAGAAGATGTTTTACCTGATTATACTTGTTCCGAAATTGTAAACAACGAAGTAATACCTAAGTTACGTGGCGGCGATTATTATCATGCCATTGATAATGGCACCACTGCAATTATTAATGCCACACAAGGAAAATATACAGCACCGGCAGGTTATGGAAAACGTAAAGCACCATCTTTATTTAGAATACTATTAATCATCTTTATTGTAGTAGTGTTGGGTATAATAAATAAAGGTGGAGGAGGTAAAGGTACCTATATGAGCCGTAAAGGTTACAGAGGTTACAATGGTCCAAGTATTTGGTGGCTAGGGGCTGCAGGCAGCGGCTGGGGTGGTGGTGGCAGCAGTGGTGGTGGCAGCAGTGGCGGCGGTTTTGGAGGCTTTGGCGGCGGTAGCTTTGGCGGCGGCGGAGCTGGTGGGGATTGGTAGAATGCCCAGTTAAAACTGTTAAACAAGCAGTTATGTTTTTTGCAGGTAGTTATACTGTTTATATCCAAACTACTACAAAGCAACTTTAGAGTTCCTCTGTATTAAAGATGCAAATCAAGAGAACAGACACCTCTATAATTATCAAGGGTATTGCCAAAGTTGGGGTAGGTTTAAATATTTCTGGGGTAATAATTAAAGAGAATTTTCAACAGGTTTACTATGCAAAAAGTAAAATGAATATCCATAATAAATGGTTTTTAGAAATAGATAAAATACCGAAGCAAATTTCCTCTAATGTTATTTATCAAAAAAGATGACTTCTTCAAATATCGATCTCCCCGAAGATCTAACATATAAGAGAGTCTCTCCAAATTATTTGCTTATTGGTGTAATCTGTGGCAAACAAAAACGGCTTACATTTCTGCAAGCCGTTTCAAAAAAGTCTATCTAAAAATTACTTCCATCCCTTCTTAATGTATTCCTCAATCTCAGCACCCTTAGCTTTAGCAATTTTATCTAATCCACCTTTAATACCTGGGTCAATAAAGCTTCTAAATTGCTCTGGTATTTGATTTCTAAAACTAATCATAGCATCAATCCCTTTTTTAATACTAGCAATATTTCCCACTTTTAATAAATAGGCGGTAAAAGCATCGGTTCCACTCACTTTTTCTTGGCTTAAAGGCATTTCGTTGTAGCGGTTGTAAATAAAATCAAAGTCAGCTTCGGTACCCTCACTCATTACAATAGTACTAACAACTTCGCCTAATCTACCTTTAGCATCGGCACTGTATTTTTTAGCCAAGGTGTATGCCTTTTCAGGTTCAAGAGCTGTTAAGCCGTTTAACGCTTCACCACTTACAGTGTAGCTACTATCATTTACATTCTTCTCGTAAATAGATAAATATTTAGCATCTTTAGTTTTTGCTAAAAAAGCAATAGCTGCAGCTTTTGTTTTTTTATCTGTCTCTTCATTAGCTAATTTTTCTATAGTACTAACTAAGCTTGGCACATCTTTCATTTTACCTGCACCAATTTTACCTATTGTGTAGCGGCGTAGTGGAGCATATTTATCACTTAGTCCTCTTGCCAATTCACCCATATTGTTTTTAGCAAAATAATCTAATGCTTCCCTTCTATCTAAATATAAAGAAGCATGTTTAATTTGGTGTACATAGTTTTCAGCAGTCTTATTATCTTTTTTAGTACATAATAAAATTTTATCTCCATCTACATTAATTAAATCTGGCTTTGTATTATAGCTAAATATAAAACTGTCAATTTTATTTTCCATCCATACATTGTGGCGTACCTTATTAGCACCAGTATATACATCTATGGCAAAGGGCAATTTAAATATTTTACCACTTTTTTGTGTTTGCTCAATTACCACAGTAGCTTTATCAGCAGCATCGTTGTAAGTGTAATCAATCTTTAACTCTGGGTGGCCGTTACCATAATACCATTGGTTCCAATACCAGTTCATATCCTTACCAGTAACTTCCTCAAAGGCCAAACGCAATTGCCCAGCTTCACCAGCCTTAAATTTATTGGTAGTTAAATAATTGTTTAGCGATTTAAAAAATGCATCATCACCAACATAGTTACGTAGCATGTGCAAAATTCGTCCACCTTTGCTGTAGCTTACCCCATCAAACATGTCTTCTTTATCAGCATAGTTGAAACGTACCAAATGTTTACTAGCATTTCCTGGACTACCTAAATAACCTTGAAACCCTTGAAAATTTTCATCATCACCTGCATCCTTACCAAACTTATATTCTTCCCATAAGGTTTGACTATAATCAGCAAAACTTTCATTTACGGTTAAATTACTCCAGCTTTCTGCAGTTACTAAATCGCCAAACCATTGATGAAATAATTCATGAGCTATTGTTCCTTCCCAACCAATGCCATCGGTAAGCTCTCTTGCATTTTGATAAGCAGCTTCTTGATGTAAAGTAGCAGTAGTATTTTCCATGGCACCACTTACATAATCTCTACCCACAATTTGAGCATATTTTTGCCAAGGATATTCTACACCTAATTTCTCTGAGAAAAATTTCATCATTTCAGGCGTATGCCCAAATATTTTTTTAGCAACAGATGCATATTCTTTTTCTACATAGTAGCTTACTTCTTTGCCCTTGTAGGTATCTTTTACAACTACGTAATCACCCACTCCCATAAAAAATAAGTACGGTGCATGTGGCATATCCATATTCCAATAATCTGTTCTTGTGCCATCAGTATTTTTTTTCTGGCTTTTTAATAGTCCATTACTAAGCGTTACATACTTAGCAGGTACTGTCATATAAATTTCTTGTGTAGTTTTTTGGTTAGGCTTATCAATTGTAGGGCACCATACACTTGTAGCCTCAGTTTCCCCTTGTGTCCATATTTGTATAGGTTTTTTAGGGTTTTCTCCTTTAGGATTTATAAAATATAATCCCTTAGCATCGGTAATAGCGGCACTACCTTGTACTTTAAGTTCGTTAGGTTTGCTTACATAATCAATGTATATAGTGTAGTTTTCGCCTCCTTTGTAGCTTTTATCTAACTTAATGTTTAACTCCATATCATTATAGTTGTATGCAAGTTTACTTTTAGCAGTACCTCTCATTATACTTACTTCATTTATAGCCATTCCCTTTGCATCCAGTCTAAGTGAGTCTGTTGCATAAAAATGAGGTTTCAATGTAATCCACGCTTTGCCATACATCCAAGCCTTGTCATAATCAAAATTTACGTCCAATTTAGTATGCACCAAATCGTTAATTTTTGTATACGATGCTCTGTAAACCTTTTTCCAACTTGTATCTTTTGGTTCACCACCTGGTTGAGCCATTAATAGTATTGGCCCACTCAATAAACCCAATACAAAAGCTATTTTTTTCATGATCATAATTTTAGCAACAAAAATAAGGCTACAAAAGCCAAACAAAAATCAATTTTTATATAGATGGTAATTATAAGTAATTTTGGTACAGCTTTATAGTTCAAAAAATGTAGGTGGATCAATTTTTTTCTTTTCACTATTTCAAATAAAAGCAAAAAATATTCAATACGCTATAGACAGAAAAATTATTTAGCTTTATCTGCCTTTTGCATAAAATATACTAACTAACAAAATGAAAAAATATATATTCTTTCTTTCTTTAATTTTCAGCCTTAAATCAATAGCACAACAAAATCGGTTTATTTATCTTCAAACCGAGGGCAAACAACCCTTTTATGTCAAATTAAATAAAAAAATTCTTAGTTCATCCTCGGCAGGTTATTTAATTATACCCAAACTTACAGAAGGTAATTATACATTATTATTAGGGTTCCCTAAAAATGAGTGGACAGAGCAGGAGCTTAATGTAACCATTCAAAAAAATGATTTAGGGTTCCTAGTAAAAAATTTTAATGAAAAAGGTTGGGGACTAGTAGATATGAATACCTATCAAGTTGTATATAATGCCAATAACGTTAATCAAACTCAAGCTAATAAAATTAATGAAAAGAGTCAGATCGAAATTGTAACAGCACAACCAAACGAAAATCCAATAATAAAACAAAACACTTTAGATGTAGTAAAAGAAAATACAAAGCCAGTACAAAAAAATGAGGCTTCTTCAATAACAAAACTATTTACAAGTAAATCAAATAATAGTTTTGAATCTGTTTATGTAATAAAAAATATAAACTCAATTGATACAGTAAGAGTTTTCATTTCTTCGGAAGATGAAAAAAATCAAATAAATCAATCCACTCCTGCACAAGTTTCCACAATTCAAACAAAGGATCAAACTCAAACTACAACAATCCAACCAGAGCAACCCGTTATAAAAGAGGTAGATAAACCTATTGAACAAAAAAAGCAATTCGAAGAGGTAAAAAGCAATAAAAACGAAATAACTACATCCTCAAATAAGCAAATAATTTATCAATCAAATTGTAAAAGTTTAGCAAATGAAGATGACTATAAAAAGCTAAGAAAAAAAATGGCTTCAGCCGACTCCGATAATGAAATGCTTAGCAGCGCATACAGTTACTTTCAAAAAAAGTGTTACACAACAGACCAGATAAAAACGTTAAGTTATCTATTCCTAAACGATGAGGGAAAATATAAATTTTTCGATACAGCCTATCCATATGTTTATGACATAGATAATTTTAATAAACTCTCGCAATTACTTTCAGAAGAATACTATATAAAACGTTTCAATGTAATGCTTAAAAATTAAGCAACAAAATACATCAAGTATTAATAACTATGCCTCGATACCTATTAGAAGTTGCATACAAAGGAACGAACTACGCAGGCTTCCAAATTCAGCAAAATGCAAACACTATTCAAGCCGAAGTAGAAAAAGCATTAAGTATATATTATAAAGAAAAATTTGAACTTACTGGCTCATCTCGAACAGATGCAGGTGTGCATGCACTTCAAAATTTTTTTCATTTTAATACCTCTATACTTATATCCAATCAGGTCTATCATATAAATGCAATCCTTCCCTTCGATATTGTGGTTAAAAATATTTCTCAAATTTCAGATGATTTTCACTGTCGCTTCAAAGCTACATCAAGGCTCTATGAATATCATATCTACCAATCAAAAAATCCATTCCTAAAAGAAGTAGCATACTTCTACCCTTATAATTTAGATGTACAAAAAATGAATAAAGCCGCTGAGTTACTATTGCATAACAACGACTTTACAAGTTTTTCAAAAAAGAATACTCAAGCATTCACTAATAATTGCTCAATTATTTCAAGTCAGTGGTATTTATTAAATGATCAACTTATTTATAGAGTTCAAGCCAACAGATTTCTTAGAGGAATGGTTAAATCTTTGGTAGCAACAATGCTTCAAGTGGGCACAAAAAAGATATCATTGGAAGCTTTTAATCAAATAATTTTATCAAAGAATCCTAACAAAGCAAATTTTTCGGCTCCATCACATGGTTTATTTTTAGTAGAAGTTAAGTATTAATCAAGTTCAATTTTAAATATTTTGGCTCAGCCACTCATTTTATCATTTTTTTTTATTTTTTTTATTATTTTTTTTATCTCTATAACTAAGCTGTAGTAAGCATTTCAAGAAAAAATAATAAATAGTCTTCATTTTTTTTCATTTATTTCAACTTTTATTTTGCTACCAAACAATCTCTCTCTATCTTTGCCGTCCGCTTTTAAAAAAAGCATTAGTTCTCAAAAAAATCAATCAAATTTTTCTAATTTTTTTAGACAAAAAATTAAATAAAAATTTGGTTAGAATAATAAAGACTCTTACCTTTGCACTCCGAATTAAAAAAGCGGGTAAAAAGTAAAGTCAAAAGATCTTTGAAAGTTTGGAAACAGCAGCAAATAATCATTTGATTATCAAGGTAATATTAGCGAAAATAATAAACAGAATTTGACGTTAATTTCAATGAAATTACAAGTCACGTTCAAACAACTCATTTACAATGGAGAGTTTGATCCTGGCTCAGGATGAACGCTAGCGGCAGGCTTAATACATGCAAGTCGAGGGGTAACATGGGTAGCAATATCTGATGACGACCGGCAAACGGGTGCGGAACATGTACGCAACCTTCCCAAAACTGGTGAATAGCCCTCCGAAAGGAGGATTAATACACCGTAAGATAATGAAGAGGCATCTCTTTATTATTATAGCTCCGGCGGTTTTGGATGGGCGTGCACCTGATTAGGTAGTTGGTGAGGTAACGGCTCACCAAGCCTGCGATCAGTAACTGGTGTGAGAGCACGACCAGTCACACGGGCACTGAGACACGGGCCCGACTCCTACGGGAGGCAGCAGTAAGGAATATTGGTCAATGGA
>Ga0209550_10006270_pt1 | contig 11089 bp, 8 predicted proteins | sample LauGreSuBDMM15SN_2_FD_187567 | JGI IMG/M metagenome (GOLD analysis project Ga0209550, IMG submission 187567) | Freshwater lake microbial communities from Lake Michigan, USA - Su13.BD.MM15.SN (SPAdes) (version 5) | ecosystem: Environmental > Aquatic > Freshwater > Lake | place: Lake Michigan, USA... | reverse complement strand
ACTCACTCGCTCACTCACTCACTCACGTACATGCTTCTTGTGCGCGATGTGTACGTACATGCTACCGGTGCCTCGTAATTCAAGATGTAGTGCCGAAAGCCGGCGCGCGACACGTGTCTTCTTCGGCCCTCTACACGCGCCGGACGGGGGCCCTCGGCGCGAGGACGGCTCTGTCCTCTGTGACGGAGCGATATGCCGAGAGCGCCTCCCCGATATGCGGAAAGTGCCCCGAGCGTCATCGAGAGTGAGCCGATGAAACTCGAAGAAGCGCTCGAGATTGCCGGCTGGCCCAAGTCGCTGCTCGCTCCGGAGAAGCGCCCTGATGTAGTGACGGACTTGCGCGCCTTTGAGAAAGAGCTGCTGCTCCAGTCACACATAAATCGCATCGTGGTGCTACGTGACGGAGTACGACGGCTCGGCCATGGGAATGCGCTACCTTCGCAGATCATCGACGCGGCCAAGCATGAGACCAGCGTACGGCGGTTCCTCACACGGCTCGGCGACGACAGCGCATTGAGCGAGCTGCGCGGACGCCTGTACTACACGCCGCCGTCAGATGGCGAGAGAGAGGAGAGTGAGATCACTCATGACCACACGGGCGAGCCGCTGGACACGCTCGCGGCTAAGCGCGCTGTCCTCAAGGATCGTGATCCAGAGGGTGGTGTGTACGTGGGTGAGCTGCGCCGAGCTTCCAAGTACCGCCATCCGCAGGACGGCCGCTTCACGAAGACGCTGCTGAGCTGTGGCGTGTGCGACTGGATAGGGCGCAAGCGTGCGCTTGCCATGCCATACTGGGACAGGTACGACGAGGGCGTCTTCGTGGGCGGCCGCTTTGGCGGCTCCCCGATGCATGTCGACCAGGTGCTATGGTCGAACGTGGGCAAGACCTTTGCCGGGTACAAGCTGCTTGTCATCTGGCCGTACGGCGCGGCCTCCCAGCCACTCTTCGACGAGCACAGCTACGCCCTCTTCGTTCAGCCGCTCTCACCCTCGGAAGTGGCGACTCTCGAGCGCGCCGCGTGCGTTGCGCTCCTCGGACCAGGTGATGACCCCTGATGACCCCTGATGACCCATGATGATCACTGATGGCCACTCGAATGGCATGCTCACCCCCGTGGCGCTGCTTGGCCCAGGCGACGTCGTAATCTTCTCGGGCGGCAACGCGCACATGGCGCTCTCTGTCTCCAACGCCCTCTCCATCACCGCCTACGAATCCTTTGTCAACCTGCACGAGGCCAACCTTCGCGCCTTCCTCGACTCCGGCACGCCGGCCCAGTATCGGCAATGCCGCACCCGGCAGCCTACGCTCGATGAGATCAAGCTCGACGTGGCCGCGTCCCTCAACGACCTCGCGGGTGCGCTTGAGGAGGACGATCTCGGGGACCCGGAGATTGAGGAGGCGGCACCTGCTGCGCTCGAGCTCCTTCGCACGGATGCTCTCATCGCTGAAAAGGTCCTCCCGCTACGCTCCAAACGGCGGCGCCCATCTTGACGCGTCGAACACTGGTGGGCGGGGGTGTCCGTCTCCCGTCCCGGCGGTCACGTGCTTATTCTTAGCTGTCTGCCGCCGATCGGGCGGCATAATGAGATATTGGGAATGCGACCCGTCAGCCCACCTGTGGACACGCGGGAGCGCGCCCCGCGCCTAGTTATCGAGTCGATAGTAAAAGCAGGGCGTTCACGTTCTTTTGTTCTTTAATGTAGAGGTTTCCTAGCCTCAGGCGTACAAATATGTTACGCGGGCGCATGCTCCACACTCCACAGTTACGGTATTTCGCAGCGTCCCACAGGAATGGCAGACCCGACAAGATGCACGTATTGTGCACCACGCTCAAGCCTTCATCGCCGCGGATATCTTGCTGCCCACCTCGGCGGCTGGGAGCCCCTCGACATCGAAGCTCTTTTCGACACCAAACTCTGTGCTCGAGCAAAGGGCAAAGGACGTCGTGAGTAGGCAGTAGGCCATGGGCGCTGCTGGGGATGCGATATGCTCAACCCACCGTAGACCGCAGTGACCTTGGCGGTCGCGCCCTGGCCCTCGCGCAGCAGGATGGGCAGCTTCGCGTTTGCCGCCTTCAGTGCCGCGTAGTTCTTGGCAAAGAACTCCCTGGGTGCGCAAAGATGTGGCAAGGGCAACTTCTCAAGCACAGCTGTTGGCGCGTGCGCACGGGAAAGGCAAGATCTCGAGGCGGCGTACCGCACGCCCGCCGAACCGGTGCTGTTCTGGCACATGACCACGCGCAGCTCCATCAATGCCTTGCTCGCAGCCATGGCGCCTGACCCCAACTCTGAGAGTCGAAGCCTAGTCAAGTCAAGTCAAGTCAAGTCAACACTAGCCTGTTCACAGTGTCACGGTCGACGTCAGAGTGAGAAAGATCTGTGTGGCTCGCTAGGTGCGTCTTGGGTGAGACCTCATTTTCATATGTTGATCTCTGGTTTGATGTACACAATAAGAATAACGCGTGCAACTCACGTCAAATCAAAGGGGCCCCAATGATCCGCGCTCGCACATCATGCATACACGTCACGCTTTCGTGCGGTGCCGAACACCGTGCAAGGTGCATCGTGCATGCAATATGCACCGCGGACCATAATGTGCTGCGGACATGCGAATTGAAGACAACCCTGGGGCATGCATGCCCCCCTTTCTCTCAAGCTGCGAGTTACAAACTCGTCGCGTCGATGTAACGTCGATGGGGGCCGAGCGCCTCGACGCGGCTCCGCTAAGCCTTCTCCTCGCCCGATTCCATTCTGAACCTCGTCTGCCTGCCCCCTAGTGCCTGCCCATGGAGTTCATTTTGGATGGGCGATGACGCCCTCGTCGGCAGTGGCGGGGGCGGGGACGCCACCGCTGGGCCCGTGAACAAGGGCGGCCTCCTCAGAGAGAGCTGCTGATATGCTCATGAACGAGGGCCGCTGGATCGCCTGTTGATGCCAGCACTGCTCGAGCATGTGCTGGACGGACTCGGGGCACTCCTTCGGGATGGGCGGCCGCCTGCCCTCCTTGGCGACGGCGAGGGCCGCTTCGACCGGCATCATGTCGTCGAACGGGATGCGGTACGTGAGCATCTCCCACGCGAGGACGGCGTACGAATAGACGTCGCAGCGCCAGTCGTACATTTCATGGCGGATCACCTCGGGAGCCATCCATCGATAGCTGCCGGTCTCTGCGGTCATCTTCTTGTGCGTATCCTCGAACCGGGCGAGGCCAAAGTCGGCGATCGCGAGCCGCTCACCACCGTTTCCGAGCAGGATGTTGGCAGACTTGAGGTCGCGGTGCAGCACGGGCGGCTCCAACGCATGGAGGTATGCCATACCGGAGGCCACCTGCGCAAGCTTGGCGATGAGCTCCGCCTCGGCGGGCATCGGCTTACGCTGCTTTCGGTACTTCTCGTGCGCCTCCAAGAGCGACCCATCGGGCATGAACTCGCACAAGAGCATGATCGACGTCGATGTGCACGACATCCCATAAAACCCGACTATGTTTGGGTGTTTGAGCTTCGACCAGATCGTGCACTCGTTCGTGAGCAGGTACTTGGCATCATCGTTGAGTTTCTCGACGTTGATAGACTTGCAGACGGCATCGCAGGGCTCATCGCCCACGCCGGCACGGAGTTGGCAGAGGTAGGCCTTGGCGAAGCCGCCAGTTCCAAGGACCTTGCCCAGGGAAATTTTGTCCGGAGCGAGCACCGGAAGCCCGCCGAGGTCGATGCTCGCGAGCAGAGTCTCATTACGCTTAAGCCGTGGGTCCGTGTTATCGGCCGTGTGGTCCTTGCGTTTGAAGAAGCCTAGCATCAGGGTGGCCGTCGGACGCGGTACGACACAGGAGAAAGCGAGCCGGAAAGTCTTTCAGGTGGGTGGCACGCAACCACAGAGTGAACGCTGCCGAATGACCGCGGCCGCAATTTGACGAAACAGGGTTTTGAGATTCGTCTCATCTCGCTCGTCCATAGTAGTCATAGTACGTGGGAACGAACACATTCACGATCACGACAGCTTCGTTTGTGGCGCCAATTGAGCACAAGATGAAATAATGTGATTGGGCGGGCGCAGCCGACGAGGGGCCGCCAACGCACGCTACTTCTGCTTACCCCGCGCCTCTGCCAGTCCCTCCTGGAGGCCCACCGCGCCCGGCTCGTGGGCGAGGCCCTCGTGGTAGGCGGCCTCCGCCTTGCGTGCATCACCCAATCCGAGCAGTGCTGCGCCGCGCCGACCGTGCGCTTTGCCCCAGGTGGGACGCAACGCGACGGCCGCATCGGCGTCTTCGAGGGCCGCATGGTACTGAGCGAGCTTGGCGTGCGCGGCGGACCGATTGCTCAGCAGCACAGATTCGCTCGTCGCGTCGCCCGCGACTCCCGCGGCAATGGCCAGCCGGTGCAGCAGCAGTGCATCCGTGTAGTGGCCCACTGCCGCCCGCGCGCCGCTCCAGTCGCCCTGCGCAAAGGCCGCATTTCCCAGGGCCTTGGCGGCCGCCTCTGAATCAGGCCGAGGAGCCCGACTCGGCGCCCAGCGTACGTCGCATGCAATCGGACCACGGTCGAGCACTGCCTCGACGGTGCGATAGCCGCGGCGTGACGCGGCGTCGCGAGGCGTGTCGCCATTCTCGTCCATGGCGCACACGTCGGCGCCTGCCTCAAGGAGTAACGAGGCCACCTGGGCGCGCGCGTGTGCGGCCGCCGAGTGCAGTGGCGTGCCGCCGCCGTTGTTCCGCACGTTCACGTCAGCGCCCTCCCGCGCAACGAGCCAACGCACGGCGTCCATGCGCGCATGCGCCGCCGCCCAGTGCAGAGCGCTGTTGCCGAGCAGCTGCTCACTGGTCCGTTCGGAGCGATTCGAAAGCAGCGTCGCGTCCTCGGCGAGGCAGCGCTCGAGCGTCGCCACATCGCCGGTTTTAGCCGCCTTCATCCAAGTGCTCACCTTGAGCTTGTACGCGTGCTCCTCGGGCGTCTTCTCGCGCTTGGCGCTGACCGAGGCAGCGGCCTTGGCAGCGCCCGAGCAGAGCGTGCCGACGCCGCCTCCGCTCGCCCCGGCTGTGGTGCCGCCGACGCCACCGCCGCCGCTCCCACCTCCGCTGCCGCCGTCGCCGCCACCTCCGCTGCCGCCGTCGCCGCCGGCCATGCGCGCCGCGTCCACCTCCTCGTCGCCGCGCTTTTTCTCAAAGGCCCCGCGCTCTATAAGCGCCTCGAGGCGCCGATTCCGCAGGGTCGCCTTGATCTCCTTGAGCTGACACTGCGCAATGTCGCTGCTCGGCTCCGCCTCCAGCGCGGCCTTATACGCGGCCAGTGCTCCATCGAGATCGTCGAGCCCTAGGAGTGCCGCACCCATGCGAGAGTGTGCTTTGGCCCACGCCGGCCGCAGCCGCACGGCGCAACGGCCGTCCTCGAGCGCCTCTTCGAAGCGGCGCAGCGCCGTGTAGCACGCCGAGCGATTCGAGAACAGCGCGGCCAGGCCGTCCGTGTCATACCCGTCTCCACCCTCCACCGTGAGGTTGATCGCCGCAGCGTACCAGCCGATCGCCGCATCATACTCTTTGGCGTTGAACGCGTCATTGCCCTTTTGCTTGCACCCGGCCGCGGTTGCGGGCGGGGGCGGCGGGGGCGGCGGCGCCGCCGGCGCCGGCGATGACGACTCGCCCGAGAGAGCTGTGGGGGCGGCGGGGCACGCAGAGCTCATTGCAATGTTGGGCGACGAGGGAGAGGGTGTTTCTTTGTTTCGCGGACTTCCATCAAGGAGGACCATGCCCAAAGGCGGCATGTAGAGGGCAAGGTTCCAAAGTTCGCGGACGTTCTCGAGAAAAAAACACTATCCATGGTGGTCAGTTCACTAGTCCCAGTTGGCCCTCTCGAACTCAAGTCGGCGTCGGCCTTCGTGCTTGGCCGCAACTTCCTTGTATGGAGGAGTACGAGGACGACTTTGAAAACGAGACCCCGCCTACCACGCCCGGCGATGGCCTGCCGCCTCCGCCCATCGCTATCCACGATCTTGACGAGCCAGCTGGCGATGGCTATGTTGACCGCTCGCCGACATCGACCCCGTGGCTGCACATAACGTTGGAAGAGCTCGACGTTGCCGAGCGGCTCGCCGCGGGTGCCATGGGTGCAGTGCACTCAGGCTACTATCGCGGACGACCCGTAGCGATTAAGACGTTGCATGACACGAGCCCCGCGGCGCTTGGGGCCGTCGAGGCTGAGCTCCAGGTGCATGCATCGCTGCGCGACCGCCGGATCGTTGAGCTGATCGGCGCGAATCTGGTGCCACCGGGCTGCTGTATCGTCATGGAGCAGTGCGAGCGTTCGCTCTTTGAGTGGCTTCACCGGCGACCCGATCCCATGAGCCGGCGTCAGGCGGTGGGCATCGCCCTGCAGGTGGCCGAAGGCATGGCCTTCCTTCACTCGCGCCGGCCGCCGATCGTGCACCGCGACCTGAAGTCGCACAATGTACTGCTCGACTTCAAGGGCGACGCGAAGCTATGCGACTTTGGCCTCGTCAACACGCGCGAGGTCACCGCCGGCACGCCAAACTACATGGCGCCCGAGCTGCTACTAGCCAAGTCGCACTCGACGCCGGTGGACGTCTTCGCCTTCGGCGTGCTGCTCAACGAGCTATGGGCGCGCGAGGTGCCCTGGGACGGGTACCCGCCGCTCGACATCAAGGACAAGGTGACCGCGGGTGAGCGGCCGCCCGTGCCGCGCACGATGCCGTACGCATGCGAAAGCCTGCTGCGCAAGCTGTGGCATACGACGCCGGCCTCACGGCCTTCGTTCGTGGAGGTCATCCCGGCGATCGAAGCGGTGCTCGACACGCTGCCCAGCGATCGCAGTGCGCTCGGCGGCTCGCTGGGCATGGACTCGCTCGATGCACTCGACTCGCTCACTAGCCTGTCCATGAAGCCGCGTGCGCGATGAGTGCCTGCGCCGGAAAGCCGGTAGCGGAAGCGGTACCCGCCGGGCACGCACAGTGGTGTGACGGCGGAACGCGCCGCGTGTATTTTGAGCGGCGGGGCTCCGAGGGACCCGCGTTCCCTTCGACAACGCCGCGCGCGCTGCGCAAGCAGCGCAAGAGACTACCCGAGAGAGGCACAATAAGCGGTGCTACGATGACCCCGCCGTCGACGAACGCGCCCCCGCGGGCGCGATCGACGGTCGGTTCCCGTCCCGGACCGGCGTTGGACCGGCGTGCGGGGCGTAGCGGCCGCGGCCGCGTAGCCCGCCGCGCTGCCGCACACACATTCCGCTACAGCACGTCGCAGCAGGGCGCTTGGGCGGCAGGACCGCTCGGAGGTACGCTCCGACACGCGGCGGCCGGCGCCCCGGCGCCGCCGCCGCCGGCGCCGCCCCCCGGCCGCCCCGGCCTTTCTTCTCGTCGAGAGAGCCTTACAAGCCTGTGGCAAAATCCTAAAAGATGCACTTCGTCATAGACATCGCAAGACGAGTCGTTTAAGGGACGCACACACTCACCGAGACACACTAGGCCGTAGCGACGCGGGATCCGACCGACGGGTCCGACGCGCCAGCCGCGCTGGAGCGGGTTCGATACTTCGCGCCCCTACACAGTGAGATAGCTCTGCGGAATGGCCTCAACCCTCGCTCGACGGCCTGATTCGACGAGCCTGCCGATGGCTGCGCGGACGGCTTGCAGCTGGCGGCCGGTTGGATTGACGGCGTCGACGATTTCAGAGGGCACCGCTATCCCCGCCTCTTCGGCCGCCTGCGGGTTCATGACCTGAAACACAACGATGACGATGACGCCGATGAAGATGAGACACATGAAGCCCATGATCAGTTTATCGGTCGCCATCTTGCGCATGAAGGCGCGGAGCAGCACATCTGCACGCGACAGATTCGATTTGACCTTCATGATGTCGGCGTCGATGCTCTTGAGCTGGTCAGTCTGCCCCTTGAGCTTCTGCGCCGTTGCTATGCCCACCGCGCGCGACTCTTCCACTTGCTGCTGCATGCGCTTCACTTTAAGCATCGATTGGTCCTGAACTTTAGTCGCCTCCTGCATAACCTCCTGCGTCGTCATCTCATCCACGCTTCGCACACCCACCTGCTGCCGCTCATTGTCCTCCTTCGCAGCCTGCAGCTCGGTGAACATTGTCTGCAGCCGCTGCTGGTATTCGCGCCCTTTCGTATCAAAGCCGATCGCTTGCTCGCGAGGTATGTCGCGCAGTTCGACCTTGAACGACTGCAGCACCTGCTTGGCGCGCTGCATCCGGCTAGAGAGCTCATGGATTTTCTCTGACTTGGCGGCGATGTCGCGTGCAGAGCTTTTCTTCCCGGCCTTTTCTTGGAGCCCAAGAAGGCCGTTGCTGAGCTCTTCCACGAGGGCGGCCAGCTCCTCGTCGTAGTCTCGGATCTCATCTGACATTTACCTCCGCGACGCAAGCCCCGCCGGCGCCAGCCACACCCACCGAGTGCTATGAGAATTCACAGGTTCTCGTTCACACCTGAGTCGGCGGTTTAGGAAAGAAGCACATGGCGGGTGCTCACCGAAGGGGTACGGTATCCGGTCGCATGCACGTAAGGACGAAGGATTACTTCAGGCGCCGATCCGGTTGAAAGCGCCGGGCGCGGCGGGATAAGACGATAAGTTGGCTTGGAATCTATAAGGTAAGGTCATTAAGTAAAGCGCTTTAAGGCCTTAGAGGCGGGCCACCTTTTAATTGCTTTCGTCCGCGCGAGGGCGTCGAGTGATTGTCCTCAGTACTTCTTACTCGAAAAGAAACCGCGTCCGAACAGCACTAGAACAGCACTGAGCAGGGGGCATTACAGAACCACAGTACGACGTCTAACGTCATCTATGTACTATGACCGACCCGGCACAGCTACCGAGACTGCCGTCGCCGTCGCCACTGCCTCCGCAGTAGACTTGCCCCATAGACGCATCGACGGAGTGCATGGCGGCGCGCGAGCACTTGCCGCCATGATCTCCTCTTCCTGCACGCCATCCTCTGCAGCTGCCGCCTGGGCTGCTGCCTCCGCCTGTGCAAACATGGCCAGCTCTTCTGCCAGCATCTGCTCGGGCGTCATCTCCCACGATCTCCCCGAGGACTCGTGAGAGAACTCATCCTCGTCCTCGTCCGCCTCGTGAGCCTCGTCCGCTCCATGCGCGTGCGCCCCATGCGAGCACACACCGAGCTGCTGTCGACCCTCAATCCGCCCCGCCCCTGCAACGTCAGCTTGGCGTGAGTCGAAGTAGGCGCCCGCGTCTGGGACGGCTCGTACGCCCCAGGTGCCAGCGCGGCTAGGTGCAGCGGTGGCGTAGGCGGCGGCCCTCGGCGGCGTGGACGAATGGGTGAGTGGTGTGAACGGGAGGTGGGCGCACTGGCCACCTCCGGCAGTGCGCACGTCTGCGCTTGATGATGACACGTGAGATGGCACCTCCGCCGGAGCGGAAGCGTCCCCGGCGCTCCTCACGGGGCTCGGGACGGCGCTCGTGCACCTACCCTCTGCATAGGTTGCCGAGCGGCACAGGTGGATGTCGAGCGGCACAGGTGCACCAGGCCCAGGCGCAGCTCCGATCCGCCCAGGCGAGCGGGCTGGAGGCCGAGAGCGCATCGGAGCAGCCCATGGGCCAGCTTGATACGGTCTGCGAATCCGCGGCACGGACTGAGAGAGCACGTGTGGCCTCGGCCGCTTCTCGTGACCGCCCACAGCACCGCTGCTCATCACGGCCAGCGAGGCGGCACGCGGCGAGGTGGCAAGCTGCGGCGAGGCGGCATGCTGTGGCGAGGTGGCAAGCTGCGGCGAGGAGGCATGCTGTGGCGAGGCGGCATGCTGCGGCGAGATGGCATGCTGCGGCGAGGCGGCATGCTGCGGCGAGATGGCATGCTGTGGCGAGGCGGCATGCTGCGGCGAGATGGCACGGGGATTCGAGGTGGTGAGCTCGACGAGTTCAACGGCCACCACAAGATCGTGCATGCGCGCCTGCTCGTGCAGCTGGCGCTGACGCGAAGCTGTCCACGCCTCGGCCCGCAGCGCCTGCTCGATCCGCCAGCGCCGCGCTCGCTGCTCACCAAGGCTCCCCGGGGCCAGTGGCAGTTGCTCCTCGGATGTGAGACGCTCCCCCAGGTTCTCTGCCGAAGGGTCCGCGCTTCGAGGGCTCAAGTGAGCGAGAGAGGCCGGCGCCGGTGTGGGTGCTGCGGGTGCTGCGGGTGCTGCGGGTGCTGCGGGTGCTGCCGCTACTGCTGCTGGTGATGCTGGCATGGCGGCACAGGAGGACGTGGCGGCGTCACTGACGTGTCTGGTGAGCCATGGGATGGCTGGTTGTCGGGCCCTCAGCTCCTTGGCGATCGCCTTCGGATCGAGCGGCTGTGAACCGCCTGAGGGCTCGGTGCACGCGCACGTGCTGCTCGCGTGCGCTGCTGCTCCAGTTGCTGCCGCACAGGCGCTCAGAACAGGCGCTGTGACGGGCGCTGTGACGTGTCGACGCCAACCGTGCTCCCGCAAAACATCGCCGCCCACTACGGCGCCTATAGGGCGGCGCAGCGACTCAGCCACCCTTAGCATGTCTGCGACCTCGTGCGGCGAGAGCATGCGGCCAGAGGCGGCTTGTTGCGCGAGCCGAAGCGCGTGCTCAACCGCCGCGGCATCGTCCAGCGGGGCATCGACACCGCCGTTTCCACAGCTGCCACGGCTGCCGCGACGGCCACCCATCTCATCTGTGGCCGCTGTGACCGATGGGAAGCTGTGGCAGCTGTGTGTGTGGCAGCTCTGTGGGAGGTGGGGACCTGTGGCAACTCCCACAGCTGGGGCGTGGCTCAGCTTGCGATCGTCGACCACCGCTAGGAAGCCGAGGGATTGCGCCACCGGAAGGGACACCGCGACCTGCCAGGGTTCCATGCCGAGCGCCATGTCGTGCGCCTGTCGAGAGCCGTTGGCCCATGGGATGGCTGGTTGTCGGGCCCTCAGCTCCTTGGCGATCGCCTTCGGATCGAGCGGTTGTGAACCGCCTGAGGGCTCGGTGCACGTGCACGTGCTGCACGCGTGCGCTGCTTCTCCAGCGCTTTCGAGCGAGCTGTGACAGCTGTGGGACATTTCGGCGTCCAGTGGTTGGCTCACGGACTCCATGCCGGGCGGGATGCGAG
>Ga0209550_10006268_pt1 | contig 11092 bp, 16 predicted proteins | sample LauGreSuBDMM15SN_2_FD_187567 | JGI IMG/M metagenome (GOLD analysis project Ga0209550, IMG submission 187567) | Freshwater lake microbial communities from Lake Michigan, USA - Su13.BD.MM15.SN (SPAdes) (version 5) | ecosystem: Environmental > Aquatic > Freshwater > Lake | place: Lake Michigan... | reverse complement strand
TTCCGTATATTCCGTGGGCCACTCTTCCGATTCCCGTTTCCCCCATTCGCGTCCCTTCGCGTAATTAGCGGGCAAACACTCCGGTCCCCGCCCTCCGACTTTTGTGTCTTTCATGTGTTTCGTGGTTAAAAATTCCGCCCCCCTTTCCGTGTATTCCGTGTATTCCGTGGGCCAATCTTCCGCCCTCGATCGCTCCTCGTTCTCGTAATCGTTCTCTTTCTCCACCGACTCAAAATAGCTCTCCGCCACCCCCATTCCGTGTCATCCGTGTATTCCGTGGGCCACTCCTCCGCCCTCGATCGTTCCTCGTTGTCGTAATCGTTCTCGTTCTCCTCCGTTTCCGAATCTCCGCCCCTCCGCTCCTCCGGTCTCAAATTTCAGGTTTCAAGTCTCAGCTTTCAGGTTTTTTCCCCCCGCAGCGACAACGCCGCATGGCGCGCCGAGGAAGCCCTCGATGCCTCGCGGACGTTGACATCGCAACCGCTGCGTATGCCCACCAAAACCCTCCGCATCCTCAGCTTCCTCGGCAAAGCCGCCGGCCTCGCGCTCCTCCTCGTCGGCCCCTTTTCCGGCACGCCCGTTGGCCTCACGGTCTTCGCCGTTTCGTCCTTCCTCAAAGACGCCGTGAACCGCATCGGCGATCTCGCCGACGACGGCAAACCCAACGACTCCTTCAAGACCTGAATCAGCCGCTTTACATTCACGGCAATTCGCACTCTCTCTTTTTCACGGCCACTTGGAGCAAGCCTCGGGGCCTTTTGTTGGAATTCGATGCTTCATCCGCCGTAGTTGAGCCTCGGACAACAACTCCGCTCGCCATATCAAGTGATGTTATGGCGTGTTACGGTTTTTCTTGAATACTTTAATAACCTCTCTTGATTTCGCCTGTTAATGGATCCTGCGCTCAATCCCTACGCTCCCGGTGCTGGCACGCAGCCACCCGAACTCACGGGCCGTGCTAATCTGTTGGAGGCCGCGCGCATCGCGCTCACTCGCACCCGCAACGGACTTTCCACCAAAAGCTTTATTCTGGTCGGGCTACGCGGTGTTGGCAAAACCGTGCTTCTCAACCGCGTGGAGGATCAAGCCCGCGAGGCCGGCTATCTCACTTCGCTCATCGAGGCCCACGAAGAAAAGTCCCTGCCCGCTCTCCTTTTGCCCGAGCTGCGGCGCATCCTCCTTAACTTGGATCGCGGCGAAAAGGTCGAGGCGGCGGTTAAGCGCGGCATCCGCGTGCTCAAGAGCTTCACCAAGGGCCTCAAGGTCACGCTGGGCGAGGTGGAGATCGGTCTCGATATCGACCCCGAGGTAGGCGTCGCTGATAGCGGCGACTTGGAGGCCGATTTGCCCGCCCTCTTTCTCGCCCTAGGCGAAGCTGCCCGCGCTCGAAAGACCGCCGTCGCGATCATCATCGACGAACTGCAATATCTCTCAGAGTCCGAATTCAGCGCCCTCATCATGGCGCTGCACAAGATCGCGCAAAAAGGCCTGCCGCTCCTCTTGGTCGGTGCCGGCCTCCCGCAAGTGGTCGGATTGGCGGGACGGTCCAAATCCTACGCCGAGCGCCTCTTCGACTACCCCGAGATCGGGCCGCTCTCACCGGCCGATGCCCGTCTGGCCTTGGTCGAACCCGCCGAACGGGCGGGCGTGGTGTTCCAGCAAAAAGCCATCGACGCCATCTACGCGCAGACCCAAGGCTATCCCTATTTCCTGCAAGAGTGGGGTTATCAGGCGTGGAACTTGGCTCCTACCCCAAAAATTAACGCCGCTGTGGTGGCCCGCGCCACCGCGGCCTCGCTCGGTCGCTTGGATGAAGGCTTTTTTCGTGTCCGCTTCGACCGCCTCACTCCTCGCGAAAAAGACTATATGCGAGCCATGGCGAGTTTGGGCGCAGGCCCGCACCGCTCCGGTGAGATCGCCGATAAACTCAAAGCCCCGGTCCGCAGCGTCGCCCCGGTGCGCTCCTCACTCATCTCTAAGGGTATGATCTACAGCCCCGCCCACGGCGACACCGGGTTTACGGTGCCTCTGTTTGATGCGTATTTGCGGCGGATGATGCCCAGCTAAAACCTCACGCCCAGAGCATGTCCGCCAAGTCCAATCGGGATCTCGCTCCAGGCCTTTATGAACGTCTATTGGATGAAGAGTTATCGTTGGCCCTCGCTGCGAGGCCCGAGCTACAAGCCATACTAGGCAAGCTGGATGACGAAGAAGCGCCGCATGCTTACGGCCAGTTTCTGTTACAGCTAATTGTCCAAGCGCTGCGGGATCGCGCTCCCGACGAACGTCTTCCTCTGGTCAATAGCTTGATCGCGTTGATTTCCGAGACTGACGGGCTCGGCTACTTGCAGCGCAAAACACTCCTGGCTTGCGCCGAACCAGTCCTGCTCTCCCTGCAACCCCCTGCTCCGGGTGGCAGCTCCGCCGCCGGGTTAGCGCGCTCGGTCACTCCGTTAGCCACCAGCAGTCTGCTCACTGGAGCCCGCCACGATCCACAACTCGAATACGAGCTTCGGCAAGAAATGGCCACGGCCGATCGGGTTGATATCCTTGTCGCGTTTATCAAATGGGCCGGCCTTCGACTTCTCCAACCCGCTTTCGAGTCGCTTGCTGCCCGCGGTGTTCCTGTGCGTCTTGTCACTACCTCCTACATGGGCGCATCCGATCCCGACGCCATCGCCTGGCTCGCCGCGCAACCGGGCTTTTTGGTCAAAGTCTCCTACGATACCGAGCGCACGCGTCTTCACGCCAAGGCCTACCACTTTCACCGAAAAACGGGGTTCTCCACAGGCTACATCGGCTCCGCCAATATGTCGCGTGCCGCCATGACCAGTGGGCTCGAGTGGACGGTGAAGGTCACGGAGGTGGATCAACCGCATATCCTACAGCGCTTCGCCGCCGAGTTTTCCACTTACTGGGCCAGCCCAGATTTCGAGTCCTACGATGCATCCCAAGCCAAGCGCCTGGTTGATGCCATACAGCACGCCAAAACCGGCGGCGGCTCTACCGGTCCACGATTTTTCGCGGATATTCGCCCGCATGCATTTCAGGAGCGCATTCTCGACGCTCTTGCCGCCGCTCGCGGCTTAGGTCAGACGCGTAATCTAGTCGTCGCCGCCACCGGCACCGGCAAAACCGTAATAGCTGCCTTTGACTATGCCCGCTTCACCTTCCGTGCCGTAAGTGAATCGGTGGGCAACATGCGCCCGAATCTCCTCTTCGTTGCCCACCGGAAAGAGATTTTGGAACAGGCCCGAGATTGTTTTAGGACGGTTTTGCGTGACGCCAATTTTGGTGAACTGCTCGTAGATGGGAGTCGTCCTGCCGCCTGGAATCACGTGTTTGCCTCCGTGCAAAGCCTGACCAACGCCGAGCCTTGGCTGACTTTTTCACCCGAGCACTACCCGTTTATCGTGATCGACGAGGCGCACCACAGCACGGCCTCCAGTTATCGTCCGATGATGGAAAATTGCCGCCCGGCGGTGCTGCTAGGGCTCACTGCCACGCCTGAGCGCATGGACGGCAGCTCCATCTTGCCTGATTTCGGTGGTGAATTTGCTGCCGAGATTCGACTCCCCGAGGCACTCGAAGAAAAACTCCTCTGCCCCTTTCACTACTTCGGAATTACCGATCCCGTTTCGCTCACCGACGAGCGTTTCTGGCGCAACGGCCAATATGACATCACCGCCCTCACCGAGGCGTATACGGGCGACGACATCCGCGCCCGCCAGCGACTCGATGTTATCCTCGCCAGCCTGCTCCGTTATCAACCCGATCTCAGCCGCACCCGCGCCGTCGGTTTTTGTGCGAGTGTCGCACACGCCCGCTACATGGCGGCCGCGTTTAACCAAGCCGCCTATCGCGCCGCTGTTATCGTAGGTGAAACACCCACTGAAGAACGGGCCACCCTTATGGCGGAATTCCGCGCTGGACGCCTGCCCTTCGTCTTCACGGTTGATGTTTTTAGCGAGGGTGTGGACGTGCCGGAGATTAATCTAGTGATGTTCCTGCGCCCTACGGACAGCCTCACCGTCTTCCTTCAGCAACTCGGCCGCGGACTGCGTCACGCACCCGAAAAGGACTGCCTGACCGTCCTCGATTTTATCGGGCAAAATCATCGCCGCTACCGCATTGACCGTAAGTTCGCTGCACTCCTCAACCGTGACCGTCAGCGCATGGACCAGGAAGTGGAAAAGGATTTTCCCCATCTGCCGCCCGGCTGTAACATCCAACTCGAGCGCGTCGCTCGCGAGTCCATCCTCAACAACATCCGCGAGAGCCTGCGCAACTTCAGCACACTGGTAACCGAGAGTTTGGCGACTTTTCAGCAAGATCACGGCTGTGCCCCAACCTTTGGGAATTTCATTCGAATCACCGGTGTGTCGCCGCTCACTCTCCTCAAAAACAAAACGTGGTCCGAATGGCAGGCGCTTGCGCGTCATGGTATTCCCCCAACGGATCCGGACCTGGACGCCTGTCGTCAGGCACATCGGCGGATACTTCTGCGCACCGATCCGCAGGTGTTGCGTCAGCTGGCGCACTTCGCCGACGCCGACCGCGATTTCGACGTGAACCGAGACCTCGTTTGCGAGACCGACGGGATCGGCCTGCATTATCTGTTGTGGGGAAAAAAAGGCGCAGATGTCGGTGTCGCCACGGTCGAGGATTCTCTAAAAAAATGGCGGCGCAATCCGACCGCCGTGCGAGACCTCCGCGAACTTATTGAACACGTGCAGCGCCATCCTGCGTTTCCGGTCGCACCGCTTGGCCTGCCTTTCCCCTGCTCCCTGCAACTGCATGCAGCCTACGGATCGGCCGAGATAAAAGCCGCTCTGGGGTTTTGCAGCTTGGAGAAATCAGGTCCTGCCGGTGTGGGAGTGTTCCATGACGAAGAGCGTAAATGCTACGTGCATTTAGTGACCTTCCGGAAATCGGAGCAGGACTTCTCGCCCACTACCCAATATCGCGACTATCCGATAAGTCGCACGCAACTGCACTGGGAAAGCCAATCCACGACGACACAGCTCAGTGCGACGGGGCAAAATCTTCTGCACTTTCGTGAGCGGGGCTACACCATACTTTTCTTCGCCCGCTTGGAAAAACGCATCGGTGACGAAACCGCCCCGTTTATCTTTCTTGGTCCTGCGGATCGCCTGCTCAGTGCTGACGGCAACCGCCCTATCTCCATAGTTTGGGAGCTAGCCTATCCTATGCCCGCCGCACTGTTTGAAGAGGCAAAGACGACCTGAGAAACTGGATACTATTTTGAGCCGCGCTCGCCGGAGTTTGACCGCAAGCACATTGTCGTCCGCTCAAAGCCGAGTTTCAGTTTAACCACAAATTTCTCCGCAACGCCGACCACCGGAAAAACGGCGGTTGGACGCGGGGCGTGCAACCCGACTACACCATCAGCATCTGGCCCGCTGAGTTTGGGCCGAGCCGATGGGGTCACGTATTGATTCTTGACAGACGGCACACTCTCCGGGGCGTAGGCAAGTCATGGCCGCACGGTGGGTCGAGCCGATGGAGTCACGTATTGACTCTTGACATACGGCGCAATCTCCGAGGCGTAGGCAAGTCATGGCCGCACGGTGGGGCCAGCGGGAGAGGCCAAGCGGAGCTCGTCAAAAAGAGTTTGGTTTTAATGGGTCGCCCACTTCCTCCGCAGGAGCGCTCTCGGCATGGCGAAGCACTAAAGCCCCCAAGGTTGATCCCCCTCGGCGCGGCCACAAATCCCAACGGATCACGCAACGGCTCGCGCTGGGTAACTTTTTTGCCGCTGAAAAATCAGCGGCCTGACCCTCCCGTTCGGCATTTCACCTCGACCCCCAAACCCCAAAGGCTGACCCCGTTCGGCTGCTCTATGGCTGTGCGGCGGCGGAAAGTGGCGGCAGTCAGAAGCCAGCCTGAACACCGGAGCCGGTCGCCGCAGCGCATCGTCAGGCTCTGCGATCAGAGCGCCATATGCCGGTTCCAAGTCTCGCGAACGGCGGCCAAATCGGCGGCCCCCAACACCCCGAGGCGTCGCAGAAAAATAGTTTTCTCGGCGGTCACAAGTCGGTCGAGACGGGCGACGGAAGGCTTGAGCAGTCCAGCTGCCTTCCAGTCGTGGAGGGTGACATCGAGCGCCCCGGTGTGACTCACGGAGGTAATGCGACAGATGACGGCATCCGGCTGAAGATCGAAAAGCACCAAAGCCGGACGAATCTTGCTTTCGGTGCCCGCCGTGAACGGGAACTGACAAATGAAGATCTCCCCGAACATCAGCGGCAGGAGTCGTAGATGGCGTCCTCGGGCGAGTCATCGCGGAGAAACTGCTGGTAAGCGCCCTTGCGCCACTCGCCATCTCCGGACGGTTCGTCGGTCAGAACGATGATGCGCACGCGTCCTTTTTTGGGCAACTGGTCGGCGACCTCCGGTGGGATCGGCAGCAGGCGTGAGTCGCTCAACTCCGTGGTAAATTCAATAGCGTGCATGGGCGGAGGGTGTTGCTCAAGCAGCGGCGGGTCAATCCGCCCGTTGTCACGAGGCGCGTGATATCGGGTTCGAGCCGAAGGGATCACGTATTGACTCTTGACATACGGAGCAATCTCCGGGGCGTATGCAAGTCATGGCCGCACGGTGGTGCCAGCCGAAGCTCGGCAAAGCACGCATGGAAGCGCGGCTTGCGTTTGGCCACGCCCGGCGGCCTCCACCGATCATGCTCAATGGGTCGCAGTGCTCCGCGGTGGAGCGGATTCCGGGGAAAACCAGCGGAGTCTGGCTTTTCAAAGGCACGCGCGTGCCGGTGCAGGCACTGTTCGAGAATCTGGAAAGCGGGGCCACGGTAGAGAATTTTCTGGAGTGGTTCCCCGGCGTGGCGCGCGAGCAGGTTGAGGCCGTGCGGGAGCACGCCCAACGCAGCCTCGTCGAAACCTGAGGGCGTCGGCCATGAAGATTCTTTTTGATCAAGGCACACCCGTGCCGCTGCGCCGCTCTCTCGGCGGCCACGAGATTGTCTCCGCTTTCGAGCTTGGCTGTGGGGCACCCTGCAGAATGGCGCGTTGTTGCAAGCCGCTGAAGCGGAGGTTTTTTTCGCCATTGTCTCCACCGATCGGAATCTCCGATACCAGCAAAACCTATCCGCCCGCCGGCTTGCGGTGCTCGTCTTGATGACCACCGACTGGCGGCTCATCCGCCAACATACGGGTTACGTGGCGCACGCGGTTTCCCAGCTCGCCCCAGGCGATTACATCGAGTTGTCGTTCCCGCCGCCGCCAATGGCACCGGCTCCCGAACCCAAATCCGGCTCGTGACCCGTATGCTGCGCGTAAAAGGCGATCAGATAAGTTCCCCGGCATTTTGCTTCGTCGTGCCGCCGGCATAATCATATCCCGCGATGTTTCGTTTTTGGCGGCAGCCTTCCAGATAGTCGGCCCGCCCGCCGCCTCCTCGCCCGCCTCCGCCGGGCTTTGGCGCAAATCAATGTTCTCACCACCACGCTCACGAAGGATCCCGTCTCTCCTCGGCTTCCGGCACTTGTCGTCCGGCACTTGGGTGACCCGTGGGCAATCAACTCCTGAGTTGAATCAGACCAAGTCCCGGCTATTTTCCGCGCATGAGCACCGTACAGGAAATTGAATCCGCCATCAGTCGGCTTTCGCCCGACGAGATGCGCCAAGTGCGCGAATGGCTCGACCAGCAGATCGAGGATCAATGGGAGATGACCCCGGAGTTTCAGGCCCAGATCGAGCGCTCTGAACAGCAAATGGCCGCCGGCGTGCGCCCCCGCACCCGCGCTTAGGCTCGCACATGAGCCGCGCCCTGCAGGTTTACTACGCGGCCTTTGACGATGTCTTCCTGAAACTGCCCGAGGCGGTTCGAAACCGGATCGAGACCGAAATCGACGACATGGGCCGCCGCCTGACCACCTTTCCCCACTATCGCATGACCGGCGGCCACCGCTATCGCCTGCGCGTCGGCGACTACCGGATCATCTATGCGTTCGACGCCGGGAAAAACGAAATTTATCTCCTCGCCGTCGGCCACCGGCGCGAAATCTACCGGTGACTGCGGTTGGCTCCCGTGCCCGCATGCCCGCGGGAACGAGCCCTATTGACCGGTTAAACCATACTATTGCATGGTTAAACCATACGATATGGGTTTGCTCCAAACCATCTTTCCCCAAGTGCGCGCCGAGGTGCTGCGGTTGCTCTTCGCCGCGCCCGACCGCGAACTGCACCTGCGCGAACTCACGCGCCAGAGCGGGTTAACCCTCGGCACGCTCCAGACCGAGGTGAAGAAATTGTGCGGGGCCGACCTGCTGCTCAGCCGGCGCGATGGCAACCGGCGCTACTTCCGCGCCAATGCCGAACACCCGTTGTTTTCCGATCTCCGCCAGCTCGTCCTCAAGACGGCCGGCCTTCATGACGTGTTGGCGGAAGCGCTGCAGGATGTGTCGGGTGTAGAATTGGCTTTTGTCTTCGGCTCCCTTGCAGCCGGCACCGGCAAAGCCAAGAGCGACGTCGATCTGCTCATCATCGGTGAGGTCGGACTCCGGACCCTCGCGTCGCGGCTGCGCACCGCCGCAGAGCGTTTGGGTCGAGAGATCAACCCGGTGACAATATCGGCAGCCGAATTCATCCGCGCCCGAACCACCAGACCTTTCCTCCGCGACGTGCTCGCCAAGGAGAAGATCTTCATCAAAGGAACAGCCGATGAGCTTGCACGACTGGGCTAAAGCCGGGTGGCTTCGCCCACATCAGACCTCGCGACGCCAGATCGCGGACCTGTTTGCCATCGTGGATCGGGATCTCGAAGACGCCGCCCGTGGGCTGTCGGCCGATTGGCAATTCGGCATCGCCGACAACGCCGCGCTCAAGCTCTGCACCATTTTGGTCTACGCTGAAGGCTGGCGTCCGGAAAAGAACCTCGCGCACTACCGCACACTGCAAGCCCTGCCGATCATCCTCGGTGCCGAGCGCCAAGCGGACGCCGACTATCTCGACACCTGCCGCGCCAAACGAAACACCGCCGAATACGACGCCCCGGGACAAGTCAGGCCAAAGAGGCCAAGGAACTGGCCGCCTTCGCCCGTGAACTGCGTGAAGTGGTCGTAGCGTGGCTGGAGACGAAACATCCCACGCTGTCTCCGTGGTCGGCATGATGCGCGCAGCCCGGGCTCACGAGTGCCGCCTGCTCGCGGAGCAGCACCACGCATTTCCGTTGAAACATCCGGGTCGGCCAATTTGTGCACCAGCGCCGGGCCACTCGATTGCCGTCCAAACAGACCTTGCCGCATTCCGGGACGTGCTGACCGTTTCCGACGTGGCCGCTCCCAGCCCCGCCCGCCGGATTGTGCGCGACCGCGCACCATTGCCCCGCGCCCGCCTTCCTTTCGCCCCGCAATTGCTGCCGCAGTTGATTCCCGACTCCTCCGGCCTACGTTTCCACGCGTGACGGTCATCCAAGAACTCGGGCAAAAGGCCGGACAATTGCCGGAGTTTCAGCGGGCCGCTCTCGCCTCCAAGCTCCTCGCGACCTTGCCCCCCGTGCTCCACGACGCGGACGACGGTGTGGCCGAAGCCCTGCGCCGCGACGCCGATCTGGATGCCGATCCCGTCGCGGGCATGAGCGCGGCGGAATTCCGCACCGCCGTCGCCGCCTCGCGCCGGTAATGACCCTCACCTTTCACCGCGACGTTCCTACGGGCCGCCACTTGACTCCGTCTACGTAGGAACCTTGTTTCTACGTATGAAGACCAAGCTCACGCTTTATGTGGACAAGGCCGCCGTCGCGCGGGGCAAACTCTGGGCGCGCCGCCGCAAAGTCCCGCTTTCCCGCGTGGTGGAGAGTCACCTCAACCGCCTGACCTCAGCCGAAGCCGGCGAACGCTTTCTCGCCAAATGGCAGGGCGCCTTTAAACTCAACCCGGCCGCGCTTAAGGACGAGCGGGTGGCGGCGATCGTCGCCAAGCACATGCGCTGACCATGCGGCCGTTGTTGGATACCAATGTGCTGGTTGATGTCGCCTTGCGCCGTCCGGGTTTGCACGAGGGTAGCGGAGCGACGGTAGCCTGGTGCCTCAACAATCCAGGCTCCGGTCTTCTTGCCGTCCATTCGTTGGCGACCTTTTCGTATCTGTTCGGCCGGGCGACTGGGTCCGCCAAAGCGCGTGAATTCATCGCCGATCTGATCGAGGGCACCGATATCGCCCGCCTCGACAATTCCGAGGTCAAGCGAGCGCTGGCCCTGCCCATGGTCGATTTCGAAGACGCGCTGATGGCCGCCGCCGCCGAGAGCGCCGGCGCCACTCACATCGTCACCCGCAACCTGCCCGATTTCCGCAAGTCGCCGGTGAAAGCGGTGAGCCCCGAGGATTTTATGCGCCTCGCGGCGAAGGTCTGATCCTGGCCGGGCCCGGCACGGACCCGAACCGGTTCGCCCCGCTCATGGCCGACATTTTCACCAAGCGAAAACGCTCCGCCGTCATGTCGGCCATCCGCTCGCGCGGCAATGCGGCCACCGAGCTGCGCCTCGTCGCGGTGTTCCGTGCCCACGGCATCACCGGCTGGCGGCGAGGAGCTTCGCTCCAGTGGAAAGTTGAAGGTCTAAAGTTGAAGAAATTCCGCGTGAGGCCCGATTTCGTTTTCGGCGCACGCCGACTCGCCGTCTTCGTCGACGGCTGCTGCTGGCACGGCTGCCCGCGCCACGCCACGCCACGCCACGCCACGCCACGCCACCGAAAACCAACGCCGTCTGCTGGCGGAAGAACGGAGCGCGGCAGCGCGTAGATGGTCACGACGCTGGCGTGGCCCCGCAGCGAAGCGCAGCTCCGTCGTGATCGTTCCTCGTTAGTGTAGTTGGTATAATTATACGCGGTGGCCGATCCCGCGTAGCGGCGAGCGCCAGCAAGTCGGCGAATGCCGACGGATGTCCACTCGCTGGCGCTCGCGGCTACGGCTGATCGGAGATCAGCGATCGGGGATCTGCAGAAAATGCGCGTAGCGGCGAGCGCCAGCAAGCCGGCGGGCTACGTCTGGTAACTGGCCAATACCGGAAAATCGGCGGCGGCTAGGTCGAACGTGGGGAGCTCGTGGGGGAGCACCCAGCGG
>Ga0209550_10006267_pt1 | contig 11092 bp, 8 predicted proteins | sample LauGreSuBDMM15SN_2_FD_187567 | JGI IMG/M metagenome (GOLD analysis project Ga0209550, IMG submission 187567) | Freshwater lake microbial communities from Lake Michigan, USA - Su13.BD.MM15.SN (SPAdes) (version 5) | ecosystem: Environmental > Aquatic > Freshwater > Lake | place: Lake Michigan, USA... | reverse complement strand
ATTTGCTCATCCGTCAGCCAAAAAAGATCGCTCATAACCAAGGCTCCTCGCGGAGCTTGAATTAGATCACGCCGAGCAGATCAATGGGTCCCGACCCTAGCTTTATCCATCGGCGGCAATAGGTTGAGCGGCCTACGCGCATGCCATAGCCAGCGAATATCGCTTGTACAGCTATGGGGACGGCAGCCTGCTGCTGCCCTGATCCAATGCCGGAACAGGCTGCGGCCTGTAACGTTTCATCAGGCTGCGGACGTGATAAAGATCGCGACTGATGTTATTGGCAGTCGGCGTGCCACCGGTTCAAATCGACTGCTTCTGTGCGCTAGGCTGAATGTGATAGCAGCCAGATCGAACCTTCTTTCGGGGTGAAAGGCATTTCTGACATCTTCCTCTCGTACACGCGCTCGGATGTCGAGATTGCCCGTCGCTTTGCCGAGGGGCTGGAGCGCGAAGGCTTTACTGTCTGGTGGGATCAAGCCCTGCGATCTGGCGAGGCCTATGACGAGGTCACCGAAGCGGCACTGAAGGGCGCGAAGGCCGTTGTGGTGCTGTGGTCGCCCGCGTCGGTCGTCTCGCGGTGGGTGCGAGCGGAAGCGACGATTGCCGATCGCAAGAACACGCTGGTTCCCGTGATGATCGCGCCCTGCGAGCGGCCGATCATGTTCGAGCTCAGGCAGACGGCGGAGCTTGGGCACTGGAACGGCGCGCCCGGCGATGCCGGCTGGCTGGCGTTCGTGGAGGATGTCGCGAAGTTCGTCAGCAAGCCGTATCAGCCGGCACACCAGCCCCGTTTGATCGATCCGGCTCCTGCTGCCAGGGCTGTTGCCGCAACACCGGTGCCGGGATCGCTGCTGGCCGTCGACACCTCACCCCTTCTCGGGGTTCTTGCCTTCGACAATCTCTCGTCAGACGAAGAGCTGACTTTCTTCTGCGAAGGCGTATCCGAGGAAATCCAGCGCACCGTGGCAAGTGCGACCAGCTTGCGGGTGGTTGCCCGATCCTCCAGCTTCCAGTTCCGCGGCGCCGGGAAGTCCGTTGCCGTCGTGGCCAGTGCCCTTGGTGCCAGCCACCTGCTTGACGGCACGGTGAGGCGAAGCGGGTCGAGAGTGCGGATTTCGGCAGAACTGGTCGAATGTGCCACCCAAAATGTGTTGTGGGCAGATCGGTTCGATGGCGATCTCGATGATGTCTTCACCTTGCAAGAAAACATCGCCGAGGCGGTGGCCGAAGCCCTGAAGGTCAAGCTGGCGCCGCCGCCCAGGGCAGCTGTGCTGGATCCGGCGATCTATGAGATCTTCCTGCGCGCGCGCGGCATGCTGGCAGAAGGCGATCAGGAGTTTGATGACACGGCCACAAGGGCGGTGCCGCTGCTGGAACAGGTGGTGGAAGCCGCCCCGGATTTTGCGTTGGCATGGGAACTGCTGGCCGGCGCACGTTCATGGATCCTGCGTTCCGCCCATGCCAGTGGAAATTACAGCGAAGGACACGACGGGGTGGTGCAGGCCGCCAACATGGCCCTGAGGCTTGATCCCAAGCGCGCTGGCGCCTTTGTGGCGTTGGCCCGGCTTGAACCGTGGGGAAGCTATGCCGCGCGCGAACGGCTGCTGAAGAAGGCGCTGACGATTGCGCCCCATGATGCCGAAGCGCTCAATGACATGAGCGTGTTCTGCTGGAGCGTCGGGCGCTTCCGCGACGCACTGCGCCTGGCCGAACAGGCCTGCGAACTCAACCCGCTGATGCCGTCAGCGCGCCTGCACGTGGCGCAGATGCGGACCTATGTGGGCGATTACGAGGCGTCGATCCGGATGCTCGCCGATTTGCACCAGCGCTGGCCACGCAATGTCGGGATCTTGCTTTCGCTGCTCAGCTTCTCGGCCACGCTTGGCTTTTCCGAGTATTATGAGGCGGCGTTGAAGGGCGCTGAAGGCTTTACGGGCTGGCAACACTGGGCCTTGAAGGAGACGAGGCTCTACGCGGAAGCACTTCAGTCTGGCAGCGAGGACAGAAAGCGGGATCGGCTTGCCAGTTACACCCTGATCTTGGAAAGGGACGGAACGATCGCGCTCAACATTGTCGAAGGTGTGGCCAGCATGGGGATGACCGAAGCGGCGTTCGAATTGGCAGAGCGGGCTTCGTTTGATCACATCTTCAGGCCCGACGGCGCGCGCCCCAGCGCCATCTATCCCGGCACCGTGATGGGACAATGGAGCGACCTCAACAAGTCGGTCCGTTTTGTGGCCCTGTGCCAGCGGCTGGGTCTGTGCAATTACTGGGTCGAAAGCGGCACGTGGCCCGATTGTGTGGCTTGGGCGCCCTATGACTTCAAGGCCGAGGTACGGCGCAGCGTGCGGCAGGCAACGCCCGGCTAACCCCCATAGGTGTGCAGGGTGCCGGTCACGTCATAGCGGATGTCCGACGTGAAGGACGCCGCCACCACGACAGGCTTCTGCCAGCGCGTCAGATCCCAATCCACCTTCTGTCCATCGATGGCGTGGGCGCCGCCAGGATGGCCGGTAGGGCTGTTTTTCGGTGGCGTGACGCCAATTCCGAACACCAGTTGCTGCAACGCTTCAGCCATGCTGTCCGACCACATGAAATCCAGCTGGACGTCGCTGCCGTCATAAAATTTCATGTCCTGCACGTTGGCATGATCGGTGCGGGACGCGATGATGGCGCGATAGACTGCCACCTGCATGTTGAACACGTCGCGAAACTGCTTGAGCGTGTTCAACTCGCTGTTGTGCTTGAAGTCGTTGCCCCCTTTCAGCCCTATGCTGGCAAACATCAGGCCGCCAAAATTGGCCAGCCCGCGATGCCTTTCCATCAGCGCCCCCAGGTTCACGGCCGCCCCGGGATCAAGTTCGGCATGCAGGACGCCGATCAGGTGGCTGACCGACTTGGGCGAGAAGGTCTTCAGGCCCTGTGTGGCGACATCGACGTGGATGTGGTTGGGGTGACTGTCTTCGTCGAGCTCGATGCGGGCCATCTCGACCTCGTTGCCCCAGATCTCCCGGCTCGAGAACATGGTGTAGCTGTTGTTGTCGAACGCCATGGGTTCGATCCACACCATCTTCTTGTCATAGCGGATATTGCCGGGCGAGACCCGCCAGCGGTTGACCGGATAGGCCAGGTTCACATCGATCTTGCGCAGGGTCTGGGTGCCGGGAACGCCGCCATGGCTGCTTGAAAAATTGTCGTGCTTCGTCACCCGCAGGATAGCGTAGGGATAGTCAAAGGGTTCGTAATAATAGGGCGCCAGATCGGGCGCGGCGCAATTGAAGTGGGTGTCGACATAGGTCTGCAGGCATTCGGGCGGAACTTTGACGACAAACACCCAGTTGCGGGCACCCAGCGACACCCATGGGGGCAGCAGCTGCTGGGTCGAGAAATTGGGGACGAAGCGCGTCATTTGGCGTTCCTTGCCGGGTGCTGCAAGGGGCCGAAAAAGCCTTTGAGCGGCCGTGCCCATTCGGCGGTCAGGTCGCTTTGCGCCGGGATCGGTGGCAGGCCGTTCTCGCGATCGATGGCAAAGCTGTGGATCACCCGCATCTGGTCAAAATCGATATCGGCCATGAAACGAAAGCCGGCGACGGGTTTCACAGTGTGGAACTTGTTCGATGGCGCGTCGCCGACGTCGAGGAAAACCTGCAGGATTTCGTTGAAGCTGCCCCTGTCGTTGAATTTGATCGTGATATCGGCCTCGTCAAAAATCTTGAATTCTGAAATGTTCGAGTAGCGTGACGCACAGGTGACAATCGACTGGTATATCGCGCGCTCGATATCGAATGCATCGCGATATTGCTTCAGCCCGACCGTGCGCATGTTGGTCGGGATCAACCCAAGCGAAGCATCGTTGATGAGATTGGAGTAGCTGGCAATTTCCTCTATGGCGAGCGCCGACTCGCGGCTTTCGAATAGCGTTGAAAGCGATTCCTTGGGTGACTTGCTGGTGCGAAATGTCGGCAAGACAGGATTTGTTCTTACGGTGAGGAATTCTCCATCCTCCATCTGCACCCCCGGCTCAAGACTGGGCCAGAACGGCAGTTTGATCGAACCCTTGAAGCTGTTGGGATAATCGTCATCGCCGTTGGTGATGTCGGCCAGCAGCTTGCCAAGGCCCAGCATTTCACGACCGCATACGCTTGACATCGGGTTTCCCACCACGATGAACGGCACCGCCCATTCCAGCGATGTCTCGGTGATCATTGTAACGGGATTGGTGCCATAGCGGATCACCGGCAGGCTGATGAGCGCTTCGGCCTGGCTGATGATGCCGCGATCAGAATAGGGCTTTTCGCCGATATCCTGCGGCAGCGGGTTGGAACTGAGCATCACCGGATAATCAAGGAACTGCAGCGTTGCATAGGGCCACAGTGCTGCCGGTCGATAGGTGAAGCCGCGTTCCTGTTCGGTGCCCAAGTTGAACGTGTCGTCGCAATAAGTCTGCACCCGGCTGATATCGACCGGCCAGACGAACGAAGTCACCGTCACACCGGGAAAATGATAGGGCGGCGGCACCTGCTGGCTGCTGGCGGATTGGGCGAACGGGATATTCTGTGGGCCCATGATCATGTGGCGACACTCCCTTCGCTGTGCCCCAGCGGCAGCAGCCGGGCAGCGTCTGCCCTGAAGATGAAATCCGCACCAAAGGCGTTCGCCGGGGTCTGAAAACCGGCATCGCCTTCACCCGCCAGAACGCGGCGCACGGCATCAACCGCGGTCAGCACGCTGAAGCTGTAGCCATCGCGCGTCCGCATCGCGAGACGGCGTTCGCGGCGCCACGGATCGATGGCATGGACAACCATCACGAAGCTCGCCTCGCCGCGCGCCGCCATGTCCGGGCCTTCTGGCCAGACGCGGGACAAGGCCTTGCCGATCACCTGGGCGGCCTGTGCACCAACCACGTCCATCGTAATGGCGGAAAGGCGATAGCTGGCGCGTTCCGGCCAGCGCATTTCGGAATAGACCTCGACCGCATCGACACCGGTGGACACGCCAGCAGTCACCACTTCCGCCCAGCTCATCGCAACGGTTTCCCGCAGACCCTCGCCAAAATCGAATGCCCGCACCAGCGAACCAGCCGGAACGGTGGTGATGGCGCCGTTCTGACGGATGATCACCTGCGGGCTGAGCACTGCCGCGGCACTTTCGACACTGCCGCGCGAGATGATCTGCGCGCGCGATATGCCCAGACACAGGCGGGTTGTCTCCGGCCAGCGCTGCATCGCGGTCGCCATCAGGCAATCAGAGGCCGCCACGGTCAATCCGATGCCGGGGAGGATCATAATGCCGGCGTCGCAGGCCGCCGCATGGAGGCGCATCGCATCGACGAAGACCGGCCATTCGCCGCCGAGATCCATATAGTCGACGCCGCTGCGCAGGCAGGCTTCCATCATGGGAAGGGCCGTACTGCCGAACGGCCCGGCAGCATGCAGGACCAGATCAATGTCTGCCAGTGCGGCGTCGATCGCCCGTTCATCGTTCAGCGCAAACGCGCGCCAGGGCGTGTCGATCTCACGGGCAAGGCCCTCCACCTTCGCTGCATTGCGCCCGGCGATCACCAGATCGACCGTGCCGGCCAGCATCCGCGCGATCTCCGCGCCGGTGAAGCCCGTTGCCCCATAAAGGAGAACCCGCCCGCTCATTGCCGGGCGAAGACCCAGTGGACGAGGCCGCCAAGATAATCCATGTCTTCCGATGCCGGCAGGCCGTCATAGGCCACAGAGAATTCATGCAGCGCCGCGCCCGCCATCGCCTGCGCCACCTGCCGGGCATGATCGATCGAGCCGTGGGCCTGCATCAGATCAGCAAGCCAGAGCACGTCGTCTTCCGAGCGTGCCTGGCGCGACTGGCCCATGAAGGCATCCAGCCGCTTGCATTGGGCCGCTGTGCAGGTGCGGCGCAGGTGGATCAGCATGAGAGTGCGCTTGCCTTCGCGCAGATCGCCATTGCGTTCCTTGCCATAGCCATTGTCGGCTGCAAGATTGCGCACGTCGTCCTCGATCTGGAACGCCAGACCAAGGAAATAACCGAACCGTAGCACGCGATCGGGATCGACATCGCCGCCCGATCCGATGATGACACCCAGCTGCGCGGGCCAGATCATGCCCATCCAGGCCGTCTTCTTCAGGGCCATCTGCAGATAGTCGGCCTCGGTAAGATCGGTGATGTTGCGATCCCGCCAGCCCAGTTCCAGAGCCTGGCCCTCGGCGGTATGTCGCGCCATCGCCATGGTCACGTCCAGCACCTGCCGTGCCACATCGGACCCCAATGGCCGAACGGCATCAATCAGCGGCTGGAAGGCACTGAACATCAGTGCATCACCGGCATTGATGGCAAGCGGCACGCCATGCATCGCGTGCAGCGTGGGTCGCCCACGCCGCTCGTCGCTCCCGTCCTGCACATCGTCATGGATTAACAGCGCGTTGTGCAGCATCTCGATGGAAGCTGCGCACCGGATTGCGGGCACATAATCCTCGCCCAGGCCATCGCCAAAGATGCGGGCGTTGGCGATGCAGATGGCCGGCCGCATCATCTTGCCGCCCCGGCCAGGGTAATCGGCCATCAATTCGCCCAGGAACGGCGCACTGCCTTCGATCGCCAGATAGCGCGCCAGCTCGGCCCGGGTCGCACGGGCATAGCGCGCGACAAGGCTGCCTGCCGGAGGCTCCGCTGGAGCGAAGACAACCATCGTTACGTCACCACCTCGATGGTCAGCACGCCCAGCGGCGCCTCGGCGGTTGCCGCCATGATCATCCCGGCATAGACGCCGGAAGGCTGCCCGGATGGAATGGCGACCGTCGCGGTCAGTTTGCCACTCAGATCGGTTTCAAACCTCACGCCCGTGATCGGTGCGGCGTTTCCCTGCATGGGCATCATGGGCGTGATCGCCAGTTGCGAGGGCAGGGTTGGCCGGGATGGCTTCCACAGCGGGGACGGCAGTGCCTTGGCCCTTGCACCGCCGGTGAACTGAACGGTCAGATCGAGGCTGTGATCTGGCGGCTGCAGGGGTGACACCGGGGCGGGAACGGTCGATGGCGGCGCCGGGCCGAAGCTGACACCTTGCGGCGGTGGGCCGGGATTTGTCGGCGGAGCGCTCCCTTCGGCTCGGCTCCCGCCGGCGACCTTGCCTGTCGGGAAGGGCGGCACGCTGCCCCTCGCGCCCGCTGGCAGGCCCCTCGGCGTTTGCGAAACCTGCCCGAGCAACTGTTCCAAGATGTTCAGCGCGGTGTCGCTGAGCTCGCGCGTCAGCTTGATCATCCGTTTGCCAAGAATCTCCACGTCAACCGGCACGTCGCGCATGTTGTAGTTGCCCTGCCGGAACTGTTCCGCAGCAACCCTGCTCTGCCCTACCGTATCGGAAAGCACCTGATTGGCCGTACGTACCGCAGTCGCAACCGCTTCGTTGAACAGCCCTTCATCCAGCTTGAGTTCCTTGTGCGCCTTCGGCGACAGCGTTGGCGGCGGTTTTGCTGCGGCGGGATCCAGAAAGGCACCGGCACGGATCGGGCCGGAGCGGGCTGTATCCGGCCTCTTGACGCGGGCTGCCCGCCGCTTTGCCCTGGGTTTTTTGCCATTGTCCTCACGGGTGGTCATAGGCGGCAATATCCTCGAGTTTGGGCAAGCCGCTGAGGGCATGAGCGGCAAGCAGGCCCGACATGACGGCCCCTTCAACGCAACCCGACGTGAACCCGCTGGCGGTCCAGTCACCACAGATTGTCAGATTGTCGTAGGCCCTGTCGAGCGGCGAAATTCGGTGCTTGTGGCTGCCCGGCGTATGGATGACATATCGATCCGAAGGATTGACGTTCGCGCGCCAATATTGGCTGGCGAAACGGGCCGGGCCTTGCAAGTCGGCGTTGCAGGCATCCGCTTCATCAGCCTTCAGTATTTCCCAGCGGAAATTGCCGTCGGCAACATAGGCCCTTGGCCAGACCGTCTGCATCGGCCCTGCCAGGAACGCCTCGGCATTTGCCCGCACTTCGGCAGCGCGCCGGGCCGGATAGTCGACATCATCATCCCTCGGCGGATCAGGCGGATCAGGCAGCACGGCGCAGAAATACACCGATGTCCGGGGCGGCTGCTTCCAGCCTTCTTCCGGCACAACGTGAGACATGTCGCACCAGGTGTCGAACGGCTTGGCAAAGGCACCGGTGATATAGGCGGGGCCGGGCCAGCCCAGCGCTGGCAGATCTTCATCCAGCCAGACCTGAAAGGCCTGCGAGGCAACGGTTTTGACATTGTCGCACATCCGCTGCCAGCATGCGTCACGCGCGACGAATTCGCTGGCGACATGGGGCACCGCACCAATGCCCACGCCGAGAACCACAAAATCAAAGTCCTTGCCCACGGCAAGAGTCTTTTCCCCGACGCGGCGGCGATCCCAATGGGATTCAAAGTTCCAGCCTTCCGCCAGCATGCGGCGGCCATCGGCAAGTTGGGCATGGTCTGGCTGCGCTGGCCAACAGAGCTTGCCGGCCACCGGCACCAACGGATCATAGGGCTGGCCGTGCATTGTTGCGGCCTGCACATCGAACACAAGCCGGTCGACATGGTCGCCGCTCCTGGCCATGCCCATGTTGGTCAACCGGTGGAAGAACTCGAACTTTACCCCGCGCGCCTGCATCGCCGTGTACAGCGGGGCGAAGACGACATCGCCCATCCCAGCGCGCATCTTCCACATGAAAGCGCCGCGATAGCCGAAGAAGGTCCGCATTGTCCCGCGCAGCCCCTGCCCGGCCGACAGCGCCGGCTTGGTCATGTCGCCGTCCTCATAGCCCATCGACAGGTCGTAAAGGCCGCGCAAGAAGGGCGATTGCAGGGACCGGATCGAAGCCCCGTGCATGTGCAGGAATTCGCGGCACTCATATTCCTCCAGCGCATCGAGCCCGCGCGGATCGAACCACACCCGGTGGCGCGACATGCCCACGATCGTGGCCAGAGTCAGGTCGGCAACTTCCCAGAGAAACCGGTTCTCGCTGTCGGCCAGCCATTTGTCCTCCAGCCATTGCCGCAGGGACGAACAGATGCGCTCGACACCGCCAAGCAATTGTGTCTCGTTATCCGGCGTGGCCGAACGGCTCAGCGCGGCCAGCAGGCCCAGCATCTGCGCGAGGCCGGCTGTTGTCGCGAACGCCCCCAGCTTGACCATGGCGGCAAGCCGCTGGCTCAACTGATCGGCATCGCCACTGCTTTCGCTGCCCGTGGCCACGCCATGGCCATTGACCGTGGTATCCAGCAACAGGGCCCGAAATAGGTCGAAGGCGCTGGCCAGATAATGCATCAGCGAAAAGCCTTCGCTGCGATCGAACGGATCACCGGGCAGGCCAGGGCGCGGCGGCAGGTGCGCGCGCCAATGGGAATAACCGCCATCAGGCGACTGCGAAAACAGCGCGATGTCGTTTTTTGGCGTCCAGGCTTCGCGCCAGTCGCCGTAAAGATCGCCCATGCCCCTGGCCGCAAGCTCGGCATGGCATTCGCGCATCATGCGGAAGCTGTTGTCGTAAAAGCCCAGCCAGATGTGCAGGCCGTGTTCCTCGATCCGGCCGTTGGCGCCCCGGCCCGAAGCGCCTTTGCCGCCCAGCCGCCAGCCTTCCTGATAGATGGTGATGTCGAACTTGCCCAGGTGCTCGGGCCGGGACAGTTCCCACGCCGTGGTCATCGCAGCGCAGCCGCCGCCGATGATGGCAACCCTGATCGGCGCAGCGCTCATGGCGCCCGGACAATCTGGCCAGTCATTGAGGCAAACACCCCCTGAAAGCTAGGTTCCCATCGCGGGCCCAAGTTGTCAACCAGCCCCTGCTCGCAGGCGCCGTGCCAATTGGTGTTCAGTCCACCAAAAAGACATCGTCAAGATTTGCCGCATCCATGCCACTGCAATGAAATATTCTTAACGGTCATGGCGAGGCACTGCCGACCTGTTCCTGACCGGGCCGCCAGCAGCGAGAGTGTCCTTTGCGGATTGCTCGGCCGAACCGCATTGATTGCTGCGGCGTCGCTCGATTGGCTGCTCCGCAACAGCATGGCACTTTGCAGGAAAGCATCGTGTTGCGCGCTCGCTTTGAAACGTTGGAACCGATTGCCACGCTTGATGGCCTATTGCTGGTTTCCGCCGCACTGATTCTGCTGCTGCTGTGCCTTTCTGACATCATGGGCAGCTGGCTCCGGCGGCGCTTCGGCCCGGCCGCGTTCTCGGAAACCGATGTACGGCACGCGGGACTGATGCTCACCACCAATTTCAGCCAGCTGGCTTTCCTTCCGGACTTCACCTTCAACCTTGCCATGGCGCGCTTCGAAACCCGGCTTGGGGGGCGGTGGCAGCACACCCTGCGCTATCGCACCGGCCCAAGGATGCAATCATGCACTAAAAATCAATAAGGACCATTCAGTCAGGGCCGGTCAGTTTGGTTCGAGAGCCGATAAGTGGAAAGGTCGAGATCGCCATAACGTCCTGCGGTGTTTGCCATTCCGACATCCACCAATGCTCTGCTATTCGGCTGGTATTGTAAGTTCGAATGCTACCTGTTGGCCGCCTAACAAATGATAAGAGATATCGCCACTATGTAATTCAGCGACTGCTCTCACGATGTATAAACCCAGGCCAGACCCTTCATACAGACTGTCCACGCCCCGCGTGCTCCATTCAAATATGTTAGCGCTTAGCATTGATTGATCGTTTAGATTATTTGTCACACGAATGACTAGTGCCAGATTCTCCTCATCAGCTAATAATTCAAACAATATGGGTGTGCCGGAAGGAGAATATTTGAGTGCATTCTCAAGCAAATTGCGGATTGCCAGGCGCAAAACAATAGGATCGGCATATGCGTAGTTTACCGACTGTTCAAACTTCTGTTGAATACGGCCGCGTTGCGAAGGATCCAAGTCGAACAACGCGAGTTGTAACACATCATATAAATCAATCGAGTAAAGCTGTGATGGCCGGCCTTGCGTTATCAACGTTGCGCCTAAAATTGAATTGGATATAGACAGAACAATTGAATTTATCGTTGACTGCGCCATCATCACAGTTTGCTGAATGTACTCCGGTTCTGTCTGTCCTCGGCTAAATTTCTGACTGATTGTTTCCAGG
>Ga0209550_10006266_pt1 | contig 11094 bp, 6 predicted proteins | sample LauGreSuBDMM15SN_2_FD_187567 | JGI IMG/M metagenome (GOLD analysis project Ga0209550, IMG submission 187567) | Freshwater lake microbial communities from Lake Michigan, USA - Su13.BD.MM15.SN (SPAdes) (version 5) | ecosystem: Environmental > Aquatic > Freshwater > Lake | place: Lake Michigan, USA... | reverse complement strand
CATGGTGTGGCCATAGGCGCCCATCCTTCTTTCGAAGACAAAGAAGGCTTTGGGAGAAGGGAAATGCATTTGTCATCGGATGAAATTTACCAGATTGTATTGGATCAGGTCAATATCATGCGGAAAGCAGCAGCAGAGGAGGGCGCAAAACTGCACCATGTAAAACCACATGGTGCCTTGTACAACATGGCTGCAAAAGATGCAATGGTTGCCGATGCCATTGCAAGGGCAATAAAAAAGATTGATGCTTCCCTGGTGCTGTATGGTTTGCCCAACAGTGCTTCAGAAAGATCAGCGGCCCAATACGGACTGCAGTTTTACAGGGAAGTATTTTCGGACAGGACCTATACAGACGAAGGGCACCTAACGCCACGCAGCAACACCAATGCTATGATTGAAACTGTGGAGCAAAGTATTGAACAGGTCTTGCAGATCATCCTGCAGGAAACCCTACAATCAACCACAGGAAGCGTAATTTCCATCAAGGCAGATACGGTTTGCATCCATGGTGATGGCGAAAACGCAGTGGCGTTTGCCCAAGAGATCAACAAGGCCTTGAGCCAAAACAAGATCACGATAAGCGCAATACAATGAGGAAACAATCCTGGCTCAGCAATTCTCCTGTCATCGCAGCAGCTTTTCTGATGGCAACCTCAGCCATTGGCCCTGGCTTTCTGACACAGACAGCAGTATTCACCAATACCTTGCTGGCAAGCTTTGGATTTGTGATCCTGATTTCCATTGTTTTGGACATTGGTGCACAAATGAACATCTGGAAAATCCTGGGAGCATCCGGCATGCGGGCCCAGGAATTGGCCAACAAGGTCATCCCCGGGGCAGGTTATTTTCTTACCCTCCTGATTGTGGTGGGAGGACTGGCCTTCAATACCGGAAACCTTGCCGGCGCAGGGCTTGGGCTGAATGTATTGACCGGTTGGGATACCAATACAGGAGCGATCATCAGCGCGGGCATAGCCGTATTGATTTTTGTCAACAAGCAATCCCTCAAATGGATGGACATCTTTGCAAAAGTATTGGGGCTGGTGATGATTGTATTGACCCTTTATGTGGTCTTTGTTGCTGCACCGCCCTTGGGAGAGGCTGTTAAAAAGACTTTTGTTCCGGACAAGATTGACTTCCTGGCCATCATCACCCTGGTGGGTGGAACCGTTGGCGGTTACATCAGTTTTGCAGGAGCACACAGGCTGATCGACGCAGGGCTGACCGGGCCCGAACATACAAAGGAAGTCAGCAACTCCGCAGTATCAGCCATCCTCATTGCCTCCGTCATGCGCGTGCTCTTGTTTCTTGCTGCGCTGGGCGTGGTCTCAAAAGGGCTTTCCCTTGATAGCAGCAATCCTGCGGCATCGGTTTTTCAACTGGCTGCCGGAAACCTGGGCTACATGATTTTTGGTATCGTGATGTGGAGTGCTGCCATCACTTCAGTGGTGGGATCGGCCTATACCTCCATTTCCTTTTTTCGCTCCTTTCATCCGGTCTTTGAAAAAAATGAAAAGCCGATGCTGGTTGGGTTTGTATTGATTGCACTATTTGTTTTCATCACCATCGGCAAACCGGTAAAAACATTGGTGATTGTTGGGGCATTGAATGGATTCATCCTGCCGATTTCGCTAGGATTGATACTGCTTGGGGCTTCCAACAAAAAAATAATAGGGGAGTATAAACATCCCCTATTCTTGAAAATATTTGGTCTGGTTGTGGTGCTGGCCACCTTGTTTCTCAGTGTAAAAACAATCTCCAGTTTGTAAAAGACAGCGATAAGGTTTTTTGGCAGGATGTTCTAACTAAACAAATAATCCACATCCTCTCTTGTCAGCGTCTTCACAAAACCATCGTCATCAGAAACAAGGTCTTTGGCAAGGGCACGCTTCTTGTCTTGAAGTTGCAGGATCTTGTCTTCAATGGTGTCCTTGCAGATCATGCGGTAAGCAAAAATATTCTTGGTCTGTCCGATACGGTGCGTCCGGTCAATGGCCTGTTGTTCAACCGCAGGATTCCACCATGGATCAACAATGTATACATAGTCTGCTGCCGTAAGGTTAAGACCTACTCCACCCGCCTTCAGCGAGATCAGGAATACCCTCACTTCATCATTTTTCTGGAAACTCTGGATGGCCTTTTCCCTGTCAACAGCTGAAGTACTTCCATCAAAATATTCGAATTTCACACCCAAACCAGTCAGTTTTTCCCTGATCAATCCAAGCATGCCAAGGAACTGGGAGAAGACAAGGGCCTTGTGGTTGCCAATGTTTTCAATGATTTCCCTTGACAGTTCGTCCAGCTTGACAGATACATTCGGCATCTTCTCACTCTCTTTCATGATGGCCGGTGAATCACAGATCTGGCGCAGTTTCATCAGGCCCTGCAGGATGGTCAGCTGGGATTTTTGGATGCCCTGCTCCTTGATGACCCCCAGGATTTTGTCCCTGTAATCATTCCTGTATGCATCATAAATATTGCGTTGCTCCTCTTCCATTTCACAGAACAAGATGGTCTCTGTTTTATCCGGAAGGTCTTTTGCCACCTGTTCCTTGGTACGCCTGAGGATGAAAGGAAACAGCAGTTTCTTCAGGTGTTCCTTGTGCTCCTTTTCTCCAAATTTATCAATGGGTGTAGCAAACTCATTCCTGAAATATTCAACACTGCCCAGCATCCCAGGATTCAGGAAGTTCATCTGTGCGTAGATATCAAAGGTATTGTTCTGCAAAGGCGTACCACTCATGCAAAGCCTGTTCTTGGCATTCAGCAGACAGGCCGCTTTGGTGACCTTGCTCTGCGGATTCTTGATGGCCTGCGATTCATCCAATACGATATAATCGAAATTCGTTTCCAACATGAACTTGATATCGCTGCGGAGGGTTCCGTAGGTGGTGATGATCACATCATGGTCCAAAAATATTTTCTTGTCGCGGATCCTTTCTCCGCCATGGTGGATGCGGTAGGTCAGGTTAGGTGTAAATTTCTTGATTTCATTTTCCCAGTTGAACATCAAGGTGGTTGGACAAACAACAATCGCTGTCATGGATTCATTGTTGTCGCGGTAGCGTTGCAATGAAGACAGGGCCTGGATGGTTTTACCAAGACCCATGTCATCGGCCAGGATGCCACCCCAACCCACTTCGGTGAGATAGTTCAGCCAATGGTAGCCGGCAACCTGATAAGGCCTGAGAATTTCTGCCAGTTGTTTTGGTGGATCAATTTCATTGATCCTGTTGAAAGAGCGGAGCCTTTCATATTTTTCTTCCAGCTTGATCATGACCTCTGTTTCATCAATGTTGTTGTACAGTTCATCGATGACACTGAGGTGATACTTTGAAAGCCTTAGCTGGTCTGTTTTTCCTTCTCCTACCCTAAACAGCAAAGAATATTTTTTCAGCCACTCATCGGGCAGAATTCCAAGGGTTCCATCGTTCAACTGAACAATCTGTTGCTTGTTGTTCAAGGCACGCTTGATCTCTTCAATGGATACTTTCTGGTCACCAAAAATAATCTCCACTTTTGCATCAAACCAATCCACGCCATTGCTGATCTGTATCCTGGTCTGCGGTTTTGCGGTATTGAACCTGTAGTTTTTCAATACCTCAAAGCCAATGACAGGCACATGGAACTCTTTCATTGCATCCACAAACAGGAAGAACCAGTTGTTCCTCAATACTTCCGTTCCTTTCAACACCAGGTTGAAACTGTTTTCAGTATTGATAAAATTGGAATGAAGCGAACCCAGCTTTTTAACAAAATCCCTTTCCTTCTCAAGGTCTCTTTTGATCATCTTGATCTTTCCATTTTCGGGCAGAAAGATCGTTTCCTTATCAGTATATTTTACTTCGTATCCCTGGTAAAGGAATACAGGTGTAAATACCAGGTATTCATTTTTTTCCTGGAGTTGCAATTTGATTTCAGGCTCTCCGTTGAAGAGCTCTGTCATCAAAGACTTGTCAAAATCAACTTTGTATTTTCTTGCAAAGGGCAAGACCTCACGTTCTAAAAATTCAGGCCATTTTGAAAGGGTGATTTTTCTGTTTCTCTCCGGGATGAAAGCCGTGATGGCTTCAAGGTCTTCCAGTGAATTCCAACAATAGAACTGATCATTGAAAAGGGCAACCAAAGAAGAAGACCATTCATTGGCCGTCAACTCAATATCCCATTCTTCAATCAATGCCACCGGTGTTATGATAGCCTGCTTCTTTTCAAGAGCAACCTGCAATCCGGGTTTCATCCTTCCGCTTCCAATCTCCACCTTCACCAGGTTGGCTGTTGTGAAAGGCTTGCCTGGCAAGAGTTTCAGGAACAAGGTGCGCTCCGCGTGCTCTGCAAACATCTTGACGATTTTAGGATGCAGGTATTCGTCTATCAGCAAGGTTGTTTCAGCAGGAAGGCCCTCTTCTTCTGAATAAATAATGTTTTCCCAAATACCGGAGAAAGGCGAATTCCTGCTGACATACTTGTCAATTTCGGAACGCTGTAATTTTCTGACCGCATTCATCAGGGAAATATCTTCTGTAACCAACTCTGTGGTAGGTACATATTTAGAAAGGTCAATGTGTTCAACCTTGCCGAGGAATTCCATGTTTTCCTGATCAAACTCTCCACAGACCAACTCAACATTGAATCCCGGATATTTTCCGGGTGTTTCAATAAAAACCACGCCAAGCCTTTGTGAAGAAACAACAGGTTCGCTGACGGTATTGACTACTTCAACCACTTCTTCTTTTCGCTGAACAACGGGCTGCTCCTCAACAATTGACGTTGTCACCCTTTTTACTGTTGGGTCAAGTACCCTCAGGAAGGGCTTGCCATCTTTATAGGTAAATTCAAATTTTTTCTGCCAGTCGGGTTCATTCATGCTGTACCCATAGATTCCCAACAATTTGTTCTTTTCCTTGTCCCAGTTGCGGATGGTATCAAAATACAAACTGCCATAGGCATTCAACAACTGAAGAAAAAGAATATTTTTGTGTATACAAAGCGGGTGTACTTCCTCTGTACACTTGCAGGAAGTATCGAAATTGCGCTCTTCATTTCGTTGGATGACCAGGGGAAATGCCTCGCCATTGAGTTCCAACTTGGCTTCCACCCTTTCATCCTTTGCACTGATGATGGTGGCTTTGGTTGTCCTGAGCGCCACTTCAGCCTTCTCACAAACCTCCTGGGTGGCAAGCATCCGAATGGTGCGGAGTTCGATCTGCTTCATTTTGATGACCGTATGCCGCTGGTCGTACTTGATGGCGCTGTCGCCAATCATGTTCTTGTCCACCAGATCCTGCAATTGCAAGAGTGCGGCCGCCTCATGCCTGCAGATATCACCCAAGTTATAGGGGCAAGAACAGCGCAAAGCCATGGCTCGCGGATCTTTGTATTTCTGTACATGAACCTTGTAAAACGTGCTGTAATTGTCATCCTTCACCCTAAAACTTACGGCGCCCAGCAGGTCGTCGTACTCAATGAATTCAACGTATCCTATCGCATGGATTTTTTTCCCACGACGGATGACTTCATCCGTTCCGTTGTTGTAAATGAATTTCAGTAAATGCGATAATGACATGAATGATGTTGGGTTAATTGGCGAAATTAATGCAAAAGAACCCTAATCCTATCGCTTGCCAACTATAAATTACTAGGCCCGAAAAACAAGAATAATGTGGAAAAAAATCAGTAAATTAAGCGGTTTTTTGCTTTGGAATCTGCAGCTTTATGCTTCCAACACCAACCTGTCTCCCCTGAAAATGGGAAGCACGTTGGCCACATCAGCAGACAGGCAATAACGGATGTCTTTTTCAAGCCCATAATTCATCAGGCGATGATAGTGCGTCGCTCCGTGGCGTTCCATGAAGCCAAACCTGTCTTCGCCCGCTTCAAGGAATAAACTTTCAGCCATCTTGGAAGAATCGCAATGCATCTCAAAATGATCCTTGATCCTGTTGATGACGGCACCTGCAAACAAGGTGTCTTCCATGTTGATCCTGTCTTTCCAGGCGGAACAGCCCAGAAAAACATCCTTGTCTGATGCCATCAGGTGATCACACACTGCAGAAAGATTGGGGAATGATCCGGTAATGGTTTCTGGCGCACCGCTGTCAAGGGCCATGTGCAAGAGCTTGGTTCCATTGGTGGTTGTCAAAACCAACAATTTGTTTTCAATGAATTCCCTTGGGTATTCAAAGGGCGAATTGCCATAACTCAATCCGGCTGCAACCCTTCCATCACGTTCACCGGCAGTGATGCCGTTGAGTTCTGCGCCGAGTTCTATGCAACGAGGAACAGTGGCCACAGGCATTACGGCCTCAGCGCCGTTGTATAAAGCTGTGGCAATGGTAGATGTAGCCCTCAACACATCGATGATCACCACAACACTGTTGCTGATGTCATACAAGTTGAGGAGTGCAGGAGATAGTGAAGTGAAAAGTTTTCTCTGTTGTGCGCCCATCAATCTTATTTTACAAATGGAAGCTGAACCACAACCGCCTTGATTTGCTTGTCGCGGATATCAACAAAAATTTCAGACCCAACAGGAGCAAATTCTGAAAGCACATACCCCATGCCAATGCCCTTGTTGAGGGTTGGCGATTGGGTTCCTGAAGTTACACGGCCAATGAGGTTTCCCTCTTCATCCCTGATCATGTAATCATGACGAGGGATGCCGCGGTCTACCATCTCAAATCCAACCAGTTTCTTTTCAACACCAATCTCTTTTTGCTTTTTCAAAAAAGTTGATGCGGTGAATTCTTTTGTAAATTTCGTGATCCATCCCAGACCCGCTTCGAGCGGTGTGGAATAATCATCAATATCATTGCCATACAGACAATATCCTTTTTCCAACCGCAAAGTATCGCGGGCACCCAGGCCTACTGGCTTGATGCCTGCTGCAGCGCCGGCTTCAAATATCGCGTTCCAAATCTTGACTGCATTGTCGCCCTCGTCTTCAAAATAAATTTCAACACCACCCGCGCCGGTATAGCCCGTTGCGCTGACCAGTACATTCTCAACGCCTGCAAAAAGGCCTTTTGAGAACGTATAATATTTCATGTTGAGGATGTCCATCTCTGTAAGGGATTGCAAAACCTTGGTAGCGTTAGGCCCCTGAATGGCCAACAGACAGGTGTTCTCAGATATATTGTGCATGTCAACTTTCCCCTGGTTGAATTCCTGGATCCAATCCCAGTCTTTTTTGATGTTAGACGCATTCACCACCAGCATGTAGACCTTGTTCTGTTCCACACAATAGACCAACATGTCGTCAACAATGCCTCCATTCTGGTTCAGGATGGAGCTGTACTGGGCCTGCCCATTTGTTAGCTTGGAGGCATCGTTGGAACTGATCTGCTGGATCAGGGACAACGCACTTTCACCCTTCAGGATGAATTCACCCATGTGGCTTACATCAAAAACACCAACATTGTTGCGAACCGCATGGTGCTCGTCGTTGATCCCGGTGTAGGAAATGGGCATGTTGTATCCGGCAAACTCGGCCATCTTGGCACCAAGTGCCTGATGGAGATGGGTAAAGGGAGTTGATTTCATGGGAGTAAAGATAAATCTATCTCCCCATCTTCAACAAATTCATCGCACCAAAGAACAATCGTCTGGGATTGGAGGAAGCACCTGCAGCAGGATCTTCCTCTCCATCTGCCATGGCGGTGGTATTGATTTTGACGTTGACGGTGGTATCTCCGTTTTTGATGTTCAACTCCATTTCCTCAATCTTCTTGTTTTCTTTTTCAATCTCTTCTTTCATTTGCTGGATCCTGTCCATCAACTCACCCTTATCGGTTTCTTCATCCTTGAATTTCTTTTCGATTCCCGTTTCTTTCATGACGTACCAAACACCGCTTCTCCAGAAATTATCGTCCTCGTCATCCACATTGATGGACAGGCCATTTGCACCACCTTTTACAGAATACCAATGCAGGTTATTGGCCTTTCCGTCCACATATATTTCCTTGCCAACCGGTACTTCAATTTGCACAATCACCTGCTGGTTGTGAAACTTATTTTGGGTGGTGATGGGGAAGGCGATCGGAAGACTCAGGATGCTGTCGTACTGCTCAACTGCATAGGATATTTGCTCAGCAATGATTTCAGCATTCCTGGGTGAAGAAGACCTTGCGCGCTTGATGAGTGTAACATGGAAACTGTCGTCACGGCTTTTTTCCAGCTTGACACGGATGTTCTTGATCAACAGGCTGTCTTCATTTGCAGATAGCATCAGATCGGAGGAAGCCCTTTCCTCTTCATCATCATTTCGGTCCCAATTCAAATCCATCGGATAGTAATTCCCTTCTGCATCCTTGAATTCAACCTTCAGTTTTCCTGCACTTGGCTGGGCGATGCCGATTTCGGTCTTGACCTGTCCGGCACGTTTGAATTCTTTGGAAACGGTTGCCACCAGCATCACGGCCGATACCCAACCCAGCGCCCACAAGATGCCAAATGTAAGGGCGATGTATGGGCTTCTTGTTTTCGAACCTGCAATCCTGCGAACCAGCCACTGTACCAGGGCAACAACAGGAACTGCAATGAACAGGATGATGGTTCCCCAGGCATAGGCCTGGATCTGGGAACTGTTGACGGCAAAATCCATGAGCGGCATCAGCATGTTGGTGCCGGCAAAAAGTCCGATCAGTCCTGCAATCATTGCGATGGCAATCACACCAAGGATAAAAAATATGATGACCTTTAAAACGCCAACAATGAACCTGCCGAAGCTGTTGCCGGAACGCTTGACCGCAGGACCCGCCTCACCAGCAAACCTGCTGGCCGTTTCCCTTGCTTCCTGTCCGAATTCAGAGGCCTTATCAGACAAGCCCTGTTTCCATTTGCTGGCACTGTCTGTAAAGTTTTTCTTCACGCCCTGCATTTCATCCTGCACCTTGTTCTTGATGGACTCGAGATCAACTTTTTCACCTTTCATTTCCAGTTTTTCGGATGCAGTAACCGCCTTGGGAACAACAATCCAAAGAATCAGGTAGATCAGGAACCAGGTGCCAAAAGGCAGGGTGATGGCTCCCCTGAAATGAACCCAATGAAACATGCTTTCGAAAGCGCCCAAAATAAAAGGCAGTGCAAAAATCAAGCGGGGTATCCAGACCGCGATATTAAAGTATTGTGCAATTCCGCTGGCCACACCACCAAAAACCTTTTGGTCTGCATCACGGTACAATTTTCTTGTTACCGCAGTATGGTTCATGAATCGCTCAGGAAGAATCGCCCACAATACAATATAAAATACGAGGCCAAACCCGAACGAACCTACTGTCAGCATGGCAAACAAAACCCGCACAATGGTTGTGTCAATCCTCAGGTAAGCACCCAAACCGCTGCAGACACCGCCCAAGATTTTTTCGTTGCTGTTTCTGTAGAGAGAGCCGCGGGGTTCGGAGGAAGGGTTGAGCTTGCCAGCCGAAGGCTGGGAGGTTGAAGGGTTGGGCTTGCCTGCCGAAGGCTGGGTGTAATTGTCTTCGATGATCACATCATCAAATTGCTCCGGACGGCCGATGCTGGCGATAATGGCAGCAACATGTTCCTGGCTGATAAAGGTGGACTGCCCGGCTTTTAGTTTTTCACTGAAAAGCTCAGCGATGCGGTTTTCGATGTCATTGATAATCTCCTCTTTTCCCTCTTCATTGGCAAAATGATTGCGGAGGCTTTCAATGTATTGTTTCAATTCTTCAAATGCCGGTTCCTCAATGGGGATCACCCTGCCCTGGAAATTGATATTGATTACTTTGTTCATGGTCTAAGTTTGTACGTTAAGATTGATGTTTGTTGCGAAGGTTTATCCTATGTTGGTCAGGCTTTATCATTGGGGAGATGACTATTTTCATCAGTTGAACTGGGTTCGGTATTGGTGGGTTGCTCAGGTAACTGTTGGATGTCGCCCTTTGCTTCAACCCCCCTGCCTTCGGCAGGCAAGTTCAACTCTTTCTTATTTCCAATCACCCTCTCCACCGAGTCACTCATTCCCCTCCAGGTCATTTCAAGCTCTTTGTAAAAAGCTGCGCCTTTTTCGGTCAATGAAAAATACTTGCGGGGCGGCCCACCGGAACTTTCCACCCATCGGTAGGCCAGCAGGTCTGCATTCTTCAATCGTGTAAGCAAGGGGTAAAGTGTTCCCTCAAGGATATTGAGGTGGGCCTTTTTCATCTCTTCGATGATATCACTGGGATAGGCCTCTTCGCGCTGGATGATGGACAGGATGCAAAACTCAAGCACCCCTTTCCTCATCTGGCTCTGTGTATTTTCTATGTTCATGGTCCTGTTTTGATCGTGAAAGATGCAATAACAGGACAAAGATATGTACTATTAGAATACTATGCAATACATAGTACTAATATTTTGACAGTACTTTAGAAATATTTAACTAAATGCATTTTTTGCTGCCTTCCACCGATGTACCTGAAAGTTTTGCCATCATAAAAGCCATCTTCCTCCAGCATGATCCGGATTTCTTTCCCCCATTCGGGTATGAGGGTGGATGAATTCAGTTCAATGGAATAGGCAGTATTGGGGTAAAGCCTATAATCACCACTGCCCGGAACCCCTTCCTGCTTATCCCACATGCCGATGGTAGGACCGGCAGCATGGCCATGCAGTCCGAGGGGATGTGTGTAGATGCTGGGCACAATTCCCTCTGATTTGGCCTGTTTTATTGCAGCAAGCAGCATTTCATTGCCAGTCCTGCCCGTCTTGAACTGGGCCGTCAGGATATCCTGAAGCCTGTTGCTGCTGGCAAAGGCCTTTTTGATGGAAGCCGGAGCATCGGTTTCACCGGGTTTCAAAACATAGGCATGTTGTTGAACATCCGTGTTCAGCCTCAGGTAGGTGATGCCAAAATCCACATGCAACAAATCTCCCGGCCTTATCACATCATCCTTAGGCCGATTGGAGAAGCTCCTCAGGTGTTCGAAGTTTGCTGTATCGTTTCTTTGAACGGCGACAGAAGGATGAAACCAGGTGGAAAGCCCCAGCGATGTAACCTTCTGGCGAAACCACCATACAAGGTCATCGGTGGTGGTGATGCCCGGCGTGATGACCTTGGCAGAAAAACCCTCGGCAATGATATCATGTGAAATCTTG
>Ga0209550_10006265_pt1 | contig 11094 bp, 5 predicted proteins | sample LauGreSuBDMM15SN_2_FD_187567 | JGI IMG/M metagenome (GOLD analysis project Ga0209550, IMG submission 187567) | Freshwater lake microbial communities from Lake Michigan, USA - Su13.BD.MM15.SN (SPAdes) (version 5) | ecosystem: Environmental > Aquatic > Freshwater > Lake | place: Lake Michigan, USA... | reverse complement strand
ACCTGGAGGTATCGCTCGCGGAGAGCGGTGGAGTGTACTACGCGCGTGCGGCGTAACACGACATCGGCTACGACGAATACTAAGTTCCGCAGGTATCGCTCGGCGGGAGAGCGGTGGAGTGTACTACGCGCGTGCGGCGTATCTAACACGACATCGCCTCATCGGCTACGACGAATACTAGAAGTTCCGGAATACCAACATATCGGACAAAGCACCTAATCGCTATCTTGAGCATGCTCATCGGGTTCGCACTCCTCTCCTTCAGCCTCTTGCGCCGCCGGGCCGGCGGAGCTCCCCGCTGCGCGCTTGGCCGCCTTGGCCGCCTTCTCGGCGGCCATCGCTGCGCGCTTCTTCTCCTTCTTCTTGTTGCGCTTCTCCGCATTCTTGGCGGTCTTCGACTCGACCTCCTCCTGCGCCTGCCGCCGCTCCTCCTCCCACTCCTTCTGCGCCTTCTCGCGTACGGCCTCTTTCTCCATGTCGGCAAGCCGCGCGAGCTCCTTGGTGCGGTACCCGCGGTACGTGTGGAATTCGCCGCTGCCTGCGCCGGCGGTCGAACCCATCACGTTGATCACCGGGTCGACAGCGAGCGCCTCCTCCTTTTCCTCCTGCCGCTGCGCGAGCTGCTGCACCTTTCGCTCAAACGTCGCGAGCGCATCCAAGTCGGCCGTCATGGCCGACATTTGGTTCTTGGCCTCGAGCGGCATATGCACGCTCCGCTGCACGGCCTCTCGACGTTCGCGCGCCCACCGCTCCATTTCCCGCGCCGAAGCGACGGAGGACGCCATGGGCCACCACTGAGTTCCGCCTGCGCCTGCGTCTGCCCTGGCTCAGAAGAAGGCCAAATCCAGTTGAGACCACGCTCGAGGCCGTCCTGCAGTGCAGTAGCGGGCGTGCGCAAGGGTGGAAAGGAAGTGTTCACACCGACTCGCGCCAACTTGAGCGCATCGAAAGGGATAATTGTCACTTTTAAGCCTGCAGCCGTCGATCACGACACACACTTTCCATTTTGAGACATCAAGCGGCCGCCGCATCCAGGGCGCTGGAATCCTGCTTCTGTTCCGCAAACGAGGCTTGCGCTTCACGTCAAGCAAGCCAAAAGTGGACGGTGATGGCAGCAGTACCAAAGTCCTTGCCAGGAAAGGATGAAGATGACGTTGACAGCAGCGAGGAGGAAGATGACGTTGACAGCAGCGAAGATGAAGCTGCACAAGAGGACGAGAAGGATGCAAACGAGGTCGATTGGGCCACCGACGGACAGACAACTGGCCATCCTTATATTGGCCAGCTGGTTGCCGTCTTGCACGACGGCGCGATCTCCCGTGGCACTATCCGGATGTGGGTGCCTGCAAACGAGGATGCCGACGATGAGCCCGCCCTCTTCCACATGGTCCATGATGATGGCGATCGTGAGGACCTCGATGAGTTTGAGGTGGAAGCGGCCATCAAGCGAGCCGCTCGGCGCACGGCCGGGTCGCCGCGCAAAGCGCGGTCGGAGCCCGTCTATGAGACGCAGACAGTCGAGTTCAAGCCGACCCCTGGTTGCAGCGGAAGGCTCAAGTGGGGATTCAACATGATCGACAAGTACACCGATGGGCGGACTTACGTCCAAATCAGCGCCGTTGACGTTGGGAGCTTGGCTGCGCGGGCCGGCTTGCTGCCGACGATGCTGCTGCTCTCCATCAACGGGACGCCGTGCAGCAGTGGTGAACTGGCCGCTCGCGAGGTCCTGCGGGAGCTGAAGGCCACGTCGCCTGGCGAGCCCGTCCGGCTCGAGCTACGCTCCGTAGACGCGAACCTCCATCCTACCCAGGCAAGTGCGGCCTCCTCCACCGCCGATGCCGCGACGACGGCGCAGCGGCCTCGGCCAACTCCACCGCCGCCGCCGCCGCCTCCGCCGGCAAAGCCGCTGCACCCGCCCCCAACCGAGGCGCCCGAATGGGCGATGGCCGACGTCGAGAGGGCGGCCCTCGCTCCTGTCGGCGGGAAGTTCGATATCGTCGACGGCAAGCCGCGTCACCATGTGATGCTCAGCGCCCTCGAAGCACTCGTCACGACGCCAGCGGAGGTGCTCGCGCCACACGCGAGCCGCCTCATTCCGTGCCTCTTTGGCGCCATCGAGACATCCCCAGTCGCGAACGTGCGCAAGAGGAGCCTCGATTGCATCGCCACACTGACCGGCGCCGGTGTCCGGCTCGACGCCCACTTTGTGGCCGTCGTCCGCTGCCTCAGCGATAGCTTCGAGGCGGTCGCTCATGGGGCGTCGGTGCTGCTCGACGAGCAGTGGGGCATCGAGCGGATCTCGGCAGTGCCCCAAGAGGAGCGCCGCCACTTCCGGCGCACGCTCCATGCCATCATCATGAGCGAGTTTGAGGAGCCTGCCGGTGTTATCGTGTCCTGGGCACTCGATCACTTCTTCGGCGTCGACGGGTGTGGCCCCACCGGGATCGACTGTCCTGGCGATCTGCAGGCGGAGCTCACGCACCTGGATCTCAACAAGATTGAGGTCATGCTCGAGGCTGACCTCGAGGCGATGCGGCGCTGGTACGGCTCGCTGCGGCTCCGCATGAAGCACGACCATGCGGTGCCAAAGCGCTTTGTGCATCGTGAGCGGCGTCAGCCCTCAAGAGGGTCCCGGCTGGATGGGTGGGGCGCCGAGCTCGAGAAGAGGTACAAGCTGAACGATGCTTGCGCCCCCTCGGCAATGGCCAAGGCGTCCAGCTTCCTTGATGAGCTCATGGCTCCCTACGTCGATTGGAATCAAAGAGGACTGGCCACGGTCGGTTTGGCGCGGATGCAGCAGCTGGCGTGCGCCTTTGTGCTCGGCCCACCGGCACCGCCTGGCAGCTTGGCCGAGCCGGCGGTGCCGTATGCAGCAGTGAAGAGCCTGGTTGCCACCATCTGCAGCCGACCCACCCCTGAGCTTGCTGAATCGCAGCTAGCTCCGATCGTCTCTTACCTCAAGGAGGGTAACGACCCGATCCTACTCGGCGCCGCCGTAGATCTCATCTGCATTTGTGAACGAAGGCTTCTGCTGGCCCACCTCAGACGCTTGATTGGCTGGCTGGCAACGACGTGCGCAGACGGCTTGCCCCTCTTGACGCTGAAGCAAGCGGCGAAGAAGGCCCTGTGCAACTTGGGATGGTTGGCGTTGCCCCGTGCATGCACGGACCGGTGGCTGGCCGACACGCCGATTGACATCGGGAGGCAGACGCCGCTGCTGACGGCGGAGGTGCTCGCACCGCACGCGGACGCCATCATCCGTACTTTTCTCACCAACGACATCGAGTTCCTCAACCCTTCACAGGGCTTCGCATCGATCAGCAGCCTCACATATACGTTCATGTGCCTGCTTCCATCCAGTGCCATCGCCAGCCACGTTGGGATACTCCGCACGATGCTCAGAGCCGGACATCAGACGCCACCACAAGACAAGCAGGCGTTTGCAATGGACGCTTTGATGATCAGAGGTGCCATTCATCTATTCTCCAAGCTACCTACAGACTTGATGGCTCAGAACATGGATGCTGTGTGGGAGCTCGTCTCGGCGTGGCGCGTGACGCTGGAGGAAACCGAGACGTATGGGTCTATATATTCGTCAACACGCGATCAATTATTCGACGGCTTTTCGAGGTACGACGGCTATTATTCGTCCAGGTTGGTAGTCCAGGTCAAACGAGGTTGCCTCGCGCTCTTAAATGACTGTCCGGTGGCCATCCTTGCCGAGCATGTGACATCTTTGATGAGGTTCAAGGCCTTCAGAGCCATGGCTCGGATCTCACCGGCAGATCTCGCGCAGTACATCCCTGAGCTCGTCAGCCTCGAGTCCGATCTCGATAATGGTGGAGGGTCAGCATGGTCCCAGGCTGGCGCACACGAAGTGCTTGCGAAGCAGCCAGACGGTGCTCTTGACGCTCACGTGGGCACCGTGCTGCAAGCATTGGAGAGGTATCACCCTTCACCCGGCAAGATGACCCCTTCGCCCGGAGCCTACCTTCAGCTGATGCTTAGCAAGGTGAGCGACAACACCCTCGGTGCTCATCTTGAAAGCGTGATCGCCTTCCTGACGAAAATGATGCCGGCGGCGGGTGGCGAACCCGAATATTTGTATAATGCCGCACATGTATTGACCCGAGGACTCGAAGACGCGGTGACGCGGCATCTGCTGGTTCGCTTGGCAAAGCTCGACTGGCAAGCACATGCCGTCGGTCTTGCACCCATATTTCTTCGCGCCTGGCTGCTTGAATTCCATCCTCATTCAGGCTACATACACGGGTACGAGCAATGTTTGCCTAACCTCTGCAACCTTGTGGCGCAGATACCATCAGCAGCGCTGGGCTCGTGTGCAAACCTCATCATTGGAGCCATGCTGAGCGACCGAGCCACGCGTGACGCCGCCAAACTTGAGGTCGGCATCGCTGCAAATTCTTACCCGACACTGTCGACAATCCGAATCCATGACATGACTTCCAAAGAGCGTGCGAAGCTGTACGATGCTGCCGTGGAGGTCCTCGCTCGGCTTCCCAAGGACAGCCTCCTGCCGCACGCTGGTATCCTCGTGTGGTTTCTGGGCGAGCTGACAGCAAAGAGCCAGCAGGTGGCTTTCAAATGTGTGATGAGCCTGGATGCGCAGGCGCTTGCGGAAGATGCAAACGTGCTGGCACTCGCTCGCTCGCGGCTGCTCAAGTCGCCAGTGCTCCAACGGCGGTCCAACGGCCTGCGGCTGCTGCTTCGGCTGGTCAAAGAGGCGCCCATGGCGCTTCGGCTGACGCAGGTGGAGGAGGGGGAGGTTGAAGGCAGCTCGTCCGCCTCTGCCTTCGCGGCGCCCAAGACGCGCGCAGACCGTCTCGGCTCAAATGCGATCCAGGCTGCGCAGGACGTTGCTCCCACGCACGAGGTGTACAGGCTCAGCGAGCAGCTGGTCAAGGCCATCGAGAATCCCAACGGCGTCGTTGCACACATGTACGCTGACGAGTTTGCGGATATGGGCTGGGCTGACAGTGTAGGCGAGGAAGACGCGGCAGCGGCGGCAGCAACTCCTTCCCCGTCGCGGCTGAAGTCGCCCCAAAAGCGAGGCAAGAGCGGCAGCGGTGCTTCTGGCGACGGCGAGCTGAGCGGCAGTGTGGAGGCAAAGCCTGCCAAGAAGCCTCGCACCAAGCGAGCCCCTGACGAGCCCAAGAAGCCCTCGACTGCCTACCTCCTATGGGTCAACTGCGAGGGGCGGCTGCAGGCCAAGCAGGCGCTCGGCGACGGCGCGAGCTTCAGCGAGGTGGGCAAGTGGTGCGGCGCCGCTTGGAAGGCGATCGAGGCTGCCAACAAGATGGTCTGGGACGAGAAGGCGAGTGCAGACAAGGCACGCTACGAGCGCGAGATGGCCGAGTACAAATCCAACATAGGGCGCCAGCCCTTAGCCACCGACGCCGCCGATAACGCCGACGATGATGACGATGGCGGCTTGTAGGGGTTCCTTCAGCTGTAGCCACTTATTTGACTCCAAGAGCGCGTCCAACTGGGAGGGTGGCAACCGAACCCCGACGGGTCGCGTTCGGTTGCCGTCAACGAAGGATGGTGAACCGATCATATGATCTTTCTCGAGGCTCTTGCCCACCTGCACGCTGCAGAGCCATCGAGCGCGCGCACCATGGCGGACTGCTTGCCATCGATGTATGTAGACCACTGTGCGATTTTGAGGTTCAGTGTGAAACCAGCGGGGTCGACAGCGGGGCTCTGTGTCCGTCTGTGATGTGTGGTCGGGGTCCGGCGGCTAGCACTGGGGAGTGTGGTGCACTGGTGCGGGGAGTTGTACAGTGGTCCTGAATCAACGTAATTTACGTAAACAGCTGCTGTGAAACACACGAGTATTCTGAGCGGGCAGTAACAGTGCCGTAGTTCTAAAGTAGTTCCGGTGTCCGGCGTGTGTGGTGTTTTAATTAACAGTCACACCACGAGCGAGTACGGTGTGGAGGGACGATGCTAGCACGCTCGCTCGTCTTCCCAAGGCGGCCCTTGGTTCATCACCGGTCGCCCGGTGTGCGGCTGCTGAGCGACGTTTCTACATTGACCGCACAGATAGCGTCCGTAAGTTCGCAGGTCGCCTTTGGTCTCCTTGTCATTCAACTCTCCAACCAGCGGCCGCGCGGTTGGCTGACGCCGGGCTTGTCCCTCGAAGTAAAACCGTCCGGCATGCCTGGCGCAGGGCGGGGTTTGTTTGCCGGCACCGACATGCCCGCTGGCTCAATTCTCGGCGCATACGCTGGCCGTGTGATTCGGCGAGACGTCTACCAGCGCAAGCTGCTGCTGGCGCCGAGCGCGGCCGAGTACTGCTGGCAGCTTTCGTCGTGCGACGCGGTTCTCGACCCCACGGATAGGCAAGGAAAATTATGCGAGCCGCTGCCGTTGAACGAGGAGCTCCCGGCATGGTTGCCTGGTACTGTGCCGACGACGCTCGCACTGATCAACGAGCCAGCGCCCGGCTGGGACGTAAATGTTGACACGTTCGAGCGGGGTTGGGAACTTACGTTTGCGCTCAATCGAGACGTGTTGGCGGGCGAGGAGCTATTTCTCGACTACGGACCCATGTACGACCGCTCCTCGTACGGAAGGTAACATCTACTACACGTTGTCGCATGACCCGCGACGTCCGACGAGACTCGAGCCACGAGCGAGCGGAGACGGCTCTCCGGGAAGGGGACGCGATAGTCGAAGAGTCGAATACGTCCCCCGGTCGGGTGGATTGTAGTATAGGCCTTCACCCCTAAACCGATGTACGGTAAGGTGCCAAGGATTGGGCGTACAATTACCAATCCGAAACTGATTAGAATTACTTCGAGATCTTGCGTTTCAGAAGAACGCTCGAGAGGGGCTCAACGGTGATCGGTGTAGGACCGGACTCGGTAGAACCCTCAGTCTGTCTGTCTATTACTCCAGCTGGCTCGGATCGAAGCGCGTGAGCTTAATTGGCTTCTCCTCATGGAAGATCTCGAGGATGTGATCGAGCTTGGCGAGGAGGCCCCTCTGGAGCTCGTCCTTCTCGCGGGTGTCGACCACGACGCCGTCGTCCAGAATGCCATGCGGCGCGAGCGCCTGCGCGCCACCGCCGAGCTTGCGCCCACCTCCGCCAAAAAAGGTCGAGGCTGCATCGATCGTGGCGCCGCCGACATCAGCCGAGCGCCAAATCTGGGCCGCGTCGTGTTGGGCATACGCGCCATGGTGGGCACACGCGCCATGGTGGGCACACGCGCCATGGTGGGCACACCAAATCTGGGCCGCGTCGTGCGACCATCCGTACTCATCCTCGACACGCGCCATGGTGGGCACACGCGCCATGGTGGGCACGGCCGCCACACTCGGCGCCAGCGCGGCCGGCGGCGGAACGGCCGGTGCGCTCACGGCAGGGAGGCACGCGCCATCGGAGGCGTCCGCAGTCGGTGGTGGCACCGACGGTGGATCGGCGGGCTCGACGAGCACGAGCCTCGAGCCGTCGGTGCCGTCGGCGGCGTTGCTGAACAGGTCGGCGCCCGCGGCCACGCGCATCCGTGCATCCCAAGACGCGGGGGCTTTCCTCGCCATGCGCTGCTGCTGCTGCTGCTGCTGCTGCTGCTGCTGCTGCCCTCCTCGCGTGAGTCTTCCTTGAGCGACGTGTTGAGCGGCGGGCTCCAAAGCGAGCCGTCGCGCCGCCTTGAGCTCCTCGAGCTCCCGACGCAATGCCATCGCATGCGCGGCGGCGGGAGCGAGGGGCTCGGACGCCGGCCTGGATGTCCCGTCGGCCTCCGCGGCGGCGGCCGCATGCTCTTCAGCGTTCCGAACAGCTCGCCACACTCGCGCGTCGTCGTCCTCGATGGCCGCCAGGACTCCAGGGAGGTCTGCCGTGAGCGGCCGGCCAATGGCCGCGAGGCTGCTGCTCAGGTTGAACGCGCGCGTGCGCGAGCCCACGTGCTCGAGTTGCTGGGGAGTGCCGACGGCCGGTGCGAGCCACGTGAGTGCATGCGGCGAGCGGCGCGGCGGCGAGCTTGGTGGATGGCCCAGCCCGCCGCCACCCCAGGGCTGTGAAGCTGGCCGATGGGCAAGCAAGGGCGCGGACGCCGACGTCGCCAGCGTCGAGGGTGGCGCGTAGGCGGTCGCTGCTCGCGAGGGGAATGTTACATCGCCGTCGAGCGCGTCGAGTGAGGCTGTCGAGGCGCTCCTATGACGCGGCTCTGCCGTCTCCGCCCGCACACCAGACGCCAGCTCGCGATCCGCGCCGTGCCGAGCACTCAAACCCGGCACGGGCGGCGCGGGCTGCGACCTTTCGGGCAGCTGTATGGTGCTCCGGGACAGCGGCAAGCTGCGCGAGCGCGTCAGAGCAGCGGCAGAGTCCCCAAGGGCGAGCACGGGCGTGCTGCCAGAGGCAGGGATGCTCGGCGCGCCTGCGAGCGGCGGCACAGTCGGCGGCGGCTTCTTACGCCGCGCCGAGCCGGGCCCAAGCGCCGAGCTGGGCGATGAGCTCCGCACGTTGAGCATGTCGCGCCGAGAGCCGAGCGGGTCCGCGGGCCCGAGGCTCTTTTGATAGGATGAGGAGGTAGCGAGCGTGAGCTCCCGCTGGCGCTGGCGCATCGCCTCGGTGCGGAGCGAGCTGCGGATGATCGACCGGTCGTGTGCCACCGCAGCGAGCTCTGCGAGCGCCTCCGTGCCCAGATGGCGAATCAGCTCCGCGGTAGGGAGAAGGAGTGTACGGCACTTGCCGTGGGCCGTGACGCTCGCGCCGTTCACACCGCCCAGCGGCTCGGCGGCCAGAACGGACGCGGCGGCGGTGATTGCCGCGCTACCCGCCTTCGCACAGCACAAGGGCGCGGAGCCTGGTGCGGCGGCGGCGGCGGCGGCCCGGTGGGTGGCAGCGGCAAGCTTTCGTCCCCTGTCGAGGAGCGCCTGAAGCACGTCGATGACACCAAGCAGCTCGGGTGCACCGACCTCGGCGAGCTGCGCGCTCGGCGCCGTGTCGGGCGCACCACCAGCTGGCGCCAGCTTCTTCTTGAATCCGCTGCTGCTGCTACTACTTGCGAGCGGCGCGAGGAGCACGCTTACGACGGCCACTCCGCTCGTGAGGACCTCGAGCCCTTCACACGCATCGCCCTCGCGCAGAATGGGCGCGCCGTTGGCGTGAACGCGCTCGAGGCCCGCGTGCGCGAGCGCGCGCAGCCCGGCGTGAGGGCACTGCCGGAGCAGCGGCAGCTCGCTCAGCAGATCCTCGCGTCGACGCAGCACCTGCAGAAGCGGCAGCTGCAGCCGCTTCGCAAAGGGAGCCGCAGGCAGCTCGAGGATCTGGACGTCGGTGCGCGCGACGGCAGCGAATGCGAGTGGTTGCAGCCACGTGAGCGATGCCTGCGAGAGGCACTCGCCCGGCCCGAGCGACGCCGCCTCCTCGGGCTGCTCGCTCGCGGGCGCCTTGGCAAGAAGCACGCCGTAGCCGGCGATGATGAGCAGCGGCGAGCGCAGCATGTGCATGCCGTCGAACAGGAGCTCACCGGCGGGCACGTAGCGCGGCCTGAGACCCAGGCACAAGGCCAGGTGCGCGTCCGGCCACGCAGTGGCGCCCACCTCAAGGCGCATCTCGCGGAAGGACCGCAGCGGCAACGTGAGCTGCATGAGTCGGCGAGCCTCCGGCAGCGACCGTAGCTGGCCGGGTGGCCGCGGAGCCTCCGTGACGCCGTCCACGCGCAGGAGCGGCGCGAAGGGCGGCTGGCTCGAGCGGAAGACCTCGAGCGGAGCCGAAGGGTGATTTGCGTTGGCCTCCATACTCTCAGCCGTTTCTATTTCTTTCCACGGGAGTGCATGGCGAAAAACGCCTCGTAGGCAATTTCGAAACCAACCGGGCTCCGATCCCAGCTCTCCCTGAAGGAGCACCGATACAGCGCGAAGAGACGTTGGCAGGAAGGACACCCATTATCGATGGCTGTGGCCTATGCGGAGACGCACATCAGCCCGACGCTCGGGCCTGCGCTGGCCGCGCTGTGCCGCGCCAAGCCGGCCGATCCGGTCACATGGCTAGCCCACTATCTGCTCGAGCACAAGCCGGCGAAGAAGCTGGTGGCGGCAGGCACAGCTGCGGCGATGAAGTCATTTGTCGACGCGTTTGAGAGCGAGGAGGGAAAGGCCGAGCTGAAAAAGCTGTTCATGTCGATTGACACCGACGGAAGCGGTTCCGTTACCTCGAAGGAGTGGGGCAAGGCCATCGGCCAGCATTGGAAGGAGATGGGCAAATTCTTCGGTGGACTCAGCATGGGTGAGGTGGGCAAGATGTTCAAGAAGCTGGATGCGGACGGCTCAGGCGACCTCACGTGGGACGAGTTTGAGAATGCGCTACAGCAATTGGACATGAGTGTGCGGCTCGCGCAGGCGCTCGAGACGAAGGAGGGGGCAGCCGAGTTCAAGGCACTCTGGGATCGTTTGGACACGGACGGCGACGGCAAGGTTACCGGTAAGGAGTGGGGCTCGTCCGTCAAGAGGGAGCACGAGGTGATGTCCAAGTACTTTGGCGGCAAGAACCTCAAGGAGGTTGGCAAGATGTTCAACAAGATCGACATTGATGGCTCGGGCGACCTTACATGGGACGAGTTCGTCCAGGGGTCGATCAGGCTAGTGATGCCTTGAGTAGAGGGCAGTGGGCAGAACAAGTCATTCCCTCAAGGCAGAATTCTCAGAGTCAAACACCGTGCGCCCGCGGCAGCCGGGGTTTGCGTGCGACGAGCCCAACCAGGGTTCCAGCAGCACGGTGAACTGCGTACTGGGTTTCGGCTTGAATCGGACTCCCGAGTACTCTCCCGTGTCTTTAGCACGCATAGCAGCGACGCGTCGTCCCTCGTCCGCGTAGTACCGGCGACCGGCGCATGCGGTGGCAGGGTATACTCGCAGCTCGATGCGGGCCTTTATCGTTGGAATTCATGTCCATGTTTAGTATGAGACTCGACCGGCGCGTTTTTATTTCGTTCGGGTTTTTACGCTGTTACTACGCTCGGCTTAACGGTCGCGCTCTAACGACCCCCCTTACCCCCGGCGCCCGGGCCCCGGCGCGCCGAAACGTCCGGTATTTTATTCGAAAAAACACGAAATACAAATACCAAT
>Ga0209550_10006263_pt1 | contig 11099 bp, 11 predicted proteins | sample LauGreSuBDMM15SN_2_FD_187567 | JGI IMG/M metagenome (GOLD analysis project Ga0209550, IMG submission 187567) | Freshwater lake microbial communities from Lake Michigan, USA - Su13.BD.MM15.SN (SPAdes) (version 5) | ecosystem: Environmental > Aquatic > Freshwater > Lake | place: Lake Michigan... | reverse complement strand
CAACTACTAGCAAGATCTTTGTTGGCTTGGTAGCTCAGTTGGTACGAGCGAACGACTGAAAATCGTTAGGTCGCCGGTTCGATCCCGGCCCAAGCCACTCGAGATTTCGACAACTTAACTTTCAAAATAGTCAAGTGAAAGACGTTTGGAATCCCTCAAGAATTATTCAAAGCGTTTGGCTAATACAACTATTTCGCCATTAACACTTAATAACTTGTTTGTAGCGAGTTTGCCCAGCACTTTTGAGAAATCGCACCCGCGTAATTAAAATGAGTTAGATAATTCTCTAATATCGAATGGCTCTATTTTGCCATCTTCTGCGGGTGCTTGCATCAAGACTATTTATTGTGGTGGTTCGCCGGTCACGACCGCCATCTTGGTTGAGGCAAATCAAGCTGCAATTCCAGCCTCATTACGCAGAAATGAAGTACATAACTTTGCCAACTGGTTTCAATCCTTCTTTAGGAATTCAATGCATCGATGGTAGTCGATTGGTGGGTGTTTTGCTCTGGTATGAAGCAGAAGGCCGATAACATTGCCCTATGCGCATTCTTTTAACGGGCTCTAGTGGAATGCTTGGGAGTTCAATCAAGAGACTCCTAAGTGTTTCTACGTTTGATCTCTTGACTCCTTCCCGCATAGATCTCAACTTGCTCGACGCAAAAGCTGTTGATAACTACATCAGAACGCATAAACCTGAAGTAGTTATTCACGCTGCTGCTCGTGTCGGCGGAATTCAAGCAAATATAGAATCGCCCTACGAATATTTAACTGAAAATATTCGAATGGATTCAAATCTCTTTTCTGCTTCAATGGAATACAGGGTTCCAAATCTCCTCTATATGGCGAGCTCTTGTATGTACCCGCGCGACACTTTTCAACCAATGCAAGAATCCCAGATTTTGTCCGGAGCTTTAGAGCCAACAAATGAGGGCTACGCTCTAGCTAAACTTGTAGCAACTAAGGCAGTTGAGTTAGCAAGTACTCAATATGGCCTAAATTGGCGTTCATTGATACTTTCAAACCTTTTTGGTCCTGGCGATCACTTTAATTCTGATAAGAGTCACCTACTGGCAGCCATAATTACAAAGGTTGAGGCAGCTAAACGTACGAATGCGCCAGAAATAATCATGTGGGGTACGGGCAGTGTTCGACGTGAATTCACCTACGTTGAAGATGTTGCTGAGTTCATAGTTTCAAAAATTTTTAGCTTCAAGGACCTGCCAGCAACACTGAACATTGGCCTAGGACGGGACTATTCAGTGTTTGAGTACTACCAAATGGTGGCACAATGCGCGGGCTATCTAGGCAAGATCAGTGCTGATGCCTCAAGACCTGAAGGCATGCGACAAAAACTTATGAATATTGAAGTTGCTCAAAAATTGGGTTGGCGCCCCACTACAAATGTGACCGATGCTATTGCTAAAACCTATGATTGGTATATTGATTCTGTGCGAGGAGGTAACTGATGACCCAATATTCACTAGCAAGTACTACATGGGATGAACAAGAAATTGATGCTATTAATGAAGTTATCAAGTCTGGCATGTACACGATGGGTGAGCGAGTTATCGCATTTGAAGCGGAGTTTGCTAAAAAAATGGGTTCAAAATTTGCCGTAATGGTGAACAGTGGATCGAGCGCAAATTTGATTTTAGTTTCTGGATGTCGCTACCTAAAGAAACCTAAACTAATTCTAGGTGATGAAGTGATCGTGCCTGCAGTTTCATGGAGCACCACTTACTATCCAGTCACGCAGATTGGCGCAGTCCTTAAATTTGTAGATATCGATCCGGATACCCTAAATATTGATGTAACTAAAATTGAAGAAGCAATTACGCCAAAGACTAAAGCTATATTTGTAGTTAACCTACTAGGAAACCCCGCCGACTGGGATTCACTAAAAAAGATCGCGGACAAGTACGAGCTTTTTTTAATCGAGGATAACGCTGAATCTCTTGGTGCGACTTTGAGCGGAAAACTACTCGGCACATTTGGGTTTGGCGGAACGTATTCAAGTTTCTTTAGTCATCACATTTCCACAATGGAAGGTGGCTTAGTTGCCACGGATGACGAAGAGCTTTACCAAGTGATGAAATCTCTTCGGGCCCACGGCTGGACTCGCGACTTACCTGAAAAGAATCATGTGTTTAATAAGACAGGCCATGCTTGGGATGACTTGTATAGATTTGTACTCCCTGGGTACAACGTAAGGCCATTGGAAATGGAGGCCGCAATTGGTTCAGTTCAATTGCGTAAACTGGATAGTTTCATTGCTACACGCAGAAAGAATGCTGCACTGTTTCAATCTGCAATGCAGGATCTTGATGGCTACCGCATACAAAAAGAAAATGGAAATTCCTCCTGGTTCGGGTTCTCATTAATTCTAGAGGGAAAATTAAAGGGAAAACGTGCTGGACTTATTCCACAACTAACTAGGGCTGCAATAGATAGTAGGCCAATTGTTACTGGCAACTTTGCAAGAAACCCAGTTATCGAACATCTGCCTCATTTAGACATAGGGCCTTTGCCCGCAGCTGATAATATTCACGATAATGGCCTTTTTGTTGGTAATCATCACTATGATTTAAATAATGAGTTAGATTTATTGATTGAAACACTCACGAATTTCGAGCGGAGTATTTAAGTGAAAAAAGCCTTAATCACAGGCATCACCGGGCAAGACGGCTCTTACTTGGCTGAACTATTGCTCGAAAAAGGCTACGAAGTACACGGGCTAATCCGTCGTTCTTCAACTTTTAATACATCTCGTATCGACCATCTTTTCCAAGATCCCCATGAAAAAGGGGTGAAGCTACATCTTCATCATGGAGATATCACCGATGGGGTTGGCTTAGCTAATTTAATTCGAGCAATTGAACCTGAGGAAATCTATAACTTAGCAGCGCAAAGTCACGTTAAAGTTTCGTTCGAAGTTCCAGATTTTACCGCGCAGGTGGACGCTGTTGGAACAATTAGATTGCTTGAAGCCATTCGTGCTTCAAAAATAGATACTCGATTTTATCAAGCATCAACTTCTGAATTATTTGGAAGTACTGCACCCCCGCAATCAGAATTGTCACCTTTTGCCCCACAAAGCCCATACGCTGCTGCAAAGCTATATTCATATTGGGTAGTTCGAAATTATCGCGAGGCGTATGGAATGCATGCTACAAATGGAATTCTTTTCAACCACGAATCCCCCCGCCGTGGCGAAACATTCGTAACTCGTAAAATTACAATGGCTGCAGCGAGAATTAAACTTGGGGTTCAAGATAAGTTGTACCTGGGAAATCTCGATGCTATACGCGACTGGGGCTATGCAAAAGAGTATGTCGGATCGATGTGGCTAATGCTCCAGCAGGACAAGCCTTCAGATTACGTTGTTGCCACAGGCGTTGGAGCAACTGTTAAAGACTTTGCAGAAGCCTCTTTTGCACGTGTTGGATTGAATTGGCAAGACCATATAGAGGTTGATCAGAAATACATTCGCCCAACAGAGGTGGATGCATTAATTGGAGATCCTACAAAGATTTCAAAAGAACTAAAGTGGCAAGCTAAGACTCATTGGAAAGATATTGCAGAGCTGATGGTAGATGCCGATTTGGAACTTTTGCGAAATAAATTTTAAGACACGCCCCATCCACCATCAATTTCGACTACTTGTCCTGTCACGAAATTTGACAAATCGCTCGCGAGGAAAGCAATAGCACCCCTGAAATCATCTTCCACTGCCATGCGTTGTAATGGAGTCTTTGATTCATATCTTTCTACAAATTTAGGGTCTTGATTTCTAAAGATTCCTCCTGGGGAGATGACATTTACCCTCACATCAGGGGAAAGGGTTGTTGCAAGCCAGCGCGATAGTTGTATTAGCCCACCTTTAGAGGCTGCGTAGGCAGCTGGATTGCTCATTCCGGTACCGGTATACAAGCTCCAATCTGGTCCATACAAACCGTAAATTGAACCGATATTGATAATGCTGGCTCCTGAAGAACTGCGTAGCGATGGCATTAGTCCTTTGCATAGATCAAATACCGCAGTCAAATTTACTTCCATCGCTCTGCGCCATGTTTCAAGAGTCTGCTCCTCGAAAGCAACATTCCAACCATCTAATTTAGAAGATCCCACAAAGGCCGCATTATTGACAATAATGCTTAATGGATCCTTACTTAAATTGATACTTGATATCAACTTTGCTCTCTCTTGGGGAGACTCAAGGTCGCAGTATAGAAATTCAACGCAGACCTCCCACTTCTTCATTAAGGCATCGGATAAGTTTTCGAGATTAGTTCCCGGTAAATCGACCAAGACAAGATTTGCTCCTAACTCGGCAAGGGTGTCAGCAAAAACCTTTCCCAGATTTCCAGCGCCGCCTGTGATGAGGGCTTTTCTGCCCTTAAGGTCGCTAAGTGATTTTATAGTGGTCAACTGTTTACTCCTCAAGTTTCATTAAGTATTCGGCTACTTGAAAATCTAAAGGAGTATCGATGTCGATTGCGCGCTCAGTTGGTACATGTACTGCCCCTACGCGACCTTCAAATATAGATTTATGCGAAAGCACAAATTCAGAATTAGCCACATAGCAAACAGTAGTCATATCATAAACAATTGGTACGTCCTGTCTACGATGTATTAATGAATCGGGCGGACTAGCCAAACCGTATTTTTCATCAGGCAGAGTTTTAACCATATTGAAGTAAGGGCTACGGCGAGATTCCGTCACACTGATAACGATGTCCGAAGTTCCCTTGTCATACTCATTCAGACAATTCTCGATGTCGATTGGTGCCCTCAATGGTGCTACCGGAGGGAGAGAAACCATAACATTGGGAATAGTGCCTGTGGACTCCATCAAATAATTCAAGGCATGTTTCCATGAATCCCATTCTGAACTTTCGTCTGTTGCTAACCAAGATGGGCGCATAAATGGGACCTCAGCACCATAATCCTTAGCAATCTTTGCTATTTCGGGCGAATCGGTCGAGACAATTAAGCGTTCTATTCGGCTTACCTTTAGCGCGCATTCAATGGACCATGCTATGAGGGGTTTTCCAGCAATTGGAAGAATGTTCTTCCCTGGCAATCCTTTAGACCCTGCACGCGCAAAGATGAATCCGACCACATTCACATCTATCACCAATTCATTCCACGGATTTCGGACACTGAAATTTGAGCTTTTCTCTTGGAGGAAAGTCTGGCTGACTCAACAACTTCCATAATACGGATCTCTTCTTGGCCTTGCTCAGAGGGTACGGTTAAATTATTTACTCTATCAATGAAAGTCAACCATTCAGACAGATAAGTTTTTTCATTGGATAATTCGCTAGTGAAAAGCACTTTCCATTCGCTCTCCCCTTTTTCAAGGACCGATACTTGCCCTTTTACCCCATCCCAACGCAAGCTACCCTCGTCACCTATTGCAACACAATATCTTGTTAGATCTTGGCGAATAAAGTCCAAGCTCAAAGTTGCAATTAATTGCCCACGTGAGCTTGCTGACTTGAAACCCATGATTAAGTGTGCTGAATCTTCCACATCAATTTCAAGTAAACTCTGTCGACTTAAAGATGCACTCACCCAATCAATTTCACCAAAAATCCACTGTAAATAATCTATTTCATGGCTTAGCTCAAGCAAGACTCCCCCACCAAGCGCATGATTCGCTGAAACGCCCTTGCGATAGTCAGTCTCCGGACGCCAATTAGGCAAATACTGACCAACTTCACATCTTACAGACAAGATTTCTCCCACATGATTCGACTTTATTAACTGAAAAAAATGCAAGAGTGATGGTGAGAAGCGCAGGTTATAGCCGACCATTAGTACTAATTTATTAGATTTGCAAGTATCTATCAGCTTTTGAACTCCAGCCAAGGAAGCAGTTAGAGGCTTTTCAATTAGTAGATGTGTCCCCTGGTGAGCTAAAGCCAGGGCGATTGGAAGGTGATGTGTAGAGGGGTTCGCAATGACTGCAATTTGAGGAGCAAATTGAATCGCCGCATCAAAGCTTTCTACGCAACTGACACCATACTTTGGATCTACCTCTTTACCTTGATTCCTTAGAACCTTTATCTCTGCCTCAGGAAAGAGTTCAAGAGCCAATCGGAGGTGACGGGATCCCGCACTACCAAGACCAACAATCAAAATTCGACTAATCAAGTCAGACCACCTTGGTCAGTCGTAGCCCCTATATTTTGTTTCATGACTCGTTAACTTTTAAAGGGTTACTAAATTTTCTAGCTTTTTGTAGCTGATCAGGCTGGCCTATGTCGAGCCAACGCTCATGAATTGGATAAGCAACCACCATTTTACTCTCTTTTTGTAACCTCTGGAATAAAGTTGGCATGTCGCAAGATTCCGATTTTACTAGATGGCCAATTACAGATGGGTCTAAAACATAGACACCTGCATTGATTTGGCTTCTGAAGATTGGTTTCTCCTCATAATCGAGAATTTCAATTCCTTGGGTCTTTACCACTCCAAATGGATTCTGCAACTCATGTACCCGAACGGCCATCGTTCCGATAGCAGAATGTTTAAGGTGAAAATCGAGAAGGTCTCCGTAATGGATATCAGTAATCACATCTCCATTTGTTACAACAAAAGCATTTTCAGGAATGGGATTCAGTAAACTTAAAGCACCTGCTGTTCCAAGTGGTAAATCCTCCCTCAAATAATCGATTTTTACTCCAAAATTGTCACCATTACCAAAATACTCTTCGATCATATGTCCTAAATGATAAATTGCCAAAACAAAGTTTGAGAACCCCTCGGTTTTTGCACTCTCAATAATGTGTTCGAGGATGGGTTTACCCGCAATTAAAAGCATCGGTTTAGGGCAATTTTCTGTTTGTGGATGTAAACGAGTTCCTTTTCCCCCAGCCATAATAACCATTACATTCGAGCGCAGAGTTGGTTGGTCAACCTGATCCCACAGATGGAGCCCTAGCACTTCCATTTTTTCATTCACAATAGGTATTTGTTGAATTTTATTTGCCTTCATTAATTGAAGAACCAAATCTCGGCTTAAATCTGGTGGTACTACTAACGCTTCAGAGTGAACGATGCTCTCGATAGAATTTGTCAGGTCTAAGCCTTTGAGTAGCCCGCGTCGAATATCTCCATCTGAAATCGTTCCTAGGAAAGCACCAAACTGATCAGTAACTATCACAATTTTCAATGATGATCTGTTTAGTACTTCGGCTGCATCCCTTATCTTTGAATCGATAGGCAAAATAGCTTGAGTCCAAAGCGTCTCATTGGAAGTCATTCGAGTAGACCCATCTTCATTCATTAATTATAAGTCATAAAAAGGCTTCTTGATAATCCCATCGAGTGAGACTTCCTTTAATAACTTTACAATCTTGAGGCTAGCCCCGCCTGTGCCGTATGGATTGCTTGTCTTCGTCAGATTCAACTTGAATTCGGGCGAATACAATCTCTCAATTGCGTCTTTGATTTGAATCTCAGTTGGTTCGCAATTTATTACACTAGTTGCTTGAAGTCGCCCAAGTTGCCGGTCTCCGACATTAATGGTTCCTTTTCTAAATGTAGGAACTTCAGTCAAACCACTTGATGAATTTCCAATCACGCCATCTACTTGTGCAATACATGACATGTACATGAGTTGTCCCAGCGAGCGAAACATTTTGGCTTTTTTGTTATTCTCAACAAAATTAAGAAGTATCTTCATCAAACTTTCACTACCGGTGTCTGCATTAGGCATAGTGAAGATTAATGTTGTGTCTTTTAAACTCGACAACGCGCCTAGTAATTCTTTCATCTGATGTTCTGGCGCTTCTGAGTCTAGGGTTGCAGGATGGAAAGTAATCAACAAGCTTTTCTCACTGAACACAAAACCTAACCTATTCTCAAGTTCTTCTCTGCTGAGTAATGGCAACATCTTTATGCTGTCAACTCCAAGGCCTCCAACCAAGAAGACATTATTAGGATTCTCGCCAAGTTGGATGACACGTGACTTGTATTCCCCTGTTGCTACAAAATGTAAGTGTGACATCTTTGTAATTGCGTGTCGAAAGGATTCATCAAATGCTCCTGTAGTAATTTCGCCGCCGTGTAAATGAGCTACAGGAATTCTAGAAACCAGCGCAGCTGCGGTGGTGGCAAATATCTCATATCTATCACCAAGAACAACAAGTAGGTCTGGCTTTAAATCATTAATCGCTTTTGTAACTCCAGTGATGGCTAATGCCATAGATTCAGCGACTTCTATAGATTTCTCCGGCGAACCAAGTATTTCTACGCGAGCATCGATGAAGAACCCGTCTGCTTCTATTTCTTGATAGGTAAGTCCATAGGTGGGCGACAGGTGCATTCCAGTTGCGATAATCTGTATATGCAACTCTGGATCATCTTTAACTCCTTGCATTACCCAGCGTAACAATCCATAGTCGGCACGCCCGCTTGTAACAAAACAAATCTTACGACTCATCAATTAACTCATCTGCGACGTAGTCTCTATCAGCTGTTTTCCCTATATATTTTGTGATTTCCATGGGAGAGACTCCAGTACCCGGGCGCTTGGTGGTTAAATTCTTTTCAGTAAAGATGCTTCCCGACTCAATCAATTGTGAAGCCACAATAGATTTGCGAGCAACTCCAACATTGCTGATTTCGCTAGGCATCAAGCGTTTAATTCCGTTCCCCAGGGCTTCTTCTACATTCCGTATACCTCTAATCATAGAATGAAGTTCTAATGGTTCAAGGCTTGCCTTATGGTCAGGTCCGGGCAATGTCCTGTCTATCGTAAAATGTTTTTCAACAACTTTTGCCCCTAAGGCTACCGCCGCGATAGGAACTTCGATCCCTAAAGTATGATCGGAATAACCCACTTCAACTTCAAATCTCTCCCGAATACTTTGCATCGCACGTAGATTAACGTCGGCCATTGGAACTGGGTATGCGGTTGTGCATTGCAGTACCGTGATTTGGGCTCGGTCGGTTCCTGAATCTTCTAGAACATTAATCGCGGCTTCAATTTCTTCCAAATTTGACATTCCTGTGGACAAAATGACCTCACCTTTAAGTTTACCGATATGTTGCAAATATGGAAAGTTTGTAATCTCGCCAGAAGGAATTTTAAATAACCTTTGTCCAAGTTCAAATAAAAAGTTAATACTCTCTATATCAAATCCTGTAGATAGAAACCCAATTTTCTTTTCTAAACAGTGGGCAAGTAGCACCTGATGCATAGGTTCAGTAAGTTCTAGTTTTCGAAGCATTTCATGTTGGGATTCTATTTTGTCAGTTGCAAGAACCTGATATTCAGCTTTTAAAGCACTCTGCGTGACCAGTCGATCAGCACTAAAGGTTTGAAACTTAACAAGATCAGCTCCAGCATCAGCAGCAACGTCAATTAATTTCTTAGCTAATTCAATATCACCATTATGATTTACGCCAACCTCAGCGATGATTAAGGTCTTCATGAATTTTTTATACCTAAGAACAGAGTGTTCTCGGATAAATCATGTCTCACCGAAAGACCCATTCCCACCAATGATCGCGCGCCGATTGAAACTCCCTCTTTGATTGTCGCTCCGCTGCCGATGAAACCGCCAATACCTATCGAGGTGTTTCCATTGAGAATGGCACCAGTCGAAACGTGGCAGTGATCTGCTACTTGAGACCCATGTTCAATTAATGCACGGCTATTAATAATGCAGTTGCTTCCAACAACCACTCCAGGATTAATGATTGCCCCATGCATGACTATTGTGCCCTCTCCAATTGTGGCGTGGGGTGAGACGTAAGCGGACGGAGCAATAATGGTTGGTAATACAAATCCAGCCTTTACAGATAAGTCAAAAAGGCGCACCCGCTCTGCGGGCGAATCGATTTGACCTAAAGTAATCAGAGCGTATTTAAATCGAACAGCTAGTTCATCTAAGCCTGCATCAGTACTCATAATCTCATAGTTAAAAATCCTTGAACCAACTTCTTCACCTACGCCAACTAGACCAGCAATTCTAAATTTGCCTTCTTGCTCAATAACATCGATGCAAGAGCGGGCATGGCCGCCTGCCCCTATCAACACCAAATCATTCTTCAACATTGTGTTCCTAGACTAAACCAGGGCTACTTGGGATGTTGATAATTCGCTCCAAAAGAGACTTCGCGGTAGATAGATCCATGCTTGGAAAACCTTTGAATGGCTCTAAATCGTTCATCAGTTCCCAAGCGGGACGAGTCATGATTCCGGTGTTGTTAGTGGATTCAAGAATTAGGTCACGATTTTCAGACTCGCTTCCATCTAATACTAAAGTTTGCAGCCAATAATTACTCTGAGAATTCTCGGGTTCCGAAAATAGCGAAACTCCTTCCACTTGCGCGAATGCTCTTTGGTATCTCTTAAAAAGTTCCCTCTTCGATGCTAATTTGTCAGACAATTTTTCCAGCTGGGCACACCCCAAGGCCGCATTAATATTTGGCATTCGATAGTTGTATCCAATTTCGTCGTGACGAAACTCCCATGCATGAGGAATTTTTGCAGTAGTTGTTAAATGCTTGGCATGGCGTGCTAGCGCTTCATTATTTGTAAGAATCGCGCCGCCACCGCCGGTGGTAATTGTCTTATTTCCATTGAAACTTAAGGTGCCCAACAGGCCAAAGGTTCCTGTGTGCTGTCCATGATAAAAACTACCTAAAGATTCGGCAGCATCTTCAACTAAAACAATATTGAAATCGTTTGCAATTGATAGGAGGCCGTCGATATCGGATGGATGCCCGAATGTGTGCATTGGAACTAAGGCACGAATGATACGGCCTGACAAATTGTTAACACACTTGCCTGATTGCTGTGAGGTGTTTCTTTGGAGATAATCGCGAAGCTTCGAAATATCGATGCCGAGTGTTCCCTCTTCGCTATCTACAAAGTGGGGATTTGCGTTGCAATAGGTAATTGCATTTACGGTCGCTACAAAGGTGAGCGCTGGAACTAATACTTCATCACTTGCTTGGACACCCGCCAACTTAAGTGCAATTTGTAGAGCTGCTGTGCCATTTACAACTGAGATTGCATACTTTGCGCCTGTATAAGTTGCGAGTTCATCTTCAAATTGATCTACAAACTTACCTAC
>Ga0209550_10006262_pt1 | contig 11099 bp, 12 predicted proteins | sample LauGreSuBDMM15SN_2_FD_187567 | JGI IMG/M metagenome (GOLD analysis project Ga0209550, IMG submission 187567) | Freshwater lake microbial communities from Lake Michigan, USA - Su13.BD.MM15.SN (SPAdes) (version 5) | ecosystem: Environmental > Aquatic > Freshwater > Lake | place: Lake Michigan... | reverse complement strand
GTTATCTGCGCACATTGAAGTCGTGCAAAAAAGGACAAATTGATCGACCAGGCGTTCAAAGGTTTGCGCTCAAAGCTCTGTTTTGAGCTGCGACGGCGTCGTCCCCGCGAAGATCTCCCAAGCAAAGTTGAAGCGTGGCGGGTGGCCATAATGAGGGTACTGGTCCATTGGGAACGCATCCCAGCTGAAGACGGGCTGGTCATCACTGCTCGGGCCTGCGATGGCGGTCGTGCTCAGCTCGGCGCTGAGGAGCTCATGAGAGGCGATCTTGCAGTCATACGCGCCCGCGAGCCGCGGCTTGGGCATCAGGTCGCCACGAGCCGCGATGGCCGACTCGGGTGTGGGGAAGAGCGGGTCGGCCGGCGTGGCATTATACTTGTTGAGCCGCATGAACGTCTTCATCGAGTGGAGGTCATGCACCATGCCGTCGGCATCACGGCGGAAGATAGGAGCCCGGGGAGCCAGTTGGTCTGCGATGCATGAGCAGTGGTGGCACTCGGTGGCACTCCAAGTGGCACACAGTGGCACTCGGTGGCACTCCAAGTGGCACTCAGTGGCACTCAGTGGCACTCAGTGGCACTCAGTGGCACTCGGTGGCACTCAGTGGCACCCAGTGGCACCCAGTAGCACTCAACGACGATGGAATGGCAATCCACTCACACGACTCCGACGGGCCAAACTTCTGCACGATCTTCGGGTAGCCCGACATGTTATAAATGTCCGCGTAGAAGGCCACATTGTAGCTGGGCCAGTGCCCGCGCTGCAGCGCCATCGTCTGGTCGGCCGCGGCAGAATAGCCCGGGATTTGCTCCGAGACCCAAAATAGGTCTGCCGGTAGGGGCGCCTTGGGCGTGAACAGCTTGTAGTCGACCGTCATCCATTGGTTGTTGTACGTGCCCGAGTTGAACTTGTAGAAGACGGAGTGCCACGCCGGTGAGCTGGCTGCCAGCTGGTTGGCCACGATGACGCGAACCCAATAAGGCACGGTGCTCGTAGTGACGGAGTCGAAGAGTGCATTGTTGAAGACGCTGTTGGTGGTCTCGATCACGACGAGCTTCTGCGAGGTCACGTAGAAGTCATCGATGCCCGCGAGCTTGCCTGCGTAGCCCGAGAACGAGACGGTCTGCGCCGCCGAGGTGGCGAACGGGAGCTTGTACACCTTCCACAGTCGGAGCCCCATGTCGCTAAAGGTGGTCCAGGTGTTGTGGGCTGAATAGAGCTCGGAGAGGTCGGGCAGCACCTTGATCATGGCGGAGCAGTGCGAGTTTGCGTAGACGTACTCGCGCAGTGCCTCGGGCGTCATCTTCGAATAGTCAGGCCGCGCGATCGGGTTGACAGCCTTTTCCACGTCGCCAAGCTCGGGCTGCATGCCGATGAGCAAGATCTCGAAAGAGGTCAGCGAGCGATTGCCTTGTGGCCAGGTGGGGGCGCTCTGATATCCGGCGACGAGCCCGTCAAATTGCGCAATGACGAGGCCCACTTGCACCCAATAGGGGTCCTCTGGATGAGCCTGGATCTGGCTCCTCACCCACTGCGTATTCTCTTGCACGAACTTCTTCGCCCTCGCGCTTATGGTGATTTGGAGGTTGACCCACTCCAAGTCGATCAGATTGGCTGTGAGCCTGCCCTCGATAAAGCCGGCGGCAAATGCCTGAACGCTGTCAGCGGCTTCTTCGGCGTCGACGGCCTCAACAGTCAGAGTGCTCCAGCCGGTCTGATTGTTCGACTCGATAAAAGTTGCACGCGCACTCCAATCGGTTGCGTGGAACGCGTCAAGCTTGCACTCGAACTTGGCGTTACACAGCACCGACCCTGCCGCTGTCGGTGTGTCCGCGGGGACGCGGACGCAGGGGAACAACGCGAGTGCGAGCATTTCTGGCCAAGTCGAGCCTGAGGGTGTGACTGTGAAACAATTGGGACGCACAAGAAGGACCACACCGCACAAGTGCCGAAAACACACGAACGGGATTTGTGTGGGCTGATTACGTGCAGGCCTGTGGGGGAAGTTTATGCGGATCAGCACGACTTTCCAAATCATGCGGCGAGCACGTCGATTAGCATCCACAGCTGCCATCTCGTGGACCAGATCCACGACGTGTGACGCGCACCTAGCGCGCGTACCCAAAATATGGCGCACGGCAGGCGCGTCCAATGATAAGGGCGCTTGCTTGATGTGGGCTCAACGGGTGATCCCGGACCAGGTGATGGCTGAGGCACGAGCACTCATTCAGAAATTCCCCGCCCTTGGCTTGGATCGTGACGCCGACAGCGTGGACGGCGCACCAACCCTCGAGGTCATGTGGGTCTTGGACGGCAAGTACATTCACTATCCGTTGTCCAAGATCTTCAAGACTACAGTCGAGGAAAAGCTCCTCCCGCTCATCCAGCGTCAATACGAGCTGCATGGTATGGCCGACGGCAGTAAGCTCGTGCTCTGCGAGGCTCTCCTGCGCGTCTACGAGCACGGAGCACGGCGAGTGCATCCCGCGCATTACGACCGTGACGCGCTGGTCACGGCGATGTTTGAGATTGACACACGGAGCCCTGATGCGTGCCATCCCGAGTCACTCATGAGCGATGCGAGGGCCGACCTAGCTGGACCCAAGCTCATGGACTCGCAGGCCGAGCGTACGGCAGACTCGCATGGCTTCGAAGGGCAAGGGTTCTACGTGCAGATGGGCGCGCATCGCTCGTCAAGGATGCCAATCGTCATGGCGCCTGGCGACGTGATGGCTCACTCGTTCGATCTGCAGCACGGCGTCGAAGTGACAGGTGGCAAACGGTGCTCGGTGATCTTTTGGTTCACCGACTGTGCGAGCTCATGCTCGACCAAGCAACGGCCGTGGTACCGTGCCGCCGCAGAGGCGGGTGAGCCAGACGCGCAGTACAATTTGGTGCGCGTCAGCCTGCCCTCTGGCCAAACACACGAGCCTCGAACCGAGCAACCCCGCCTCCACCCTTGACTCCTTCATTGAAGCTTCAGCCCCCGATTCCACGACGGCGTCTAGACGGCGTCTGAGGAAATCTTCCGTCGTCTCAAGGAGCAAGCTGCTTGGACCTTGCTGCCTTTTCCCCGTGCTGCACTGCTGCTCACCGTGTGGCGCCTGCTGAGATTATGCTGAGATTATCTCTCGAGATTCTCGTCCTCTCTCGCACCAGGCGGCCCTGGTTCATCAAGCAGAGCCCGAAAGGGCGCTCACACTCCTCCGAGGCGCAGCGACGCAAGGGCACTTCCGAGCTCAGATGGAGCTCGGCTTGATGCTCCTCCACGGGCACGGCTGCGCCGATGGCGACGCCCAGCCACTCGAGGCGGCCGCATGGCTCGAGAAGAGTGCCCAGCAGGGCTATTTTATGGCTATGGTACGACTCGCCGAGGTGCGAGGGCGGCATGGCGATCCACGCGGCGCTCTGAAGTGGCTCGAGAGGGCGGCAGAGCAGCGGGCGGACCCGGCAGTGATGCATCAGCTCGGGCTTGCCTTGATCACAGGCACCCTTCCACTGGGGAAGGGCAAGGACGGGACCCATGCAAGCATACAGTTGGCGTGCGAGAAGGGGCGTGACTTGCCAAAGATTGGACGCCGATGGCTTGCCGAGGCAGCCGAGATGGGCCACCCGGCGGCGCAGTATGAATTGGGCAGGCTGGCATTGGAGTCCTTGGCATCCGCGGGCTTCACATCTTCTGGCTCCGCCTCCGCTGTTCCCGGGGTGAGGACGCACTCGGGGAAGGTGGAGGGCCTGGAGGCTGAGACCTGGCTTGAGCGCTCCGCTGCGAATGGACACGCCGCTGCGGCATCGGCGCTCGCACGTAGGTACGCGTCGACAGGGCAGGCGCGGAAGCTGATGATCTTGCTCATCAGCAGCTGGCGCCGATGGCGCCACGTGTCGTCCAAAACTCGCGTGGCGCTACCGGCGATTTGCTTCCACGAGGGCACGTATCAGTAAAGCTTCTCGGCTGCGTCTCGGCGTCTTCGTGTCAGGTTGGTGCCGAGTTACTTAGTAAGCTGACCTTGGTGTGTTGCGTCGTCCCGCGGTGGTAATCCCGCGGCGCGAGGCGCGCACCGGCTGCGGGCCGAGCCAGAGGAGTGCGGTGAGCGGTGTATATACCGGTCGGTCAGCAGAATTTGCGAAAATTGAAAACGTCTTGACGCGGTAAGTGCTAAGTCGCGGTACGTACGGTACGCAGGTACGCACAGCCGTACCGTATCTGAGCGCGGGTAAGAGAGGCTTCATAAGGCCGTCAGGCTTCAGGCCTCACGGATGTTGCTTGCGTGTTGCGAATCATTACTTGCGAGCCGCACTCTTTGGTCTTGGGGGCGCATACGCATAGATCACACGCTCGGTCTTGCCCTCGGGACAGAAGAAGGCTTGCAATCCGACAGCCGAGAGCCGAGAGGGCAGGTTTGCAGTCCGAGAGCAGAGTTGCGCCGACATCGGTCTCACGTATACCAGGTGCGGGATCTCGCGGGATCTCGCGGGACGCGTAGCCACGCGGCGAGGTTGGCTGGCCGCTTCCTTAGCAACGTCCTTGACCTCAACGGTCCGGGTCAAAGTCCGTGGTGCGGTGGCGGGGGATTCATGCGCTGCGGGCGAGTCGAATGGCGTCGCGTCAGGCTCCTTCGATGAGCGTGCATAGGGCGTTTCCTGCGTGCGCTGGGGGAATTGGAGGAGCGCGAGCCGCGGCGGTGTCGGGTGGGATGGCCTTCGGTAGACCATTGGCGCCTCAAGAGTAGCGCTTGTGATGGCGCTCGACCCAACTTCAGTCCATCCACCCTCGCCTGCACCCTGACCTTCGGTGCCCTCTGTGGAGGGGGCCAAGAAGAAGAGGGACGCGCCTGAGCTCGGGCTGGACAGCGCGGCAGCACGGCCCAATCGACGGAGCCAGGGCTCCGAGTGCGCTCGAGCGAGCTCGGCTTGCACAACCTCCATACCGATCATGTCGCGACGGAGCACCTCGACTCCCTTGGCTTGCGTCGAGTCGAGACGCTCGTGAAGCTGCCGTGGCCGTGGCGGAGGCGGCGCGAAGCCCACCCCCCGGACGGGCAGGCGGCGAGTGGCCGCCGCACCTGCAGCAGCCGCGCTGGGTGCGGTGCTGGCAGAGCTGGCAGAGTCCTGTGCCTGGCGAAGATGAGGCTGATGCTGCAGCTGCTTTGGATGATCCCCAAGGCACACGTCGACGCGAGGGACAGAGGCAGAGCTCACCAGCATGCAGCTCGGCTGACACGCCGCCGTGAGCGCTCGTGACAGCGCTCGCTGATCGGTGCTCGATGGACGCGGGGCGGAGGACTCGCATTCACATTCACGCACTCGCGGTCGCTCAAAGGACTGCCGAGCGAAGGTGGAGGCGGGCATTGGAAGAGTGACCTCGAGGCTTGAGATCGTCGTCGAGCTGGGCGGCGTCGACTTGTAACCAAACTTGTAACCGTCGTCGATCTGGGCGTCGGGGAGGACGTAGTCGGAGAAGTCGACGGCCATCCGAGGCTTCTGGTGGCGTCGAGGGGAGCCATCTTGCAAGCCGTCCGGCGGGAACAAAGCATGCTGGGGTTCATGCGCATGCTGCTCGCGCAGCGCAGAGTGCATCCACTTTGGAGGCGGCCGCATGACCTGAGCCCGCTCCAAAGGCTCCAAAGGCGCCGGCACGGCGATCGCCGGCGAGCTCCCTGCCGTTGTTTGGTGCTGCGCGTCCTCGTGCAGAGAGACGTCGAGGCGACTGGTGTTGGAGGAGGTGGTGTTGGTGTTGGACACGCAGGTTGTGTACTCCTCAAAGGCAATGGTGCCCGTTTGGCCAACACTGCCTGGACGGAGCCGACGGACACCCACCACCACCAGCGAACTCCGAGGCACCTCTCGCGCCTCCGTAGAGCATCCATGGCGCCTTTCGTCGCCCATCAACACAGATCGCGCGGGGCTCGAGCTCGGCCGTCGGTGCTTCATCTCTGCCAGCGAGCGCGAGCGTGACTCCCAATCGATGGTGGGACCTCCCATAGTTGGTCGCGAACTGGGCAGTACCGCGACAATCTTCTCCCTCACGGGTGCAGCGATGATCGCCGGCTCCTCCACCTCAGCTCTCTGCGCCACCGCCACAGGCACAAGATGCTCTTGGAACGTCTCCGGAAGCTCTTGAGATGGGTAATGTCTCCGGGAGGAGGTCCCTGCGTGCAGTAGAGCGTGCTCATGGGCTTCCTCGCGCTCGCACATGAGCTGCGCATTCGCCCTCACGTTGTCATGATCTGACATCTCGCCAGCGCTCCAAAGCTCCGCCTGAGAGTGGAACGGTACCAAACTGCGTTGGTCCATCCACTTTCTGACCTGGAAGCTTATAAGCACGAACTGCATGCAATCGCATGCACCAGATCCCGTTTAGACTGAACAAGAGGCTACAAGCATGACAGGACGAAAGTTGAACCCCTCTCGAACACCGAGACTCTTTCGTTCACGGAACGCGCGTCTGAGAACGACGTCGCCAGCTTGCCCCCGCCTCTTCGATGAGGTCGACTGCCGGCCGAGGCGCGAGGGCCGCCGAGGCCACCCAACGGTGCGCGTTCACGAATCCGTCTGCCGAGCACATTGTCGCGCACGCCTCTGCACGCTTTTGCTGCACACGATCTCCCAAGCACTAGCTCTGGCAAGCCGCGGGCCCTATGTCCGTAATGTTTATTGCTGGCTGGTGCAACACTCGTGGTAGCCCTACGGCACTCCCCGCACAAAATGCGGCGGCGTGTAATCAAAGGTACCAACATTCATGATGCTGCTATGCAGAGTGGTACTTCTCTCGCTCTCATTTCCTTGGCTGGCCGCCCGCCCTCCTTTGGATGATGTTCTACCTAGTCGGACTGATTTTCCAGTGCGGAGACTTGCCTTCATGGTTTAAATTGGCGAACTGACTTTCCCCTCCGCGCACGAGCGCACCGCCTGGCCGCCCTCGCCGCACTCGAATCCTTTGCGCACCCTATCACGCCCCACTCCTTGCCTAATCCCACTGCCCGGAGCGCCGCTACACGTGCTCAGGTGAGCGTGCGGCTCCACCGAATAATTTGGAGCGCTGCTGCGCGTCGGCTTCCGCATGGCGGAAGGGAAGTATAGCCTTCGAGAACCAGCGCGAGACCTTCGCCGCGTAGGGTCGAAGGAGCAAACGTACACAACCTCCGTCTCCTCTTTAGGAATTCGAGGGGAGCGGCTCCATGCACACCGCCGCGGCCGCCGCACGCCGTGCGGTGAGAGCGCGGATGCCGGTCCTGCTGTATCATGCGAATGTAGTATTATTTAGTCGAATGTAGTATTGATTAGTTGGTAACTTAACGCTAGTACGACATCTTCGCCGACAACTGACCTAATCAGGCTCATCCCAATTCTGAATGATTTTCGCGGCCGTCTTTCACAGCTCTGTCTCTTCGAAAGGCGTTCCCGCGCGCAGCAGCGCGTGCGCCACTCTCGCATGGGCCGACTGCGCGAGCGCGAAGCGCAACGGGGTACTACCGTCGGCATCCTTGGCATCGGGACGGGCGCCCGCCGCGAGGAGTACCTGCACGGCCTCCTCGAAACCTCCATACGCTGCATAGTGGAGCGGTGTGATCGGGTCTTCGCCCCGCCCTCGGTTCGGGTCAGCTCCAGCTGCGAGGAGCATCCCGAGGATGCTCGTATGCCCCATAGCACTAGCCTTGAGCAGCGCCGTAGAGCCGTCCTCCTCGGCTCCGTTGGGATCGGCGCCTGAGTCCAGCAGCCGGCGTACCACCTCGTCACGCCCCTGAATCGCCGCCGAGGGCAGCGGCTTCGAGGCGCGGCCCTTGTTCGAGTCGGCGCCCGCGGCCAGCAGACGCTCGACGACCGCCACGTGGCCTGACGCCGCCGCCTCGCACAGGGCGGTGGAGCCATCGGCCTCTGTTATCGCGTCAGGGTCCGCGCCCGCCGCGAGCAACAGATCGACGACCTCAGCGTGGCACTTGAAGGCTGCTGAATGCAGCGCGGTCACGCCCTTTTCGACCGTCGTCGGCTGGACGCCAGCTCCCAACAAGAGCTGCACCACCTTAGTATGACCCAAGCCGGACGCGATGTGGAGTGCAAAGCTTCCTTGGCGGCCGGCGTTCAGATCAATCCCACTCTCGAGGCATGCAGCAAGAGCGTCGGCGTCGCCCTTTTTGGCGAGCTTGAGAAAGTTGGACGGGTTGGCTGGCCTCAGATCTTGCGCGATTGGCTGGCCGTGCCTCAAGCGTGCCGGCGGGGCGCAGCGGTGCGCAGTCGACGCTGCGCATGGCTCGAGCCAGCACAGGAGCAGCACGATGAGGCGCCGACGCTTCGCCATTCATCCAGGATGAGTGGCTGGCTCACAGCCGTTTCACAATGAGCTGGGTACGGAGTGTTAATACGTTGTGAAGGCGCGCGTTGAGTTGAACATATGAAACTTATGAATTTCATACCATTCAAGAACTCTTGCGCATTGCGCCTTGGTGTGTGTGCGGCTCGCGGCCTGCGATGCATTTGGACGACTTTGAGTTGGGCGACGCCCTGGGCGAAGGCTCCTTTGGCGTCGTCTACAAGGCCCAGCAGCGCTCGACGGGAAAGATATTCGCCGTCAAGACGATCGTCATCGCGCAGATCGAGCGCATGCGACACGGGCTGCAGCAGGTGATGACAGAGAAGAAGGCGCTCATCCGCCTTGCCGATCCGACGCCGCACCCTAGCATCATCCAGCTGCATGGCACCTTCCGCGGTAGTGACTGCCTCTACATGGTGCTCGAGTACGCTTCGGGCGGCGAGCTGTTTGGCCAGATCCGACGGCTGGGCTCATGCCACGTGGACTGCGCGCGCTGGCTCACGGCGGAGTTGCTCAAGGCGCTTGAGTACATGCACTCGAAGCAGGTACTGCACCGCGACCTCAAGCCCGAGAACATCTTACTCGACGAGGTGCGCCACCTCAAGCTGATGAAAATTGGGAGCGCCACTGATTGCGGCTGAGTGCCACCTGAGGGTGCGGGCGAGAGTGGCGTAGGCAATTATCGAGATCCGCGCAGTGGCCCCGTGCAAGCAGCAGCCCTACCGCCACCGCCTCCGACTCTCGGCTTGGCCGAGTTGTCGCTCGAGGAGGCGGAGGCTGCGTGGGCATCCGTCCAAGGGGTTGGAGTGACATGGCAACTGATGGCCTCCCTCATCAGGTGGGCCACATCAAGCTGATCGATTTTGGGACGGCACGGCTGCTCGACAGCACCGACGAGTTTGAGAGTTTCGTCGGCACGGCCGAGTGCGTCTCGCTCCAGAGGGCCTCTGATGGCCTCCGATGGCCACTGACGGGCACGGATGAACTCTGATTGGCCCCCTCATCAGGGATGAACTCTGATTGGCCCCCTCATCAGGGATGAACTCTGATTGGCCCCCTCATCAGGTACGTCTCGCCCGAGGTGCTGCGCGACGACGAGGCGGGCGAGGCAGCGGATTTTTGGGCGCTCGGTGAGTGTTGGCCTCTCTGATGGCCTCTCTGATGGCCTCTCTGATGGCCTCTGATGGCCTCTCTGATGGCCTCTGACGGCCTCTCTGATAGCCTCTATGATGGCGGCCTCTGATAGCCTCTCTGACGGCCTCTTTGATGGCCTCTGATAGCCTCCCTGATGGCCTCTGATGGCCTCTGACGTTAGGGGCGCTCGGCGGATGGCGTCCTCAGGCTGCATACTCTACCAGATGCTCGTCGGCTCGCCTCCCTTTCGGGGTGAGTCGCCGTACCTCACGTTTGAGCGCATCAAGACGCTCGACTACTCCAAGCCCGACGCGCTGGCCGAGTTGCCCTCGAGCTCGCGCGAGCTCATCCTGGGCCTGCTCCATCCCGAGCCAGCCCACCGCCTCGGCGCGGCGAGCGTTGGTGGGCCGGCGGCACTCCAGCAGCATCTCTTCTTTACAGAGAGTGAGCCTCCAATTGATTTTGAAGCGATCTTCACGCTCCCGCCGCCGCCGCTCGTTCCACCGCCGCCCATGCCCTCGATCGAGGGAGACTCGGTGCTCAACAGCGAGCTCGCATCTCGCGAGATCTCGCTCTCGCTCACCGACCGGCGTGCGCTTGCGGCGGCGCAGGTGAGCGGGCCTGAGTGCCCCTGAGTGCCTCAGAGTGCCCTGCGTGCCACTGAGTGCCACCGAGTGCCACCGAGTGCCACCGAGTGCCACTGAGTGCCACTGAGTGCCACTGTGTGCCACTGAGTGCGATTAACTGCCACAGTGTGCCACTCTAAGTGCCTCCCATGTTACCTGCCTGCTGCTGGCCCCCTAAAGGCCTGCCTGCTGGCCTCCTAATTGCCTGTCTGCTGGCCTCCTAATTGCCTGTCTGCTGGCCTCCTAATTGCCTGTCTGATGGCCTCCTAATTGCCTGTCTGATGGCCTCCTAATTGCCTGTCTGATGGCCTCCTAATGGCCGCAGGCGCACGTGCGGTGGGCCGCCTTTCTCAACCCCGACGACCACGAGCTGATCGTGCTCGCGACGACCGTGATCAAGCGCCGAGGGATCTTCTCGGCCAAGCGACGGCAGCTCGTCCTCACAGAGGGCACCGAGGGCTGCTCTCGAATCTTTTACGTCGACCCGACGAATCTGGAGCTCAAGGGGAGCATTCCGTGGTCCTCGGACCTGCACGCCGAGGCCTCGATCAAAGGCCACTTTCGGATCCATACGCCAGGGCGCACTTATTATCTTGAGGACGTAGCGGGCGACCAGGCGACGGCTGAGCTCTGGGTGCAAACGATCAGCAACATCCAGGCGCGCCTGCTCCAGCAGCGCATCAACGGCGGCGGCTCTGTGTCGCCCAGGTCGCCCGTGACAGCGCGCCGACTGCCCGAGATTTAGGCCGAGATTTAGGCCGAGCGAGGAGGTCGACTCGACGTCAATCCGCACTATGTGGACGAGCCGACTTCGGCTTTGGAGCCGTTGTACAGTAGACTAAAAGACTAGAGTCTAGAGATTGATAGAGAGAACGTCCAAGCGAAAAACGAAACGTCTAACCCCGCCGGTTCGCTCGCGCCGGCGCGCCGCGATCGGATTCCAGCGCTCGGATTGAAAATGATCCCTCATACGCCCGGCATCCATTAATTACCGAGAACCGCAACCTAACCTCACCCCCGCCGCCCCGGGC
>Ga0209550_10006259_pt1 | contig 11106 bp, 7 predicted proteins | sample LauGreSuBDMM15SN_2_FD_187567 | JGI IMG/M metagenome (GOLD analysis project Ga0209550, IMG submission 187567) | Freshwater lake microbial communities from Lake Michigan, USA - Su13.BD.MM15.SN (SPAdes) (version 5) | ecosystem: Environmental > Aquatic > Freshwater > Lake | place: Lake Michigan, USA... | reverse complement strand
TAAGATAATTTAATCCAGGCTGTTAAATTCTTCATTCTTCATTCTTCATTCTTCATTCTTCATTTGTATTGGCTGCTCCCTTGTCCCCTGTCCCTCGTCCCTTGTCCCTGGCTGTTCTAATCTTTGTCACCCCTATGTCATAAAAGCTATCCATTATTTGATGTGACAATTCCATGATAAAAATGTTCTTCTGTTGTTTGAGTTTTGCACCTGAAATCAAGCAATGAGATACTCCCTTTTTATAATTTTTCTCCTAATCTCAACTTCTTTAACCGCACAAGTTAAAGCAGATTCTTCTGCTTTCAAGCAATTGGATGATGTCATTGTTACGGCTACTCGATCTCCAAGATTGCTTGCTAATGTTTCCATTCCTGCTTCTGTGATTTCTGCTAAAACCATCTACCAAAGTGGTTCTCTGCGTTTGAATGATATACTTTCCGAACAAAGTGGGATTGTTATTACGGATAATTTTGGCAAGGGAATTCAGCTGCAAGGTCTTTCTTCAGACTATACCTTGATATTACTCAATGGCGAACCTCTTGTTGGAAGAACAGGTGGCGTTTTTGACCTCTCACGAATAACAATTAGAGGAATAAAGAAAATTGAAATCATCAAAGGTCCTTCTTCGAGTCTTTATGGTTCAGAAGCGATGGGCGGGGTTATAAACATCATTACCGACCAGTCTGGTAGTAGAAAAACCGATTTCGCTTTGCGCTATGGTAGTTTCAATACTGTTGATGCTTCAATAGACATTGCGAGAAAAATCAAAAAAACAGAAGTTCAGTTTTTTTCAAATTACAACCGCTCACAAGGATACAGCCTAAAGCCCAACGCACTTCAAAAAACAGTTGAACCTTTCTGGCGTTCTACCCAGCAAATTACGGTGTCTCAGCCTCTTGGAAGCAAATGGAAATTTTCTTTGTTAGCGCGCCACAATAACACGTTTATAAACAATACAATCGCTGTTCAAAATGGGGGTAATACCATTGTTTCTAAGGGTTTTGAGAAAAGCAATGAATACAATTTAAATCCATCCCTTCAGTTCAAAATCAATCAAAAAATAAGCTCTTCCTTGCGCGGCTATTTAACCGGTTTTAAAGCCATTCAGGAACTGAAAATCAAAGATGCTTTTGGAAGTTATGATGATCAATTTAGCCAGATATACAAGCGTATTGAAAATCAAACTGATTGGCAAATTCGTGATAAATCTTCTTTGATTATTGGGGCTGGATATGTATCAGAATCAGTAGAATCAAATCGTTATGATGAGCTCTCTACCAAAAGAAAAAATGCAATCGCTTATTCGTTTTTTCAACATGAAGAACAACTTTCAAAGAACTTGACTTTTATAGGAGGCATGCGTTACGACGCTAATAAAATTTATGCATCTGTAGCGAGCCCCAAAGCAGCATTCCAATACAAGATTTCGGATAAAATATCTTTCAATTTATCCTATGGAAAAGGCTTCAAAGCTCCTGATTTCCGACAGCTCTTTTTAAATTTCACCAACCTCGCAGCTGGCTCCTACTCTGTGTTTGGGACAGACGTAGCAAGAGATGAAATAAAAAAAATGTCCGACGCAAATTTGATTGATCAAACGACTGCCGCATTCAACAATGTTTCTGTACTGAAGCCTGAAATTTCTGGCGGACTCAATGCTGGAATGAAAATAAAAACGTTGAATGGAATCGATGTGAACATCAACTTTTTTAGGAATGATATTAGCAACATGATTGTTACAGATGTAGTGGCCTATAAAAAAAGCGGGGGACAAATATTCAGCTACTTCAATTTGAAAAATGCTAGAACACAAGGCATTGAAATTGAAGCTGGGAAAAGAGTTTTGAATGTGATTTCTTTGAAAGCAGGATTTCAATATTTAAATACTGCTGATAAAGAAGTTTTAAAGTCAATAAAAGCGGGTACAGTTTTTGAAAGAAGTTTAGAAACTGGGTTAGCCTCTAGATTGAAAACTTCAGAATATGGTGGACTTCCTAACAGGTCAAAGTTCAGCGCAAATGCCAAAGCAACTTACGATAATAACAAAGGCCTTTTTACAACAGTCAGAATTTTTTACAGGGGCCGTTGGGGGACAAACGATCTTGATGGAAATGGCTTAATCAACCGCTCTGATGAATATGCAAAAGGGAACATCCAAGTCAACGCCAGCTTGGGTTATAAGCTAGGAGAAAGATGGGATGTAATGGCTGGCGTAGATAATATTTTCAATTATAAAGACATTCAAAATTTACCTGGAAATCCTGGTAGGGTAGGGTATGCAACGCTTCAAATTCACTTATAAATAAAAACAAAAAACAGAAAATGAGAAAATTGAGTATTACAACATGTATGTTGATGGCAGTGGTTTTTTTTGTATCGTGTAAAAAAGAAAAAGTAACTGTTGTAGAAACTGTGACATCAAAAACAGTTAGTTCACTTCCTGCAGATACAATTGTTGGAGTATCTAATGGGCAACCGGTTGGAACAGGGAAGTTTTCTTTCTTTAGCATTGAATCAAATTCTTCAATTGCTTCAGTAGATTCAAATTCAAAAAAATGGGATATTGGCTTAAGGGGTACAACCATTATTACCAATGCCGGAACAAGTGGGCCTGGTTCAGGTGGTGCTTTTGTTTACACGGGAACTTTTGATGAACTAAAAACCATATCTGCTGATTCAACATTTAGAACCGATAACGCACCTACTTCTTATGCAATACCACTTGGTAGCAACAAAGGTTGGTACGTCCTTGATTTTGTTACAAATCTTCTATCTCCAATACCTGGTAGGGTTTTGGTGATAAGAACAGCCAATGGAAAATATGCGAAGGTTGAAATCTTGAATTATTACAAAGGAGGAACTACGCCTGCGGCTAACGCAACAGATGCTGAAAAATCCTCGAAACAACGTTATTATACCTTCAGATTTACTTACCAATCCAACGGGTCTAAGAGTTTTTAATATAATCTATTGAATCGCAAAGTAAAATGGGGCTTCGGTCCCATTTTTATTTTTTACCTTTGCTACATTTGAAGTTTGTATGCAGTCAACCTATAAAGTTTATGAAAGTCTCAATCTGCCCGCTTTTGAAAGGGAGATTCTAGCCAATTGGGAAAGTGAAGATGCTTTCAACCAAAGCATTAAAAATAGAAATGGTGCCAAATCCTTCGTTTTTTATGAAGGTCCGCCTAGCGCTAATGGCATGCCCGGAATCCATCACGTAATTTCCCGGACCTTAAAAGACTTGGTTTGTCGCTATAAAACCATGAAAGGTTTTCAAGTGAAGAGAAAAGGTGGTTGGGATACCCATGGCTTGCCGGTAGAATTGGGTGTGGAAAAGGAATTGGGCATCACCAAAGAAGATATCGGAAAGAAAATTTCAGTAGCAGAATACAACCAAAAATGCCGCGAGGCGGTTCTTAGGTATAAAGATAAGTGGGATGAAATCACCACAAAAATGGGTTACTGGGTGGATTTAAAAACCCCTTATGTAACCTTCGAAAATGATTACATTGAATCCCTGTGGTGGTGTTTAAAAACCCTCTACAACAAAGGGTTGCTCTATCAAAGTGTCAGCATCCAACCATACTCACCTGCTGCAGGAACTGGACTAAGTTCACATGAACTTAACCAGCCGGGAACGTACAAAGATGTCAAGGATACCTCTGCTGTTGCCATGTTTAAGCTGGCTGATGAAGGAAATAACGAAATTCCAATCTATCAAGAAATAAAAAATCAAGCTGTTGATGGCTTACCGGTTTATTTCATGGCTTGGACAACCACTCCATGGACATTGCCATCAAACTTGGGACTAACCCTAGGTGGTAACATTGAATATGCCATGGTTCATTCATTCAATCCTTATACCTACGAACCATGTATCGTGATTTTAGCAACTCCATTGGTTGGAAAATACTTCAAGCAAGAAGCTGTAGAAATTTCTTTCAGTGATTATATTGCGAGCGATAAACTAATTCCTTGGAAGATTCTGAAAACTTTCAAAGGGTCTGAATTAGAAGGATTGTATTATGATCAATTGATGCCATTTTCTGCCAATTCAATGGAAGCTATACATGAAATTACTCCCGATGCCAATCCTTTTAGGATTGTTCTAGGAGATTTTGTTACTACCGAAGATGGAACAGGTATTGTGCACACTTCACCTGCTTTTGGCGCCGATGACTATAAAGTAGGCAAAAAAAATAAACTCGGTATTTTAACCTTGGTGGACCGAGAAGGGAAATTTGTTGATGGCGTTGGTGAATTCAGTAAGCGGTTCGTTAAAAATTACAAAAGCGATGAAAATTATGTAGATGTTAATGTGGATATCTGCATTCAGCTTAAGAAGGATGGGAAAGCCTTTAAAGTTGAAAAATACGAGCACAACTATCCGCATTGCTGGAGGACTGATAAGCCAATTTTATATTACCCATTGGATGCTTGGTTTATTAAGACAACTGATCTCAAAGACAGGATGGTTGAACTCAACAAAACCATACAGTGGAAACCAAAGTCAACCGGTGAAGGCAGATTCGGCAATTGGTTAGAAAATATGGTTGATTGGAATCTCAGCAGAAGCAGGTTTTGGGGAACACCCCTGCCCATTTGGAGAACAGAAGATGGTTCAGAAGAAGTCTGCATCGGATCCATCGAAGAGTTAAATGAAGCAATTTCTTCCGCTGCTTTGGCATTAGGAGGTGAAGTGAACAAGTCATTTATTGAACACGGCGTAACCGATTTGCACAAGCCTTATGTTGATGAAATAATTTTGGTGAGCAAGAGTGGGCTGCCAATGAAAAGGGTGCCAGATTTGGTAGATGTGTGGTTTGACAGTGGTGCAATGCCCTACGCACAATGGCACTATCCATTCGAAAATAAATCGATGATCGAAAGTGGGGAAGCCTTTCCTGCAGATTTTATTGCAGAGGGAGTAGACCAAACCCGTGGTTGGTTTTATACACTGCACGCATTAGGTGTGTTGTTGTTTGACAGCGTTGCTTATAAAACAGTGGTGTCTAATGGATTGGTGCTTGATAAGAATGGCAATAAAATGAGCAAAAGGCTCGGTAATGTGGTAGACCCATTCAGCACCATCGATACGTATGGGGCAGATGCGACCAGGTGGTATTTAATCACAAATGCATCACCGTGGGACAACCTAAAGTTTGATTTGGAGGGCATCAAAGAAGTCCAGCGTAAGTTCTTTGGAACTCTATACAATACCTATCAGTTTTTTGTTTTGTATGCCAATGTAGATGGATTTTCTTACAAAGAAGCAGATATTCCAATGGCTCAGCGTCCAGAAATAGATCGCTGGATATTATCAAGTTTACAAAGTTTAATCAAAGAAGTTAACGTACATCTTGACGAATATGAGCCAACAATGGCTGGTAGGGCCATAGATGGATTTGTAGACGAGTTGCTCAGCAACTGGTATGTAAGACAATCAAGAAGAAGGTTTTGGAAAGGAGATTATGAAACCGACAAGATCAGTGCTTACCAAACTTTGTACACTTGTTTGATAACCATAGCCAAACTTGTGGCTCCCATTTCTCCTTTTTTTAGTGATTCTTTATATCGAAACTTAAATGCTGTTTCTAACAAAGAGAGTTGGACCTCCGTGCATCATGCAATGTACCCAGTAGCTGAGGAGAAGTGGATAGACTCTGGGCTTGAAGAGCGTATGTCTATGGCACAAGATTTATGTTCGTTGGTACTTTCTATTCGCAAAAAAGTAAATATCAGGGTAAGACAACCGCTCCAAAAAATATTGATACCCATTTCCAATGAGGAAATGAAAATGCAACTAGAGAAAATCGAAGACCTCATTTTAGCGGAAGTTAATGTCAAAGAGATGGAATATCTACCTGCGGATAACGATTTTATCAGAAAAAAAGTCAAAGCAAATTTTGTAATTTTAGGGAAGAAATTAGGTGGTAAGATGAAATTGGCGGCTGTTGCAATTGCAAACCTTTCTCAACCTGAAATCCGCAGTTTAGAAACAGTTGGGTCAATTGAGGTTTCTGTCGATGGTGAAACTCTTCAAGTTTTGAAGGAGGAAGTTGATATACAAAGTGAAGATGTTCAGGGTTGGATGGTAGCATCTAAAAATGCATTGACCGTTGCATTGGATGTTTCATTGACACCAGAGTTGGAGCAAGAAGGATGTGCTAGAGAGCTGGTCAATCGGGTTCAAAAGATACGAAAAGACCTCGATTTAGCCTTGACAGACCGTATTAAGGTAGAAATTCAGCATCATCCAAATTTGGAATCCGCATTTACACAATTTAATGCGTATATTTGCGCCGAAATTTTAGCTGATAAGATTCTGTTTTTTGATGTGTTGGAACAAGGTGAAGAGACAGATATAAGCGGGATTTCACTGAAAATTAATGTAACAAAAAACGGGTAAGCACAATGGCAACAAAAAAAACAACCGAAACTAAGGCCGCTTCTACAGTAAAAAAATCAGCACCAGCTACAAAAGCAGCGACTACGAAGTCCGCGCCCGTAAAAAAAGCTGCTCCTTCAAAAACAGCTTCTGAGAAGCCAGCCGCCACAAAAGCAGCGCCTACAAAATCGGCACCCTCAAAAAATGAATCTGCGAAATCTGCTCCTACAAAAGCAGTGGCTGCAAAAAGAGCACCAGCAAAAGCCTCTACAGCAAAGCCAGCTCCATTAAAAGCTGTTCCTGAAGTAGTTGCGCCTGCAAAAAAAGTAACGCCTCCTCATAAGGCACCTTCTACACGTCCAGAAAAAAAGAAACTACCTGCTGTTTCTCCAGAAACAAGATTTGCTGAAACCAGCAAGCCTGCAAGTAGTCCAGCATTGGTTCGAAAGGCTTTGAGAGAAAAGGAAGCAAAGAAGGAGAATAAAGTGGTTGCCATGCCCAAAATAAATAGCACTTCTTCTCGAAAATATGAACCTGAATTTACCCGTTCTGTGTTGGATGCAGAAAATGAAATTATTTCTACAGTTCCTTCTATGCGTTATAGCGATGCTGAACTTGCTGAGTTTAAGGAACTTATACAAAATAAGTTGAATGCAGCAAAGCAAGAGTTATCTTACTTAAATGGACTCATCACCAGAAAAGATTCAATGAGTGGTGGTGATGCTGACAACAGATACATGACCATGGAAGATGGCAGCTTAAGCATGGAAAGAGAACAACTTAGCCAAATGGCTGCTCGTCAACTTGATTTCCTTGAAAAATTAGAAAAAGCAAAGATTCGTATTGAAAACAAGACTTATGGTATTTGTCGTGTTAGTGGTAAGCTAATTGACAAAGCTCGTTTAAAGGCCGTTCCTCACGCAACATTGAGCATGGAATCTAAGATGGGCATGAACAAGAGATAGTTGTAACTATCTCTTGCTTTAGTTTGTTCCTTTACTTATCGCATTTCCTGCATTGACACCAACTTATGGTAAATGCCATCTTGGCTCATTAGCTCATCATGCTTACCCCTTTCTGCTATTTGTCCTTCATGCAATACTATTATTTCATCTGCATGGCGAACGGTAGAAAGCCTATGGGCTATGATGATGCTTGTTCTGTCTTTCATTAAGTTGTTGATAGCATCCTGCACCCATTTCTCACTTTCTGTATCAAGTGATGATGTTGCTTCGTCTAGTATTAAAATCGGTGGATTTTTCAATACCGCCCTGGCAATTGTCAATCGCTGTCTTTCTCCGCCACTGAGCTTAGATCCCCTGTCTCCAACAACCGTATGATAGCCGTTTTCCTTTTTTTCAATGAAAGAATGGGCATTGGCTACTTTTGCCGCATCAATGATGTCTTCATCAGAAGCTGTGACATTTCCCAACGATATATTTGCTTCAACTGTGTCGTTGAATAGAATCGGCTCTTGTGTTACAATACCCATTAGGCTGCGTAGGTCTTTTAAGGCATATTTTTTGATGTTTATACCATCAATTAAAACGTCACCACTTGTGGCGTCATGAAAGCGCGGAATTAAGTCTGCTAGGGTTGATTTTCCTGCTCCCGAAGACCCCACCAATGCAATGGTTTGGCCTTTCTTTATAGTCAGGTTTATATTCATGAGAATATTCCTATCGGGATAGGCAAAACCCACATTCCTCAATTCAATTGAATCGGTAAAAGAATGTTTTGAGACAGGATTTGGATCTTCCTTTATGGTTTGCTCTTCTTTGATGAGTTGTTGAATGCGCTCAATACTGGCTGCACCTTTTCTGATATTGTATGAGGCCGTGCTGAATGCCTTAAGCGGATTGATGACCTGAGTGAATATGGCAATAAAAGTTAGAAAAGCAGGACCACTCAACGATACATCATGCTCTAGTACCAAGGTTCCTCCGTAATACAAAACACAACTTACTGCCATTATTCCGAGTGTTTCAGAAACAGGTGATGCTAAATCTCTTTTTCTGATGGCTTTGTTTTTAATGTGAAGCAGGTCCGTGTTTTCTTGGTTAAACCTATTCAACTGTTGTTTTTCTGCATTGAATGCTTTTACAACCCGAATTCCTCCAATTGTTTCTTCAATGGTGCTGAGAATTTCACCCAATTTAACCTGAACACCGGTTGATACTTTTTTCAGTGAACGGCCTACGCGGCCAATAACGAGACCGGCAACTGGTAAGAAGAGCAACAGGAATAACGATAATTGCGGGCTGTAGCTAATCATCCCAAACAAATAAATAGTAATGAGTATGGGTTCTCTGAAAAAGCTTTCTAAGAAACTCATGGTAGAGAATTCAACATCCTGCAAATCATTTGTAAGCTTGCTCATGATGTCTCCTTTTCGTTGGTCACTAAAAAAACCAACAGGAAGTTCAAGGATTTTGCTGAACATATCTGTTCGCATATCATTGATGATGTTGTTTCTTATGGGTGTGAGTAAGTAAAGGGAGAGATAAAGAAATATGTTTTTAAATACAATTGATAAAACCAAAATGGCACAGATGAATCCAAGTGCTTTGATTTTTCCTTCTGTACTTTGGGTAAGCACTTCAAGCGCACCGTAAATACCATTGGTGAGAAATCCGAGGTTAAAACTTGATGTTTTAAAACCAGTTTGATCTTGTAATCCAAAGATCAAGGTCAGAAATGGCGTTAGCATTGTAAGGGAAATCAACGAAAATCCGGCGGACAGGATATTAAGGCTAAAGTACCCTGCAACCAGTTTGGGATACTTTTTGATGTATGAAAAAATGATTCTTAAACTTTTCATTTTATAATGCGGACTTGTTTTTTTATAATTAGGATCAAAAGTAACTAATTTTACATCCATCAACCTGAATCATTATGGAAGAAAGCAAAAGACAACAGCAAGTAGCCGGTGTCATCTCAGAAGAAATGAACGATATTTTTTTGCGCATGGGATTGAATATGATCGATGGCGGAATGGTTTCGATTTCTAAAGTGAAAGTGACTCCAGACTTGCTGGAGGCAAGAATATACCTGAGCATGTTTCAGATAAAGGATACAAAAACATTGTTGGAAAAAATCGAGAAAAAAACTGGGGAAATTAAGCGCTTGCTGGGATTGCGTGTAAAGCAACAATTAAGAAGGATGCCTGAACTCCGGTTTTATTTAGACGACACCCTAGATTATGTTTTCAAAATGGAAGAGCTCTTCAAAAAAATCAATGAAGAAGAAAAAAAATAAATGAACTTTTCCACAGTTTTAAAATTTTCATGGAGATATTTCAAAGCAAAGAAATCCACCAATGCCATCAACATCATTTCATGGGTTAGTGTCAGTGCGATTATGGTGGGTTCTGCTTCCTTGATCATTATTTTGAGCGCATTCAATGGATTTGAATCGCTCGTAAAATCGCTCTATGGTTCTTACTACGCTGATGTTAAAATTAGTCCAGCAAAGGGGAAGGTTTTTTCATTAAATGAAGCCCAACTCAACAACATAAATGCTATTGAAGGTGTAAAATATTTATCGAAGGGTGTTGAAGAGAAAGCATTGATTCAAAACGAATCTTTGCAAACAATTGTGGTTATCAAGGGTGTTGACAGTGCCTATTCACAGGTTTCTGGGGTGCACGAAAAGATGTACCGTGGCCAATTTAATGTAGGCAGTCCAGAAAAGCCGGGCTTGGTGATGGGGGTAGGAGTAGAACAAGCATTGGGTGTGGTCTCCGACAGGACTATTTTTCCTGTTTCGGTATACCTACCTAAGAAAGGAACAAGCCAATCATTAAATCCTTTGGATGCCCTTGGGATGGCATCCGTAAATCCAACGGGGAGTTTTGCCATTCAAAGTGAATTTGACAATAAGTATGTGTTTACAGACATAGGTTTTTTGAAAACCTATCTAAACTATGCGGAGGATGAATTCAGTTATTTAGAACTTAGCGTGAAAGACTATGGGAAGGTTGATGAAGTGAAAAAAAAGATTTCATCATTGCTAGGTTCAGGCTTTGTTGTGGAAAACAGGTATGAACAAAATAAGGCGCTTTATAATACCATACGCCTTGAGAAGTTGGCTATTTATGGGATTTTTTCATTGATATTGATAGTGGCTGCTTTCAACATGATTGGGGCCTTGAGCATGCTTGTACTGGAAAAGAAAAAAGATATTCAAATCTTGCAGGCAATGGGGGCATCACAAAAAACAATTCACAGCATATTTTTAACTGAAGGAATTTTATTGGCTTTTGTTGGCAACGGGGGTGGTGTTTTAATTGCGTTAACACTTTATTACTTGCAAATAAATTACAAATTAGTTCCCTTAGAAGGGGCTTCTTTTGTAATTGATTATTATCCAATAAAGTTGGTGTTAGCTGATTTCATCGCTGTAATTTCAACCGTTTTTGTGATTGGAATCTTGGCATCTTGGTTCCCTGCTGCAAGAGCAGCAAAAGAATCATACCAACTGCGCAGTTAAATTAGTAATCTCCCAATGTTTCTTCCAATTGCGATAGTGCTTTGGCCAGTTGTTCATCATTTGGAGCAATTCCATGCCATCCATGGTCGTTTTCCATAAAGTCAACACCTTTGCCCATCAATGTATGCATCATAATTGCAATAGGCTTTCCTTTGCCAGTAAGGCTTTTCGCTTGTTCAAGTTTGGCCAAAACATCATCCATGTCATTTCCTTGCATGTCAATT
>Ga0209550_10006258_pt1 | contig 11107 bp, 4 predicted proteins | sample LauGreSuBDMM15SN_2_FD_187567 | JGI IMG/M metagenome (GOLD analysis project Ga0209550, IMG submission 187567) | Freshwater lake microbial communities from Lake Michigan, USA - Su13.BD.MM15.SN (SPAdes) (version 5) | ecosystem: Environmental > Aquatic > Freshwater > Lake | place: Lake Michigan, USA... | reverse complement strand
GGCAGCGAAGCTCCAGGAGGAGCGATCAACACGGCGGCGGGGCCGGTGGTAAGAAGGAGACGTGACAGAGTCCAAAGACGCGAAAAGCCCGGAGATAAACACGTTCACATTCACACAGCTCACAGGGGAACGGCGCTCGGGCACCGGACTTGCTTGTATTTTGGGAGCGCCCGCGCTGATCGCAAGAAATTCATGCCGCCACAAAAGAACGGCGGCGCTGTCGGTGCTAGCGGCGGCCGTGGCGGTGGCCGCGGCAGCAGTCGTGGTAACAAACCGCCTAGCGCGCGGAATCCAAAGCAGGGCTCTGGTGAGTACAAGGAGCTCCTTGGCGCCAACAAAGCAAAATTGAATGCAAACGAGCAGAAGGCGGTCGAGCGCGCAAAGGGATTGGGGGTGCCGGCACGTCTGATGCTCGGCATTACCTTTGACGGGCTGATGAAGCTTTTCAAGCCTGAGGACCCGGCGCCAGATTTGTACGCTGTGCGCGACCAGATGCGCGAGGCGAGCAAGGCGGATGGCCTCTCCATGTGCGAACGGCTCCAGAAGCAAGGCTCGCCAGACGTGGGAGTGGCAAACGTCTACGTGGCCGCGCATTTGGGCAGCTCACCGATGGCACTGCTTGCGGCGCTCGACAATCTGATTGACAGCACGCCATGCACGAAGACGACCACGTGCTTCTTCATCCGCGACCTCTCGACCCGGGCGACGACGACACGTGCAGGAAAGGACCTCGAACGGCTCAAGGATGTGATCGCGTCCATCGGGCACACGCTTCTGCTGCTCGAGAAGAAGGACCTCGTGAGCCAATCGGCACCCCTGCGCTGCGCCTACACGATCGCCGACCTCGCGTACACCGCGATGGCGCGCGCACCGTTTGATGTGATGCTGAGCGACCCGGACGAGGAAGTGTTGCATCTGCAGCTGTGTGCGCTTCTCGACGTGTTTGCGGGCGTGCTGCGCGGGCCGTCGGCGCGCGTAGTGGACTCGCGGCGATCCTCATGCCGACGCGAGGCCAAGTACGAGGATAAGGACGACTTGATGGTGCCGCGGGAGGACGGGACCTTGATGAGCGCTGATGGCTCGCTGATGATGAGCGAGCGGCCTACCTCCTTGACCAGTAGCCGCAGCAGCACCCGGAGCGGCGTGGGCTATACGACCGTGGGCGGGCGGCACTGCTGGCTGCCCAACGAGGGGACGAAGCACAAGGAGGTCCTCGACGCCACCGTCGGCTTTCTTCGCGTCAACAACCTCGTCACTGAGCTGCTCTCGCATGCACTCGTATCGGAGGCGCGCATGGCACTCCGCCGGCTGCCCGAGGCGCACCGGTACGCGTCCAAGCTGCAGTACGATTTGGCGATGCTCCTCAGCGAGCGAGGGAGCGAGGAAGAGGCGACAGAGATGCTCAAGGAGGCTGTGCGCGCGAGCCGCGAGGCCAGGGGAGAGGAGGCTCCCGAGACCTGCGTGCGCCGTCATGGGCTCGCGTTGCTTCTGAGGCGGCGTGGCCGGCCTAAGGAGGCGGCGGCGCTGCTGCTGCAGCTGCTCAGCGCGTCGCGCACCCTGCTCGGGGACCTACATCCCGACACGCTCGCGACGATGGAGCAAGTCGAGAGCGTTGGGGTCGAATTATATTCCGACGGCGCCCTCGGGCTCGCGAGCGAGGCCTTCCGCGCGGGGCTCGAGATGCACAGGAAGCATCTGGGCGTGAAGCATGAGCGTACGCTAGCCTCCATCTTCAACCTGGGCATGGTGCTGTCTCAGATGGGAGAGGGGCAAGGCGCAGAGGCGCTAGCGCTCCTCGCTGAAGCGGTTCACGCCTCAAGTGACGCTCTTGGCCCTGAGCACGCGCGCACTCGGCGCTACGCCGAGACCCTCGCTAGTATGGACCCCAAGGCGCCGCTGCCAATAGCGCCGGCGCTCACGCCGCCGCAACTGGCTACGGAGGTGGATCCCACAGGAGCGTAGGCTCCACGCCCGAGGGGTCTCCGAGGCTTTAGGGGCGGGTTCTGCCGCGCACAGCGAGACATGGGCCACTTCGTGCGCACTTGCGCACAGCCCTGGCACAGCCGAGGCGCATCGGTCCATGGGTGCCCGACATGGCGCCTGCCTTGCGATCTGCCCGATGGTGCACGTTCGCGGCGTGTTCGCCCCCCGTGGTTCGGTCTCAAGATGTGCGGGATGTCTCACAGGCATCGTGATAAAATACCGCCACGAGCCCACTTGGATACGCGACGGACGCAGACCGGGCTTGTCCGCGACCGTCGGTCGTGTATTTAGTCTTTAGAAAGAAAAGCCAATACGCGACGGGAACTATCCCCCACCCCTGTCGCTATAGTACAGCGGGCTAGCTCGTAGCTACAGCTACATGGCAGTCAAAACAGACCGGTGACGTGAGAGGATTACTACGTACTAGGGGGGACAAACGGCGCGGCGCTCGGCGGGTCCGCGCGGGGGTCGGGTCAGTCCGCAGGCTTGCGCTCATGCCCATGGGCATGCCAAGCTCGCCTTATTTATAGAATGCCATCCTCCGCGGGTCTCCCCTCCCCAGCAAGCTGGGTTGGATCATCGGCCTACTGTAGACAGGGATGTGTCTCGGGTGCGTCTCATGGATCCGATCCGCTTAACGTCCGCTATCCTTCAATTTTTAGCCCCAATCAGCCCTCATTCTTGACATTTGGCACGACCCCGAGTGAGCAGCACCAGTCACCACGACCCACGCCGATCCAGCTGTTCATCAATGCTTTTCTTTTGCTCTCCCCTGACTCTCCCCCGACTCGCCGCGCGGACTCACACGGTATACCGTACACGCACACCTCACATGCGTCTGTGGCTCATACGTCACTGCACACAGCATGGACCACCATGTTCCGAGTAAAGACGCAGGGGGCAGCGCGAGCGCGTAGCGAGCGCGCACAACCCCCGTCGTACATGTAAGCGCATCTCTCCCTCTCTCTCTCTCTCACTCGTACACGCACTCTCTCATCTCTCTCACCACATGTTCGCAACTCACATGACCCCGACGCAAGTACCTCCATTTCCAAGCGTACATGCTCACATAGAACCTTCGTTCGTCGTAGGGTCGGCTTGCTTCCAGCTGGCCGCACGCCGCAGCCGGCGGCCAACGCGGCCGCCTCAGGCCTGCGCTAGCTTGGCGACCTCGGCGAGAGTGATGTCACGCTGCGCCTCGAGCATTGCGCGCTCGATGAGGCCGACGGCGCGCTGGCCCGTTGCTTGCGAGAGCTGAAGCAGCTGCGACTGGTGTGAGTTGAATGAGGCGACCGCTGCAGCCGTTGCGGCCGTTGCGGCCGTTGCGGCCGAGGAGGCCGAGGAGGCTGAAGAGGTCGAGGCGGTCGAGGAGTTCGAGGAGTTCGAGGAGTAGGACGAGGACAACGAGAGTGGCTTGCCCTGCGGGTCGCGAGGCGCGCCCTTGGGCCACGAGGCGGCGATGATCTCGTCCGACGTCGGAGGTGTGGAGATGGAGAGCGGGACGTCGAACGGTGAAGATTTGGGCGACGCGAGAGGCAGCGCCTGGCCACGCTTCTCACTGCCGTAGAAGAAGGCAACGAGCTGGATGCGCTCGCCGCTCTCGATGCGGTCGCCCGCGTGCCGCACATCGCCGTGGTGCATCATGCACGTGCCCGCGCGCGGGCGCAGCATCACCCCTCGCGAGTCTCTGGCGTGAAGCGTGCCCGTCGTGTTCCCGCTGCTGCTGCTGTTCCCGTTGAGAGCGCCCGCGACAGCATCAGCGGCCGAGCGCGTCGCGCTGCCGAGCGCGCTCATGACCGATGTGGCAAGAGTCGTGCCGGAGGCACCATCCTTGACGCCGGCGCCCGGCCTGGGTGTCGCTACCTCGACGTCGAGGATGCCCTTGGGCACAGGGAGGAAGAGGCCGCCCGCCGAGTGGTCTGTCACCGGGTTGGTGAGCGAGATGTTGATCGTGAGCTTGGTGTGGTCGGTGTGCTCGCCAAACTCCTTGCGCGAGCGGTCGCCCGAGTACTTGATGAGGAAGAAGCACTCGGGGTTCTTGGGCAGGGACTCGGGCGTCAGATTGGCGTTGGGGAAGAAGCGGCACGCGTACGGCATGATGACGCGACGGAAGGCATCGAAGATGAGCTGCTGCGACGTCGCACCGAGCTGCGAGACGAGGACGTCGTTCGTGCAGCAGCCGACGGCGCGCGGCGCCCAGCCCCCCAGGCGCTTGGCCGCAGCCTCGGCATCCAGCCGGATCTGCTGCGCCGCCGCCGGCGTGAAGCACGGTACAACGTGCACGTGGTGGCTCTTGTCGTGCATGTGCAGCACGTACGGCACCGTCGGCGGCAGCTTGAGCAGGTGGGCGGTGGTGCCGTTGGGGCGCTTGACGAGCTCGACCGATGGCGTCGGCGGCGTGCCGCCGAGCAGCGACCGCGTGGGAGCGACCGCAGGGCTCGGCGACGCAGTGGTTGGTCCGCTCAGCTTGTTGGCCAGCGTGTGCAGCGGCAAGCACTGCTGGAACAGCTGGCGCGGATCGGAGGACTTGGCCGCCGGTGGCGGGGTAGGGGACTGCGGAAGGCTGCGGCGCGGCGTCGACGAGCGTGAGCCGTGGGGTGACACCTGGCGTGACTTGTTGGACGTGGCAGAGCCCTGCTGTGGCACTGCGGGAAGTGGCTTGACGCCACGACCGAGGTAGGTCGCTTGCTTGTTCGGCGGGTTACCGAGGCGTGCCATCGGAGTGGTGGGCGCAGTGGTATGCAGTGGTATGTCCTTGGCAGCAGTGGTATGCGTGCGGATGACGGAGGTGGCCTTCATATTGAGATGACTGGCGTGACCGGGTCACTGAGTGCGCGAGTGTGCCGAGCCTGCCCTCTGGGCGTTACGCCACGAGTGCTCGAGTTCTGCCGTGGCAACCCAATTATTGCGCGCGTTTTGGGTTGAGTTTTCAGAAACAAGAGCCCTGACACAAAACTTGGCTACCACCTTTAACACGCACATCGTTCGTTCCGGAGCCTCCGCACGAATAGTCGAAACGCGGGGCGGCGGTCATCGCAATTACATTGCTCGCGTTCGCCTGGCTTCGTTCGCCGCGTTCGATAGGTTCGGCGGTCGAAAGGTCATCTTGAACCTGATCTCCTGCGCAAGCTCCTCGACCCGCAGCGCGAAGCCGCGGTCGAACATGACATCCACCGCCATGTCCATCGCGAGCGGCTGGCTGAAGATGGTACACGGGCGGGGGATCGCGACGCGCGCCTCGCCCACGAGCGCATGGCGTCGGATGGCGGGCAGGAAGAGATCGTTGATGACGCGCACGACCCCGGCGAAGGCTGCCGGGTGGATGCGCTGGTAGCTATCGAGCCGCGCCACGAGGTTGACGCGCGCGTGGCGCGTGATCTCGGCAGCGGTCGGGATGTGCCGGATGGCATTGTACGTGTCCTCGGCCAACTCGAGCGACGATTGGTAGGAGAGCTCCTGCAACACGACAGCCTTGACCTCCTCGATGGTACCGCTCGCATTGATCAGGTTGAATGGGAAGTTGCGCTTGAGAGCCTCGTTGGCTGCCATCGTCCCATCGACGAACAGGCGGTAGCGCGTCTTGGCCGCTTTGACCGACAAGTCAGTCTCGCGCACCTCGCATAAATCTCCCTCGCCCGTCTCCTTGACATGCTTGTTGTGCTCGAGCGCCTGACGCCCGCGCGAGAGCTGCCGCTGCACCGACTCGTGCTCGTCCACGTACAGGATGCACATGCGGAAGCGCGGGCGCGGCATCCGTCCGGCTCTGAGGGAGCCGGACAGGTCTTTCATCTTGGTATGCAGCAGCCGCAGAAGCTCCACCTGTACCACCGTGCGTGGGAAGCCGTCGACCATGCAGCCATTGGCCTGCTCGCCCTTGGCGAGCTGCTCGAGCAGCATCTGGAACACCTCGAAGTCACTCACGAGCCCGCCTGCCTCGATGATCTTCTTGGCGGCGGGAGAGTTGAGTAGCGACGACATGACGATTGGCTGTGCATCGAGGCCGCGCTCGCGCATGATGAAAGGCGTCATGGTGCCCTTGCCCGCACCGGGCGCGCCGCCGAGAAACAGGATCTCGCATGGCATTTGTATGTTCTCCTCGCCTTGCTGCTGCTGCACCAGCCGTCGCCACGTGAGCTGGAAGATGAGCTCCGGGTCAGCCACCGCGTGCGAGTAGCCGAGCCACGAGCTCGCGAGCGAAGCGAGCGAGATGTCTTCGTCGGGAATGTCGTCGAAGAGCACCATGAACTCCTCGAGGTCGATCCGGCCGCTGTCGTCCGCGTCACCCAGCCGGAACATGCGGTCGAGCTGCTCGTCTGTGATCACCGCAGTCGGATGCGCCTTCTTAATGCCCACCTCGAGGTCTCGGCGCGAGATGAGCTTGCCCTGCGCAAGCTCATCGAAGATGGGTTTGAAACGCGCGACCCGCAGCTGCTGGTCGATGGCTTTCTGATCGACGGTTGCCCGCTCGCCGCAGGGGTCGAGCTCCGCGCCTTGTCCCGCCAGCGTGGAGAGCACCGCCCTCGCAGCGCTTCTGCTGCCGCCGATGCTGCTGCTGCTGCTCCTGCTGCTGCACAATGAGCGTGGCGCCGCCGACGTGGCGGCGGCGGCGCTGGCGGCTATCCGAGCACCGCAGCCGCAGACTGCCGCACGGCCTAACCCAACATGTCGACGGGCCTCGAATCCGCGACGAATCCACTGCATGATCTTCGATGCACCCAAAGGAAAGTATGACACTGGGCTGATACATGTGTATGTTGTACATGTACATTGTACCCAGAATCCTGAAACCAGAATCCAGACGCCCACGATCTGCCCCAGGATACAGATTTGGCAGCGTCCACGTCGACGAACACGCAAGCGTGCGTGCGGCGGCCGAAGATCTTGCCGAGCGCCATATGGTGCTCGCTTTCGCGCTGTTATGAGCACGAGCGTATACCGAATTGCTTGGCCCTTGCGAAATAAGTACCGGTAAGACTATTTCTGCGATTAGACTAGTTGATCTCCGTCAAACGACGCTTGAGCGCCGACGGCTCATTTCTGTCGGAGACAACCTCGATTTGTTCCCGAGGCCGGCGTGTCAGTGTCACGGCCGACGGGACCTTCGGCACGGCACTCTGCACAATCGCGGACACTGCATGAAGTTCGGAAAGGAGGTACGTTTGCATCGCCCATGTTTGACGCTCCCATCTGACGTACGCACTTGCACGTGTGCAGATCGTGGCCCATGCGGCCACAAACCCTCAGTGGAGTGGGTACTACGTCGACTACAAGTCCTTGAAGCAGATCCTTCGTCAGCTCTCGCCCACAGATGCTGAGCATCAAACCGAGGGCAATGCACAGCTCGAGGGTCTCTTCCTTTCATCGTTGATGCTACAGATCCAAAAGGTCAATACCTTTTTCATCCGTAGGGCGCAGCACCTGAGCGAACACGTGGACAGGTGTGCAGCACCAGCCGTGAGTCTGGATGCGGACTCACGCCTCCGGACTCGAGTAGCCAGGCTCATGCCTCCACAGCTCGTGCGTGCCCTGCTGGCGCATGTGCACCCGCTCTGGTCCTGCTCACCGCTGCTGTTCGCCACAAATGCCACCTCGCAGCGTGGCACCGATTCTTTCCATCCTCCCCGCCATGATTGCGGGCAGCCTTTCGGCTGACGGCGATCTTGCGACACCGGCGGCGTCTCTCGAGACTCTACTCGTCACGGAGCACGTGCCGGAGGACATCCGCCAAGAGCTCGCACTGTTCAAGAAGTTAGCCATGGACTTCGACGAGCTTCGCCAGTATGCGCTCTTCAACTTCATCGCAGTCATGAAAGTGGTCAAGAAGCACGATAAGCTCTCCACCATGCCGCTCAGAGACACCCTTGCCGGGTATGTCATCAGCCAGCCGTTCTTCACCGGCGAGCGCCTGTTGCGCGCGTTCGGCAACATGCGCCGGCTGGCGACACAGCTCACCCTCGCCGCCCATGGCAAGCCTCTCTCGAGTCGCTCGGAGTTGGCACAGTGCCATAACTGCCAGCAGTCGCGCGCTATGGGATTCGTGTACACGGGCACCAAATTTCTGTGCCCGCCATGCCTGTTGGCCGTCATCTCAGCGGCGGCAGCCACACAGCAGTCGCTTGGCGGTGTCTTCACAGGAACGTACCGTATCAGCGGCCTGCTCGACTCCCCCTTGATGGAGGAGACGACGCCCGAGACGACGCCTGCGCACTCGTGCGCTGGCGCACCCGCACCTACGATCGCTGCCGCTAGGGACGCTGGCGCGGAGCGAAATGGCATGGCCAGCGACGGCGAGATCAGCGAGGCCCACTCGACGGCTCTGCCGGGTCAGAGCAGTTTCAGCTCTCAGGAGTGCGTTGTGTACGATCCGAACATGTTGTACGCCCAGTCTGACGGCGAGGCCGCCGAGGTGTCTCGGCACCTCGGCAGCCTCGCCGCCATCGCGTGCAGCTCGGGACTGCACGATCACAGCATCGTCAATTCGCTGCGAGATCACGATCACAGCATCGTCAATTCGCCCCTCTCGGCCGTTTTCGATCACCTGCTGGCTTCGGCCGAGAACGTGCCGAACGCGGACGCGCCGCTGCCTCAGTCGCTGCCTGGCACGTCGCTGCCAGGCTCCACGCGAGCTGCACAACCGCCGTTAGTGGGGCCGCAGCTCTCGAACGGCAGTGGCGCGCGCTCGACGCAAACCAGTCGGGATCCTTCGATGGACGTCTTGATGGACGGTCCTCCCGCAAGCGGCAGCGGCATGAGCAGCAGCGGCAAGGTCGCCTCGAGCGACTTCGGCTACTCGATGCATGGAGGCTCGTACATGCAGAAAATGCTCACAGAGCAAAAGATGTTCACAGAGAGCACCACCGTGTTAGCAGCAGCTTCCGCGGCCATGAACAGCTACAGCAGGAGCAGCCACGCCGGCGGTGCACCGTGCGAGGCCACGGCCGTGGCCGTCAGCCAACACTTGCAGGGGAATAGCAGCGTGGCATCAGCCACGCTCCTTCCGGATCGGGGGGCGGAGGTGGTAGGTCAGTCCGCCCACGGCGGCGCGGCCGCCTGCGGCCAGTGTGTGGGCCAGACGATCTCCCAGACGATCTCCCAGCAGATATCGCCCGCGCTCGGCACGCCCGGTGCGAGCTCGCTGACCTGGTGTCCGCCGCAGCTCTGTCCGCCGCAGTGCCAAGGCCCTGGCTCTGGCCCAGTCTCGATGAACTGGGCGGGGGGCAGTGTGCCGACACCGCTCGATCCACCGCTCGGGACAGCGCCAAGCGACGAGCTGAGGAACAAGTGGGCCTGCTTCGAGTGCCATAAGGCAAAGACGGTGTGCGAGGGTAGGCCATGCCGCCGCTGCCAGCGGCTCGGCAAGACGTGCATCGAGCACGTGCGCCCTACGAAGCGGCGGCGCAGTGCCAAGAACGAAACGGCGGTGGCAGGGCAGCACGGGGCAGGGGTGAGGGCGTCTGGCGGCGGGGCGGCGCCCGTCGACACCGATCAGTACAATTGGCAGCGCACATGGGGCCAGCAGGCGGGTGGGCCATCTATGCCGATGGGCTTGCAGCAGCAAGGCATTGCGGTTGGCATGGATCAACTCCTCACTACGATTGGTGTGCAGCCACCGTTGGCCCCCTGGGCGACGGGCCCCAGCGCAGCGCTGATGGGACCGCCCGTGGGTGGGCACGGTGGATATCAGCAGCCCACATTCCCACCCAGGCCGGCGTTCAGAGCGAACCCTGCGCCGTTGCTCACCGCTCAAGGCATGAGCTCCCAGAACCACGGGCCAGTGCCCACGGTGTCGGTCGGCAAGTGGAGGCTACCCATGGCTCTGGTTCCTGCTCCTCATCCGCTCCTGGTCCCAAGTTCGCAAGTGGCCACGCCGAGTTCATCGCCTAAGCCCTCGACAGCGCCAACGGCAGCTCAGCTGAGCTCGTCGAGTGGCAGTGGGGGAGATGCTCATTTGCTCTTGCCTTCGCTCGACAGCCCCTCGCAGCACGCAGCCTGGGCGGCTTTCGCCGAGTTCCCCCGCGTACAGGAGATGTAGCAGATGTACGTGGGATGATGATGTCTGCCGCTATGCCATCGACAGAGAGCGAGCCGAGTGTGGTGAGAGAGTGAACACCGGCTTGACCGTCTGGCGCCTACGCAGTACGTGTACGTAAATTCAACATTTATTGCTGGACCAAACCGAATTTCCAAAAAGCAAAATGCAAAAATGTTGGTCACTTTGCTCTCGTCCGTCGACCAGTCGTCACCATTGAATCCTCGCCGCGCTCGCGCAGCCTCGCGCCCATGGCCATGCTGGCAGCATCATGCTCGCGCCCTCCCGCTTGCATGCCCGCTTGGCGCTTGGCAGGCTCACAAAACGCACCCCCACGCACACCGCACTCCAGTGCCCCCCAAAACGGCCGTCGAGCCCCTCGCGGTCTCGTTTCTCAATTCCTTCTTCTGGTATGAATTTGATATATTTTCCATAAACTTCACACCTTCTCTTCACAGCGCAGCGCAGATTTCTGGCTCCACATGCAGCACATCGACCTGCCACAGCATGCTCAGCTTTCACGCGGCCGTGTTGGCGTTCATGCTTTCGCCTCCCACAACAGCCGTCGTTCGCACGATTATGCGGCCTCAGGTAAGTCTTGGGCTCATCGACTGGATGCTTGACTCACCCTTTTTACCGCCTGGCGACCAGCTGTGCAGATCCGAAGGCTGGGATTGCACTGCCACCTTTAGCACTTCACTTGTGAACCAAGTCACGGGTCCCAAGTCGTACAGCACGTCGCTGGATTTCGGCCTGCGCTTCAAAAAGGATGGCTCCTTTGCGCTTGTCTCGCCATCTGCTCTGATCTCCAGCAAGGAAGGGCGGTGGAGCACAGTTGAGGAAGAAGCTGGCGGCGAGCCAGAGGTTCAATGGCAGCTGACCGTTTGCGACTCCGGAATCCGTGGTGGCCCAGCCGGAAGTGGTGCTATGATCGTTGGTCCTCTAGCGAAGCTGTATTTCACCATGCGCCTGGACTCGGATTCGGATGCGCTGCGGCTAAGCCAAGGGAAGGTATGGGTCAAAGAAGGCGACAGGATGCAGCCCGTGGGCACATGCCACGCTTCGCCCTTGCCACTTATGGGCAATAATTGAGTG
>Ga0209550_10006256_pt1 | contig 11108 bp, 10 predicted proteins | sample LauGreSuBDMM15SN_2_FD_187567 | JGI IMG/M metagenome (GOLD analysis project Ga0209550, IMG submission 187567) | Freshwater lake microbial communities from Lake Michigan, USA - Su13.BD.MM15.SN (SPAdes) (version 5) | ecosystem: Environmental > Aquatic > Freshwater > Lake | place: Lake Michigan... | reverse complement strand
CCAAAACCTCAACAAAAATTATGATACATTTAATGAGTGTATTGAGCTTTTTAAAAAAAATGGAATAGTATTAATTTTTAGTGAAGCATTGTGTATTAACGAATGGCATTTGCGTACATTAAAAAAAGGTACTGCAAGGCTTGCCGCTACTGCATGGCAGCAAAATATTCCGTTGCAACTATTACCCGTAGGTATTAACTACAGCAGTTTTAATAAATTTGGGAAGCACATTATTATTAATAGTGGTCATTTAATTTGTAAAGAAGATTTTACCGCTCAATTAACTACGGATGGAAAATTATTAAATGATATTACCTCTTCAATTCAAAGCCAATTAAGTACATTGGTTTACGAAATACCTAAAGATGATGATTTAAAACATAAAGAAATATTTGCACTACCATCATCTACTATAAAAAAGAGTTTACTTTTTTTTCCTGCTATAATTGGTTGGATTATTCACTTACCTTTTTATTACCCCATAAAAAACGTTGTGCAAAAAAAAGCATTGCATAGTGGGCATTATGATAGTATTATTATGGGTAGTTGTTTTTTAGGTTACCCGTTTTATTTGTTGGCTATAAGTTTATTAGTTTTTGCTTTTAGTGGCAGTTGGTGGGGCTTGTGTAGTTTTTTGATTATGCCTTTGTTGGCTTGGTGTTGGGTTAGGTGGAAGGGGTGAGTTTTATTTCCCACAAAGATTGATTAGAAATTTTTACAGAGATAATTTTTATAGAGATGCTACAATAAAAAATGCCGCAATAGTTGCGGCATTATAATTTTATAAAAAAGGTAACTTTAGTTTTCCTCTGCACCTTCAATTAGTACAGTAGTTTTATTATTTATTACTTCAGCAAAACCACTTTGTATTGTATAGGTTTGCGATGTAGTTTTATTAGTTAAAATTTTTACAGTACCTGCTTTTAATGCACTTACCATTGGGGCATGTTTATCTAATACTTCAAACGAACCACCAATGCCTGGTAGTATAACGCCGTAAACATCGCCGCTAAAAATTTTCTTTTCTGGTGTTAATATTTCTAGAACCATACCCTTGTTTTATTCCCCTTCCCGAAAAAATCGGGATGTTCCAAAAGGGGAACCTGATTTTAAAGTTTATAATTTTTTTTACTCTACTTATTTCAATCGCTTCGATAAAAGATGAATAAAGAACTTTTTGTACAAGAGTGGGACGCAACTATGATAAACAATGCTAAAATTTTTGCCACCAAGAAACTTAAACAAATAAATGAAAATAACTTGAATTTCATTGAAGTGTAACCCAGTTCCCCCTTCAGGGGGCGGAGGGGGTTTTACGCTTGTGCCGCCGCCATCATTTTTTTACCTTTTTCAATAGCATCTTCTAATGTACCTACAAGGTTAAATGCTGCTTCTGGATATTCATCAACCTCACCATCCATAATTGCATTAAAGCCTCTAATGGTATCTTCTATAGGCACCAATACACCTTTTAAACCTGTAAACTGCTCTGCCACAAAAAATGGTTGGCTAAGGAAACGTTGTACTTTTCTTGCTCTTGATACTACTAATTTATCTTCATCGCTCAATTCATCTAAACCAAGGATGGCAATAATATCTTGTAACTCTTTATAACGTTGTAAAATTAATTTTACTCTATCGGCAGTATTGTAATGCTCTTCGCCTACAATAGCTACGGTTAATATTCTTGAAGTGCTATCCAATGGATCAACCGCAGGGTAAATACCTAAATCGGCAATTTTTCTGCTTAATACCGTAGTTGCATCCAAATGGGCAAAGGTAGTTGCCGGAGCCGGATCTGTTAAATCATCTGCTGGTACATATACTGCTTGTACTGATGTAATTGAACCATTTTTAGTTGAAGTAATACGCTCTTGCATTAAACCCATTTCGGTAGCAAGTGTTGGTTGGTAACCTACCGCACTTGGCATACGACCTAATAACGCCGATACTTCGGAACCAGCTTGTGTAAAACGGAAAATGTTATCTACAAAGAAAAGAATATCTTTTCCCTGACCAGTTCCATCCCCATCACGGAAATATTCTGCAATGGTTAATCCACTTAACGCCACTCTAGCTCTAGCTCCTGGAGGTTCGTTCATTTGTCCAAAAACAAACGTTGCTTTACTATCTTCTAACCCTTTAATATTTACTTTGCTTAAATCCCATCCACCTTCTTCCATACTATGCTTAAATTCTTCGCCATAGTTCATAATACCTGCTTCAATCATCTCTCTCATCAAATCATTTCCTTCTCTCGTTCTTTCCCCCACACCAGCAAATACAGATAAACCTGCATATGCTTTTGCAATATTGTTAATCAACTCCTGAATTAATACAGTTTTACCTACACCAGCACCGCCAAATAATCCAATTTTACCACCCTTTGCATAAGGCTCAATCAAATCGATAACTTTAATACCAGTAAATAATATTTCACTTGCTGTGCTTAAGTTTTCAAACAATGGCGGTTTGTTATGAATAGGGCGACCACCTACTTTACTTACTTGTGGCAAACCATCAATAGCATCGCCTGTTACATTAAATAATCGGCCTTTGATAGCCTCGCCAACAGGCATTGCAATTGCTTTACCTGTATCAATTACAACAGTACCTCTTACCAATCCTTCGGTACCATCCATAGCAATAGTACGTACACTATCTTCGCCCAAATGTTGTTGTACTTCAAGTACTAAAATGTCGCCATTTTCTTTTTTAAGTTCTAAGGCGTTTAAAATTTCTGGAAGCTTGCTACCACTATCAAACTGCACATCTACCACCGCTCCAATTACTGATTTTACTTTACCTGTATTAGTCATAAAAATGTATTAACTATATGTAGTATATATTTTGAGCGGCAAAGGTAGGCAATTCAATCAAAAAAGGAAAATGAAAAATGAGGAAATAGCAGGTTTTTGCTCACTTATTTTGAAAAAAATGTGGGCAACACCTGTTTTTAAATGTTATTAATGCAATTAATTACTTTTGCCTAAACTATGGCACTACTTACTACCGATATTAATTTGGCAATTATGGCGTTGCAAAACGATGATATCATTGGCTTACCTACCGAAACGGTTTACGGTTTAGCAGGTAACATATATAGTGAAAAAGCTATTAAAAAAATATTTGAAACCAAAAAAAGGCCTTTTTTTAATCCGCTTATTGTACATATAAAAAATATTGATTATTTAGATGTAGTTGCACAAAACATTCCAGCAAAAGCCCTTTTATTAGCCCAACATTTTTGGCCAGGGCCTTTAACACTTTTGTTAGATAAAAGAGCTGATGTTCCCAATATTGTTACTGCAGATAAGCCAACAGTAGCCGTTCGTATTCCAAGCCATCCAATGGCGTTGGCGCTTTTACAACAATTAAATTTTCCATTGGCGGCACCAAGTGCAAACCCATTTACTAGCATTAGCAGCACTACTGCCCAGCACGTAAAAGAGTATTTTGATAAAGAATTAGATATTATTTTAGATGGGGGTGAATGTAAAAAAGGTATTGAAAGTACCATTGTTGGTTTTACTGGAGATGATGTAATTATTTATAGATTAGGGACCATTACTGAAACCGATTTAGAAAAAATTGTAGGCGAAGTAAGTATTTATATTGGGCAAGATGATAAACCTATTGCACCAGGTATGTTGCTAAAACACTATTCGCCAAAAACAAAAACAGTTTTATTGGAGAATGATGTAAACCTTCAATTAAATAACTTAGCCATTAAAAAAATTGGTGCATTGGTTTTTAATAAAAAAATAGACGATGAAAGAATTGTTGAGCAAGAAATTTTATCGGAAGCTAGTAATTTAGAAGAAGCAGCAAAAAACTTATACGCTGCCTTACACCGATTAGATAAAAGTAACGTAGATATTATTTTAATAGCATTACTACCCAATGAAGGTATTGGAAAAAGTATAAATGACCGGTTGAGAAGAGCAGTGAATTAATAATTTAAAACAAAATATTTTATATTATTAATGGTACTAACCATACTACCGCTTTTTAAGCTGCCACTAAAATTTTCGAAAGAAGAAAAATACACAAAGCTGTTTCCTCCAATATTTTTAATTTTACCTCTAAACGCTTTGTCTTCAAAAAAACTATAGTACGCAAAGAAAGTTGAGCCGAGTGTTTTTAATTTACCTCTATACCCTTCGTTATCAAAACTACTATACCAAGCTATGTTTTGTTGTCCAATTTTTTTTATATTTCCTTTAAAAGCAGCGTCTTCGTAGTTTAAAAAATAATCAAAACTAATTGAGCCAATAGTTTTTATTTTACCTTTTAGTGTTTCGTTTTCAAAAGAAGTATAGTAGGTAAGCATAATTCTGCCAATATACTTTACTTTCCCTTGTAAGGCAGCATCATCGTTTTGAGTATAATATTCTACTCTGCCTACATAAGGATCTAACTGGCCGCCAAAGTTTTCTTGTATACCCATAAAACGATCGTAACCCCATTTGCTTAGGTTACCATCTTTTGTTAAATAAAGTTGTACATTTTCATCAAGACTTATTATAAACACATCTAACGTACCATTGCCTTTAATATTTACCTGAGAAAGTTTTTGCCCATTAATTGTTACAAAAAAACAAAAGGTAAGTAGGGTAATGAATAGTTTTTGCAAACGTCATACATTTATTAATATAAAATTAAGTTATTTTTTTACACAAATTTTGGAGTATACATAAACAGCTCAAATTATTTAACGAAAACTAATGGCAAAGAAAAAATACTTCTTCTACTTCGGTTACAACGTCTATTTATCTAGATGATGTATTACTAAATTGCTTTTCTACCGTTTATCAAAATCTTTTGTAAAAAATACACCATGTTGCAAATAATTGTACATTTGCAACATAGTTACAAATTATAAAAGTATGAAAAGCGTTATATTTTTTTTAGCAGCATTATTTAGCATAGCACTATCATTTGCTTTTGCAACAGAAAAAAAAGATGAATTAAAAGGTTCATTTTCTGGAAAAGTTACCACTATAGATGGGAACAGTATTATAGGTGCAAGCATTTATTTTACCGATATTAAAGTAGGCAGTGTAAGCGATATTAATGGAAATTTTAGTTTTCAGAATATACCGGAGGGTAAACATTTGGTAGAAATTAGTCATGTAGGCTACTCAACAATTATTGAGCAAGTCGATATTATTGGTGATACAAAAAAAGATTTTATTTTAAGTCAATCTGTAGTGGAAAACAATGCCGTAATTGTAACAGGCGTAGGCAGTGCAACTACATCTAAAAAAATTCCTTTTTCTGTAGTAAGTGTGGGTAAGCAAGCCATTTTTCAAAATGCTAGTACTAATTTAATGGAGAGTATTGCAAAAATTGGTGGTGTGTCCACTTTAGCCACTGGCCCAGCAATTAGCAAACCAGTAATACGTGGCTTAGGTTATAATAGGGTATTAACTATAAACGATGGTGTACGGCAAGAGGGGCAACAATGGGGCGATGAGCATGGTATTGAAATTGATGAAGCTAGTGTAAGTAAAGTAGAATTATTAAAAGGACCAGCATCGTTAATTTATGGAAGCGATGCTATGGCAGGTGTGCTAAATATTATTACGAATGTACCTGTGGCCAACAATACCATTAAAGGGAACGTTAGCAGTAACTACCAAACCAATAATCGCTTACGTAGTATAAACGCTACCGCTAGTGGAAACAAGAATGGATTTAATTGGAGTATGTATAGCAGCAATAGATCCGCTGCAGATTATAAAAATAAGTACGATGGATATGTATATAATTCTAAGTTTAAAGAAAATAATGTAGGTGGCTATATAGGGTACAACGGCAATTGGGGTTACAGCCATTTATTAGTTAGCAATTTTAATTTAACAACAGGCTTGGTAGAGGGCGAAAGAGATACAGAAGGATATTTTATTAAACCCTTAGCAGGCGGCGGAGAAGCTAGAGCAACGGATGATGATTTTAAAAGCACCACGGCCCAAATTCCCTATCAACACATTCAGCATTTTAAAATTGCTACCGACAATAGTTTTAAAATAAATAAAAACCGCTTGTCTCTTAATATTGGTTTTCAACAAAATAAAAGAGAAGAATTTGGAAATATTGATGATTTAAATGAAAGAGCTTTATTTTTTGACTTAAAAACAGTAACCTACACCACACAATTACATCTTGCTGAAAAAAATGGTTTCAAAACATCGATTGGTGTGAATGGCATGCAACAAAATAATACAAATAAAGGCATTGAGCAATTAATACCTAACTATAATTTGTTTGATTTTGGCAGTTATGTTTACACACAGAAAACCATAAAAAAAATAACACTCAGCAGCGGAATTAGATATGATATTAGGAGTATAAATTCAAAAGATTTGTTAGACGGGAACAGTGTAAAAGGCAATGCGTTTAAAAAAACATTTAGTAATGTATCGGGTAGTATTGGTTTAGCAGCACAAGCAACAGATAAATTAAATCTTAAATTAAATATTGCCAGAGCCTTTAGAGCCCCAAGTATTCCTGAGCTAGCTAGTAATGGTGCACATGAAGGCACTATACGTTACGAATATGGAAATACTAGTTTAAAAAGCGAAACAAGTATCCAGATAGATGGTGGGGTTGACTATACTACAGAGCATTTGTCGTTGGGGTTAAATATATTTTATAACAACTTTACTAATTTTATTTTTTACAGTAAATTAGAAGCCGCAGGTGGTGGAGATAGTTTAGTAAATGTAAATGGAGATGATTTAACCGCTTTTAAATTTAATCAACAAAATGCAGCATTAGCAGGATTTGAGGCTACTATTGATATTCACCCACACCCATTAGATTGGCTACATATACAAAATACATTTTCGTTTGTAAGTGGTAAGTTTACAAAAGCTATTGAAGGCAGTAAAAGTTTACCATTTATACCTGCTCCAAAATTAGTAACAGAATTTAGAGGAAATTTTAAAAATATAGGCACTAGCTTGAAAAATATTTACGCAAAAATTGAGTTAGATAATACGTTTTCTCAAAACAATATTTTTACTGCCTATAATACCGAAACTGCAACCAATGGGTATACTTTACTAAATATTGGATTAGGTACCGATGTGGTAAACAAAAAAGGTAAGACTATTTTGAATGTTGCTATAAGTGGTTTAAACTTAGCAGATGTGGCGTACCAAAATCATTTAAGCCGTTTAAAATATGCAGCCGAAAATATGGCTAGTGGACGAAACGGTGTTTTTAATATGGGCAAAAATTTTAGTATTAAAGTTAATATTCCTTTTATAGGTAAGTTTTAAAAAGTTGTCTTCAAAAAAAAGAAATAAAATGTTATAGATAAATATTAATACCACCGCTTTACTCTTTCCTGCAATTACGTTGCTAATGTTAGTCTATACCAATCGGTTTTTATCGTTAGCATCCTTAGTTGGAAAATTACATACCGAATATATTATTGGTCAAAAAGAAAAAAACATTTTACTAAAAATATAAAATATTCTTAGCCGCTTAAACCTTATACGTTATATGCAAGACTTGCATATTTTTAGTTTTTTATGCTCTGTACTTTGTATGTATTCGGTTTTTAGGGGATGGCAAATCTTGTCGCATTGGATATTTGCGACTAGTATACTTTTTTTATTAGGCTCAATTATTTTATCGGGTTTAGAAATTAATAAAAGTACGAAAGCAATTGAAGTAAAACTTAGCGATATGGAAGAATTAAACGGTGCAACTATTTTTACAGATATTTTTAAAAAAGATGATGAATAAACTTAATTATCAAATATTCTTGGGCTATTGGTTTTATAATTTTTATCATACTTAACAAAAAGATATAAATACACTACCCTGCTTAAACGCATTAACCAAGGCTGCAATAAAACAATCAATAAAATATTAAAGCCAAGCCAATAAAATATTCGATTATCATTAATAGAAACACCAATTATCACCCACCAAGCAATAAATGTAGCAACAGATAATGCAACCGTTAATGCATAACTAACATAGCCTGTACCGTACCAAAAGCCAGTTTCTAATTCGTATTTTTGTAAGCAATGGGGGCATTCATCGTACATATCAAATGTATGGCTAAGCTTTAAGCTTTTGTAGGTATTATTATTTTTAAACATTGGGCCTCTTCTACATCTTGGGCATTTCATACTAAAAACACTCCATAGGATATTGGGTTTGGGCTTAATCTCTCGACTCATAGTACAAAGGTACTACTTTAGCTATTTATTAAATTTATACTTAAAATAAAGCATAAGGAAACTCATTACTAGAACCATACTATTTGTATAAATAATAGCAGTATCCTTAACTAATAACCCATAGGTAAGCCACATAGTAACGCCTAAAATTAATAGCAACAACATTTGAAGTGATAAATCTTTTGCCGATTTTGTTTTCCAAATTTGAAGTACTTGTGGTAAAAATGTTATAGAGGTTATAGTACCTGCGGCTAAGCCTAAAATTTGTATAGCTGTCATTGGTTATTGGTTTAGTTGTTTATAGGTTTAGAAAAAAAATTCTAACCCTATTTAAATTATTCATTAATAAATTATACTGTAGCTAATGGCTTTTTTCTTTCGCCTATTTGCTGCCTCCACATAGCATAATACAACCCTTTTTCGGCCAATAAAGTTTCATGGTTACCCATTTCTACAACATCACCTTTTTCTAAAACATAAATTTTGTTAGCATGCATTATGGTACTTAAGCGGTGTGCTATTAAAATGCTTATTTGTTCTTTTTGGTTAGATATTTCTCTAATGGTATTTGTAATTTCTTCTTCGGTTAAACTATCCAAAGCACTTGTAGCTTCGTCAAAAATAAGTAAATGGGGTTTACGTAGTAATGCTCGGGCAATAGACAAACGTTGTTTTTCGCCGCCGCTTAATTTTAAACCCCCTTCGCCAATTATAGTATCCAAGCCATTTTCGGCTCTTGCCAATAAATTGGTACAACTTGCTTTGGCTAATACATCAGTTAATAATTCGTTGCTCGCTGTTGGGTTTACAAATAATAAATTTTCTTTTATGGTACCACTAAATAAATTAGTGTCTTGTGTTACAAAGCCAATTTGATTTCTTAAATCATCAAAATGAATTTCGTTTTCATCTAATTTATTATATAAAATTTTACCTTCTTGTGGCCTATACAATCCAACTAACAATTTCATTAAGGTACTTTTTCCGCTACCACTTGGACCTACAAAAGCAATGGTTTCGCCAAGTTTAGCTTCAAAGCTAATATTATCGATTGCTTTGTGAGAGGCCGTTTTATGTTTAAAAGAAACATCATTAAATTCCAACGAATTTATTTCGCCCAATGGTTTAGGATTAGCCGGCTCCAACTCTGGAGCTTTTTGCATTAAGTTATGAAAATTATTTAACGATGCTTCTGCCTCTCTATAACTCAAAATAATATTCCCAATTTCTTGTAGTGGTCCAAAAATAAAGAAGGAATAAAACAATAAAGAAATATATTGACCAGGTGTTATTAGTGTATCATAAATTAATAATAATAAAATAAATACAATTGCTTGGCGCAATAAGTTTACAAAAGTGCCTTGTACAAAACTTAAACTACGCAATTTTTTTACCTTAGTTATTTCTAACCCTAAAATTTTAAAGGTATTTTTATTTAGTCTACCCACCTCTTGATTAGTTAATCCAAGACTTTTAACTAATTCAATATTACGTAAACTTTCGGTGGTACTACCAGCCAATGCAGTAGTTTCTTTTACAATTGTTTTTTGTACTGCTTTTATTTTTTTACTTAGCACACTAATTAATAAACTTAGTACCAAAGCGCCGCCAATATAAACCAACGGAATACTCCAATGTATTCTAAATGCAAAAACGATTACAAACACTAAGCCTACAAACACCCCAAATAATACGTTAATAAAAGAAGAAATAAATCGTTCGGTATCAGTACGTACTTTTGTTAAAATAGATAAGGTTTCGCCGCTGCGTTGATCTTCAAATTGTTCGTAAGGCAACTTCATGCTATGCGCCAACCCATCTGTAAATATTTTTGCTCCAAATTTTTGTATTACTACACTACTAAAATAATCTTGAAATGATTTAGCAATACGGCTTACCATTGCCACACTAATTAATATGCCCAACATACCCATTACACCCCAAATAAAGTCAGTTTTTGTACGTGGTAATTTACCTTCCACATCATACGAAAGAGGATGAATAATAAATTGGTCAAACAATTTTCCAGCAAAAAATGGATCTAGTAATGAAAAACATTGGTTTACTGCCGCCAAAAAAAGAGATAAGGCTACCAACCATTTATACGGTTTTAAATAATGTAATAAAATCTTCATAAAAAAATTTGACAAAAATACATCGAAACTATTCAATATTTAATTTAATTTATCCTGCCCAACCCTCTCTATCCAGACTTCTATATTGAATAGCTTCTGCTAAATACTCTGGCTTAATATCTTGGCTAGCAGCTAAATCAGCAATAGTTCGGCTAACTTTTAATATTCTATCATAAGCTCTGGCACTTAAGTTAAGTTTTTCCATTGCTGTTTTTAATAAGTTTTGGGCTGGTGTACTTATTACGCAAATTTCTTTTAATTGCTTGCTACTCATTTGGGCATTAGCATAAACGCCTTCGCTATTTTTATACCGTTCGGTTTGTATATCTCTTGCTTTTATAACTCGTTCTCTTATGCTTTCGCTTTTTTCAAATTGTTGAGTGCTTGATAGTTCACTAAAGGCAACTGGTGTAACTTCTACATGTAAATCAATTCTATCTAATAAGGGACCGCTAATTTTGTTTAAATATTTTTGTACCATACCTGGGCCACAAGTACATTCTTTTTCGGGGTGATTAAAATATCCACATGGGCAGGGATTCATACTTGCAATTAACATAAAACTTGCAGGAAAATCTAATGCCACTTTTGCTCTACTAATGGTAACTTTTCGTTCTTCCATAGGTTGCCGCATTACTTCTAAAACAGAACGTTTAAACTCTGGCAATTCATCTAAAAATAAAACACCATTATGTGCTAACGAAATTTCGCCAGGCTGTGGATTTCCACCACCACCAACTAATGCCACATCGCTAATGGTATGGTGTGG
>Ga0209550_10006254_pt1 | contig 11109 bp, 6 predicted proteins | sample LauGreSuBDMM15SN_2_FD_187567 | JGI IMG/M metagenome (GOLD analysis project Ga0209550, IMG submission 187567) | Freshwater lake microbial communities from Lake Michigan, USA - Su13.BD.MM15.SN (SPAdes) (version 5) | ecosystem: Environmental > Aquatic > Freshwater > Lake | place: Lake Michigan, USA... | reverse complement strand
CTTGGTCCAGATGATCTCGTCCCTGGTGGCATTGAGCACACCGTCCTTGTCCATGGACCAAACGCCAGCGGGGAAGCTGGCTTCGGAAAGGTCGGGATTGAAAAGCGCTTCGAATTTTTCATTCGCTTGGGCGAGAGAGAGGCAGAGAGCGAAGCCGGTGAGGCCGGCTATGAGTTGTTGGGTGGTGAACATGGGTTGGATGGTGTTTGGGGTTAATGGACGTTGATGATGAGTTGCCATGCGCCCTTGGCGCGGCCTTCGCCGCTGCGCACACCTTCAAGGCGGAGCTTGCCTTGGGGAAGTGCCACCCCGTGGAAGGTGATGCGGTGGCCGTTGGTCTTTTGGGTCAGTTCCACTTCCCCGGCGTGCAAGGTGACAGCGCTGTCGCCCTTCACCTCTTCCGGGTGGAAAATGACTTCGATGTCGGCAATGACGGCTTTGGCGACTTCGACCTCCCAATAACCGGTGGCACCAACTTCCCAGGAACTGCCCAGCCAATCCTGCCGCGTGAGTGTCGTCGGGTTTTCATGTTCGGTGCCGATCAACCCTAAGGGAGGGGCGTAGTTGTCGGGGCGCGTGCTGGAGACATCCTCAAACCATTCCTCATAGGCCATCTTCAAACGAGCCACCCTCTCGGGGTGCCTTGCCGCGAGGTTGACCGTCTCCTTCGGGTCGTCTTTCAGGTTGTAGAGTTCCCACTTCGGCTCGCCCGGGAAGTTTTCATTTGAGAACCCGGAGGCGTTTAGAAGCTTCCAGTCTCCTTCCCGGATCATGAAGTGGTGGTACTTCACCACATGGGTGCCCCGATGGGTCTGCAGGACAAGCTTTCGCTCCGGCCACTCGGCTTTTCCGGCTCCGGTGAGCAGTCCCAGAAAGCTGGTGCCGTCCATTCTGTTCTTTCCCGGCTTCGCCCCGCAGGCTTCCAGCAGGGTGGGCATGATGTCGATGTGGGCGGCGATGATCTCCGCTTTGCGACCCGCCGCGATCTTCGCCGGCCAGTGTATCCAGAGGGGTGATCGCACACCTCCCTCGTGTACCCAGGTTTTCATGCCCCGCATGTCGCCAACGTAGCGCATGGAGTTGGGGCCGTTGTCATTGAGTCGCACCAGAATGGTGTTTTCCAGCAGGCCCTTTTCAATGAGGAATTTCACCAGACGGCCCATGTTCTGGTCCTCATTGGTGATCATCGCGGCGATCCTGGCCAGCATGTCCTGCTCGGCGGCGCGGAGGTTTTCTGGGATCTCTACCGCAGACAAGGGCAGCAGGTCCTTTTCCATATAGTGCTGTCGCAAATCTTCGGGCACGTCGTGATAGGGCCCGTGAGGAGCATTGGTGGGTAGGTAGATGAAGAAGGGCTTCTTGCCGCCTACTTCATCGATCATGTTCATTGCCGCATCGAAATAAACATCGGTGCAGAAGCCCTTGTAAAGCTTGGACTTGCCGCTTTCATCGAAGAGGATGGGGTCAGTATAGCGCTGATTGTTTTCAAGCGGTTCGGAGGGCTGGGCCAACCCGCCACCACGGTGCATCAGAACCTTTTCAAATCCCTGTTCTTGGGGACGCATGGGGTAAACGTCACCCAGATGCCACTTCCCGAAAATGCCCGTGGCGTAGCCCGCCTCGTTCAAGGCTTCAGCCAAGGTGTATTCATCCGGGTCCATACTTGAGCGTCCCAGCCAGGTATCGATGCAGCGGGTGCGCTGATTATAGCGACCGGTCATCAAAGAAGCCCGCGTCGGCGAACAAACCGGGCTAACGTAAAAGGTTTCGATCGAGCCGCTTTTGGCCGCCAAGGCATCGATATTGGGGGTCTCGATCAGTTCGTTGCCCATCACCCCAAAGTCGCCGATGCCCTGGTCATCAGTCATCAACAGGATGACGTTGGGTCGCTGCGCCATCAATGATAATGCCGAGGCCAACACTAATGCAAAGTGAATGAGAGATTTCATAGGCCAAGATGTGTTTGGACGCTTTCTCTGGTTTGACTGATCAAGTCTCTGCGAATGCGGGTAGATTGAATACCTTTACTTCGCGATCGTTCTCCAGTTCGGGCTGGGTGTTGAGCGGCCTTTGCGAATTTGAAGTAGACCGCGTTGGTTAGACAGGAAGGGAGGGAGATTAAGATAAGATTCTCGTTAGCTGAGTGAATTAGCCCCCGAAGGTTTGAACCATTGCCCCAAGGCCACAGCAACTACCCGCGAGTCAGAGTCGGTTAAGTTGTCCGGTCGTCCGATTTCACAGGCTCAGCCTTACCAGGGAGCTTTTTCTATTCCCAATTTTTTAAGAACTTCGGGCGGCGGTCCTTCAAATGAAGCCAAGGGAACATTACCCACGTACCCAACATCTTTCATCCCGATATCGGTGGTGTAATATCCACCCAATGTTAAATTGCGAAACTTCGAAAAGAATTTGGCTCCAAATTGATACTCAGGCCGGGTGTCCGGCGGATAACAAATGTCATCACAGATGGAATTCTGCTGGGCCAAATCAAGCTGATGAAAATCCTTAGCATAACGGCGCTGTGATTCACTATCGATCCAGGCCAATCCCTCCACGATAATCTTCCGGTCAGCCATCTGGTTTTCGTAGGGGGCGCTTATCCATTCATCCATGAAATCAGGCACTTTAACTTCACTTGCGCTCGGAGATTCTTTGCTTGCATGGGGCAAAATGATATCAGCCAAAACTGTGGTCGTCCGCAGTTGTTCCGGCGTCATAATCCGGTCCCAAGGCACTTCCCCAGTCATCAAATTCGGATCGGTCCCATAGCCGACTTGTAGTGGCTCTGTCTTTCCGAAGGACTTTGCATCAATAAAGGGGACGACCGCAGTTGCCGCCAGCATCCACTTGATAGCTGCCCGGCGATCCAGGCGCTTCGAGGTAAATTCCTGCTTCATTATATATTTCCTTTCTTCATTTCATCCATCATGTAGTCGGATGCACGCCAAGCCAGAGCCATGATTGTGAGGGTTGGATTCTTGTCAGCGTTGGAACAGAATGGTCCGCCGTCGGTAATGAAGAGATTCGGAACGTCCCAGGTTTGAGAAAATTGGTTGGTCACCGAATTCTTCGGGTTCCCCCCCATGATAGTTCCTCCAACTTCGTGAATAATTTGCCCACCATTATAGATGGCCTGCTTCCCCGTAGGATCGATTTTACTGGTTACGGTTCCGCCTTGGGCAACGATCAGCTCGGCAAACGTCTTATGCATATGGGCAGCCTGCCGGATTTCAGGTTCGGCCCATTTCCAGTGAAATTTTAAAACGGGTATTCCCCACTTATCCTTCACTTGAGGATCGATTTCTGCGAAACAATCGTCGTTTGGAATCATCTCGCCACGACCCGCGTAGCCCACATGCGAGCCGTAATAACGGCGCGCTTCCTTCTTGAGGCGATTCCCATAGGATCCTTTGGTTAACCCTTCCAGACTGTCGAAAGATCCGATACTTGTTTCACCACGCGATCCTTGCATTTCGATGTGGTAACCGCGCGGAAAGTCCAGCTTTCCGGCATGCTGTTCCTTGTACAGCCACCACGGAGCGTAAACATGAGACCCACCAGCACCAACCTCATTATGCGGAGGAATATTCTCCAGAGCCGGGATTTGTCCGGTCACATGCCCCCCCACCGTATCCATGATGTACTTGCCGACTTTTCCGCTCGAATTGCCAATCCCACCCGGGTGGTGGATACTTTGCGAATTGAGCATGATGCGCACGGATTCCAATGCACCGGCGGCAAGCACCACGATCCGGCCCTTGACGCTATAATCCAGACCGGTGGTCTTATCGACAAAATTTACTCCCGTGGCTCTACCCGAACTGTCAGTTTCCACCGTACGCGCCATGGCGTTGGTAATAATGTCCAGATTTCCGGTAGCCAATGCCGGCGGCAAATGAACGGTGGTGGACTGATAGTTGGCCTTGATCGAACAACCGCGCCCACACATGGTAGCCCAGAAACAGGCCATCCGAAGATCCATTTCCTTCGCAAGTATTTCCTGCGCCCTAGGATTATTTGGATGCAACCACCTAGGAATTTTTTTCGAATTCAATCTCGTACTCAAGACGGCACGGTGTATCGGAACAATGGGTATGCCCAGCTTCTTGCCATGTTTGCGCGCGTATAATTCCGCGGCACGCGCTTTGGGCGGAAGCAGTAAAATTCCTTCGGGCGAGTTGGGCGTGTTCTCCATGCTCTCGTTGGACCCAAAAACCCCAATCAACGATTCCACTCTGTCGTAATAAGGCGCCAGATCTTCGTAGGAAATCGGCCAGTCAAACCCCAATCCATCGCGCGAGTAGGGTTTGAAGTCGTAGGGACCATTGCGCAGGGAAATACGACCCCAATGGTTGGTCCTGCCTCCTAACATTCTGGTCCGCCACCAGAAAAATTCATCCTCGGGTCGTTTGGACGCGTTGGTATAAGGTTCCCCTGGAACTTTCCATCCGCCATCTATAGTGGCATCGTAATAACCAAACGGCTTATCCGGTGTGCTTGCTCCACGAAGTGGTGCCCGCTCACTGGTATTGAACATCGGGGTCTCCCTGACGGGATCGTAATCACGACCTGCTTCAAGCATGAGAACTTTCACCCCCTCCATCGAAAGAGTGTAAGCGGTTTGTCCACCGGCGGCACCTGATCCCACTATGATCACATCGTAATTCGGTTTTGTTTTGCTAGCATTGATATGAGGCATGGGAGTATGGCCTAGAAGCGTCTAATGGATCTTATAACCGTTGGCCGCCAGTTGATCTCTATGTATTTCCAGGAAGATCAAATCCGGTCGAAGCCATGGTGTCGACACCATGGCTACGAATTCGGAATCAAACTTTTGCAATCACTTTAGAACCGGAAGGTGGACGTCAGGAACCAGTCGCGCTGTTTCCCAATAGAGTAGATGTAACCGGATCCGTCCGGGTTGTAATAGACTGGAACCAGACCGTCCTCGTTAAAGACATTACGAACGTTTAATTGAAGCTCCCAGCCGATTTTTTTCCAGATCATGGTCCGGTAGGATATCCAAACGTCGAACTTGGTATCATTCGGGCCCCAGGCAAGTTTTGATAAATCGGGAATAAAACCCAGTTGCGGATCTTTGCGGACCTCGCTGCCAATTGCCGACTTCGACTGGTAGCGGACAGCTCCTCCATATCCAAATCCAGCGAGCCGGGAGCCTTTGGAAAACGTATAGTTCGTGACAAGGTTAGTGCGCCACTCTCGAAGTTCGTTGGCGAGCTGCCCGTCGGTGGCGAGTGCAGTTTTTAGGGTGGCCAGTTCTCGCTCGGCGACGAATCTGAGTGATTGGTTGTTGTTATCCTTCAAATCTAATGCGGCGGGATTGTTCAGCCATGCATTCGCCAGGCGATTAAATTCTTCAAGGCCAGTCTGCGCGACTCCTGTTCTTACGGCCTTCTGTTTTGCGGCATTCAGGGAAAGCCTCCAATTGCTTGTGAGGTTAGCCGTAAGGTCAATTTCATACCCCTTTGATACTGCCCGAACAACATCCCCTGCTCCAATGTTTCTCCCCGTTAGTATTTTATTACCATTCGTACCGGTGGAGAATTTCCACTCGTAAGCATCTTGATAGACTTGGCCGGGCAATTTAAAACCTGCAGCCTCAATTACACTGGTTGGATTGTTTTGATAGATCTGCTGCGGAAGCTGAAAAAAGTACCAAAGATAGGGTGACGTCAGACGAGAGTCAGGCAGGTTTTCTTGCGTGGTTTCATACTTGACCACACGGGCCACAATTCGATTTTGCAGCATTGAAAAGGTCATCCCATAATCCTTGGTTGTTCCAGTGGGCGGACCATAATATCCTCCCAAGGGGGATCGGGTAGCAGCACTGGGAGCAAAGTTTTCCGACTCGCCGTAATGCAAACTGATATCCGTTCCGCGAAGGTTTTTCGCGATGATATTCGGCATATGCGCAACCATTCCCCAACTGAAAGTGTTTCCCTCTGTATCGATCTTGGGTGCGCCGGAGAGTTTGAAGACATCGGGACTGACGTTCCGCACACCTTTAGCGTTTTGCGGAGCTTCTCCAGCATTAAAACTTTTGAACTTGTCGTTTCTCCATCCCAAGGTGGCAACAAGCTTTTCGCTCAGCCATTTAGACTGCCAGGCCAAGGCCACGGATTCCGTTTTATTACGTGATATTCCCGCGCCACTGGTGAGTTCTGTTTTATTATCAGGATACTGTTTGGAGCTGTAGGTACCTGTTTGAAAATCCCGGGTGGGTGTGCTTATATAAAGCATATTAACCGTTTTCGGCACTTCGACATGAGCTGGCAGTCCCGGTAGGTTTAATCCTGTGGGAGAATTTCGTTTCAGCATCGAATCGCCGATGTAATACAAGGTCTGAGCCCGGAGCCACCAGTCGATTCGATTTTCAGTTGGACGATAACCGATAGCATTACCGAAGTCCGTATCCAAACTCTGGCCCCATCCAGCAATACTGAAGCTATCCAATTGGTTCTTATCCCACAGGCCGGTAAAAGTGTGTTTACCCAGCCACTTGCCGAGGCCTCCCAATTTTTTTTCGGCATCGAACTTATAGAATGCGGTCAAGCGACTCGTTGCCAATTCGGTTCTGGTTTCTCCCCACGAAGGCAGGGTAATAATAAAGGGTCTTCCGACGTTGGGGTTGGGGGTCCCATCGGCAAATGTATTGTTGATGTCGACGCCAATGTTGCCGTCGCGGTGGCCCGGTCCGATAGAGTTATACGATGCGTTGTTGAACTCCTGTTTATCATAGGCGAGTTCAAATCCGAAGTCCCCATCAAACAGCGTCTGCTGAACCGCAATATTATAGGCTTTAAAGTCGTTCCAAATGCGGTCGTTGCGTCCGGCGAATGTTTGGTTGTTGTAGTCGAATATCGATGGATCGGTGATTTGCGGGCTTCTCGAATAATCGGAGGCATCCACTCCGGGTGACCCAAGGCGCGCCAGCCGGGTGGGATCATCTACTGCGTTGAAGTGTGGCTGGTAATCGTTTCTCAGATTTGCCGGCACGATGTTGTAAAGGGCAGTTCCGGGTTTCAGAATTGCACCGAGCAAACCGGTTCCATCATTCAAGCTTATTATTCCCGCATATGGGGTTCCAGCTGCAGCATTTTGGAGAAAAACAGGATTCCGGTTATTTGCCGCGATATCTGTCCAAATTGGCTGAGGTTGGTTGGTATACCCCGGTCCGACCGTGGCCTGATTTAACTTTGTCCACCAATAGCTGAGCCGATCCCTCGGCGGTGACACGTCTTCAGGAACTCCAGTCCGGTCACCCGCCTCCACATTAACACTGATTAGGGTGCTTTTAAAAGGTTTGTAGTCCAAGGCTCCAAAGAGGCGGCGATTCTTGTCATAGGCTAGCTCCTGTTGAACTTCCTTCCAATCATGGAGGCCAATCAGCCGCGCGTTGAGTTTGTCCTTCACCAGAACCCGGTTAAAATTAAAGGAGTTACGAAGTGATCCGTACTTGTCTGTACGGAGAACCACTTCGTTTGTATTTTTTCCAACCGGCTTGGCCAATGATCGTTCAATAATACCAGCGGGGCTGCCCAGACCGAACAGGATGCTATTTGCTCCTCGGTTGATGGTGACCGCGTCCGTGTTGTACGAATCAAGCGGAATGACGGTCGAAAAATAATTCCGAGTGTTGTCTGCCCCGGCCAGACCCCGTACCCGGGTGGCAGAGTTAGCGGCAAACCGTTGGGCATAAAAATCTAAGGAGAAAAGTCCTTCGCTCTCGCTGGTAAAATTACCCCCAACACCGGCCACCTCAGTTCCGGTGGTATACACCAGCAAATCCTTGAGATCGGTGGCGCCGGTGTCCTGTAAAAACTCCTTGGTATAGACACTGATTGAGCTGGCGATATCTTTTAAGTCCGTATTGATACGGGTTCCCGCCAGGGTGCTCGTGGCCATATATCCATTCGCAGCATCCGTACTAACGATAAAAGGATTCAGTTGGAGGACCGGATTCTTTTCGGTTTTTTCCAAATCCTGCTTTGCAGCAGCCTGCCCAAGAGCATGAATGGGAAGCCAAAGGGAGATGAAAAGCGACAGCACCTGTAGGATAGACACTAAGTGTAACTTAGGCGATGGGGTGCATTTCGATAGGCTCATAATGTTCTTTATAATTTTGGGTGACCGATTATTTCGATGGGGTCATTAAGTGCTTTCTAGCTGCTAAAAATAGCGCAGCGGGGAAACCCGGAGGCGAGGTATAACATGGAAGATTGGGGTTGGGGTATGACGGAGATAATACTCATTATGCTTCATGAAAACCAACAAGGCTTGCCCCATAAATGCGTGCTCTCGTCTCATAATGAGTTGACTTTTTGCAGATTGCCTGGAACAGATGATTGTCGATGGGTCTAGTTCATCGATCACCAAATCCTTCATTTGAGGTATTACGAGACGCTGAGGAGGAGTCGATACGCTCGCTCTCATGGGACGAATCACTGGCCCATCCTAGGGTTTTTCATGGAAATGCTTCTTACCTGCATTACGATGGAATGGGTGATCGATGGCATTATCATGCTGAGTTGGAAGTAACCCATTTCTCGACTGGAGAGGGGCTACGTTTTGTCGGAGATTCGATCCAGCGGTTTGAAGCGCCTGACACCGTTTTTCTTGGACCCTATCTTCCTCACTGCTGGACTTGTAAAAATTCAAGTGGAGTAGCGGTTCAATGCCGGCTGTCCAATAATTCCTTTCTCGCTACTCTGCCTGAGTTTCTAGCGGTGGACAACCTTAGGGACCGAGCCAATTTGGGTCTGCACCTAAAGGGGAGTCTGAGTAGTGAAGTTGCCAGCCTACTCCAATCGATGCAAAATCAGGGCGCCCTCTCGCGGTTGGCCAACTTTCTTAAAATAATTGAAACCATCGCGAATGCTAAATTAAACCAATTTTCTATCCTTTCACAACCCATCAAGATTCGAGCTGGAGCGGGAGCCTATCCCAACACCATTGCTGATGCGATTGAATTTATCAGTCAACGATTTCAGGACCCGATCGAACTTCCGGATCTGCTTTCCCATATTGGCATGAGCCGTGCCAGCTTCAGCCGCCATTTCGCCTCGTGTACGGGCCGGTCCTTTACAACCTTCCTGCAGCAAATTCGCCTTGAATATTGCAGAAAACTTCTTGCGACTTGTGACTATACTATTACCGAGGCGGCTACACAATCAGGCTTTCAAAATCTCTCTCACTTTAATCAACTCTTTCGTCGGCGATGGGGCGAAACTCCGCGAGATTTTCGTAACGCGCTTTATCAGTCAAAGTAATAGAGAATGACGGACAGGCATCAGCTTCTGTGCCTAACCACTCCAAACCCCAGTGCGATTCACTTTGAGCATCGGCAGGGACGGCCGTTGAGCGGGTCCCGAAAACTGGGCCAGGTGGACTGTTAGTCTTTGGCGTGGTTTGGTGTGCTGACTTCGGTTGTGGTTAGCAATCCCATCATTGCCGCCCGTCAGCTTATTCAGCTGAGTATGCAATATTCGGCGCGCCCCCTTTGCCCATTTTTTTAAAATCAAATAAGTGTGCTTCCCAGGGACTGAGGGACACGCGTTGGGCGTGTAATAGTTTAGTTAGCTAAGGGAGGATTCGTGGGTAAAATTTCCCCATTGGATTATCCTTGAATGGAAGGGTAAGGTGCTAGGTTACGGCTTCTGCAGGGGCGGTGAGCTAATCGATCTCGTAAACCTCCACGAGTGCATCCCCCGCTGGGCCGCTTCCGGTTACCTGCGCGGTGTAGGCGCCGGGCTCGAGTGAAACCAGCAGCACGGCATCCTTGCTGCCCGCAGGGAGTGCAAACGCGCCTACTTGGGCGCTGGCGGCGGGAACGTCGGCCGCGTTCGCTGCGGCTCCCCAATTATCATTCGTGGCGATGATTTTGCTGCCGGAATAAAGCGTGAGCACGGTGTCGGTCTGGGCATTTCCAATGCCGAAGCTACCCAAGGTGGGGCCGACCGCGCGGATAAGAAGGGTCTTCCCAGCCGTAGTGGTGACGACGCCGGCGGTTAGCATATTTCCTTCGCCCACCGTGCCGCGCGTCGCAATGCTGGTGATTGCTGCACGTTGGCCCTGCACGAGCACGTATTCGAGGTTGCTGTAGCCCGGCGCAGTAATCAGCCCCGAGGCAAAATTGTCTTTCGGCGCAAAGAAGAATGTCCATGTGGCGCCGTTATTCATCGGCACGGTGACAGCACCTCCACTTGTGATGGTTCCCACGCCGCCAATGTCGGCGGCGGAATTTGATGAAAGCAGCAAAACCCGCCCATCTGGATAAACTGAAAGAATGAGGACTGAGGCTTCTCGACGTGAGAGGTCCACAACCGTCCCGGTATATCCAAATGATCCGCCTGAAAAAGGCCCGTAAGGCGATACCTTTTGTGTGCTAAAAGTGATTCCGCCCAAGGTGCCGGTTACATTTAGGCCGTTATGGAAAACGGTGATTATCCGCCCGAGGTTAGATGCCATCGTAACTTTGTTATCCGCCCCAAGCGCTCCGGTCCCAAATTCTAGGCGGCGGGTGACGCGATCAAAGAAATAGACCCCGACTGAATCTTTTCGGGCGATTCCAATAAATATGTCGCTCGCTCCGATCTTGCCAAGATAGGAGCCGCTCGAGCTGAGCTGCGCAAAACATGAAGTGAAGAGAAGTAAGAATGTTAGCAGGAATTTCATGGGATAAAGAATTCAACTCGAATTACTGAGAGATTGGCCGACGTCGGGGCGTTAGCGCAACATTTTATCGAGTAATCGCATACATCATTCGCGATTTTCAGTAATATTATTTTAGGGAGCGGGTGGATAGATTATTAACTTAACCAGCAGGCGAGATTGGTCCCCCCTCCCCCCCAATAGGGGTTGGAAAAGGGCATAAATGGCCCTCGATTCCATTGACATTCTATTGACAGTTATTTGATGCATTTCCTGCCGTAGCGTTCGCAATGGTTCGTCTCCTTAGCTCTGTAAGATCCTTTCCCAGAGGATAAAGCACGGTTTAGAAAACCGCTGCTCTATCCAGCTGAGCTACCACCGCAAAGCTGCCCTGAGTGCTACGCGCCCGCACGACACGCACAAGGGCAAAACAGGCGC
>Ga0209550_10006250_pt1 | contig 11115 bp, 9 predicted proteins | sample LauGreSuBDMM15SN_2_FD_187567 | JGI IMG/M metagenome (GOLD analysis project Ga0209550, IMG submission 187567) | Freshwater lake microbial communities from Lake Michigan, USA - Su13.BD.MM15.SN (SPAdes) (version 5) | ecosystem: Environmental > Aquatic > Freshwater > Lake | place: Lake Michigan, USA... | reverse complement strand
CTCGCGGAGATGCTCTGTTGCACATAACTCATTTTGCTTTCTGGACAATAACAAAAAGTCGCGTTCACAATGATTTTCTTGCGCGCGCCGAAATAGAAATTCATAATCAAAACCAAATATGTTATACCCAATGATAATATCTGGGTTTTCGGTTTGAATCAATTCGGTCCATTTCAATAACAGTGCCTCCTCTGTTTCGACAGGTTCGATAATTGCACCAGGCACTTCGTCGCAACTTCCAACCACAATACAATGGTTCATATATGGTTCTTGTTCACCATATCGCAAAAACGTTGTCCCGATCATAGTAACTTTATCTCCCTCCAATTCGGGTAGAATGCGCGTTAGAACATCATTCAGGATTTGGATTTTTTCGTCGGGAGCATGATCACCGGATACCAAAACATCCAACAATGTAAGCGTGGGTTTGATATCCGTAACCTTTTCTTTGATTTTGTAGACAGGCTCGAATTCTGCCTCACGTTCGCCCGTGTCTTCATCTTCATCACCTTCGTCATCGCCGCCGTCTTCGTCGACGTATCCTTTTCCCGCCAAATTTTCCCCCGATGTTTTATGTAACGCATCAAACATCCCATCGATCGTGAGCAAATGGGACTTGGAGGAATCAGACGCCACCTCCTTTTTCACATCTACAATGGAATATTTGGACAACTTTTGAATCCATCGCTGAACCTCTTCCTTGGAGGGCTGATATTTCGGATATAAAATGTCTACATCGTCAAAATTCGCATATCCAAATGCGGTCATTACAATTTTTTCAAATAACACTCTCGACATATCCGCGTTTTTCGCCTCTTGATGAACAAGAAAGAGGTCTACCAAATTTTTCGCCAGTTTTTTATAGGTTTTCACAGGGACGGGAAAATCACCATGACTACTACTTGCCTCAATATCAAAACTACAAATTTTGTAGGGAACACGAGTTTCTTTATCGTGAACCGGCTTGAGTTCTATCAGGGGGCACATATATTCATAGGTGCAGGTTGTTGTTTTCTCTGTAATTCGAATGGCTCGGCTTGTGGAAAAGGATACCCATCCCGACGGACTAATGTTTTGTATATGAAAATATCGCAAAAGGGGCGGGATGTTGCTTTCATACAATTCCAAGGAAACATTCATAAAGAAGAATTTGACGCGTTTCCGATATTCGCCGCCATTTTCTTCCGGGTTTTTATTATATTCATACCAAATGCGTTGTGCTTTATTCATTGCCAACATATTCTGAAACACAATTTTCAAAAACCTATGCCTTTTCCCTCCTGAAAATCCATACAATTTATGTTGAGAAACGACTTCGTAGGAAACAATAGAATTTTTTCCTTGTTTACCCAATTTAGATTGGATTTCCCGAATTAATGCATCGGCTTCCTGGTTTCCCCAAGCATCTCCAATTTTAATATAAAAGAATGGGTTGTAATCGGTGACATAAATACAACAGGTTTCCCCCTTTTCGTTGACACCAAACATTTGAATCGTAAACTTCTTTTCGGGAGGGGGACCATGTTTTTTGAATGCAGGACCACTATCCGAATCGGAACCGGAACTCGATGACGTAGCCGACTCCTCCTCTATGGCTTTGTCATAGGTCTGGAAATCAAATAAGCGGAACATTTTTATCACTTGGGGTTTGTGTTTACGCTGGATCTTGACGACATTCGTAGTGTCAGACACATTCATATTGAAGAAGTGGTCAGATACACTAGAAACGCGGGTTGTATTTACTTCGTTTTCGGAAAATGATTATTCACAGTTGGCGAAGGATCATTTTGTTCAATTTTTTGCTGATTTTGCACCGCGTATCCGCATGAAATAAACGACAAGTTTTGTTTTTACTTCGAATCCCTAGATGATCTCGATGGTTTGGCTGGTTTTGGGCGAGGCGTTGGTTTCGGGGTAAGCGTTCCGCTTTGGAACCCTCCGAAAAAATAGTTGCGCCACGTTTTTTTATGAACAGGGTGGTTTTCCGCGGTTTTCCCGAGTACCCAGTTTTCCATTTCTACTGCTGTTCGGCCTCCTTCGTAATACTCGAGTTTACCACCCACGTTCTTGAAAATGGTGGGGTATCCATTTGCTTGTAACTTACCACCATAAATCGTTTTATTTATTCTTTCCATCTTCACGTCTTTATCATGATCGGAATCTTCAATCTCCAAGATTTCATGCGGCAATACGCTCTTTTTTTTCAACAGGTTTTGTTTCATGATTTTCCATTCGGGTTCCAACGCCTGGCAATGTCCGCACCATTTTGCATAAATAAGACCAATAACTAAGGGAGGTTTCGGTTTCTCTTGTCTATGTTTCATTGTTTTATGCTTGATCCTTGTTTTTTTCGATGTAGTCTGTTTTTTCGGCATGATATACAATAGACGTAGAAATTTTTCCTATGTATATAATATAACGCGAAACCTATATTACCTAAATCGACGATGAAACCAGTGCGCATACTATTTGTATCTTTTCTACTCCTCGTTTTTTTAGCAGGCATGTATGTGATATCTACATATGGAAAAAAAGAGGGGTTTTCGAACCCCAAACCCGGAGGCTCAGGATGTCCAGATTTATTAGTCCAAAAGGGGAATGTTCTCATGTTGTATAATACAAACAAACCTATCGTGGACGGAGAGAACCCCATTCCTTTTTTTACTTTAGATGACTATATTCGATATTTAGAAATACAACGCAAAAACGGAACTGTTTGCCCCGTTTTATATTTACAACAAGAATACAATACACAAGGCCAGGGTGTATATAGAATGCGACCTAGTCCGTTCGATGCACAAGGTGGACTTCCGGCTATGGTAACCGCCGACGCCACGAACGCCACGGTATCAAACCAGATCACCAAGTATTTGGATGCGAATCGTGCGAACGCCCCATATAACGCAGGCAATCACGCTGGATTTGACCCACAAGGATTATATATTGGTCTTTATACTGAGATTGATCAAATTCATGACTCCACGAAAAGAGATTCGATTAGTGACAACCCGATGGATCCCAATTGGGCAGGGGTAACCTATACACAACAAATGGTGGATTCCGGGAAATACGAAGAGAACAACATCACCAAGCCTGTTTTATTCACCGCAAACAATGTTGAATTTCGACCAAGTTTACCAACTCATATGCGCGCACCTGTAGATATTTTATAATGGATACAATAGAAATCCGTTGTCTCTATGTATTTTATTCTTTCGAAAAATAAAACCAAACACGGTGTTATTTTTCCATGTGTATACTTTGTTACATGCGCACATATTTTCGAACTCTTCTCTTTTTGTATGTTTTCTTGCCGCCCACGGTTTTTTCGGCGTGAATGTCATCTACCGATGATAATGACGGACCCATGTTAGAGTGTTCGGTGATTTTCTCTTGTATATCTTGAGGAAGCGCGCCCGTTTCGAATGTCTTTTCCAAATCTACTGCTTCATCTAACTTGTTCATGATTTCCGCGGGGGTTTGTGTTTCGTTGTTTATTGATTCCACGCCTTGAATCTCTAAAACATTGTTTACTATCGGAATTATTTCCTTCGTTTTTTCATCAAGTTCCGTTTTTTCGGAATCGGACAAATTCTCTATCACCGTCGCAACCTCTTCTTTTATCTCTGTAGATTCGGTCATATCCGTATTTATTTTTTTTACATCAAATGAAAGGTCGGTGGGTAATTTGTGTTCGTTTAGCCAGGCATCACGGTTATCCCAAGTTATCGTTGATATTTCTTTAGATGGAACGCGCAACGCTTCAATAAATTTCAAACGTTCCTCTGCTGGGCCTACGTATTCATCCAATGCCATAATGATTCCTTTGATACGTTCCGTTTTGTTTTCATCATCCACATCTTTCCATATATGAGGGTAGGAAATGCCCTTGAAATCCGGGGATTTAGTTTTATCATAAACTGCACATTTATTTAACATCTTAATTATACCAGTTCTTGCCAGTGCATTTATTTTGTTATTTACCACCATATTACTAACTAGCAGCAGTCCAGTGATAATTTTTACAATAGGAATACGTTTCGTAATCTCATGAATTCCAGAAACTGCGGTTATACTTTTCAAAGCCGTTAATAGAGTAGACGTAACAAAACGTTTTGCACTTCTATCAATTGCTTTTCGAATCGCATTGTTTATTGGGTCATATATACCACCGTATAATATATTATTAAACAACCCGCCTCGTTGCTTTCCCTTGACAACTTTTGTTGACCCTCGCCTAGCCTTCTTTGTTCGCTTCGTATTGCGACTCCCGTTTGTTACGTTTTGAAACATTCTATAGAATAACCGCCTATTTTATTCTATGGTTGCGCCACTCTATAGATTTAAAGGTGTATCTGAAGGAATAGTCGCTGTGTCGTTGTTTTTCAAAAAGAATTTTTTAATGTTCTCCACGGACGACTTGTTTATTTTTCTAGATTTGCCATTGGTTTCAATCGCAATGCCCTCTAAACACACTGGGTTGCTTTGAAGTTGTTCCAAGAAATGCGGGAATCCAGTAAATTTTTTCATAATGGTAATTGCGGTCACCGAACTTATGCCAGGAATTTGACACAATACGATTTCGCCAATGTTTTCTGGGGTAACGTTCTCTTTCTTTACTTTTTTTACTACCGAACAATAATTGCCCACAGTCATAGAGGCACCAACAGTGATCGACGGGTCCACCGTGATCGCCGAGTCCTGAGCAGCGGTGGTTTCAATGGCTACGTCCGTGGGTCGACGATACATTCGACCAACAGGTTCGGTCAAATAATAAGGGACAGTTCCCTTTCCAAATTCGCGTTCCATTTTATCCGCCATACAAAATATCCATTCCGCCGTCTCTTTCGTAGACGCGGTTCGTTGGACACTAAACCCTTTGAAAAAATTAAGACTCGTCATTGCGGAATAAAGAATTTTTTTTTCAGCGGGGTTAAACACTTGACTCATAATACCTTCTAATACATAAACAATGGAATGTGGGGGGAATCCACTCGAATGAAGCAATCGATAGGATTGTTCCTCATACCGTCCATCTTTTATAGAAGACAACATGTCGGAAAATGTTTTGCGCTCCACCAGCAAGACATCTTTCCCACCGTCTGTTTGAATTAATATATCACCAATGGGGAGAACCTCTTTGGACAATACAATAAACGAGGGCGTTTTTTGAGATGATAATAGTGCATAACAAGAATCATACAATGCGATTTCGCGTTCATCCAATATAACTTTCATTTACAAATCGATACTATATAATAACTCCTTGGAGAACTTATTATATGGTTTACACAAAACTATTTACTTCGTGCCGGGAACACGCCAGTAAGTATTGTAGTTGCTCGTAGAACCAATGGGGCGAGAAGGATGAACGTTGGGGAAAAGAGTCATCTGCATGGATTTCAATTGGCAGCAGTTACCGGACACAGGGTTGGTCATATTAAACGCAACCGATGTCCAGGACGAACGTCCTACTTGGTAAGGGAATCCCGCCTTCTTGTTTCCACCTCCTTGATTTTGATTTACGATGCTGGAAACGTGTCTTGCTTTTGTGCTACCGTTGCTTAAAACCATTTTTAAGATATATACTATCTAAATATTTTTCTTTTGTGGAAAGGAAAAATTGAATCCCAAAAAGATATAAACCCAGTCCAGTATAATTAGTATCGACCTCTTCATTTTATTCAAAAAAATAAAATAAAATGAATATGGATGACGATATTCGTGTAGAAAAAAACAGCAGTGGCGTGGAAACTTATATTTTCGACCCCTACAATTCCCTAAATAAACAGATTACGGAACAGGATGTAGCGAATCTATTGTCGGCCTACGGAATCGACGCACCTGTTTATAACTTGACTTTGTATAAACGCGCATTTATTCATCGCTCCTATATTAAACGCCCGAATCTGGAAAACGAACAAAACAATATTGTGATTGTGCCTAAACCCGACGATTGTCTCCCGTTATACACGAAATCAAATGAGCGTTTGGAATTTGTGGGTGATGGTGTATTAGAATGTATTACTAAATATTACTTATATCGTCGTTTTCCAAAAGAAAATGAGGGGTTTATGACCGAAAAAAAAATTGCTCTGGTAAAGAATGAATCCATCGGCAAAATGGCATATGAAATGGGTCTGCATAAATGGCTCATTCTATCGAATCATGCCGAATTGAAACAAACGCGCACAAATTTGAAAAAACTGGGGTGCTTGTTTGAAGCCTTCATTGGCGCGCTCTTTTTAGATTTCAATAAAATTTCCGTAAAGGACGACGAGAATTGGTTTCAAAATATCTTCCTCACAGGGCCTGGTTTTCAAATGGCGCAAATTTTCATTGAAAACGTCTTTGAAAAACACGTGGATTGGATTAGTCTGATTCGAAATGACGATAATTATAAGAACATTTTGCAAGTAAAAATACAGAAGGAGTTTAAAGTTACACCCGATTATATGGAAATTCAAGAACATAATACAGAGAGTGGTTATCAGATGGGCGTATACTTGTGTTTGGGTCAACCTATTCATTGTGTTCGCCCAGATCAAGCGATACCCGTTTCAAAATTTCGATCTTACTCGGACATTCATCAATTTATGTCTCAGCATAATAAGATTTTTGTGTTTTTGGGAGAAGGGATTCATAAGATAAAGAAGAAGGCCGAACAAATTGCATGTGAGGATGCGATTCGTCATTTGGCAAATTTCTAAAGAGAATGACAAGTTCATCTACATCAAATATTTCTCTTTTTCTATAACAATATCATGTAATATATTGGTGAGTATTTTTTTCACATGTTTCGTTTCTTCGTCATCGGTTCGAGACCCGATCACACCTCTGTAAATTACCATATATTTTTCATAAGCAGGCGTGTCCAATGTCATACAAGAAGGGTTTTCACGAACCCACTGCTGAAATGTGCGATAATTATTATTTGCAATGTCAGCAATGATGGATTGGAGTATTTCAGCGGAATCATTTCCGCTTACCCATTCGCCATTATTTCGAATATATAATTTTTCGCGTTTTTCATCACAGCAATGAATCGGGCGTTCTTCTACGGGTGTTATTCTTATTTTGTCGGTCATCATTTTTGATATCCCACCCACATACCCCAATTTCATAGTTTCCTCCAAATTTTCGGTGGAATAATTGAGTGATCTTACAAAATCGTGAATGTCGATTGCATTTTTGCAATATTCATTCAAAAAGAACTGTATATTGAACGTTTTATTATTACTATTATTCATGGTTATGCTATTGTTACTATTTGTTGTATTATTGTTGTGATTGTGATTATGATTGTTGTTGCTACTTATAGTCTCCATTTTTTCAAGAATATATTTTTGTTGCTCCATCATTAACATTTGAAAATCGCTATTTTGTTTATACATTTGCATAAACAATTCGGGGGTAATTGGACCGACCCCTGTCTGTTTATGCCTTTCGTTATATTCTATGTCGTTACAATCACCATCAATAGAACCAGTGTCGGAAATGTCTGCACCACAACACGATTCATCCGTGGGTTTATGTTTGCATATTTTTTTATGTCGCCATAAGTTTTTGCTATTACTATAGATTTTCCGGCAAAATTCGCATTGGTTCTCTTTTATATTCTGCATAGTATGGTTCTGTTTCAGCAAATGTTTTTGACTTTTCACATGGACATCGTAGTTATACTTATATATGGTTTGAAATTCGCAGCATTCGCATTTGTAAATAGCATCCACATCTTTATTCTCCGCTCGTTTCATATGTTTTTTCGATAATAAGTGTCGGTGGTAATCCTTTTTATAACCTGTTGTATAATCACAGTTCGAACATACAAAAAGCACTTGTGTATTCGAGTCACCATTAAGATCCATTTCTATATCCAGACATTATTTACGGGGAAATGCTACGAACGATGACCCAGGGCAATATTTTTCGCCTAAAGGAGGATACGGGGCAATTTTTATTGCCGAAAGGAGGATAACCGGCAGATTTTTATGCCTAAAGGAGGAAAAGGGCATGAAAATTCGCCCACCCCTCCTTTCCCTAAAATGGGGTGAAAAACATCGCAGTGGTTACGGAAATTATTTTTTTTGTGTTTCACTCGATTATGCTTTCCACTGAAAATCGTGGATTTTTTTGCAAGATTTTTTCCGCGAAAAACAAAAAATGGACAAATATTTTTGTCCATTTTGGATCGGCCGACCACTTTCTTTGTTTTGAAAAATACATGATTCTGAGAACCTACGTAAATATTATATAATCTTAATATAGAAATTACGTGAAAATTATGCAATGTTCTCAGATGCTATGTAAACATTCGGTATTTTTTGAATTTCTACGTAGAAATCACGGAATACAGATGATGCGTAGACATTATGTAAATGTTACAGATTCTACGTAGAAATTATAGGCACATACAGATTCTGCGTAAAAACTATCTGTCTCAGATTCTGCGTAAAAACTATGAGTCCATCTATCTATTCCGTCAACAGTATAGAATTACACAGATGCTACGCAAAAACTACTAGTATCAAATATTGCGTATAAATTATTTAAATGTTACAGATTCTACGTAGAAATTACAGTCAAGAACAGATTCTACGTAGAAATTAAAAGCAAGAACAGATGCTGCGTAGAAACTATAGGATGATCTACCTATTCCGTCAACAATATAGAATAATACAGATACTACGTAAAACTATACCCAGCCGCAGATACTACGTAAAAACTGTGATGTATACAAGCAAATGAACACAAAAAATTGAATGGTTTTGTGATCTGTTACTAAAATCAAACCGTTTGAAATGATTTTCAACTATTATGTGGCCACTGTCCCGCGGTATTTGGACACGAATGTAATGGATTGTCCATTTGCATATTGTCTACGCAAATATGATCTGGAATATTCTCATCTTCTACCAAGACCATGTCGAGAAGGAAATTGCGAATATGTAGTCTGTATGCCGTCTCATCTTTCTGATCAATGGACATCTATTTTGAAAGAAGGCGAATCCATGACGTTTGAATATATGAGGGCAGATTGCTATGAACTCACAGATTATACAAACACATTTGTGATTGAAACACGTAATCGTGCAACATCAAAATATATCCTTGTAATGGCGATATAAACCACTGATAAAAATACAATAGGTCACCGTGTATTTTTTATTTTACGAACTGTAAACCAGTGACACAAACGCCTGCATATTTAGTATGGCAAACAACTTCGTATTATATGTGTATACATATATTAACAGGGTCGGGCATGGAGCAAAACAAACAATGTTATCGGTATAAAAAACGAGTGTATACAGACGGAATGTTCAACGGCGCAATAGATGCAACATATATTATACACTTAAAAGACAACGGCAGGGAACCGGACATTGAAAAACAGTTGTCTGCATACCATCCCACAAACACTGTATATATAGTGATAAATCAGGGTTATAAAAAATGCCCAAAGACGTTGCTGGATCAAACGCCACCCCATGACTTAACAGACGCCTTTTTACAAATATTTCAACATGCCAATAAAGAAAATTACAACCATGTTTTGATATTAGAAGACGACTTTCTGTTTCATCCCAATATAAAAGACCCCTCCGTTCAACGTGATGTATGTGAGTTTTTACAGACGAAACTCACAGATAAATGTATGTATTATTTAGGATGCCTCCCGTATATACAATCAGCAGGTATTTCAAACCACAATCACCTCTATTTATCATCAGGAACACATGCATGTATTTATTCAAAACCACTGCGTAATTATATACTGGAATCCTACGGGCAAACAGATATTGTAGATTGGGACCTTTTTCATAATTGCAATGGCTTCCGGTATTCGCGATATATCTATTCTCAACCGCTCTGTTACCAACTATTCCCACCCACGGAAAACTCCAAACATTGGTATAATCCACTTGGGATTGCTGATATTATAAAATATTTTCATAAAAAATTCGACTTGGACAAACAAGTCGAACCCGGACACCAATTTTTTTATGGATTATCAAAATTCATATATGTGTTCGTTCTTGTTCTACTTACTCTCAGTGCGGCTTTTACTCTGAAATGGTTAGTAACACTGGGAAAAGATGTGAAAAAACAGAGAAAATAGTGGTGTTTGTGTCCGTAGCCTTGTCCACATTGGTATCATATTGTTTTATATAACCACTCAGAACCGGAAATTGACAGGTTACGTGTTTTTGGATTTGTTTCATGATCATGGGTGAATTATCTTCCTGGTCGAGAACCTTGTTATAATTGTTATAAAAATTGAGCGTTTGACTATCGTCCATGTGGGACAGTTTCATTTGTATGCGCATGTTTTTATTCGCACTGTTTTCATTCAATGATCCATTGTGAACCATATTTGCATTAAATAAAATGGCGTCGCCGCGCGAACACTGAATAGTTTGGGTTTTGTCGGTCCAATTGTAATTATCTTTCATTGATAGGTGAGACGCAGGTAGAACATCCAAACAATTTCCCATATCATTCAAATAAAACAAAATGGTGTATGATGGAAAATGTTGATCGGCATTATAGAGATCTCCGTTATAATCCCGGTGACAAGTATGAAATTGAGACTTTTTAATGAAAAAGATATAATCTTGGAATGCATAATCCTCGCCGAACATATCAACTACCAAGCGCCGAATCTTGGTGGACTCTACTATATACCGTTTTGCATCAAGAATTTTGTTTTCCTTTCCATAACGCGTTAGGATTTCAATGTCCATTTCAGATAAAAGATTCAGGATGCGAACGACACCTTCTCTTTCAAGTTGTTGTTTTGGCGAAATATCATGTGCCACATATACTGGATTGATAAACCAATATCGCGCAAACATCGAAAGTAAAAAATATAATACGATGACGATAAAAATCCAGAAAACCCACCACACAACAGTTGTAATCCATAGTAATCGTTTCATATAGATACGTATGCTAAAATATTTCGCATTTATATAAATGACTGCATTTGTAGTGTTGTGTTTACAATATTACAAATGTATTTTTGAAAGTTGCGTTAAGAGGGAATCGAACCCCCAGTTCAACCTTGGAAGGGTTGCGTGTTACCACTACACTATTAACGCAGTGGGGATG
>Ga0209550_10006249_pt1 | contig 11116 bp, 10 predicted proteins | sample LauGreSuBDMM15SN_2_FD_187567 | JGI IMG/M metagenome (GOLD analysis project Ga0209550, IMG submission 187567) | Freshwater lake microbial communities from Lake Michigan, USA - Su13.BD.MM15.SN (SPAdes) (version 5) | ecosystem: Environmental > Aquatic > Freshwater > Lake | place: Lake Michigan... | reverse complement strand
CCTTGCGCGGTTCAAGTGCGTTTGATGCAGTCAAAGAGGTAGTGACAACAGGTCCCCAGCCTCCGCCTCCGGTTGCATCGATGAAACCGCCAACTAGTCCAAGTGGGGCAAGCCATCTTGCTCGCGCGCGACGCTTTTTACCCAAGATGATCGGCCTTGTGAAGCGATACAAAACCAGGGCGCCAAGAATAAACAGCACGCCTGCAGTCCAAGGCCTTGCAGCCGAAAGATCAACGTTCGAAAGCAGCACGGCACCAATAAATGCACCGATGGCTCCTGGAACTGCCACCTTCACAAGAGCGTGCCAGTCAACGTTTCCAAATCGGATGTGAGAGGCGCCGGAGATGGAAGAGGTAACAATCTCGACTAGGTGAACGATGGCGGATGCTGCGGCTGGGTTGTATGCCAGGAAGATTAGAAGTGTGGTGGAGGTAATGCCGAAGGCCATACCCATGGCGCCATCAACAAGTTGCGCTAAAAATCCCGCGACAGAAACAAGTAGCAGAACCCACATGATTTCAAATCTATTTGATGGATACTTCTATACCCAGCTACGCAAGCTCCGAGTTTGCCTAGATTTCACCTTTATCTAGCCCTTTTAGAACTTGTTGAGCACGTTTTCTAACTTCAGGCAAATCAGAGAGCCTCTTGAGTCCATTGTTTTGCTGGAACATCCGGTGATTTTTTGCAAAAGCTGCTGAGTTCCTATCCAAAAAGTCCCAATACAAAGTAGTAAACGGGCAGGCATTTTCTCCGGTTCGTTCCTTCGGGTTGTAGGCGCAGCCCTTGCAGTAATTTGTCATTCGAGAAATGTATGCACCGCCTGCAGCGTAAGGCTTGGTCATCATCTGTCCTCCGTCAGCATGAACACCCATGCCGATGATGTTCGGAACCATTACCCACTCAGAGGCATCAACAAACTGCTCCCTCATCCAATCCAAAAACTCCTGTGGATTTGTGCCGGTAATTAGCGCTAAGTTGCTCAAGATCATCAGGCGCGGAATGTGGTGGGTCCAGCCGCGGTTGTGAATTGCCTCGACTTCCTTGGCAACACAATTCATCTTGGTCTTGGATGGCTCAACAAACAGTGGCAATAGCTTTCGCTTGGCGCCCAGCCCGTTCTTGGTTTTGTAGTCCTCGCCTAAGAACCAATACATGCCGTTGATGTATTCGCGCCAGCCAATAACTTGCCGAACAAAGCCCTCCACCGAGTTCAGTGGAATTCCGCCTTTTTTGTACTTTGCGATTACCGTGGCCACCACTTCGCTTGGGTGCAATAGACCATTGTTTATGTAAGGACTGATCACCGAGTGGTGAAGCGTCCAGCTCTCGGTGGTCACCGCATCCTCATAGGGACCAAATTCTTCAAGGTGCTTATCGACAAACAATTTGAGTCTCTTGAGCGCCCCGGCCCGTGTGGTTTCCCAGTAAGGGGAAGCTTCCATGCCAAGTTCCTGGGCTACCTCTTTATCTATTTTGTCGGGGGTGGCCTCTGGGTACTTGTCCCAGCTGTAGTTTTTGGGAGGTGGCAGTCTGTTGTCTTCATCAAAGTTCCAAGCATCGCCTTCGGGCTTACCGTCTTTGACCAAGACACCTAAACGAAGTCTTTGCTTGCGATAGAAGTTTTCCATCACAAAGGTCTTTTGGGTTTGCGCCCAGGCAACAAATAAAGATCTGGATGTAAGAAAGAAGTCATTCTCAATAAACTCCGCGCCTAAGTCTTTGAGCTGTCGGTACTGCACAAAGCTCGAGGGCTCAGCGCACACCAGTTGCTTGATGCCAGTTTCCTTGATGATTGCCTTGATTCCAGTTGGAGTATCGGAGGATTTCTTGTAGTGAACCTCAAAGCCAGCTGCTTCTAATTCTTTAGCAAAGTGCCTGGTCGAGGAGATCAGAAAGTACAAGCGCTGTTTGTTCCAAGGTCTTCCGGTTGTCATCCGCTTAGATTCGACCATGGCGATTACATCAGTTTTTGGGTTGGCGCCTTTTAGGGCGCCAAAGTCTTTGTTTAGATGATCAAAGGGAATATAAATTAGCGTAGTTTTCATTAGCCCTTACACTTCTTCGAGCAGTACTTCACCGATTCCCAGTCCTTAGCCCACTTCTTGCGCCACTCAAACTGCAGCCCACAGCGCTCACAGGATCTAGGCGGAAAGCCGTTTTTGGTCTTAGGGGTTGGCACATCTCAAATCTATTGGAAAATAGGTGCTGAATTAGCCAGTGAGGCTAGGCCTGGGTTGTTGAGTTTTTGCTTGCCGAGCAGTTTTTACTTATTTTTGTGCCAGAGCCTGTCGATAACATCTTGCCCGAACTTAGATCCGACGGAATCATAAACCTGTTGGTAATAAGTTCTAATCTCCATTCGCAAAGATCGAGGTATCTCGCTTTTTACCTTGGCCCCATTAACAATCTCGCCGTAGTCGGCTTCCCTGAAGGGTAATTCCAAAAACTCGCACAATCTCGCCACGGAGGAGGAGGTGAACAATTCTTCGTAGAACCCATAGAAGATGTCTTCCCAGTCAAAAACGTCTTCCAAATTGCTTATTGTGCGATCGTACCTAGTCCTAACAGCAAAGCGCGGTTTCATGTAGTTCTTAGCCAAAATCTCCGCCTCCAGATTAAGGTTTTCTGGGTTCGCTCGAACTAAATGTCTGGAATACATTCGATTTGCAGAGATACACCGCTCAACAGGATCTCGCATTAGGAAGATCACCTTGACCTTGAAGCCGGCATTATGGAGCAGTCCGCTTATGCGGGCTAGTTCTGAAGCGGGAAGTGCGGCGTAGGAGGGAGTAATGTCACCTGTTATGTGTGAAGGACTTGAACCACTGACTAGAGACGCAAAGTAGTCGACGTACTTAGACTTATCCCTCCGAAATTGCAATTGCTGTTCCGCGTTATTGCGCGGAAAAAAACTATTTAACCAATTGGGAATTCTCTTTCGAAGAGGTGGGGTTTTGTCGGCCACAAACTTCTGATCGAAAACGTGGTATTCCTTCATGAAACCCAGATCAACTTCAGGCAGTTTGCTCAGGTAGGCATGCACCCATGACGTTCCTGCTTTTTGCGCTCCAACTCCGAGAATAAAAGTTGGAAGTTGTTGTTTGTTCACCTGTCAACTCTATTTCAAGAAATGCTGCATTCGTGAGTAAGTGCGGACTGTTCCCAATGCGTTAACACACTGGTCACCCCATGTACTAAAAACTTCTAAGTTCGAATTGCCAGGCGGCCAGATAAATTGGGTCTATTTCGATTTAAGAATCAAATCAGCAAATTCCCTTATGGCACCAGCTCCACCGGGTTTTGCTAGGACAATCTTTGCTAAGTGACGAATATTGGGATTGCAATCCGATGGCACTACCGGCCAGCCGACAAGTTTTAGGCACTCTAGGTCGTTGATGTCGTTTCCGATGTAGGCAACATCTCCTAGCTCAATCCCTTCTTCTTTACACCACTTGATTAGGGCTGGAACCTTATCGTCTAGAGCGTTGAAGGCATCAATTCCAAGTTTCTTGGCTCTTGCCAACACCACGCCATTTTTTTCTTTCGAAAGTATGACCATCGGGATGCCTGCCTTCTTAAGCAGCTCAATGCCCATACCATCCGAGCGACTAACGGAAACAGCCTCCGCGCCATCTTCTGTAACAGTCACAAGGTCATTGGTGTGCACACCATCAAAGTCCATGACCACTGCTCGAATTGCACCTTGCGGTATGTCTAGGCTTTTGAAAAACGGAGAGAGGCGCTGTGCACTCTCTAGTTGCTCAGGTGTGTCTATTTCAAGGGCATAGCTTTCAGAAACTTTGGCAATGCCTACTTTTCCAAAGAAACGATGGCCGGAGGCTCTAAAGCCAGGAATATCCATTACGTAGAAAGCTCCCGTTTCCAGGTAGTGGGGCTGCATATCCTGACGTCTTGGTCGGTACTTTAGATCGTGATTTACTCCAGTTGCACCTTCAGTATCCTCTTGCCATAAAAATGCATGGGTTTCAAAAGCTGAAAAAACCGATGAATACCCCTGCTCAGTGACCATTGATACTGCTCCAGTTAGAGCAGCGCTATCAATAAATGGTGAGGTGGTTTGCACAAAAACCAATACCTCTGGGTTCTGGCCCGCTTCAGCCAGAACGTCAAGGCCGTGGAGAAGTGCGGATTCTGAACTGGCCGTGTCCCCTGAAATCTCCAACGGTCGATTAATGACTTGGGCTCCAAAACTCAATGCGACAGAAGCTATTTCTTCATCGTCGGTGGACACCCATACCTGATCTATCTCAGCTACCTGCTTGCAACTTAGTATCGCCCTGGCAATTAAGGGCAGCCCTCCGACTAACCTGAGGTTTTTTCGAGGAATCCCCTTAGACCCTCCCCGGGCCGGAATAATCGCAACCACTTTAGTTTTCTCGGGTTTCAAGTTGTAGCCTCTCGTGGATCGATTTGGATGTGGGGGAAAAACTCCAAGACCGCCCGGTCGGCCGCCAGGAGAGTTCCGGTACGACGGTCTGCTCGAGTATTTGATGCCCCTAACAAGCTAAGTGCCAAATCAGCCAGCGAGATGCAGGAGCAATTTGGGTGTACCTGGTTGGCGTAGGTTAGGGCGCTGGAAGTAAGACTTAGAACAAGATTAGGACGAAGTTGGTAGATGTCATATTCTGCCGAGTTATTACTCTCCAGAAACTTTAGGCGAGCCGAACCCGTTAGGTTCACGGCTTCCTCCACCACCTGCCGGCCATCTTGAGTAATTCGAGGATGAAGCTTCATCCAAAGATTGCCGGCCGTTAATTCAAGTGCCCGCTCGAAAATAGCTTTGAGCTGAAGTGAGCTCAGGGGGTAGGTCTGACCTAAAAAGATGCTGTCCTTGGGATCTAGGGTCGAAACATTTTGTATTTCACTTGTCACTTCACTTTGGCTTTCAGTTGCTCGCAGCATTACTAAGCCGAAGGGAGTGAATTTCACCTTGGCGGAAGGAAAGACTATTTTGGCAAGATCTGGAAATGAGGAATGGAAGGTCTTAAACTCCCTAAAACCCGAGATGATCTCATTTGGCTTAGCCACAGGCTCACCGAAAATACCCCAGTAAACCTCCCTGACCGCACGTTTGAATATTGCAGGAATAGAAACATTTGGATCGCGCTTTATGATTGGACCCAGAAAACCTTTTGCCGCCTGAAATAAAGTCCCTGCAAGCTTTGGCACGACAATCCTGTGATTATCAAATGAGTGGACGTAGGTGCCAAGCCCTTCTTCAATTAGAGTCAGCGACACTCCCGCGGTATTTAGGATTCTTGCCATCAGGGCATAGTGACCCTCATATGACATTAGGTATGCCTTTTCAAGATCCGGGTTGTCGGTAAGAATCTTGCGGTAAAGGGTGCTGAAATCTCGAAATCTAAGTCTTGTAAATACTTGGGTCGCACTTGGCAAGGTTAATCGCTGAATCCGAGCATCGCCTAAGGTTTTTGATAATTCAAGAATTTCGTCCGGAATAGGTGCAGTTGAATCTGCCCAATCTAAGTACAGCACCAGAGTCGAAAACTGAATCTTTTCACGAATTCGACGACCAGCCTCGCTGTCGCTAAGAAACAGACGCAAACGCAGGGCTTGATTCTTTTGTGAAACCACAGTTAGAAACTTCAAAGGTTGCCCTACCTACTCCTTGACATAAGTCTAACCTCGGGCGCTCATGCAAGATAAGTGCCTATCGACACCTGTTAACCTCTATGTAAACTGGCATTCACCTTTGACTCCGGTCGCTGCCCTAGCATCGAAAGGGTGAATTGGTTACCGAACGTAATGTTCGTTGCTACCACAGACTCGTACCTTAAGTGGGCTGTGGGGTTAAATAACCTCATCCCTCAAAGCTGGAGAACCTCACTTGTTCTCGTAAAGAGCCTGCAGAATCCTTCTGTTAGGCAAATTGAACTGGCCGTAAACGATCCCAATTCGGATTCAATAGTTCGCGAGCATATCTTTGCAACCGTTAGACGAGTTATGCGCACAAAGCCCGACATTATTCTTGTTGCCGCCACGGGCCCATTTCTGGTGCTTTTTCGATGGCTGCTAGATCTGACCCCCGAAGGACGTCGAGTTAAACTTGTCTCAGGATCTCCGGGTATTGCTTACCATCTAGTTGGCGCGCCATTAAGGGCACGCACTAGCGCAGACCTGTTGCTCATGGCAAGTAAGGCAGAACTCGAGAGAATTTCCGGCGCGCTCAAGGATGTGGCAGTAACTACAAAACTTGCGTTAGCGAGCTTGCCCTTCCTGGATGCCTCAGCAGCAAAGCAAAAACACGAAGGCCCTGAAGTGTTGATATTTGCACCTCAGCCAGACATGCCCAAAACTCTCGAAGATCGCCAGAAAGTCTTGATTGAACTTTCGCGCCTTCGTAAAGAGTTTCCAGCGCTAAGAATTATTGTCAAACTTCGTGCAATCGAAGGTGAGTCCCAGACTCACTTCGAAGCGCATCCCTATCCTCTGCTATCCGAGCAATTAGCCGAGCTGGGCCTAATCTCTGCAGGCGACTTCGAATTCGAAGTTGGGACGATATCCGAATTCCTAAAAAACTCAAACGCGACTCTGGTCACGGTTTCCTCGACGGCTGCCTTGGAGTCTCTGGCTATGGGAAATCCCACTCAGATCATCTCTGATTTTGGAGTTGAGGATGCTTTGGCGAATGCGGTTTTTGAAGATTCGGGGCTAGTCTGGAGCATTCGTGACTACGGTTTGGCCAGGCTGCAGAAACCAAATCAGGCATGGCTGGAGAAAAACTATTTTCACAAAAAGTCAGAAGATAATTGGATTCAAGCTTTAGCCCAGCTCACAGAATCAAAGCGCGTGAGCCCTAAGCGGATTTTTCCAACAAACATAGGTAAGTCACTCTTATTCGGAGAGTTTCTAAGGGTTATCTTCCCTAATTCTTTGGGAATAGCTCTTATAAAGTATTTGAAACTAATTCTTGGGAAAAATCCTTCTTAAACGGCGCAGAACTCGGTAAGAAATTGCGCTGGCCATTTCAAGGACTGAGGCTTGACGCAGGTGATGCTCTGGTCGAATTGCCGCAATCGCTCGAGCAACAGTTTCGATGTGAATGCTGGTTGGAATCGGTCCGCTTGATTCCTTCGCAGTTTTTTCAGGGCCCAACATGGGGCCGTGAATCTTGATGCCCAGCTGACGAATCTGATCCTGAGCTTGACTTGAGATCTCTTGGAATAACAAGAGAAACTCCTTGTCAAGAGTCAATTTGGGTGGGGTGGGGTTTGTGGAAGGTCCAGCAGTTATCGTGGCTATGAATTTGTCCATAAAGATAGGTTTCCACTCTTTTGCAACCCGATCAGATGACAACGATGCTCGGATGGCCTTTACAAGCTCAATTTCCTCCATGTCCAACGATCTGTTCATTCTTCCCTCAGCCGGCCTGTTCAGCACCTCGGGCTCTAGCCCAAAATAGGGCTCGAACCAACGGTTTAGAAGCTCAGGATTACTTTGATCAACATTTACTAGGTGAATGTTCTCGGCACCAAAAACTGCTGCCCAATCCGCGAGAATCCGAGGAGCGTCGTGTCGACGCCAGAACAGCTTTGCTTCGTGATGTGAATTGTCGTGGTCAAGGATTGCACGAGCGAATCTCGAGAGATTTTCCTGGTAGCCGGTTCGGATGAACTGCTGATACTGAGAAGTCACTATCAGTTCGAGTCGACGGTAGCTGAAGATTATCTCAACCTTAACTTCTCCACCTAATGCGTTCTTAAGCGCACGCACCGAGGCCGCATTGAATTCGCTGAAAAACTCGCTTGACAACAAAACCGCGTCATGCTTCCGAGTCAATTTTTTGATTGCTCGGAATCTTCTGGACTCGGGGTTAGAGGCGCGAATCTTTGCCAGGCTGTGCTGAGCATATTTGCCGTACCGAGAAGGATATGTGATGCCTGCTGCCTTTAACGCAGCCGCAGCATTTCCAAAAGCGGACTGAACCGATGTCGTTCCGGTTTTGTGGAAACCGGCATAGATAATGAGACGGGCCACTAGGCGCCGATACGACGCAGCTTACTCAATGGTGCTAATTCGCCTGGGTAAATTCTTTTCACGCCATCTCCAAGTGCTGTCTCAACGATTCGAATGTCTCGAACCAATGATACAAAGCCCTTGGGCTCAAGGGATGCTCCGTGGTCACTTCCCCACATCGATCTATCCATTGTGATGTGCCTTTCGACGCTTACTGCCCCGAGAGCCACTGCCGCAATCGAAATCTGAAGACCGGTTTCGTGACCTGAGTATCCAACTGGAACCTCATACCGTTGCTTAAGGGTGGTAATCATGCGAATGTTGGCCTCTTCTGGAGGCAATGGGTAGGTAGAGGTAGCATGCATCAAAGACAGGTTCTCTTTACCTAGGGTTTCTACTGCCTGGTCAATTTGTTCGATAGTTGACATGCCAGTGGAGAGAATAATTGGTTTACCAGTTTCTCTAATCTTGCTGAGCATAGATAGGTCTGTGACAGAGGCCGAAGCAATCTTATAAGCAACTACGTTTAGGTCTTCTAGAAAGTCAACGGATGGTTCATCCCAAGGAGATGCAAACCAATCAATGCCTGCCTTCTTGCAGTAGTCATCGATTTCTAGGTACTGGTCCTTCTCAAACTCAACACGGTAGCGATACTGAAGGTAGGTCATAGTTCCCCAAGGAGTCTCACGGGGAGTGTCCTTCATGTGCTCCGGTGTTGAAATGTCTGGGGTTCGCTTCTGAAACTTAACAGCCTGAGCACCTGCCTCAACAGCAACGTCGATTAGTTGCTTGGCTATATCGGTCGATCCGTTGTGATTCAGTCCTATTTCAGCAATAACGTATACCGGCTGGTTATCGCCAATTGTTTTGCTACCTATTGATTGAATACTGTCTGTTTGAGAATTTGTCATGTGTTTACTTTCTCAATAAGTCATTAACAAAAAGTAAACTCAGGGCCACTATGCTCCAAACGATTAGGGTCAATATGCCAAACTTGCGCACTTAGGTGAGACAACTACCTGGGCTAAGGTAAATAGATAGGATTTTTGGTTGAAACTTAGAATTTCAGGTGGACTAATCGAATGGCGTGGGCCATCTCCTTTCTATTTCATCCCAATCCCGCAGGCGCAGAGCAAGAAGATCAAGGCGATGGCTGCTCAACTTACCTACGGGTGGGGTGTGATTCCAGTTTCAGGCAAGATTGGCAAAACCGAGTTCACAACCGCTCTTATCCCCAAAGACGGCGTTTACTTGCTTCCTATAAAAAACCAAGTGCGATTTGCCGAAAGCCTTGAGCTGGGAACTGAAACTTCCGTCCAGATCAGTCTGGGAAGCTAGCGCCTAGCAATAGGCTAAAAGTCATGAAGTGTAGAAACTGCGGGTTTGAAGTGCCGGCTAACGAACTCAACTGCGCAGATTGCGGAGCAATCACAGCTAGAACCAAGGCCGACCTTCAGAAAACCGACCCGGCCATGACCCGGGGTATCGCGTGGGCATTGATTGCCATGGGGATCTTTGGACTTGCCTTTGTTATCTCGAACGCCTGGACCGACTGGTATTCTGGTCTGGATTACGTGGGTCCTGTGGGATTGTTGCTACTTGGTGGCGTGATTATCTTTTCGGTATCTCGAAAAAAATAGTCCACTCGAAGCTCAATTCTTGTCTCGCTTGTCAACTTGAAAGTAAAAACCCAGCTCAGTAAATGAGCTGGGTTTTTACTACCTGTGTTTTGGTTGTTAGTTCTTTTGAAAAGCTACATAACCAAAAGAACAAAGGTGACCAATAGGGCCGCGCTTAGCGCGACCATGAGTCCCTGGGTGAAAACAAGGAAGCTATCACTTTTTGCAATGGTCTTGGCTACTGGGCCAATTTTCTTGAGCTTGGAAATTTCAATAACAAGGGCTCTTGCCTCGCGGATAACGGCGAACTGAGTTAATACGCTCAAAGCGCCTACGCTAACTAGAAAAACAACGGCAAAGATTCGGGCTTCCTGGGAAGCTGTCTCAATGTTGCCAAGCAAGGCCAGTGCGGCAAGCACTGCAAGGGCAACCACTGAGCTGAACTGGGCTTTGGTGAGCTGAGAACGCTTTGAGTTCCAGAGTTCTACTAGATCTTTTTCTGACATTTGGTACCTTTCTTTGGGTGCTCCCCCTGGCCAGGATTAGGCCCAAAGAACGCACTACTTATGGGCTTAACTCTATGTCAGTAGGTTGAAAATTTAGGCGGAAGCATCGCCGCTACAGGTGCTCCGAAAAATGATGTCTTTGCCTGAGTACCAAAAGGGCTAGGCTTCTCACAAATAACCGCAGGGGACTACTAAGGAGATTCAAGATGGACATAAACCTCGTTCACCCAGAGCTTAGAAAAGCAACCGCCGCATTCCCGGAACTTCCTGTTGACAGTGGATTCGGCAGAAAACTCACCAGGCTTTTACTTCCCATGCTGCTGCCTAAAACCAAAGTGCCAGCAGGAATTTCTATTGAATGGGTTAAAGCAGCCAGTGGCCAAAAGCTTAGGGTTTACACACCTGCAGGAACCAAGACTCGCGCCGCATTGCTATACATTCACGCCGGAGGAATGATGATTGGTGCTCCACAAATGGATGACGGATTACTTTCCAACCTTGCTGCAGACTTAGATATTTTGATTGTCTCTCCGGAGTACCGTCTAGCACCTGAGCACCCATACCCTGCCCCGGTAGATGACTGCCACGAAGCTTGGCAGTGGATGCTTAGTAATTCCACACAACGCGGCATCGATACCAAGCGAATTGCAATCGGTGGCGAAAGTGCTGGCGGTGGGCTTGCAGCGGGGCTGGTTTTGCGAATCCACGACGAAGGTGGCCAAAGGCCCATTGCCCAGTGGTTGTTTTGCCCAATGCTGGATGATCGAACAGCACTTGATCGATCACTCGATGCGCTCGATCACTACATCTGGAGCAACAAACTAAATCTTTCTGGTTGGAGCTCTTACGTAGGAACCAAAATCGGAACCGACCAAGTTGCAGCGTACGCAGCGCCAGCTCGAAGAGTTGATTTCAACGGACTACCTAAAGCCTGGATCGGCGTTGGCGATGTTGAGCTTTTCTACCAAGAAGACAAGAAATATGCTGAGC
>Ga0209550_10006248_pt1 | contig 11116 bp, 10 predicted proteins | sample LauGreSuBDMM15SN_2_FD_187567 | JGI IMG/M metagenome (GOLD analysis project Ga0209550, IMG submission 187567) | Freshwater lake microbial communities from Lake Michigan, USA - Su13.BD.MM15.SN (SPAdes) (version 5) | ecosystem: Environmental > Aquatic > Freshwater > Lake | place: Lake Michigan... | reverse complement strand
GAGCTTGTCGAACCACTGCGTCATAGTGAGCTTGTCGAACTAAAGTTCTATCAACAAAGTATTCTTCTCAACAACTTGCTTAGGTTCAACCGCAATTCTTTTAACCACACCTTCTCCATCTGCCTTGATAATATTTTCCATTTTCATGGCTTCCAACACAAGCAAAGCATCACCTTTTTTTACTTGGTCGCCAACTTTTGCCATAATTCTGAGCACCAAACCAGGCATTGGAGCCTTGATATTATTGTTTTTAGAAGTCATTAGTTTATCCATGCCTAGCTGACTCAAAAGTGCGTCGTATTTATCTTTGATGGCAATTTCTTGTTTGATCCCATTTACCAAAATACGCATGGTTTTGCCATTTTCCGACTTTTCTAAAAGTTCAATATTGTAACTTTTGTGGTTAATGATTACGTGGTATTTATTTGGCGCAAGCTTTACTGTATCCGCATTTACAGGCTTTCCATCCAAAATTGCATTGCCAGAAATTAGGTCGAAAATAAATTCCTGCTCGTTTACTTTTATATTTAACATATAAATTCGTTTTATTGCACCCGATTCAAAATTATGAGAAACTACTTAATTGGCCTTTCATTCCTTGTTTCCGGGATGTTGGCCTGCAAAATAAATAAAAAGCCCAATACCTCCATAGAAAAAGTTATTTTGGAGGATATTGTGGTAAAGCCTACGCCTCTTAAGGAAATGGCCAAATACCAACCCATGGAGCCTAGAGTAATAGATTTATTACATACCAAATTATCGCTAGAATTTGATTACCAGCGTCAATGGGTTTTGGGTCAAGCCGTGCTAAAATTAAAACCTTACACTGGCACTTTAAGTAGCTTTGAATTGGATGCTCAAGGATTTACCTTGTTAAAAGTAGCCACTATTATTGGTAAGGATACCCAGAATTTGCGCTATAATTACGATACGAGCAAAATTGAATTGTTCTTAAGAAAGGCTTATTCCGAAACCGATACTATCAATTTATTTATTCAATATATTGCCAAACCAAATGAGATAAGAAGTAATGGTGGCAAGGCAATCAGCGATTCTAGGGGTTTATATTTTATCAATCCTTTTGGGTCTGATCCAAACAAGCCTCGCCAAATTTGGAGTCAGGGAGAAACCGAATACAATTCTTGCTGGTTCCCAACCGTTGATGCACCAAATGAAAAGCATACCCAAGATATTTACCTTACAGTTGACACCGCTGATGAAACCTTGAGCAATGGCTTATTGCTTGATTTCAAACTGCAAAAAGGAGGGAAGCGCACCGATCATTGGCAACAAATGAAACCTCATGCGCCATACTTATCCATGATTGCCGTTGGTAACTTTGTTATTACCAAAGATAAATGGCGAAACAAGGAGGTTAGTTATTATTTAGAGCCTGCTTTTGCACCTTATGCCAAAACTATTTTTGGTAAAACTCCGCAAATGATTGAAACATTTTCTAAAATTACTGGGGTAGATTATCCTTGGGATAAATTTTCTCAGATTGTTTGCAGAGATTTTGTAAGTGGTGCCATGGAAAATACCTCCGCGGTTTTGCATTACGAAATGGTTCAGCACACAGATAGGGAGCATTTAGATAATACCCATGAAGACATCATTGTGCACGAATTGTTTCACCATTGGTTTGGCGATTTGGTTACATGTAGAAGCTGGAGCAACCTGCCATTAAATGAAAGTTTTGCTACTTATGGTGAGTATTTGTATAATGAAGTCACCTATGGTAAAAATTATGCTGATATGATTTTTTCAAGCAATTTATCCTCTTATTTAAGAAGTAAAGGCAAATATACTACAAGCCCTATTCGTAAATATTATGCAGAGGCAGATGATGTTTTTGATGTAGTAAGTTACCAAAAAGGAAGTTGGATTTTACACCAATTGCGCAATGAAGTTGGTGATGCCAATTTTTTTAAAGGTTTGAACCGATACCTTACGCAAAATGCTTATGGCACAACTGATATTCACCATTTGAGACATGCGATGGAATGGGCAAGTGGAAAAGATTTGCAGGCATTTTTTGTGCAATGGTTTGAAGGTTTTGGGCACCCAGAGTTGAAACTTGAGTGCAAGTACGATGCAGCAAAAAAATCTTTTACAGTCAATGTAAAGCAAGTTCAAGATTCAAGTTTTGGCTTGTTTACTATTCACTCTAAATTGGCTTTTGTATTAGCAACTAAAGGAAGATTAGGCAGCGTTCAGGAACTGCCTGTTTATATCAATGGCAAAAATTCTGTTATCCAAATTCCAGTTGTAAATAAAGATGCAGACTCCATAACAATGGCTGCATTTTGGCTCGATCCAAAAGGAAATATTCCCGGAGTAATTACTGATGGCAAAGATGCCAATCAATTATTAATTCAATTGAAAATGGCAGATGGCTATCAATCAAAAATAAGTGCATGGAAGGGTTTAGCTTCGTTACCATATGAAAAGGCGGAAATGCAACAAAGGCAAGCCATAGATTATTTATTGGTTCAGCCCGAATATTATTACCAAATAGCAGGGTTAGAATTAATTGGGAAATTAGATACTTTGTATATAGATTATGAGAAAAAGATAGCAAATTTGGCTGCTAATTCTTCCAATGTGGAGGTAAGAGACAATGCCATGTATTTATTAGGGTTTAAGGGAAACTCTGAGTTGGCAAAATCTACCTTGCTAAAAGGATTGCAAGATTCATCATATGGTGTAATGGCAACTGTTTTGCAATCTTTAGCCATTACCGATAAGGCTTTTTGTTTGGAAAAGTGCAAAGAATTGGAGCAATATAAAACACCTGTGATTCAGCGCAGCATTGCTTGGTTATATGCCAATTATTCTAAAGAAAATAAAAATATATATTATGAGGGAGTATTAGGTAAATATGGCTTCACCAGAAGTAGCATCCTTACGGCCTATAGCTATTATTTGAGGCAACAAAATGCCAGTATTTTAACAGAAGGATTGGGTATTTTGGAAATGCACTACAATTTATCTAGCGATAGAGACAAGGCCAAAAATTACTTAGCAATCCTTAAAAACATTCAAGCAAAAAGTAAAGAAACAGCTGTTTTGGAAGGTGAAATTTTTACTAAGTTTCAAAAAAGGTTGACTATAGATTTAGGGGAGAATTAAGGCTTAAATGTCATTTGATCGGTGGCAACTACCTTCCAGGTTCTTTGGTGTTGAACAAATACCACCATTCTAAAATTATCTAGGTTGAGGTCTCTGTTTACTGGAATTTTCATAAAACCTTCATTATTGGTAAGATGCCTAGTAGTAAGTTGCTTCACCACATTGTGGTGGTGTAAAATCATGCCCGCATTTTCTCCACCTTTTACTTGGTTGTTTATTTCTTTTTGTATAAAAGCTACCCTTAAATCAAACGAATCTAATTCACCCCAAATTTGATAAGCTACCAACAAGCTATCCTCATTTTCAACCGCTGTAACTCCTGTTCTCAGATAATAATTGGAGGGCTGTGTTAAAACGCCTTGTATGGCATTTCCTATGGCTCTTTTATCGGCTCCTGCAAAGTCTTTGTCGCCGCCATTTACAAACACCATGGGTGTATACATGGATGTAAGTTTTTTTCTATAAACATATTCTTGTTGGCGCATACTAAAAATAGAATCAGAAAATGGATCAACCCAACCTGATCTGTTCCAAATATCAACATGATAATCTATCACAAAAACAGGGGTTTTACTGCTATCACTGATGTCAATCACTTCCTTTAAAAATTTACTTGCAAAAGGGCAACTGCTACATCCTTCCGAAGAAAATAATTCAATGAGCACTGCGGGTTGGTATTGTTTTACAGGTAATGATTTGCTATTTTGAGCTTGAGTAGTAATTACCAGAGACGTTAATAGCAAAATGCATAAAAATCCTTTTTTCATCTAAATTAATTTTGTTCAATATTAGCAAATAGCTGTAATTTTGCCATTATTTTAACAAATCATTAATTGCTTGTTCTGCTGTTGGGTATTGAAATTGAAATCCAGCTTCGAGTATTTTTGTGCATGAAATGTCTTGATTGGCTAATAACATAGGCGTAATTTCTCCTAACATAGGTCTTAAAACAAAGCTAGGAATAGGGGGCAACCATTGCGGGCGGTGAATGGCTTTACAAATGAGCGTAGTTAATTCTTGGTTGCTAGCTGGTTGCGGCGCTACACCATTAAATACTCCCTGATATTTTTGGTTTTCTATTAAAAAAGCAAACATCTTACTTAAATCATGAATATGAATCCAAGGTGTTGTCATCTTGCCATTGCCTAAAGCTGCTCCAAATCCCCAATAGGCAGGTTTGGCAATCTCTTTTATAAAACCACCTTTTTCACTCAATACAATGCCAATTCTAATAATGCTCGTTTGAATGCCAAGATTTGCCACCTTTAAACTTTCATTTTCCCAAGCTTTACAAACTTCTGCCAAAAATGTATCTCCTAGTGGCGACTCTTCTTTGCAGTTTTTTGGTGGGTTATTGCCGTAAATCCCAACAGCCGAGGCGCCAATAAATAGACCAACTTGGTGCACATTATCTTGAAGAGTTTTAAATAAAAGTGAGGTTGCTTCGATTCTACTATTCAAGATTTCTGATTTATACGCACTTGTCCACCTTTTATCCGCAACACCGGCTCCAGCTAGATTGATGATGGTGCTTACGCCCTTTAAACAAGCAATATCAATTTCGCCTTTTTCTGGATTCCAATAAAAAGACTGTTGCTTCATTCCCTTTGGATTCCTGCTTAGCCAGGCTACTTCATGTCCTCCTAATTGTAGAAATTGGGTAAGGTTTGAACCTAAAAGCCCTGATCCACCAGAAATAAGTATTTTTGTCATAATTACATCAAATAAAACATTATAGACTTGAATATGTTTGAAACCTATAATTCATTTATAAATAAACTTTGGGCACTTTTTCAATTAAAGATATAGAAGCTATTACCGGAATCAAAAGCCATACGCTTAGAATCTGGGAGCAACGCTATGGAATAGTGCTTCCCAAGCGTAGCGATACCAATATTCGGTTTTATGACGACCATGATTTAAAATCTTTACTCAATATTAGTATTTTAAATCACAAAGGCTACAAAATCTCGGAAATTGCCAAATTATCTCAAGAGGTAATTTCGGAAAAAGTAATGCACCTCAATTCCGATTACTCTGAATATAAAATCCAAATAAGTTCGCTTATTTCGGCAATGACTACCTTTGACGAAACAACTTTTCACAATTTGTTAAATACCTATATTCTACAAATGGGATTGGAGGAAACTTTTTTTAAAATTGTTTTTCCATTTCTAGTGGAGGTTGGCCTTTTATGGCAGGTAGGTACCATATTTCCTTCCCATGAGCATTTTGTATCCAACATCATCAAACAAAAAGTATTTGTTGCCATTGATGGGCAAGTGGGAAGATTTGCAGAAAACAGAAAAACCTTTTTGCTATTTTTACCTGAGGCTGAAAAACACTCTTTGGGTCTGTTGTTTGCAAATTATATCATCAGAGCAAGGGGCCATCAAGTATTGTATTTGGGTCAAGAAGTTCCTTTATTAGATTTAAGAGATGCATTTGGTCGAGAAAAACCAGATTATATTCTTACCATGATGACAGCCGCTCAGCTCGATATCGACAAACAAGCATTTGTGGATTTTTTATCTGTAACTTGGCAAAACAGCAAAATTTTATTAACTGGTCCACAGTTTATTAATTGTGAGATTTCGTTAAATGAAAATGTTTCAAAGATAAGCTCATTAACCAACTTCATAGATTTTATCAACGGACTTTCTTACGTAAAAGAAAAAGCATAATTAATGCCCAGATGGGTCGTTTTGCATAACCATTAAAAGTTTATTCAATTCCTTTTCGGTAACCATTAGGTAGCCATTTGGAATGCTAAACATATTGTCTTCAATAGGAATTTGCATAATCATTTTTACCGTCATGATCATTGTCATGCCATTTTCAGTCATTTGATATTGCATCAAAAAACCATTAATATCCTTTAAGCTTTCATCTGTTTGGGTGTTATAGGGAGGCAATTCTTTGGTAAACCAACATTCACTTGTTTGTGGCAGGCCTCTTACAATTTTATGTAACAATGCCTTTTGGCAATTTTTATCTGCAATTTTCTTAAACTCATTCAATATTTCTACTTTAAGCACTTTCTGGGTGGTATCCAACATCATTGATTTTTTCACCTCAACCATTTCACTATCGCTTTTAATCAGTGCAAATTTTCTCCCGTAGATATTTAACAAAATAGTGCTTTGCTTTTTGCTGCCATCGTATATGGTTGAGTTTTTGCCTGCCCCTGCTACACCCATTTCCATGCGGGTTTTATCTTTTTTAAAATAGAAACTAGCATCATGGGGCAACAAATGCTCATTGCGCAACATATCTGCATTTAGGTTTTGATAGGTAATTTCATAAAACAACTTGCCTTCAGTAATGGTACTTTGAGCAAATACGTTTAGGGTAACCAAAACGAGTACAATAAGTAGTTTAATTTTCATTACCAACTCAATTTTTCTTTATTTAAAAATGCACTAATTCCTCGTTTGCAATCTTCCGATGAGCGCGCGTGGGCATTCATTTCTGCTGCATAATCAATGGCGTTATCCAAAGAAAGTTCTGGCACCTTTGCCAACATTTTTTTACTGGACGCAATACTTTGAGAAGAAGTGTTTTTGCAAAGTTTTACCGCAAATTGGTGCACTTCTTCCTCTATGATCTTTGAATCTATAACGCCACTTATTAAGCCATACTGTAGGGCTTTTTCACTATCAAAAACATCTCCAGTTAATAGTATTCTCCTCGCAATTTTTTCGCCAACTTGCCTCAATAAAAATACCATTACAATGGCTGGAATAAATCCAATTTTTACTTCGGTATACGCAAACTTGGCATTTACATCTGCGAAACAAAAATCACAAATGGTGGCTAAGCCGCAACCTCCTGCAAAAGCAGCACCTTCAACCCTTGAGATGATGATTTTTGGAGAATGATAAATTTGCAAATAAAGAGCGGCCAAGTGTTTGCTGTCGGCTAAATTTTCTTCAAACGTATTGTTTTGTAGTTTTTGCAAAGAGGCTAAATCTGCGCCAGAGCAAAAAGCTTCGCCATTTGCCTTTAAAACAATTACTTTGCAATTTTGGTCAAGCGCTGCAATCTGCAATTGTTTGCTAATTGCAGCCACAAAATCATAACTCAACGCATTTCTTTTTTCGGGCCTGTTAAGCGTAATATAAGCAACCCTATCAATTACCTCGTATAAAACCAATTCATCCATATTACAATGATAGTTCAAAGGCGCCATTTTCTTTAATATCATAAAAGGGGATTTGGCATTTTGTGAGTATTTTTTTTATTGCCTGCCGCTTTTTAGGCAAAATATCTTGGTTCAAAACGAACTGCTTTATGTGATTGTGCATAATTAAATGCTTAATATTTTGGTATTTATTGCCTGATAAAACCACAATATCTATATTCTGAAGAGTAGGTATTTCGTTGGTTTGAACCAAAAAAATACGGCAATTAGGCGCAATGGCCAAATAGATATTGCCAGTGTCTATTTCATGAATACTTGTATTTTGTATGCCTTGTAGGAGTTGATTTGGATTTATTAATTGTTGAAATATTTTCGAACCATTTAATTGAGCAATATTGGAGTAAATAATTGATTCTTTTTGTTGGGTATATTCCATAACAAAACCCTTTTTAAGGCTATAAATTGTTAGTTTATTTTGTTTGTTCCAAACCATGTTTCTATTGATTTGGTTAAATTGTATCAGTAAAATAATAAGTAGGCCTATTCTAAAATATAAAAGGTCTCTCAGAGAAAAATAAAGGATAGTGAATAGGATAATACCATAAGCCAAAACCAATGTTATTACATTCCAATTTAATTGATCAATATAAGCGCCAGGAAGGTCTGCTATCCAAATGGCTATTGCATTTAGAAGTTGGATCAAACCGCCAATAAGTTTACCTAGCCAAATTGCTAAAATATGAAAAGGTGAAATAAACAAGAGTGCAATTCCTAAGTAAATAATGATACTGCTCAATGGTATAATGACTAAATTAGCCATTAAAAAATAATTGGGTATTTGATGAAAATAGTAAATGCTCAAAGGCAAAGTAAGTACTTGTGCGGCAACTGAAACGGCTATTATTTTCCATATCTCATCTGCCCAATTGTATCGAAAGCTAACAAGTAAATATAATTTTGGATAAAACCCTAATATACCCAAAACAGCTGCATAGCTTAATTGAAAGCCAACATTATAAATGAGCAGTGGATTAACCAGTAACAATAGCATAGCAGATGCCGCTAAGCTATTGAAAGGATTGCCGCCCCTTTGAATTTGTTTGCCAATAATTACAAAACTAAACATAACCGTTGCACGCAATATGGAGGGCGAAAATCCACAGATAAGGGAATAGGCCCAAATGCCAAGTAAATTTAACAAGGCAACTACTAATTTGCCCTTCTTGCGTTTCTCAAATGGCTTCAATAGCAAACTCAACAACATAAAAATCATGCCTACATGCATGCCGCTTACAGCAAGTACATGCAAAGTTCCTGTTTTACTATAAGCAGCGGTTACCTCATCTGAAATATCTTTGTCGTAGCCATATAGCAAAGCCTCCGCTATGGCAATTTCACCCGCATCATGTAAGTTTTCTTGTAATACTTCCTTTATGTAATTTTGTAAATTAATTACTTTTTTAATGAGGTAATTTCCTTGGTTCAAACCGCTAAAAACAAAACCATTTGTTGGAATAAATGCTTGGTAAAAAAATCCTTTTTGAGCCATGTAATTTTTATAGTTAAAGGCTCCTGGATTTTTGGGTAAAGAAAATTCCTGAATACTGGATTTAATGATAATTTGGTCTCCATAAACAGGAATAGCATTGTTTTGGGTATCTTTAAAGTTCACAAGCAATTTGCCTGATACTTCATTCTTGGTTTGATTGCTGTTGAGGCTATATAATACAAGTGCTTCGGCTTTATATCCAAAATTATTTTTTCTAGGATTTTCTGTCAGTTGTACGCATAAATACGCTTGATTACTTTCTGTGTAATGTTTATGGTGTAGCAGGTAATTTTGGTTGCTTTGGCAAATAATTCCAAGAACAAAGAGGATGTAATTTATAAATATGCCTTCCTTAAAATTAGGTAAAATGGTTCTACTATATTTCTTAAATAAAAAAAATAGTAGTCCTGTAGCAATAAGTATAATAAGGTGTTCAGAGGTGTTAATGGCAAATTTTGCTGCATAAATTATTCCTAGAATAAACGGAATAATAATTCTGATAAAAGGCATTTGTTGCCAAAAACTGGCCATAATTTGTTGGGGTGTTTATAATATTACTTGACATAATTTACAGATTAATTAGTTTTGAATCAAAAAACACCATGTACGAATTTTTACTTACCATTCACAATTTTGTTCGCTGGTTTTTTCTAGCGGCCGCCGTTTATGCCATATTCAGAGCCATCAAAGGAATGATGGGTGGAACTCCTTTTGGCAAGCAAGATAAAACCGCAGGCACTTTGTTAATTGCTAGTGCACACTCTCAGTTATTATTAGGTTTGATCCTATGGTTTATTAGTCCGGTTGTGCAACAAGCACTTGCCGATGTTGGCTTGGCTATGAAAGACAAAATGTTGAGATTAACATTATTGGAACATCCATTAACGATGATTATTGCCATTGCATTCATTCAAATTGGAAAAATAAGAGCTGCAAAAGCTTATGCAGATGCCGACAAGCACAAGCGCAGTTTAATTTTTTACGGAATTGGCTTGCTATTGGTTTTGTCTAAAATTCCATGGGGTAGTTCACCTATGTTTAGGTTTTAATAAATAGCTTGCATAAAAAAAGCCCGCTACAGATTTGTAACGGGCTTTTTTGTGTTTAAACTAATTAGTTACTCTCGGCCAAATTTGCACCGATGTTGAATCTTACTAAGCTTTTGAACTGTTGAATTCTGCTGTCTAATTCTGTTTGACTCAAATCAATGATGCGCTCTGTTCCAAAACGCTCCACACAAAATGAAGCCATGGCCGAACCATAGATGATGGCATTTTTCATGTTATCAAAACTGATATCACCTGTTTTAGCTAAATAGCCGATAAATCCACCTGCGAAGGTATCTCCAGCACCAGTTGGATCAAATACTTCCTCTAAAGGCAAGGCAGGGGCAAAAAACACCTCTTTGCCATGGAAAAGCAAAGCACCATTCTCACCTTTTTTAATTATGAGGTATTTAGGACCCATTGCTTGAATTTTTGCAGCAGCTTTTACCAGAGAATATTCGCCAGAAAGTAATCTTGCTTCTTCATCGTTGATGGTTAAAACATCAACCATGGTTAAAGTTTGTTTCAAATCATCCAAAGCAATTTCCATCCAAAAGTTCATGGTATCCATAACTATTAGGCGCGGACGTTTGGTCAGGCGTTCAATCACAGTTTGTTGAACTTTAGGAGCTAAGTTACCTAGCATCAAAAACTCGCAATCTTGATAAGAAGCAGGAACAATAGGGTCGAAATTGCCCAAAACATTCAGTTCTGTAACCAAGGTATCACGTGTATTCATGTCGGTATGGTATTTACCGCTCCAAAAGAACGATTTTTCGCCCATTTTAATTTGCAGACCTTCTGTATTAACACCATGTTTATTAAGGTGTTGAATAAACTCATTTGGAAAATCTTCACCCACAACAGCCACTAAATTCGAGCTTTTTGTGAAGTAAGAAGAAGCCAATGCAATGTAAGAAGCGGCACCACCAACAATTTTGTCGGTTTTTCCAAAGGGAGTTTCAATGGCGTCAAATGCCACACTACCAACTACTAATAAACTCATAGATATTTTTTTTAAAAATTTATGCTGCAAATATTGCGATTTTAAAAATGAATTCCTATCATTGCATCCCCGAAAGGGAAAATTCCTTCTTAGCTCAGCTGGTTAGAGCACATGACTGTTAATCATGGGGTCCCTGGTTCGAGCCCAGGAGAGGGAGCAAGTCAAAAGCCATCTACGGATGGCTTTTTTTGTGGAATTAATTTGGGCGAGAAGTTTATCCCGCATTAGAAATTGTTGGA
>Ga0209550_10006246_pt1 | contig 11119 bp, 15 predicted proteins | sample LauGreSuBDMM15SN_2_FD_187567 | JGI IMG/M metagenome (GOLD analysis project Ga0209550, IMG submission 187567) | Freshwater lake microbial communities from Lake Michigan, USA - Su13.BD.MM15.SN (SPAdes) (version 5) | ecosystem: Environmental > Aquatic > Freshwater > Lake | place: Lake Michigan... | reverse complement strand
CCACTTTTAGTAATGCTGCTAGATATTCTGGATATTGGAGCAATTTGGGCAATATTATTTCTTACTTTTAAATATTATTGCTCTATTTGCTAATATTTGAATATTAAAATTGATTTAAATCTTTTTTTAATAGCACTTAAACCATTTAAATGCTTTGTACATTTTGCTATAACAAAGGAATTGCGCCACCTCATACTCATAGTGTTAGACATTGGACGTTGCCAAACAAGCCAATTCTTTGTCCTGAATTATTATCCACAAAATGTAGCACATGTAATTTAATGGGACATACCAAATTATATTGTCCAAAAAAAACGGAAAAAACGGCAAAAACAGAAAAAATAGGAAAAAAAAGAAACTTGCCTTTCACTCTGTTAGAACAAGCTTCAAACTATCAAAAAACTATTTGAAATTATAAATTGCCCCTAAAGTATTGCTTAATATCGTACTTAAATTAAATGAGTCTGTAAATGCGGAAATGTCAACTGCTAAAAGGCTAATAAGAAGAGTAAAAAAAGGAATCAGAAAAAAAAACGTGAACCACATATAAAATTAAATAATATATTAAAAATTAATATATTACTTCTTTCTTTGTTTCTCATAGTACCTCTGACGGGACTCGAACCCGCAACCCCCAGATTAGAAGTCTGGTGCGCTATCCAATTGCGCTACAAAGGCATAGTATTAGTATAGCGTACTATACTACAATATTCGCTCCGTACTGGGGTCGAACCAGTGACCTTGCGGTTAACAGCCGCACGCGCTAACCAACTGCGCCAACGGAGCTCTTGCACAGAGTGGGGTTCGAACCCACGCGTTTTTCAACAATAGATCTTAAGTCTATCCCCTTAGACCAACTCGGGCATCTGTGCTTATGCAGCCAACTTTATAATATTTTTTTTTGCTGTTAGTTGACTTAATAGCTCCCGACCAGATTCGAACTGGTGTTAAAGGATTCAAAGTCCTTTGTGATAACCACTACACTACGGGAGCAAAACGATGTTAATAACTACATAAAATATATAAAATATATAATACATATAATATATATAATACATGTATTATATATTTATTGTCGTACTCACGCGCGGACTTGAACCGCGGACATTTGGCTCATAAGACCAACACTCTAACCAGCTGAGTTACGCGAGCAGAATGGGATTAATAAAGTGCATCCCTTACATAGAGTATTCTCAGGTTGTCTTTATATTATTTATTATAGTATTTATTATAATAATTAGTATTGTAGTTAGTATTGTAATAAGTATTGTAGTTAGTATTGTAATAAGTATTGTAATAAGTATTTATTTTTAAAAAATTGAAATCTTAATAAGAGAGTGTTCAAGTTAGATAGTATGTTGAGTTTTATCAGTTCTATGACCACAGCGAATACCACGAATGCGTTTTCAGAGGAGGTTATTCAATCCCTCACGTGCTCAATTACGGGTGAGGTTATGAAGGATCCGGTTCAAGGCAATGATGGCAATACCTATGAGAGGAGTGCGATTGTAGAATGGTTAACCAAGCATCAAACGTCTCCAAACACAAGGGAATCTATGACAATTAATAATTTAAAAGTGAATACAAATATTCGTTATTTGTGTGATAAATATCATGCGCAAACGAAAGATAAGACGAAACAATCCTTGGCACAAGTGACAAAGTCCCTTTATGATAAAATTAAATTAACGCATTCTTTAAGCAGTAATGGTGAGAAGACAAAGGCCTTGCTTTCATTTACGATTGACGAAGCAAGTTTTCCAAAAGAAACAGCTTATCTGCCGCAAGACATTATTCTAGTGATTGATCATTCTGGATCAATGAACCAAGCCATTGAAGCAAAAGATGCTGGCGGCAACTCTATTGAAAACGGCTTTTCAATTCAAGACATTGTCAATCATTCTGCAAAAACAATTGCTCAAACCATTGATAAAAATTCTCGTTTAGCGATTATTATTTTTGACCATGCCGTGGAAGTTTTATTTGAACTTCAACCGATGATTGAAGTTAACAAAACTAAAATTGATACTCTTATTAATACGATTCGACCCTGTGGTCAAACCAATATTTATGGAGCAATTAAAACGGCAATCGATTTGCTTGATGAACGGGCAGATAAAAGCCGCAATGGTTCCATTCTAATGTTAACGGATGGCGTGCCAAATATCTCTCCTGCGCATGGAATTGTAGAAACATTAAAACGTCTTCGTAGTTCTAAAAATTTTAGTTTTCCAATTTATACTTTTGGATTTGGGTATACCTTAGAGAAAGACTTACTTTACACCATTTCTAAAATCGCAAATGGTGGACACGGACATATTCCTGATGGATCAATGATTGCTACAGTGTTCTGTAATTTTATTGCTACAATCCTAACAACCATCGTTGTTAATTTACAACTTCACATTAAACAAAGCGATCACTCCAAAATTACTATTTCTGGCGATTTTGAAGAAAATTATGATGCTGCGACTAAGACTACCACCTATGACATTGGAACACTTCAATATCAGCAATCCCGTGACATTATTATTAATTTACCAGAGGAGCATGTTGAGAATTGCTACTTCTTTTATACCTATAAAATTGGAGATAACTCTTATAAGAGCGAAGAGTATCGTTTAATCGCACTTGCGGAAGAGTCGTCTACTATGTCAGCAAATAACAATTTTACGTATCACGAAATGCGATTCTTAACAATTAAAACCCTTCGTACCATTATTAAGCAAAAATATTTGAATGATTCCGCAAATGCGTTCTTATTATTAAAAACACTTGAAAAAACTCTGACGACAAATAACAGGAATGGCAGTAATGACAATATTACTAAATTAATGACAACCATCTTTGGTGATGCGAATACAACTGGTCAAGTTAAATTGTGTATTGAAAATGATAGTTACTATAGAAAATGGGGAGTCTATTATTTAGATCAATTTACTCGGTCTCTTAATCAGCAAATGAAGCCAAACTTTAAAGATGTTGCGTGTGACTTCGGCGGGCAATGTTTTAATGAAATTGTGAATCAAGCAAGTGATATCTTTGACTCGATTCCACCCCCAACTCCATCCATTGTTTATAAGCCAACGGAACAACCCAACTATCGGTCGCTAGGCGCTGCCCCAGCCCCAAGTCGCGTTATTGATATGTCTGTCTATAACGATCCAAATGGCGGATGCTTTACTGGTGATTCTAAAATATTGCTCTCGAATGGAGGGTTTAAGCTTGTAAAAGACTTACTGAAAGGAGACAAAGTATTGTCTCTTGCCGATCCTTATAGAATGAACTCAGGACTTAAAGAAGCCAAAATTGTATGTATTCTTAAAATGATTACAAATGGACGTGTTAGTATGGTGACAACGAATAAAGGTCTTAAAATTACTCCATGGCATCCAATTATTTCACATGGCGTTTGGAGCTTTCCAGCCAATCTTTATGAAGCAAAGGAAGAATCCTGTGATGAACTTTATACAATTTTACTAGATAACTATTTTACGTTTAACTTAAATGGATATTGGGTAATTGGTATTGGTCACAATTATAATCTTGGTATTCTAGCCCATAGTTATTTTGGAACCAATACCATTGTAAATGATTTGGCAAGTCAAACCGGGTGGTCCACTGGTCTGGTTACTATCAAATCCTCACAATTTGTGAGAGACTATATTAGTCGCACAATTATTGGTATCAACTTTGATACACCAAATCAGTTCATTAAACCACATAAGAGTAAGAGTACTCCCCAACTAATGAATGCTTAATTTATTCCAAGTATCAATAGAAAACATGTCTCCATACCATATTTTATTTGCTTCATACTCGGGATAATATACATCAGAAAAAAAAGATAAATATCCTATGATTGCTGAAAATGATCCGTGTGACAATAGGATATGTTTACAAGTACTCGCAAATTTAAAAGTAGTGATTTCATCAAAGGGAACAATTCGTGACGATGGATAGAATTCGAATAATTTTTTTATCATAGGATTATTTTTGTCATCGGTTGCGATGTATAAGGTATCAAAGCTTATTTTTTTAATTGCATTTCTATAATAAGTAATCCCTGGATTAAATTTCTCAGCATCCGTTAATTGAATATGAATAAATAAATCATTATTGTTTTTATATCGGTCTTTAAATGGATTATTACTAATTATTTTTGATTTTATATGGGGAGTGTGTAAGTAAGTATACAACATTGTTGTTATTTGTTTTGTCTGAAAATAATGGTTGTTTGGGTTTAAATTATAATTTAAGTTCTTGCTAGTATAAATTGTAAAGTAGTTCTCATCAGTTAACTCTTTTGTTGTGGTATAAGAATTTGTTCCGCTAAATAATTCAATTCCTAATTTTTGAATTAATTCTTTATTACAATACTCTACCTTTAGATTGTGTTTTTCAGCGATTAAAGAAACTGCTAGATTTCGTATAATTTGATTTCCTAATCTACCATTCTTAGCAGTGGTTGAAGTCATACTTTTATATAAACTATGTATATTATTTGTAGACTATATATATTATTTGTAGAGTAAAACAAATTAAACTAATTTGTTAGTATAAGTATAAGTATAAGTATAAATGTCTAAAAAACGAATCATGAATGAAGTTAATAAATGTTATAACCATCGAGTAGATTTACAAGTTCCATATTCTTTTGTATTGGTGGATACCAATGTATCGGTCATTCTTTATAATAAACTTTTTTTACAACTCCTTCTAACCGAACGTTATCCCTTTCATCCACCAGAGGTTTTAATAAATGATTCACAATTAATTAATTATTTGAAATGGTGTGCTAATAGTAGTGAAACTATAAATCGTCGCAAGTTTCTCTCACAACAAGCAATTGTGAACGCTCATTATTTTTCACTAAATAACATTACGAACATACTTGTACCAACCCTTCCTATGAATTGTATCTGTTGTAATTCTATTTTATGTACTAATAAATGGACACCTGCGTTTTTATTTATAAATATTATTGATGAAGCCCTTTACAATAAAAAATTTTTGTTTTATACTTCCAAAGTTGGACAAAAATTAATTCATTTACTTTTTAATAATAAAGATAACCGCTGGTCTTTGTCAGACGATCTTATTTTACATATTTTTTCTTTTATGAATTAAAACTAAGGATTAGAACTAAGGTAAACAATAATCATGCCATGGATCCATAATATTCTTTCGATAGCAATAATAATCCAATTCTTCGTTTGTCCATTTATAATTTATGATGTTTTTCCAATTCATTCCTAATTTTTTATTAAAATACTGATTGGTATATTTTTGTATAATTTGCGTGGCTTTTATTTGTCTACTATTATTACAATTGTTACTATCATTACAATTGTTACTATTGTTTTTAATATTAGAGTCAATACTCTCTTGTAATTTGTCTTCGTGAGTTAACATTGTAGCGTTTGTCGCGTTTGTCGCGTTCGAACCCATATTACACATATTAAACATACTAAACATATTAATTCGCATTAACTCATTAAATTGTTACTTTATTAACTTATTAACTTATTAACTTATTAACTTATTAACTTAATAAAGTATTGAATCAATATTCCAACATAAATAGTAACTAAGAACTAGTATATTATACTATACTATACTATGAACTTTCAAATTGCGATGGATGGACCCATACGACCTTTTGTAACTGCTGCTGTAATTGCTCATGGGATCACTGATTTAGATACACCTTCGTGGCCTCTAATATACTTGTTTATGTATAAGATTCCTTTCCCACCTAAACTACTTTTAATGTTTTTTTGTGCTGCTTCAACAATTCATTTTGCGGAAGATTCAACGATCTATGGCAGTTTCTTTGTTCATAGCATGTGTGCAATTCTTGGTAAGTTAACAACAATGAAAACCTCGTTCGATGTTATGTTTGCGTATTTAACAATGATTCATACTCCTCTGCATTATTTAAGGTGTTGGAACTATAAGCGAGTATTTGCCTTAAACGTAGCCGCGTTAACAACTGGATTGTTGACCTATGGTTTCTATGCTTTCACACCAAACCACATTGTTATAAATAACTTAAGTCAGCGGATTGTTTTAGCTCATATTTTATGCGAATTCACACATCCTAAAAAGTTAAACAACAATAATAATATAACTCTATTATAAAATGGACAAACGTATCTATCTTTTTATCCCTTTTGTTTCTGTTACTCTTGTCGCTTATGTTTTTCCTGTTTCTAAACAAAGCGGTCAACAAGTATGGTTTCGACCTCCGCCTTATGTATTTGCGATTGTTTGGCCTATATTATTATTATTACTAGGCTATTCATGGTATTTAAGACCTAACCTTTCGTTCTATTACACAATATTAACACTGCTTCTCTCTACATGGTCAATCCTATGGAAATACTCTAAAATGTATGCTTTTTTAAACATTCTTACTACATTATTGTTTACTCTCTTCTTACTATTTTTTAACTATTCTAAAAAATCTTCTAGTTTATTAATACCACTTGTTTTATGGTTATCCTTTGCTAGTCTACTCAACTTTTATACTATTTAGTAGTTCATAGTTCATAGTTCATCGTTTCTTTTTAGTTTCCTAGTTTCTTTTTTTAAACTATAATTTTTTTAAAAATAGAATGAAAATAAAATTGAAACCGAATTCCTTGTATTTTTCTTTTCAGTTAAGATGTCTGTTCTGGAAACCATTGTTCTCACATGTAAAGATATTAGCCCGAGTATTTTTAGTAATTATACTGAATTGTTACTGAGAGAAGAAACTCTGCGAACCAAACTTCAAGGTTTAAAAGAGGAACTGCGAAGCCTTGGAATTGATCCAGATGATAAACATTTTAATGCTAAGTCGAATGATGCACATACCATTCTTTGGCCGTACATGGATTCTGTTCTTGAAAAACAAACGCGTGAGATTAAACTTGCCAAGGATAAATTCACACTCTATTTAAAAGACTATGAACTGATTCAGTCAGAAATTTCCACTAAATTTAAAGAACTTCAAAAAGCAAATTATAAAATTATGGAAATGATTGCCTATGTGATTCAAGAAATTGCGTATAACGATGAGCAAACGCAAAAACGAAAATTACAAACACAAAAAAAACGAAAAATTGAGGACAAAGTCGAGGACAAAGTTGAGGAAGATGAGGATGAGGAAGTCGAGGACGAATGTGATAATCCTGATTACCCAAAAATGCTGAATGAGAATAAATTACATAAAGGATTGATGTTCGTAACTACCATTGTTGAGCCGTTATTAATTATTGTATTAAGTGTATTGTTACTTTGTTATTATAAGCCTGAAACCTCTGTAATCTCTGTAATGATCTAATGATCTAATGATTTAAATTATTTTGAATACTCTTGAATATTCTTAAATACTTTAAAAAAAAGAAAATTGATTTTTTTTGACGTTTAAATCACTAGAATCATAAACCAGTTGTATGTCTAACCTACAGGCGTCTACGCTGTCCCAACTACCTGCTGAGGTATGGTCTCTTATGATTGCTCCCGTTTCTAAAAATACGATTACTACTATGCCGATTGAGGATGCCAAACAATTTGTCATTGAATCTTATTTACTTTATCGAAAACGGGCTTCCGAACTAGCAAAACACGACTATATTAAAGCTTATAAAAATTGGGATGAAAGTAAAAAAAAATTAAATAAACTTATTAAAGTATTGAATCGCAAACAGAAAGACCCACATGTAGAATCGGGTCTTTTTGTTGAATATGAAATTGAGAGAGAGCGACGCGTAGTGTTTGAAACCATTAAAAAAAAAGCGTATAAAACGTATAAAGATGCCTATAAAAACGAAAACCCAATCACGGGGCTTAATTTGCTTGCGGCTGCCTATGGCCGAGAGCATAAAATTAAAAAACCATTTGAAATTGCTGCTTGGCAACGCGCATTACAAGCAGAAGGCAAAGTCAAACAATTAGAACATTCTAAGTTTATAATTGAACGCGAATTGCGCGAAGCCTTAGTGTATTTAGACAGCATGATGACCCACATTGATGTTCAAAAAAAAGAAATTGAAGCACTTAAAGCACGCTGGAATACACCATTTTGTTTATTGGATGCTGCGTTTTAATACTACGTTTTAATACTACGTTTTTATACTGCGTTTTTATACTGCGTTTTATAATTTTTTTATACTGCGTATGGAACCATTTCAACTTTCATCCAAAGAAACAAACACATCAATCCTAGTCCAAGCCAAATTTCATAAGGAAAGAATGAAACAACATAACAGGCAAGAATAACAAAAGGAACATAAAACACAATAAGCGCATAAGTGAAAGCATCAGGAATGCTATTAGATAATACTAAGAGCGTAATAATTGATACAAACCAAGCATTCATAAGCATATGGTTTCTATGGTTCATTTGTTCACACTACAATTTAAAAAGTTTGAGTTATAAATCAATTTTTTTTTAAATGGTTATGATTGTTTTTGGAGACTGCGTTTGCCAAATTTAGTGTTTCACTCTAACCATTCATCTTTAAAAATATAATAATCTATCTTTATGATAGTAATCGTTTATGTTTTCTTTTACGGGGTTTACAAGAAGAACCAGAAAAAAAAACGATCGTTCACAAGTGAATGAGCGATTTAATGCGCGTATATCAAGCAACAAACAACCCATCTTCGGATTTATTGAAAAGGTTAAATAATATGATTCAAAACATAAATGAGTATATTCAAGAGATAAATGAGCATATTCAAGACATAAATGACTATCGAGATGAATATTGTAGGTATGTAAATAATTATTTGACATAAATTTATAAAGATAATCTATTACCAGAGAGCAATATTATTGGTCCCTATGGGAATGTCATAATTGAAAAACTTGAATTACCACATATAAAAAAGCTACCACTTATGGAAGCCATACCACCTATTATTAAAATACCGCCCTCCGGAGTTGAAATGTCGATGTCCGGAGTTGAAATGTTGCCCTCCGGAGTTGAAATGTTGCCGTCCAGAGTTGACGCGTAATGTAGTACTATATGTATACTACGTTTGGACTTTTTTCCCACTCTTTGTATTCTAATGCTTTCGAAGTTGATTTGGGCAAGGCCAGTAATCGTTTGAGTGCTTCTATTCTTCTTTCGGTTGGTGTTAATGATGGTAGTTCTTTTTGTATTTGTCGTGACAATTGTTTCCACCTCCATTCAAATTTTAATGCTTCATTATAAGAAGGAAAATTTTCTACATAACAATAATAACTCCATTCCTCACCTTTGTTAACTTTCATAGACGTCGCATGTGCCCCGCCTACAATTAATTTATTATGTTGTCGAATACGCCGTTCTAAATTTATGGTTGCCCCTATATATGTTGAACCATTTGTAGATTTTATAAAATAGACATAACTCATTCTTGATATAGTATAGTATTAAACTATTGTTAAAATAATTATTAAACGATTGTTCGAATAATTATATAAGATATAAATAAGATATACTATATGTTGCCAATTAAATTAGTTCAAAAAACTACGAACGTTATAACTAGTTTTTAAAATTGAATTTTTTTAAAAATTGTTTTTTTTAAATTGAATTTTTTTTTAAAATTGAATTTTTTAAAAAAACAGAAACACAATCACAACACCCCCTTTACGTATGCCAATTGACCCAGCGTTGCTAAAAGAGGTTCGGTTTATTATGAAGCATCATCCAGATGCTCAATTAACTACGGAACAACAAACTGCTAAACAATGGATTTTAAAACGGCGCGAGTATGAACGTAGGTATTGCCGCAAAATCATTGACGATAAATCTAGAAAGCGGGCAATTGTTAAAGCAATTGAACTTGAAGCTAAAACAAATCCAGAGAAATTGAATACTCTCACGCAAGAACAACAAGAAATATACGATTATGTTATGAAACTTCGCAAAAACGAACGTATTGCGAATGCAAAACAAAGAGCAAAACAAAAGTTGAAAAAAACACAAATTATTGATGTTTCCTCGTTAACGAATTATATGGATAATTATATTGAAACAGAATGTCGCAAAAATGAAGCTTCGGCTTCCGAAGAGGAAGAAGAGGAGGAGGAAGAGTCGGAGGAAGAAGAGGAGGAAGAGGAAGAAGAGGAGGAAGAAGAAGAGGAAGAGTCGGAAGAAGAGGAAGAGGAGAGAAAAAATAATGTGCCTTCTTCAAACTAATTGTTATCTTATTTTAGAATTAAAGTGTTATTTCCATTTCTAGTTTCGCATTGTTCTCTCTTTGTTCTTTTTGCTCTCTTAACTTTTTTTTACCTATACAATGTATTGCTAGAATTAATGACCCAGTAATCAATCCTATAATTGCGCCAATATAGATTAGATTGTCGCCAGTGAGCATACCTTTATTCTCGTGAATTGTTACACTGGTTGCTAATACAAACTCAGTAATATTCATTATAAGAGCTGATTGGGCTGATTGAAATGTTTTTTTTTTAAAAATTCAATTTTTAAAAAAATAAAATTGAAACGAGAACCCTATTTTTTATTTTATAAGAAAAAAGAAACAAGTATGTCGAGCGCAAGAACGGAACCAAAGTATTGGTTGATTCGCGTGAATGATGGTGAAAATTTAAGAAATAGTGTTTATCCCTTTTGGGGGGTTAAGAACAAATTTAAAGGATTTGTTAAAAAAATGATTGCGGGGGATGTATTGTTATTTATTACTTCAAAACAAGGTGCTGAATCAGGCAAAGTAATTGCGATGGGTGAATACACTGAATATTATGATCGTGATGATGAGCCCCTACTAAAAATTCACACAAAAACAAATGTGGAACAAAATTGGAAAGGGAACGAAGATTGGTCCATTCAAATTCATTATAAAAATTTGTATATTACAGAAAAACAAAACATCAAAGTCTGTATTCAATGTTGTGCTGTAATTTTAGATTATGACACGTGGAAAAGTAAAATTGATGACGATTTACCTCGTCATTACAAGAACTTTATCTATTATACAGAACCAAAAGAGTTTCTCAAAAGTATGTAAGTATCTACGATTCATTCGCATGAATTGTTTTATTTTTTATTTTATTTTATTTTATTTTATTTTATTTTATTTTTTTTATTTTTTTTATTTTTTTTATTTTATTTTATTT
>Ga0209550_10006245_pt1 | contig 11119 bp, 9 predicted proteins | sample LauGreSuBDMM15SN_2_FD_187567 | JGI IMG/M metagenome (GOLD analysis project Ga0209550, IMG submission 187567) | Freshwater lake microbial communities from Lake Michigan, USA - Su13.BD.MM15.SN (SPAdes) (version 5) | ecosystem: Environmental > Aquatic > Freshwater > Lake | place: Lake Michigan, USA... | reverse complement strand
ACTAAAAAAAACACAAATTCGTTTGAAAACAATACAAACGGAGCGAAAGCTCCAATCTCACCGCCGAAGAAAGACGAAGGTAAAGAATATTTCGATCTGGTCTAATTTACAAAAAATGAATACCTCCTTGTTTTTCAATTCGCATGTACAATGAATGCCATCGACTATAAGAAAAGTCTCGGACAATATTTTACGGTCAATGAAGTCTTACAACAGCGCGTATTTGATTTGGTAAAGCATAAGGGACAACGGTTGCTAGAACCTTCCTTCGGAGCCGGCCATCTGCTCCGAAAATTCAAAGCCTACGATGAGAATTATCCCATGGTATGTTTTGAACTCGATGAGAAAGTAAAACCTGTTGTATCATTTAATCATCGCCAATTCGTATTCTATGGCGACTTTACGCAGCAAAAAGATTTACCTTTATTTCCAACAATTATTGGTAATCCGCCTTTTGTTAAACAGCGTACTGGCAATCTGTACATCCAATTTATTGAGCAATGTTATTCGCTACTGCAGGATGGCGGCGAACTTATATTTATTGTACCTTCGGATTTTATGAAGCTCACGCGGGCCGCGCAGATTATTACAACAATGACGACAAAAGGCGCCTTTACCGACTTCTTCTTTCCTCACGACGAGAAACTCTTCGAAGATGCCAGCATTGACGTTGTAGTCTTTCGTTATGAAAAAGGTGCTACAACTAAATACGCACTCGTCAATGATAAGCGTATGTTCTGCAATGTGACTAACGGTATTATAACCTTTAGTGAATCCGAATCGGTCGGGCGGCCTCTTTCTGAACTCTTTAACGTCTATGTCGGGCTGGTGTCTGGAAAAGACGCAGTTTATAAAGTCCCACTTGGCAATATCCAGGTTCTCAATGATATTGGAGTGCTTGATAAATATATATTCACAACTGTATTTCCAACATCGGATCCGGCGATCAATACGCATTTGCTTGCTGCAAAACCGGCGCTTCTTGAACGAAAAATCCGCTCCTTTTCCGAGAAGAACTGGTTCGAGTGGGGTGCGCCGCGCAATATTGAAACGATCCGCGCGCACATGGGAAAACCGTGCATCTTTATTCAGAATCTATCGCGGCGAAAAGACGTAGCATTTACTGAAAAAGTTCAGTATTTTGGTGGTAGTTTGTTATGTATGATTCCGCGTGCGCCAATGACTGCTGCGCGACTTGGAGAGGTCGTTGCGTTTCTAAACAGTACTGAATTTCAGAAAGACTATATTTATTCTGAGCGTTTCAAGATCGGTCATAAGCAGCTGGAGAATGTATTACTACCTAGCGCAGAAGCGCGCTGACGTCGGCCTCCGCAAACAGGCGCGTGCGTGCAATCATCTCCTGTACCGATTTTTGGATCGCTGCGATGAGCGTGCCGACCTTCTCGATGTACTTGTCCTCGCTGGTGGCGTAGGCGGCGTTCTCGAACTCGTGTCTCCAGTTGATCTGGAGATCGTTACTCGGATTGCTCACATACGTGTGAATATCGAAGATGGGCTTGAACAGTACCGCACCCGTGAGCTTGTTCTTCACGAGGTAGTGGTACTCCGTCGTCCTGTCGCGCGTACGCTTGATTTCGCCGCGTCCCTTGGCCTCGAGAAGCTTTGCGAGAAAGTCGTTCCAGCACGATGAGTACGGATACGTCGTGAGGCCCGTAATGCTATAGAATATCGAGGGCTTGTTGGCCGCGTTGTCCGACGTCTTGCAGTCCGTCAGCTTGAGATTCACGCGGATACTGTTAATTAGTACGTCGCAGGCGGCGCGCGGTGGCGAAATCTGGACATCCCACGTCGGATGCGCAGCCAGTAGTTGCCGCTTTAGCTCCTCAAGAAACGGACCCTCCTTCATAGCGCTGTCAATACGTCCGTCGCCGGCCGTCCGAACAACGGGAATGCTCTGCGCGATCCGCAGCACCTCTGTGTATGTTTCGTCGTATATGGAAGTCATTCGTATATCAGAAAGGAAAGTTTTGAAAGAAGGATGCGTGAAATATGATGTATGATAAGCCCCACTGCTTCTGGCTGGGAAGTTATGAATGTTCAATTTTTTCCGAATCGCGCCCATGTTACGAATGCAGCGCAGCATAAATTACAGTGGCGAGAGATTTTCCCATCTTCCGCTTTCCAGCCTTTAGTTCTGATAGTTGCTCTTCCGTAAATGCTTGAATCTTCGTTAAAGAGTTTTCACCCAATTCAAGTAACGCCTCTACAAATGTCTTACCAAGACCAGGTATTGAAAGTAACATAGTTCGCAATATACGCTCAGGTGTCGCGTTGTCGGCTTTTTTTACGTGAATCGCTTCGGTATAAGCTGTAGCGGCCGCCGAAGCCGTTTGCGCTAGAGATCCTTGGAACACTGTCGGATCGGCTACGAGTGCTTTCGCAATTCTACGTATCCATTGCACCGATTCACGGAGCGTTGCTGCCTGAAATATCGGAATTGTATGGCGTAATTGGAGCCGAACCATTGTCTGCTGTAATTGGACTTCATTAAAGGCGCCACGGCACCACGTACGCGAAAGTGTCGCCGACCACGGCGGAGATTCTAATAAATATCCGATGGCTGTACCCGCACCGCGCAGCGCATACAATCGTGCTCTTTGTTCGCGATAACGTCCATCTTTTTGACTCGCGCCTAAATCCTCGGCGGTTTTTCGCTCTAAGACAACGTAGGACGGATTTACCTCCTCGGTATTTTGAAATGCTATATCTCCAACATCGAGTGTTGTCTGCTCTACGAACCATTGTTCCGTTCCGAGTGTTCTGTACGGTTCCAATTCACGCCACAAATCGGTCTCTCGTATATCAATAAGGACGCGTATAGGCATCGTCTGACTTTGAGGTGGATTAAAATGCGTAGCACCGACCGCGATTATTCTCTCCGGAATAGATTGGGTGGGTGGAAGGCTACATTATACGTTCCTATATTTCCATTATCCTAGTCTCGGGTTGTTCCATATTTAAAAGAAGCTGGAAACCCCTCTATGGACTTCCGACTGAGCTAGGACTTAATAAACTATTTCCGCATCTTTGCGGGTCAATATATATGAGATTCTCAATTCTTCAATCAATATGATTTGTTGAAGAAATGAAAACTGAAAGTATAAGTTTATAAAATAACCTTCAATAGAATGTCTATTACAATATTAAACCCGCTGATTGAGTTTCACACTAAAGGATTCCGTATATATGAAGAAGGAAAGAGAGAAGAATATTTTATTCTTTATACAATTGTCATTCGTAAAGTATCGGAAATGTTTCAGCATACATTTTATTTGAAAAATGGCTTGAAGGTGATTGTATTATACGACGAGCGAAAGCAAGATTATGTTCAAGGCTTGAAATCAAGGTTCAATACCATGCCTTGTTATCAGCCGTCGGAGCAAACATCCGCTCCAGTCCAGGCGTCCATTTATTGAAATCCTTGTAATTCCACAAGCGGTCGTTATCGCGGTCGCCTAAGCCAGATTTATCAAAGTAAGGATCGCCACGAATGCGATCGTCAATATCCACAACCGGCGGTGGTATGACTAGGCCATTCGCTTCTGCAAGAGACAGTTTTCGTGTAGTATCATCTTCGTACCGCTCCTTGCGTGCTTTCGGACGCAATTCCGAGACTTCCCATTGGTTATCGGCAACCTTGGTAACAACGGGTTCCCACATCTTATCCTCAGCGTACATCTTATTGACTAGATTCGCTACTTGTTCTGTTTGACTATCCACAACATGTTTGGTAATATCGGTAGGTTTATACGACGAAAGAATTTTTTGTTCGCGCGCCTTTTCTGCATCAACGTCCGGAGGTTCAACATCCTTTCCATGCACGGTATTGAAAAAGATACCCGATTTCGGTTCTTGGAATCCGTCCTGCATCCGTCCCGCGATAAACTCATCTTCCTTTCGCGCACGTTCCTCGGAATTAAAGGGTAGCGCCGCCCAATCCAAAATACGATTCTCTAATAACTCATTCTTACTCGCCTTGGATAAGGCATTGCGACTGCCGCGTTCTGCTTCAAATACGCGTGTGTATTCATAATCGTCTAGTTTATTGATCTTGCTTCGCGCGGATGTTTGCTCGTCCATAGTGCTATCCATGACATCGCGACTAGGACCTTGGAGAGGTACCGATTCCGGTGTTTGCGCACCATTTCCGAGGCCGCCTAGAATTCCGTCAATCGGAGACCGATTGGGAACTACCTTCGGCGGAATACACATTGATCCCTTCGCATACAAACCGGATAAATATCCCACATAATCCGATATAGTTTTAAAGGTTCGCTTTCCAGGATTGACGTGAATACTACCATCGGGACCTCGAATCGCTTCCGTCGGACATTTGCTCGCCGTTTCAATATCTGGCATATTAATGAATTGCTCGTTGAAGCTCTTTCGGAAGATCATTAATATGATCATAACCGAAACTAGTGCAACGGAAAGATACACTATCTTATGCATTCCTCTTACTTATTGTAAATGAAAAATCGGCCGTATAAGTAGAAGATGGCTCCGATCAGAAATTTGCGCGGACGGTTCGTTTCAACACCGCCTCTTACGGTCGATAATGATACCAAAGTAACTAAAGTCGAAGCACTTATTCACCAAGGACCGCTCACATTTGTACTTGTATATGCCGATTGGTGCGGACATTGTAAAAATTACAAGCCTTCGTGGAAAGAGCTTGAAAAGACACCGGGACGTACAGCAAATATCGTGAGCGTTCGCGATGATATGCTACCCAAAATACCGAGTATTGCTAATGCAAAAATACAAGGATATCCCAGTGTTATTAAAGTCACACCTACGGGTGATATTGAGGAATACAAGGTTGAAGGTTCTGAAGAGACAACGCATGCAGTTCCGTTTATGCGCGATATGTCGGAAATGAAGGAGCAATTGAGCTTACCGCCTCCTCCTGCCGATAGCGGTGCGCCCGGAGTACAAGCCGGTGTCATGAGCAACAGTGATATACTCGCGAAAAATCAACTTGTACAAACGGGAGGATTCGCCGAATCTGTTCTCGGATCGTTAATGGGTGCGGTACAAAACGCCGGTCCTGCGGCACTTTTACTACTGGGTCATAGTATGTTGCCGCGTCGTAAGGCGAAGACATTCAAGTCGCCGAAGCGTGCGAGCCGCCGTGCATCGACACGCCGTAATCGCCGCCACTAGGTGCAAAAAATTGAAGAATTCTCTCCCAATGTAATAAGATTACAGTGGGAATGAACACGAGACGGATTACTGCAACAATTTGGCCCGCCGACGATGATCGTACTGTAGAAATTCGCTTGAATTTCCAGTACGTTGATGTTCATCTTCACGAGGAATATCGAACTGCACTTACGGAGGCATTCCTAAAGTGTGGATACTCTCTGCCCGCTCTGACACAATTCTTTCAATCCATTGTCTATATTCCTAGACATCATATGCGAACTATCCGAGAACGCATTGCCGCAGAATCAGATATTGAGCTAAAGTGGCATGATTTGACACGGCGTCGATAACATACGCTTATAGAAAAATTGAACGGCCCGTGGGTGTGGATTTTTTGAACAGGTTCTTTCTTTTCTTATCTTATCTTTCCTAACTAATTCCTTCCTTCTTTACAATGGACTGTTGTATCTGCCTCGATGTTACGGATAAGAAAAACCGTACGCCGACGCAGTGTTCCTTCTGCATGTGTATCGTGTGTCGCACGTGCATCCAGACATATCTGCTGCAGGAGTCTGATGCGGTGTGTCCGAATACAGAGTGTAAAAAGCACTGGTCGCCGACGTTCCTGTGCGAGACGCTGACCAGTAGCTTCCGTCTTGGTCCGTACAAGGAGCATAGAGAGAAGGTACTCTTCGACCGTGAAAAGGCGCGACTGCCCGACACGCAAGACGATGCTAAGCGCTACAAGGATGCGCTAGCCGTCTATACTCCGCTTCGCGACGAAGTTCTCCGTCTCAATAAAGGACTTGCTGATTCGGCGGAGTGCAAGGCTAAGAAAATTTACGACGCTCGATTTGCTAGTGAAAGAAATACGTTCTATACTCGCGACGGGACCGTTACTGCCGCATATAAGGCATTTAGCGCTGAGTGGGAACAGATGATTAAGGCGTACAATGCGTATTTTAAGCCTATTGATGCTCGTATCAAGGCTCTGAATAGGCAAATTCAGCCGCTTCGCTACGCAATAAATAATCACGGAACTGAACGAGGCGCGGTTGAAGTGAAAGAGCGCCGTAAGTTTGTAATGAAGTGTCCGCAGAGTACCTGTGAGGGCTTTCTATCACAGCAGTACAAGTGCGGTTTGTGCGAGGCTCATGTATGCGCGCAATGCCATATTCTCAAGACTGACGGTCATCTATGCGATCCTGCGCTCGTTGAGACTATCAAGCAGATCCGCAAAGAGGCGAGACCGTGTCCAAAGTGCGCGTCACTCATCAGCAAGATCGACGGCTGCGACCAGATGTGGTGTACGCAGTGCAATACGGCATTCAGCTGGAATACGGGTACTATCCAAACTGGAATCGTCCATAATCCACACTATTTCCAGTATATGCGTGAGAGAGGCGAAGGCGTTCCGCGCGCAGATAATCCAGGGTTCGCGTGCGCCGAAATCAACAATCTCAGCTCTACTCTGACACATCTATCGGCTACATTACCGGCGGCGCTTCCGCTCGTGGAAGCCTTTCGGATGCTTGCACACGTACGCGCCAATGACTTAATGAGTCGTCGGCATACGCTTACGCAGTATCAGGAACAGGAATGGCGTAGAATCCTTCGCGTCCGGCGTCTTGTCGGCGAGATCGACCAAACAAATTGGATGCTTACGCTCCAGCGGCATGAGAAGGCCTTCCACAAAGATACAGCGTGGGTCAACTTGCTGGAAATGCACACGACGGTATCGCTCGAGACGATGGCGGAGATCACCACGACCTCGGACCTCGCTACCGTCGAGCGTATCTCGGCGCGCCTCGGCACGATCAAAGAATACACGCTCACGGAGGCAGCAAAGATATCTAAAATATACGGCTGTGTCATACCCTACGGCATCCGTCCAAAGTAAATGCATTGCTCACATTACATGTCCGCCAGTATAAAATTCACATACTTTATTGTTTTTTGGTTCTATTTAGACACTGTAAAAAATTGACCTCTGCACCGCCTGATGTCTGTAGGTTACCTGATATGAACTCTGAAACAGAACCATTGTATTTCCAGTGTAAGGATATCTTGAGCCGAGATATCTTTCTAGAAACCGAAGATAGCGGCCCTGATTCGGAAAAGGATAGCGTACCCGCCGCCTATGCAGCAAAAGCGAGCAACAAGCGCTTTCAGATAGAGATATTCGGCACCGATATAAGCGGTCGTTCTATCACTCTACAAGTCGAGAACTTCTATCCGTTCTTTTATGTTCGTGTGCCGAATGTACTTGCGAATTCAGCAAGTGCAATACGGACATTGCAAGCCTGGATTAGTAACGGTATTCCGAAAGATATTCAGCCGTATGCGCGGCTTGAAATGGAGCGGCACAAAACTCTCTTTGACTACAACGGTGGAGAAATGGGCGCATTCCTGAAGATTACAGTGCCTTCGCTAACTCTTTGGCGCTCGCTAAAAGACCGATTGCTTACGAAATCGTGTGAGCCGAGGGAGTACGAGGTCCGATCCTTGTTTGGTGCTGCCGCCATTCCTGTACTTCAAACATCGGTACGTGGCGATGATGTTGCGTCATTGTCGGCGGGAGGCGACCTTATCGCTCTCAAGATCTATGAAGCGAATATTGATCCTGTGCTGCGCTTCTTTCACATTCGGAATATCTCGCCCGCGGGTTGGATCCACATTCCTGCCGGTGGTTGGGAACTCAATGACAAGCGGGATGCAAAGACAACCATTTGTGCAAAGGCCGATTGGTCGGATGTAGCCGCGGGTGAGGACGCGGGTATGGCTCCGTATATTGTGGCTTCGTGGGATATCGAATGTACATCGAGTCACGGAGATTTTCCGTTGGCTAAGAAAACCTATCGGAAAGTCGTGCGTGATCTATACGAGTCTTCCGTGCCTGAAACGGTCATGTCGCTGTGCGGAATTGTCGCGGCCGCAATGAACCGTAAGAAAAGCCCTATTTCGCCGGTGTATCTCAGACATCCAACAGCCGGTGAAATGCTCGCCGAAACGCTCCAATTGATGTTGGAAGCAAAGGAGCTGCTGACAAAGGTTCAGGATGCGCTGAACGCTCTTCGTCATGCTACCAAGCCAACGCGGGAGGAGGCAATGAATACTCTGGATACACTTTTGACCGCTGGATTTCCGCAAATCGCCGGCGACGAGATCATCCAGATCGGTACTGTATTATACAAGCGTGGCGTCGCTGTAAGTAAGCATATTTGGGTTCTAGGACCTTCGACCGGCGATGTCGTCGAGAAAGACTCTATCAAACCACCAGGTGCAGATGTACCTATCGAGGCCTACGCATTCAAAGACGAAGGTCTGCTGATTCGCGCCTGGTTCCTCTGGATCGGTAGAATTCAACCCGATGTCATGATTGGCTACAACATCTTTGGTTTTGATAGCAAATACGTCTATGATCGCTTGGAAATGACGATTCCGAAAGCCGAGATGAACAAGGCTCTTGCGCCTCTGTCTTGCCTCCGTAGTCGTCCGCCAAAGTTGGAAGAGAAGTTTCTGTCCTCTTCGGCGATGGGCGACAATACGATGTGGTTTCTGAGTTCGCCGGGCCGTCTGCAAATTGATCTACTGCCCTACGTACGCCGTAACCACAATCTGGATTCGTATTCACTCGATAACGTATCGGCAACCTTTATGAGCGGCTCAATCCAAGGCGCACTCGTATCGTTGGGCGACAATACATGGCAATTCAAGACAAAATCTACGAAGGGTATCGTAGTGGGTCGCTATATTACGCTAATGGACGAAGAGAATGATCGTGTTGTCGATCGCTGTCTCGTGCTATCCGTAGAACCTAAAGCCTTATCTGTGCGGATTGAGGATGGTGCGACTGTTCTCGCAGAACACGGTCTCGCTCCAGTGCGCTGGGCGCAAGTCAAGGACGATGTTTCACCGCAGGACATCTTTCGTCTCCACCGCGGCTCGGCGCGAGACCGCGCGGTCATCGCGAAATACTGTTTGCAGGATTGCGATCTAGTTATGGAACTCTTTCATAAACTCGAGGTTCTCAACAATTCCGTAGCCATGGCGAACGTTTGCTCAGTACCCGTGTCGTATATCTTTCTGCGCGGACAGGGTATCAAGATCGAGTCTCTCATCTTCAAGGAGTGCCGATCGGCAGACCAACTCATCGAAGTTATGTACTCTGCACCCCGTGAGGAGATTACAGAAATCAAAGAAACTTCGAGTGACGATGAGCCTGTGGAAGACTCCTATGAGGGCGCGATCGTACTCGATCCCCACACCGACATTTATATCGACGATCCCGTTACGGCCAATGACTTCTCGTCTCTGTATCCATCGTCCATTATCTCGGAAAACATCTCCCACGATACGCTGATTTCCGTCAAAGATTACGACAATGACGGTAAGTTTCTCTGTATTCGTGAGGGTTCAGATAAATATGACAATTTGCCCGGCGCAAAATACGTGAATATCGACTTTGATATTCTGCGACCTGATCCCGCCGACACTCGTAAGAATCCTACGAAGATTCGCGACGGTCGTCGTATCGCTCGCTACATACAACAACCGCAAGGCACGATTCCGCGTATTCTGGAAATGCTCCTTGCCAACCGTAAGAAGACCCGCAAACTTGCGGAAAAAGAAACAGACGAGTTTCGTAAAGCGCTGCTGGATGCCCAACAGTTGGCGTATAAACTCACTGCCAATTCTCTGTACGGTCAGCTCGGCTCATCAACCTTTAAGATTCGTCGGCAGGTGCTAGCCGCATCCACAACCGGCTACGGTCGTAAGCAACTCATGTATGCAAAAGCAGTTATGGAAGCCGTCTATAGTGGTGGAAAGGATCCGAGGTGCGATCTAGAGTGCGTGTATGGTGATACGGATTCCATCTTTCTGCGCTTTCGGCCTAAGAATCCCGCTACAGGCGAACCTCTTGTAGGCAAGGCGGCGCTTGTCGCTGCCAAGGCGCTGACAGTAGAATCGGGAAAACTCGTCAGTTCCTGTCTCAAGTCGCCGCACGACTTTGAGTTCGACAAGATCTTCCGTTCCTTCTGTCTGCTGTCTAAGAAGCGCTACGTCGGTGATATGTCAGAAGACGGATTGGAAGACGACGATTTCCACCGTAAGAGCATGGGTATCGTCATGAAACGGCGCGATAATGCACCTATCGTCAAATACGTGTATGGTGGAGCTATCGACCGTATTCTCAATCCTACACATTCGGATAAAGGCAAAGGCGTGCGCGATGCATTTAGCTTTGTCCAATCTGCATGTAAGGATCTGCTATCAGGGAAATTCCCGCTGACGAAACTGACGATTACCAAATCGTTGCGCGCCGAGTACGCCGATCCTACTCGCATTGCGCATAAAGTTCTCGCCGACCGGATTGGCGAACGGGATCCAGGCAACAAGCCCTCGACCTCCGATCGGATTCCCTTTGTCTATATCCGAGTCAAAGGCGAAGTGAAACTTCAAGGCGACCGCATCGAAACGCCGTCGTTCATTCGAGAGCATGCACTTACTCCCGATTACGCGTTTTACATTACGAATCAGATTGCGAAACCTATCGCGCAAGTCTTTGCGCTGGCACTCGAGCATATTCCAGGTATCCAACGGCTGGAGATGGAAGCCTGTAAGAAAGCACGCGATCCCGTGGCGGCACGAGAATCACTGGCCGACAAATTGCTCTTCGGTGCGCTGCTGCGCGATGCAACTACCGATCCAGCGGCAATGAAGGCGAAGGGACAAAGCTCGATTGCTTCCTTCCTTACAAAGAAAAAATGAATGCCTGCTGTTTGATACCGCAATGTTTTAGGAAGAATGCATCTGCGACAGCAGTCAAATGAATTCATGCAGGATTTTATTCCTATATTTGTTACAGTCTTCCTACTCTCTTTAACTGCACTATATACGGTTATTGTGAATTACGAAGATATTATGGATGCGATTGCCTATTCGGATT